>Ga0315282_10000803_pt1 | contig 61468 bp, 68 predicted proteins | sample YL17G07_20_MG_FD_203693 | JGI IMG/M metagenome (GOLD analysis project Ga0315282, IMG submission 203693) | Sediment microbial communities from Yellowstone Lake, YNP, Wyoming, USA - YL17G07_20 | ecosystem: Environmental > Aquatic > Freshwater > Lake > Sediment | place: USA: Wyoming | collected...
CGATCAAGCTCAACTACATCTGGAACATCTTCAAGCTCTACCAGATGGAGATGGGAACGACAGGTGGATGAAAATGTTCATATTCGCATCTACTGGTAATAAGTAAATTCAGTGAGATGATAGGCGAATAGTGAAAGCCATTGCACAGACCCTAGTCGCTCTATGAATTCCAAGGTCAAACGACTCAAAGGCCTAGGATATCCGCGAAGCGCTTTTCGAACAGGCGCATTAAATTTGTGGAAACTAATTAAGAAGAGTATTTAGAGGCCGATGTTTTGCTAATGCATGATGGCCACTATTGCGGCTGTGCTTGAAGTGTCCTCGGAGAGAACCAGCATGATAAGGTGCCATCCAAGTAGAGCGAGCAATGAAAGTGTCGGAGTAGGAATAGCAGGGTTCGCTATCGTTAGGTTTCCGCTCACGTTCACGAAGCTACTCAATTCTAACAGCATGACTTCCTTTTCGTTGTCAAGTAGAGTCCATTTTGTGTGCCAAACATTTGGTGTCCACCGGAATGCTCCTTGGTCAGGCAACATTAACGTCGCTTCTCCGTCCCAGCCTATATCGGCTGTATAGAGGTCGGAGTCCTGTTGTTCTGTTGTGCGGTTGGTGATTTTAGGATGAATGAAGCCTACTCGATTGAGTGTCCGATCTTATCTTGCTTAAAGAGAATGCCGTGAGCTATGTACGACACCCAATTGCCATTCACATTCTTCGCTCGCTCGAACACTCACTCAGGCCCACCAACTACGCGATAACTATTCCAGACCGAGTAGACCGGATGCGTTGCGCCAGAGTATTCTCTCCTTGACCTCTTCGCTCTCCTTCAGGAGCCTTATCTTCAGCAGTGCTGGTGAGATATATTTGAGAGGAGCCCCTGATCCGAACACCAGCCTCGATGCTCCAACCGACTGGATTAGATTCATTATTTCGCTCCCAAGTATCGAGGTCATCCTTGATGTCTCAAAGTATATGTTCCCGTATTTTACAAGTGCCGTGCTCCTCACGTCCCTCGATTCGAGAAGGGCTATCCTTGAATTTGGCAATTTTGCAGCGAGTTGCTCGACTTCCTGAAGCGATATGTCCCTAGCACTGTCCATCCAATGGCGACCGCGTCCGTCCCTGAGCCTTACGGGAATTGAAACCGACAAGCTCATCTCGGAGGCTTTCTTGACGAGCTTCAAACATTCGTCGTTCGCAAGCAGGTAGTTGTGGTATTGGGGGTAGAGCCTTATTCCCTTGAAACCATAGTTCACGCACTCCTCCAGATCATCCTGCCATCCTGGATAACCGGGATTCAGGACAGCTAGGGGGATGAACCTCCCCCCGTAATTCTTTATATCATCTAAGAGCTCTAAATTCCCTTCGTGCGGATCTGCGTAGAGCGTTGAGTTGAGCGATGAGACAGCTGCCACATCTATTCCCGCTTTGTCCATCAGATCGATGACCTCGGCAGCGCTCCTAGCTGGGAGCCTTCTGAAGGGCCACTGCCCCACGTAGGCATTGAAGTCGATGATCATCTCGAACGCATCCCCATGATCTTCATCATGTTTTCACCGAAGATAAGCCTCTTCTCCTCATCTCCTATCCTTGCGTCGATCATCTTGCCCACCCCCTCCTCCATGCTCAAATCCGTCGCGAACAGAAGGCGCTCGGCCCCAAGATATTTTGTGGCCTTCTCGATCATCCCCATGTCAACAACGCTTCCACTGGTGTCAACATACACGTTTCGAACACCCCTCAGGTTCTTCAAGGCCCACTCCCAGTCACCCCCGCCTCCAAGATGAGCCTCTATGATCATCGCCTCGGGGAAGAGGCCCGCTAAACGTGCTATGTCCTGCGCGTTGGAGAGGTTGGGCTGCTCGGATGCTTCAGCTTGATCGGTCACGTAGCCTGCGTGCTGTAGAATCGGCACTTTAAGCTCGATTGTTTTCCTGACGACGGGATAGACCACAGGATCCCAACACTTGTATTGGTTGTAGAGCTTCACGCCGATCATCCCATCCTCAACGATTCTCTTCTCGATCTCCATCAGCGATTCGGCCTGATATCCCGGATTGACGAAGCAGTACCCCAGGATCTTGCCTGGATATTCCTTCATCGCCTTGAGTATCACATCATTGCACATCCTGAACTCTTCGGGTGTTGGCATGCCAAATGTGAGGGTGGAGCAACAGAATGCGTCTATCTCAAGCTTGTCGGCAGCCTCCATGAGGGATTCCGGCGTTATGCCCGCTGCATCCCATACTTTGTTCTTGATGTGCGAATGGCAGTCAATCCTGACCATGTCCTAAGCCACCGGCTGCATTTTTCTCCGAGAACCTTTGAACGGGATTTGAAGAACTGATGCTGGGATCGAAATGATGATGAAGCACACCTTTCGTTCGACAATGATAGGGTACATATGCATCTAGAAAAGACAGGATCACCGATCATTTAACTTTGACTGACATGCCGGATGACTCTTCAGCATTCGGGGCATCTTGTCGGAGTGAATCAGATCCTGAAGAGTGCCCTCGCGTTCAGACCCAATATACTTCTCTTCTCTTCGTCTCGGATCTCGGAGAACAGCACCCTTCCGATCATGAAGGCTAGGTTACCCCACGGGAAGTCCGATCCGAACAGGACCTTCTCGGCTCCAACCTTTGATACGACCTTCTCGAAGCCACCGAACCATTCGATGGAGCCTGAAGAGTCCAGGTATACGTTTGGCGCTTCAGCGGCAACAGCCAAGGCTTCGGGTAAGCCCTTCATGTCCCAGCTTCCCTGGTGCGCTATCAAGAAGTTCGTGTTCCTGTACTGAGAGCTAAGCTCCCTGAGTGTCTTGAACCTGCCAAGGCCGTCACACAGTATCGTAAGGTTGTTCGATTCGGCATACTCCAGCACTGGCTTGTAGTTGTCGCCATCTAAAGGATATTGTTGCACGTTACCGTGCCACTTAATGGCCTTCATACCATACTTCTCGAAGCAAATCGCGAGTTCATCAACTATCTCCTCTGGGTAGTTCGGATTCAGGACGGCATATCCGATGAACCTGTCGGGGTGATTCTCGATGGCTTTGTGAACTAACTGGTTACCGAGCCTGAAGTCGGAGAAGACGGCAATGCAATGGCTCACGCAAGCCTTGGAAACGCCAACTCTGTCCATAGTTCCGATCATATCCTCTGGTGCGTTCCTCGGAAGGTGTTGATCCACACCGGAGGGGCCCATGTGGGCGTGGCAGTCTATCACCTCGACGAAGTCCTTGAGAGGTATCCCATCGATGGCCAGTTCAGCAATTAGGTTAACGGACCTCATTCCATCGACACCAGATCAAGCAGATTGCGTAGATTCAGCCCGCCTATCATCCTTTTCTCTTCGTGAGAGATCCCACTGTACATCAGCATGCTGATGGGCGCTGCAGGTGAGAAAATCGGAAGGCCCGTTCCAAACAGGAGGTGATGCGCTCCAAATGCCTCACAGATCGTCTCTATTCCATCGTTTGCCTGGTAATAGGATATGTCCATGAAGAGGTTCTCGAATCGACCGAGCAATGGGAAGAGATTGCGGTTGACATTCATGCCAACCCTGAGCAGTATTATTGGCAGGTCCCGATGGTTCTTGCATAGTTCGTATATCTGGTCCCACCCTATTCTGCGTTGGGCATCGCTGTAGTGTACTATGTCGAAGTCCATCAACAAAGGCACGCGGCGTCTTTCGAGTTCCGATACGAGGCTGCCGACGCACCACTCTGAGAGGTTGAAGTAGTGTTTCACGGGATATATCTTGACAGCCCTGACGTTGGCCTCAACCATTCGCTTCATCAGTGCCTTCAGATCTCCCAGCTCTCCAGTGTGTTCTGGAAGCAGGACCCAACACGGCACAAATCCCTCAAAGCCTTCGATCTCGGACAGCAGCAACTCGTTGCCTGGAAACGGTCCGGAACTTTCGCAGATTGCATGGCTCACAAGAGCGTGCTTGATCTTATGATGGTCCATGATGTGTGCAAGGCCCTCGATAGTATATGGGGACTCGGGATTCCTCACCGCCCTTCTGCCAATTGTGGCATTGCAGTCGAACAGATCGATGGGCGTAATTGTGGGCATGCTGTCCTTCCGGATAGAGGCCCCCACGGCTACTTAATGTATGCTTCGACCATATTCAGAATCCTAGTTCCATTGAAGGTAGGCTTTACGTGGCAGATTAAGGGATCGGCAACGATATACTTGCCAACCTCAACTCTCATGTTGTCTCTGCCTTTGTGGAATTGCAGATGGATCTAACCCTTAAGGCCTCCTTAGCGCTAAGCCTATATGCATGATGGGCGTGTCAAGAGCAAACCATGAAGAGAGCTGAAAGCGTTAGGGCTGCAATAAGCATGAGTAATGTTGCCACAGCAGCCTGCATCAGCTCTATCAGAGATGAGTATCCTTGCATCACGGAGGAGCAGCTTCTACTCAAGGCTAGGAGAAGGATGATGCACGGTCGGCGCCTCCACGATGTTTAGAATTGGATACGTTCGAGCAGTTCGTCAAACGGGTCTTGAGAACATTAAGCAGGAGTGGGATCGAGTATATGATCACGGGTGCGCTTGCCGCCAGCTACAGTTCAGCCTTATCGCCGATGAAAAGGCAGACGTAAACTATTTAAACTTGATTCACGTATGTGAACATATGTTCAGCGTGATGAATCTGATTTCGACCCCTTATACGAAGATAATGACGCAGCTGGCAAGGGATCCTATGAAAGTATACTATCAGAGAGAACTCTCACGTATTTGTAAGGTGAGCGTGGGAGCCACAAATCTGGCTTTGAGGGAACTTGTTCAACTTGAGTTTGTAATCCACGAGAAGAGAGGAAGAATGTATTTCTACAAGCTGAATCTGAAGAATCCGGTAGCGAAGCAGTTCAAGATACTACTGAACGTTGATGACCTTTACAGTTCAATCAGGGAGGTATCGAAGGATTCTATGAGGGTAATTCTCTTCGGAAGTAGCGCCGAGGGGACAGATATCAGAGAAAGCGATATCGATCTGCTCATACTGACAAACGAGAAGGAACGCGTGAGAAGACAGATCAGTAGCTATAATAGCAAGAGCGAAAGGAGAATAGCCCCCATAATCGTTGACGCGAACGAATTCGTCAAACTAAGAAGAGAAGATAAGCCCCTGTATGAAAGGATAGAGAGAGGGATTACTCTGTGGGAAAGAGAGTAAGTTTAGAATTGAAGCACTTGTTGGATGAAAGGAAACTTATACGAACGAGATCGGATAGAAAACTCGTCCTTAAGGAGATGGATGTGGCCGGATTGGATTCTAGCGGTATTAAGTCCATTATTTCGCTGCCTTCGGAATCAAATAATGAGAGCGAACGAGGAAGTATGGAGTAACAATGAGAAGCAAATCATACGCCGACATCCACACTCTGGCACTTTTACAACCAGAAGAATAAGGGTAAATCCTGTACTTGAGGTCATGGAAATCCAGATCCTAGAAGGTACCTACGATGTACCCTCTAACTTCAGGCTTAAGTTATCTTTACGAAGTTGGATGCGTATAATTTTGCCTTCTCCGGCGACTGTACGTGGACCTCGAATGGATCCCTTATTCCAGCCTTCCAGAGCTCAAGATGTACCCTGGCGGGTTCAGCCACCGTAAGTATTAGCACATCTATGTCGCTCGAATATGCGTACCTCTTTTCTGCAACGGATCCAAAGAGGTACAGTTCGGCCTTATCGTCAATTTTTTTAACTACCTCCTTAATTGTCTGCAAGTATTCATTCAGGTTGTTAAACACTTCTCTTCTCTTAATAGCCATCTCGATGATGATCTCATGAGACATTGCTAATCGTCTCTTCAACCGCTTTCCTCAATCTCTCTACTTCTTCCTTCCTGAACTCTCTAGTTACATATCTCGAGGAGATGTACGCGTCCTCCAGCATGCCCAGTTCCAACAGGTATTTATCAAGCGTGTCTTTTAACCTGTCCCTGAGCTCTTCAGTTACAACTCTCGATAAAACCTCTATGAGCGTTCTCACACTGTGAGTTCGAGGATAATCTACGCCATTCTCCAACAGTCTCGCTTTAAGGAACAGTTGCAAGGATTGCTCTAGACTGAAAGCTGCAAGGCTGAAAAAGCCAGCATTCGTTTGATATCTTGCGGTTTCTATGAACTCCTTCGACCTGCTGAGTAGATGTTCTATCTCATCCTTGCGGGACATCCCTTACTCTAATCTGCATTGACATCGCCTTCTATATAAGGGTTAACATCCTTTCTATCCTTTGTAATTCATGTGATTTTTTTGCTAGAGCTTTATTATGTAGTATCATGGAATTAGATTATGAGGAGCTCTTGCCAACCTTCCCCCAAGGCTTTAGGTTACCCAATGAGTAACCATCAGATTTAAATAGTTAGGTTACCAAATGAGTAACTATGACAGAGCCAGTCCCAACCTATGCCCAGCAGGCCTACGCGATCTTGTACAATAGGTTTGCAGACCAACCCTTCGACTCCAACTACTTAGCCTGGTTCTTATCGAAGGGCATGGTCAAAAAGACCTTGCACATGCTGGAGAAGAGGAGGTGGATTCAACGGGTGAAGAAGGGCAGCTATGTCTGCGTAAGTCCGGACGAGATCTTCAAGGGCATGACCCGATTTAGAGTGCCCGAATTGTTAGATGAAGCCGGAAGGACGTATGCCTTTACGGGCGCAAGCGCGGTTGAGGTCTGGACAGATTACAGCTACATACAGAGGAGCTGGGAGCATTCCCCTTATTTTGTTAAGGTGTTGAGGAGAGATATGGCGTTATGGACGAAGTATTTCAGAGAACACAAGGTGAACGTATTCGTGAAGGAGGCGAAGCCAGCCATAGGAGAGTTTGTGGTTTTGTATCCTGAAGAGCGGATAAAGTTTGAAGTACGCAATGGCAAACCCGTAGACAAACTGGACGAGGTCGCTAGGTTCTGCGAGAGAAACATAGAAGCCTTTGAGTATCCCTTGGCCTACTTGAAAAACAAGTTCGGCATTAGGACTAGCGAGAGGATAGACGAAAGGGTCTTAGAGGAAGTAGCCAAGGTGGTTAAGTGCTAGAATCCAGGGAAGCCCTGATCCTCCAGGTTCTGGAAGAGCTATCCGGGGATATAGTTCTGATAGGCGGCTATGCCGTCAACACATATGTTCCGCCCAGGTTCTCGATCGACTGCGATCTTGTTGTTTTCAAGGGAATGGCTGGGATGAAGAAGATGCTGGCCAAAAACGGTTTTGAGGAGACGGAGAAGGGTGACGTCCCCAATGGCGAATACATCAGATTCATGCACCAAAGGGAGAAGGTCTCATTCGACTTATTGGTTAACTCGGTGTTTGACAGAGATAGCAAGATAGTCTTTGAGGGCAGCATGTTCAAGGAATATTCAAAGGAAAGGGTCACAGTGGGCAGAGCCAACCCAATTAGGATCAGCATGAGGATAGCTGACCCTGAACTGCTATTCGCCATGAAGTTCGTTTCAGCCCGTAGACAGGATATACGAGACACCTTCATGCTCTCAGGAATCGAATTGAACTGGAACCTAATTAGGGAGATCATAAAGGCGAAGTGCAGCGGGGAATTTATCAAGAAAAGAATTGGGCTCATAAAAGCCAAAGTAATAAGCAAGAACTACAGGGATAGCCTGTACGGGGCATTTGGGAAGATCCCAGACGAAACGTTTGACAATTGCAGCTCAAACCTGGTCAAGTTCCTTGGTGGCTTGACGTAACGGAAGTGACATATTGGACGACGGGTTAGAAATCAGCCCTCTCTTGATGAACATGATATAGGATGCTATTGATCGATCAATAGACAATACGTTATTCACGATCTGATCTCTGATTCATTAAAGATAGGAATCGTGTTTGGCTCCAAAGCTATAGACGTTTTCTATTCATGTTCGATGAATTTGGCGATTTCTTTTTCAAATTCTTGGATATCCCCGAGGTTACGTTTGACTATCTCCAAAACCCTTTCATTGTCGATTTCACCATACCTATGAACCAAGAGGTTTCTGAATCTGGCCATATCTTCTAGTTTGGTCGCGAGCTCTTTTCCTATAACATCCTCTTCTTCAAGAACTTTAAACATCTCGCTGTAATCTTCTGCCCTTCTAAAACCCTTTACGGAGATTATGTAGTTGGCAATGTCGATGCAGACTTCGATAATTTCTAGGAGAGAGTACTTTGTAGCTTGGATGTCTTATAACTCCCAATGAATTGGTCTGTGCTTATGCTTTTGATCTCCTCTAAAAACCTGAGGTTGCGTTCGATGATATCGAATTTCCCCTCTATCATATCCCTCTCTATCCTCATTCTTGCAGTCTCTCCTTTCTCTTTTCGTCGTACTGTTCATAGAAATGCTTGAAATCGATATAATTTTTAAGAACGGATGTCTCGAATCTGATCCTCTCCCTCTCATTAGCGGACAGTATGATCTCTCCATCCCTAATCACTTGATGAAGGAAGCGGTAGGGCATCCCGTTCAGGATCCTCACATCTACCTCCTCATTAACGCCGCACTTCTCTTTGATCTCCCCAGCGATTCGAAACGGGTAAAGAGCCTCCGCCTTGAAATCCTGTCTCAGTAGCAGCCCCACATCCAAGTCGCTTCCCTTTTCCTTATAGCCCTTAACCGTTGAGCCGTAGAGATAGGCTACTAGTATCTCTTTGCGCTCCTCTAAGACTTGTTTGATCACCTCCTTCAGTTTCATCTCCTTATCATGGTACAAGAGATCGTCCATCCTGATAATACTTGGATCAAGGTCAAACTTATAATGCTTTCACCAGTTCGTAGTTCAAAGGTATGCCATGAGTTCGACTCATCACCTCTATCACATGTTCTGGTGTTCCATATTCACTGACCTCTCCCCCGGTCCAGAGATACCTTCAAGTCTTAAGAACTCGAACGGCAGCTAATTTAGTATGTTCGTCCGCTCCCGCTTTGAGATGCCAACCATATGCGTGAACCTCCTGCTCCTCCTGATTTTATTCGTCGCAGGGGCATTCCCTTCGAGCTCGTTCCGCGTTGGAGCCTCCATTCGGAGACCCAGCTCCGATTATCACGAAGCATTTCCCCAAAGCTTACTGCAATTGTTGCCGATGCCCAGTTGTCTCGCTCCTTCGAGCTCGTCGGATCCTCCTAACTACGACGAACAGCTCGGCATCTCCTTTACGCAGAACTTCACATCCTTGGCCTACAAGGTAATGGCGGTCGAACAATCGGATGTTGATGGTTACGGTCCCGCCTACCTGCTGAACGGCCTAACGGACACCGGCTACTGGTATCAGGTCGGTCTGTCGTTCAACTGGCCCTACAACAGCTCTAAAGGGTATAGTTCAGGATTTAATTTCAACTACGAAGTCTTCGCCCCCTCGGGCTATTCGATCTTTCCAGCCAATGGAGGGGGGTTAACGAGCTTCTCTGGACCGATCCATCAGGGAGATGCCGTTCTCCTGAACCTCTACTTTTCAACCAGTGGCCAAGTAGTTATGCTCGCCAAGGATCAGAATACGGGTGCTCAGGCAGATGAGACATACAGCGCGGAGGGAGCGACGATCTTCGTGGGCACGCCATCTGAAACCGCTAACTCGCAGGGATTCTTCACGGGCCTAATGACCGAATGGTACCACAGCGACCCCTATTATGGCAGCGAGCAGAAGGTAGTCTATGCGGCTGACGGCGCGACCATCTCCTCCGCATGGATGTGGATCTACGAGTTCAACTCCCAAAACAAAAGCCAAGTGATGTTTTCAGACTACACCACCGTCTCGTACACCAACCCGAACCAGCTGCAGGAGCTCTCATCCAACGGGGCGACGGAGTACAGCGACGCTTACGAATTCATAACCGGGTCGCTGTCAGCAGTTGCGCTGACTCTGAGCTACTCCGTTACTGGGGGTGGATACGACTACCTCGCTCCTGTGCTGACCTACACCTTCAACGGCGTGCAGCGGACCGCAACCCTGAGCAGTTCTCCCGTAACCTACTACGCGGATGTGGGCACTTTATGGGGCGTCACTAATCCGCTGTCGGGCTCGACATCCGTGGAGAGGTGGCAGACGGATCAGCTTACTGAAGGAATCGCTAACTCGCCAGAGGCCATAAACTTTGCATACTACCATCAATACTCGGTGACCTTCGGCTACAGCGTACTCGGAGGGGGCTCGGGCTATTCCGCGCCAGAGGTGACCTATAGGGAATTTGGCGGCTCACAGATGACGGCGGCGACAAATAGCGTCTGGGCAGATGCGACATCCTATTACTATCCCGCGTCGTTAGCGGGCTCCCTATCTGCCGAAAGGTGGGCCACCAACTCCAGTTCTGGTTTCATTTCATCGCCCGGTCCGATTGCTGCTGAATACTACCATCAGTTCCTGCTCACCGCGTCCTACTCCGTGATCGGCGGCGGAAGACCTGACGCTCCAATGCTTAACTCCACTGCCTTCGGCTCACCGTTTAATCGGGCTTTGGCGACACAGCCTCAGGGATTCTGGATCGATGATGGGGCATCGTATTCCGTCGCCAATTCACTCCCCGGCTCTTCGGACTCCGAGCGCTGGGAATCCAACTCGACAGTTGAGGGGGAGATCGATTCACCTCACACAATCAGCATATCTTACTATCATCAATATTACGTGAGGATCCTACCAAATGCAGGGGGCTCCGTCTCGCTCGGCAGCGGATGGTTCGATGCCGGTGCCTCCTTGCAAGCAACCGCCTCTGCCAACTCGGCGTGGGAGTTCGAGGGCTGGAACGGATCTGGTGAGGGTTCCTATTCGGGGACTGGCAACATCGCATCCATAGTCGTCAACGCCCCATTGGTTGAGGCCGCAACATTCTACCCCGGCCTTACGATCACGGCGTCGAGCGAGATAGCGGTTTCATACAGCTACGGATCGATGGCCGGCTCCATTTCAGCTGGAACCTCTAAGACCATCTTTGCGCCACAGGGAACGAACATAACACTGACGGCCAGCCCGACCTTTTTCATATACTCCTTTGGTGGATGGAACGGAGCGACGACAAGCGGCGATAGCACCATCTACATGATTCTGGATTCCCCGCTGAGCCTGATGACCAGCTACTCCTTCAATTACCTCAACATAGGCATCATGTCTGCCGCCGTGGTTGTCGCAATGGTTCTCGTGTTTACCAGAATAAGACATATGAGGGCACCTCTTTCACTACTTCATCCACCAGCTTGATATCTGAATGGTGTGAAGAAAATAATAAGCCATCTTCTTATAGCTAAAGAGAAAGCAATGTTGAAGCTGTTCTATTTCCTTCACAGGAAAATGATTCTGTTGTGCATCACTTGAGGAGACATAGTTTCAGCTATAGCTTTCAACCACTTTATGCAGTCCCCTATGCTTAACTTTTGTTGGTGGACGTAGATTATGCCTGGATGCTCTCTCTGGGATGCCATGCGCAGAAAATCCACGTCGTGTGTAAATATTATCGCTTGTTTTGCAGTGGCAACTTCGATCTGTTGTTCGTCGGTCAAGCCCAATTTGCCTATATCTTTGGCGGAGAACGCTTCTACGCCATGTCTCTTTAAACCTTCGACGATGGCGATGTTAACGCTTTCGTCAACGTATATTTTGACTCGTTTTATTAATGCCTATCCCGACCCTATAGCTTTTGTAAGGTCTTTAACGAACTGCTTGTCCTTCTTTATCTTTTCGTCCAACATATTTCTATTTTCGTAGTAGTAAGACAAGGCATCGTGTACTTGCTCCAGCTTAAGATGAGGGTGGGCATTGATTATCTCGTCGGGTGTGCGGTTAAGGTATTCATACTCGATCACTATGTCGACGACCCTCGTTCTCGTCCCCTTTATCACCGGAGAGCCGTCACAAATCCTACTGTCCATCTCAATATATGGATGATTTACTTTAGCCTTCTGCAATTTTTGAGACCTTCTTTTATACAGGTCTTAGTCATATTTCCAGATTCTACCTTCTTTATTAATGTTTACATTATTGTCATCGACCTACATAAAGCCAATTGCGGATCAGGACATCTTGGCCTAACAGGGGCTCACTTTTACCTAACTTAGGAACTGTCGCTCTTATATCTGCCAATATTGACTTCCTTATCTTAGGATTTTCTTAATCTCTTCAGCCATAAAGCATGCCTAGCAGAATCATCGAGTTATTCCTTTTTTGTGAAAATCCCATACCGGCCAACCCTAGATCATCCAAGACCTCATCTATCGTTGTGGCGTCTCTCTAATGTGTATCCGTCTTCTCCTTGTAATGCTTTATGAAATGAGACACGAAAGTTTCTCATCTAAAGTATTAACCCAACTATTCTTCAGAGGCTTCGAGTATAAAGCAGAGAAATCTCGTAGCCCTTTTCGGGAGCGATGCGAGGGGAGAGGGGAATGAACGAAGCGATCTGGACTTCCTCGTAGTAGTTTGGTAAGAGCAGTATAATATACTACTCTCATCTGCCATCGTGGTTGTCACAATGGCGGCCATAATTCTCGTGTTTACTAGAGGAAGAAAGTCAATCGATGAAAGAATGATATGACAGCTGGTCACAGTTCTCAAATCAGTGGCATGGAAGTAGAGAGTAGTGCCTAAGAGTTGCGACGTGCCAACGATACATGAAACAGAGCCTCGCGACGCGAAAACTAATATTCCATATCTACTATAGCTATAGTGATGCGAGCGATGACGACCATACAGGTCGACGACAGGACTCGGAGGGAGCTGCTCAAGTTTGCATCGGAGCTTCAGGGGAGGTTGGGCAGGAAAGTGAGCTTCGACGAAGCCATCATGGCCCTAATAGAGCAAGCCAGAGGGGTGACCGATTCCAAGGCACGCTTCGAACGCCTCTTTGCGTCCATGGAGGGCGATAAGGTCGCTTGGTCGGAGCTTTCGAAATTGAGGAAGGGGGAGAGGAGAAGGCTTGATCGCCTCGCCAGAGCTGCCTAGCAAGCTATGTTAGCCAATATTACCGAACCTAGGACCGCCCAGACCTTGCCGAGATCGAAATCTTTTCGTTTTCAGTGAGAATCGAACTCCTAGTAATTTATTCAAGAATGTATTTCTTAATGGACAAATAATCCTTCGAACTAAGGCGATAACCTGCTCCAATGAGGCCGTCCAGAAGTTCAAGTGCCTCATCTTGGCTTATCATGCCTTTCCTCTTCCAGAATATCAAGAGATATGTCGAGGATCGAGTTCTCAGGCCCATCAATCTAGCGGTTGTGGACGCAACTCGATCATCCATCAGGAGCCAGTCCGCTCTGGATTCCCTCATCAGGCTCATGGCCTCGATCTCTCCAATTCCGAGATTGACAGGTAAATGGAGCCTTGTCCTCACTTTCCTAACCTTGATCCATGCCTTGGTAATCCCCTCTTCGACTACAGGCACATCCGAACTTCCAATCTCCCTTCCCTTCAAGATCTCTTGGTAAACTGCTTCTGGGATGAGGATCTCCTTGAACGTCTGCCTCATCAGGGCCCAGAACCTCGGAACCTTTGCGGGATAGATGAGACTTGATGCGTCTGCGACTAATCGCAAGATCTACTCTCCGAAGTCGGCCTTCAAAGCTTCCTCGATGGCAGCGGCGTCCAACATCACCGATATGCCCTCCTCCTCAAGGAGTCTATAGAATTCCGCCAAGGAGACACCAGCCTCCTCAGCGGCCTTCCCGATTGACAGCAATCCACGCCTATATCGCTCTACCGCCTTTCGCCGCATGTATTCCCTTATTCCAATATCTAGGACCTTCCTCAGAGCAGCGGACCGATCTATCTTCTCCTCTCTTGAAATCCTGTCCAGCATCTCAACTTGTCTTCGCTCAACTCTGCCAGTCAGATGCCTGACATCCAAGGGCATACTTTCACTATAACACAAATTGACAAAATGTGTTAATAAGTATTACTCTCCGGTGCGACCCAATGCTGCACGGCATGACTTGCGTGTAGTTCAGGGTTTTAAACGGCATTGAGAGATACCAGGAGAGGCATGACGCTGAGGACCTTTCTGTGGACTTTGAGGCTTGGCATGCCCTCAAGAGTGCCGAAAATATTCGATGATTCATCCCCTCGACTGAGTCGGGCTTTCTTGCCGATATCACCTCTAGGGAGCGGGAGATGATCCTATACGATAACGCCAGGCAGATATGGAAGTCCATCTAGTCTCATCGAGAATCGAGCCATTAGCGTCTAATTCGTTAAGTTTGTGGAGTGCTACCTATGAATCATCGAACGATGAGATAAGGAAGCTGTCCTCGGAGCTGCAGCACCTAGCCGAAGATAATGAAGAAGTTACAATCAGATGGATTATACTTTGAATAGTTTGACTGCATTTTAATATCCGATCCTCTCTATGTCCGTGTCGTTCGCGCCATAAGCATATATGATGGATGTGTACTTACAAAATGGATGTGAAATTATGGAGGAGCCCAGATTGGAACCGAAGGCCGGGGAGATGGCCCTACTCAAAGCGCTCTCGAAGGGCCCAAGAACCTTTGGCGAGTTGTCCAAGGTGGTGAATGTGCATACGTTGCAGAGGCGTCTGTCCGAGTTCAAACGGGAAGGAATGATATCGCGGGCTGTTCTACCTAATCGAAATGTCGAGTACGCCCTTACGCCAAGGGGCCTTGAAGTGGCCCTGAGGTTGCTCGGCATAGAGCGGACGCTCGCCCCGGATCTAAAGGACCTGATGGGCGAATGGTACGAAACCTTCGTTCAGGAGTGGGAAGCGTATTGGGACATGAGGCCTAAGCTCCTCATGGAGCATAGAGGCAAGTTTGCAGCGGTCTGCGGTGGCAAGCTGTCAGCTGTCGCGGATACGCTCCAAGAAGCCGCCAAGGGGGCTCGGAAAGTATGTGGAAAACGTCCGATGTACGTTGGCAAGGTTGGTGAGGAGTTCGAGCCCGCCATTATAAGGTCGCCCAAGCGGGAGGTGGCTTAAGGTGAGACGCAAAGAAAAGAAGTGGCATTATAGCCATAAGTACTCTCCGCCAGCTCCTGTGGCAGCAGTGACGCTGGCCTCTCAACGTGCCATGTCAAAAGGGCAGGCCCTGATCGACACCGGCGCAGATATAACCGTCATATCCAAGGCGAAGGCCGATGAAGCGGGAATAAGCAATCAGCCCCCAATTAGTCTGGTCCTCATGAAGAGCCATGAATATACTGGGCTGGCTCCGGTCTTTGAGGTAAAGCTCAAGTTGGGGGACAAAATTGTTGAGATAACGCCTGCAATCGCCACTATAAGCGACGAGGTCATTATCGGAAGGGACGTGCTTAACAAGTTCATAATTAAACTTGACGGACCCCGGGAAGAGGCTAGTATTTCATGAAGTCCTTAAACGCCTGAGAATTTTCTAGCTCTTAATTAAGGCAGCAGATCGTGATGAATGCAATATGACATCCCTAGCTGTGAGGTTCGACTAAGCCCTCGAACTGCTAGACGCGTGTAAATAATGGCGATTGATAGGCAAAACATAACACCTGGGTTGCTTGTGCATGAGCCTAGTTCAAAAAGAATTTAAAAAGGATAGCACTGAATTTAGTAATGTATAAAAGGCCTTATTCATATCACTCACATTAGACGAGATGAAGCCCAAGGAGAGGGTTATCAGAGCGATCGAGCACGAGGAACCGGATAGGGTTCCTATAAATCTCAAGATCAGAGAGGAACCTCTTAGAAAGCTTTATGCTCACTATGGTACACATGATTATGAGTCCCTTCTACGAATTCTCGATGTAGACTTTAGAGATGTAAGTATGCCTCCAAAAGACGCGAATGTTACACCCAAGGATCAGGTAGAGAATGCATCGAAACCTGGAAATATAACCACAGATATTTGGGGGATTAAATCCCAAGTAGGAGCAACTGGCCTATTCACTCATATGATTTATCATCCGTTAGAAGCTATTGATAATTTGGATGAATACAAGTTTCCTGATTTTTCATATGATAGAAATAATGTCATTGATTACGGAAAGAAGCTAATACAAAAATATGGCGACTATGCGTTAATGGGTGGAATCGGTGGTGGAATGCATGAATTGGCTTGGCAATTGCGAGGATTAAACAAATATGTAGTGGATTTATATACTAATCAACGATTTGCTGAAAAATTATTGGATAAGCTCCTTGAGATATGTATTCAGATGGGTTTATGCACGCTCGATCTTGGAGCAGACATTGTCATATATGGAGATGACGTTGGTATGCAGACAACGATGAGTGTCCCACCGGTATTATTCCGAAGATATTATAAGCCTAGATTACAAAAACTGATTCAAATACTGAAGGCTGAAAAAGCTGATGCTTATTTTTACTTTCACAGTGATGGGAACATCGAACCTATAATTCCGGACTTAATAGAAATAGGTGTGGACATCCTTGACCCTGTTCAACCGGAATGTATGGACATTAGGAAATTAAAGGATCAATATGGTGATAAATTAACGTTCCATGGTGCGATATCTGTCCAGGAGACGCTTCCTTTTTCCAATGCTGAACAAGTAATCGAGGACGTAAAGAGCAAAATTGACATTTTAGCTCCAGGCGGCGGATTTATAATCACACCAGGTCATGTGATAGGTGTAGATGTACCATTGGAGAATATCATAGCATGTTACAATACTATGAAAAAGCATGGATGGTATAGTAAAAGGTGAGAACTCTTTGCAAGAAATCATAGATGCAGCAGTAATGCTTGATATTGAAAATATAGATAAAATCGTTAAAAGGGAAATAGAAAGTGGAATGAAGCCACTTAATATTATTGTTGCATTGGGACAAGCTATGGAAATTGTTGGGGATAAATTTGAAAGGGGAGAGTATTTTCTCTACGATTTAATAATGGCTGGAGAAACTATGAAGAAGGCCATGAAGACTGTTGAGCCTTACTTAAAAGGCGAGGAAATGAAGAGTAAAGGAAAAGTGGTACTTGGGACCATTGAAGGAGACCTTCACGACATCGGTAAAAACATAATTAAATCCCTTCTAACGGTTTCAGGAATAGAGGTTATAGATCTCGGGTTAGATGTGACGCCGAAAAAGTTTGCTAGGACGGCCAATCTTGAAAAAGCATCTGTAATAGGTGTTTCAGCCCTTCTCTCCATTTCTATACCAAAGCTTAAGGAAGTTGTTGAAGCCGTTGAGGAAGAGGGGCTCAAGGGGAGAGTTAAGATAATCGCAGGAGGGGCTGCGGTAAGACCGTATGACACGGAAACCTATGGTGTCGACGCTGCTGTAAATAGCGCTGTGGAGGGCATGAGGATAATAAAAGCTTGGCTCGAAGAGCATTGACACCATGACATTGAAGTTCGATTATTAATTAAAAGGTAGTTGGGCTTTTCTTATGGCAAGTATGCTGTAAGCTATTGTAACATAATTATTCTGAAACTACTCCATTAACTATTTGTCTACATATATCCTCTCAGTCTAATGATTCTAGATACGAATATTCAGTAGTAAGGGTATATAAAAAGGGAGTGAGGTTGAAGCTCTACATCGAGGGTTCCTTACAAGATTAACGAAAATGGCACTCTCGTGAGGTATGCGATGATGGCTGATGCATAGTATACAAGAGAGAAGCCGCCGAAGGCACCGGCCAGGAAAGGCAAGTACCTGGACTCGACCCACTTCGGTCCAGCGAATCTGGTGAGTATGATCTTGATTATCAATGCGACCAGAATAGATGTCCCCTGGAACGCAGCCCATGAACCACAGAGAGCAACTCCTATTGGGTTGATGAAGAACCATGCATATCTTGCTCTAAGTGCGTATGAGACGAAGACGAAGATCGTACCTGCGACCACATCCCAAGCCAATTCACTGGCATAGGGTGGCGTTGGAGTCCCTCCGACAACATTCCACGCGTTACCCATCGACCAGACGTTGTATGAGACGTAGCCTAAGGTATTTGCTCCTCCTTTTACAGTATACCACCAGGGGGACAGGAACTGTATGGCGATAGATCCGGAAATTATTGCTATTATGGAGATATAAAGGACATGCTTTGCTTCAACCTTATTCATATCTGATACCTTATATGACATGAACTGATTCGGCGATGCGAAACCCGCCACCCTAATGCCCCCTACCCCTCCGATAGCTGACCATGCATATACGGTGTTTAACGAGTTTATGTCCGGCGATGGCCCCCATTGCCCCAGGGCCTGCCCGATGCTGTAGAACTGGGGTATGTACTGGGATGTGTCCGGCAACATGCTTGGATAAGCCTCCGCATTGAACCTTGTCCATCCGAACATGAAGAGGGTGAAGTATATGGTCCCGATGATGCCCATCAGTATGTTGCCACCCATGACCGCGAAAAGTAATATTGCCAAGATGAATGTTCCAATGGCGCCGATCGCAATTACCCTGTATGGGACACCGCCATCTTCCCTCGCACCCTCAGTCTTCCTGCCCAATCCTACCGCGAAAATCTGAAATATGTGCTTTCTGTATCGAAAGACCATCCAGACCCCTACGCCCACCATTATGCCGACTTCCCAGAACCATCCTAGGTGAATGGGTCCAACGCTCTGCGCATATAGTGAGACATCATAACCTGGTGAGTATGGAAGAATTCCCGTCCTCACTCCGATGACCGGATATATTATTCCAAAAGCAATCCATGTCAATACTGCGGTTAAAAGGACATCCATTGGAGCAAATGCTAGGACCATAACATCCGTTATCACAAACCATGCAGAAAAAGAAGATCCCGGAAGTATTGTTTGCATCAGGTTTTGAAGTGGGCCAGTATCGATGACCTCTATGTATGCGCTTGTGGGAAATGCTGGAAGGAAGTCTGCCAGGCCACTTGGCAGGAAGAGCAAGGCCCCGAGTATAAAGCCAGCCCAGATCATCTTGCCCTCGGGCGTGCCAAGGTTGAAGAGTAGCCTCTTCCCTCCGACCTCCTGATCATATGCATAAAGCGTGTAGGCTGTTGGCTGTGCGAACGGGAATGGTAGGCGCTCCTCCTCAACCATAGGCTTCCTGATTAGGTAGCTCCAGAAGAACCCACCAGAGTAAATAACCATGGACCAAATGCTCCAGAAGGCCATTGCCGGGAACCAAGCCCCCCAGTTGAATACCCCGCCATTGAACAGCGCTGTTATGGCCGATGGCTCTGGTACGAGGAAACGAGGCATGTTAGCGAAATAAACGTTGTAGGGAGCTACAGAGGCGCCATAATAGTAGATCATGCTATTAAAGGTCCACAAAGGGAAGATAGTCCACTGAGGGACGCCAACAACAAGCCATTGTCCTCCTTGAAGGAGATAGAAGATTGTAAACAACACAACAAGGGTTTCTCGACTTACTTTAGTCTTTGTGATCTTGGAGAAGGGATGAATTATGAAAATCATGCCCATCATGGAGAACGGGAAGACCGCAGACCAGATCCACCAAGAGGTGAATGAATGGAGTGGAATGTTTAAGAAGAAGTAGATCCAAGGGAAGATGATGGCGAAAAGAACCATCGATATCTTCAGTGATGGCTTGCGTAATTCAGTAGTAACTTGTGACATTTTTATTCCCCCTCACTTTTTCAATATTAATAAAATATAAAAGCTTATTGCTCACTTTTAGAGATGCTTAATAATCAGTTAAGCTCTATTTTCGCATCTACCCTATATAATATCTGCGTGGATTTGCGCCGTATTTTCTCCCAGAATTGGCAAATTGGAAGTAGTTCTTCAGGACTTCTGCAGGTATAGGGCTCCAGTGAGGTGATGCCGTAGTGCTCAGTATCAGCCCCCCGTCTGGGCAGACGGATATTGCATCGCGAACCTTTTCATCGATCTCTTGGCTTGGTGAAGCATATATGTCCCCTATCTGTATATTTCCTATGAAACAGATTCTGTCGCCAATTCTCCTTTTGGCCTCTGAAAGGGGTGTGTCACCGAGTGGCGGAGCTTCAACGGGATGAATAGCGTCAACCTGCATGGTTACAAATTCCTCAAGTATCTTATTCACGGATCCATGGCAGTGGATTACGGCAATGCCTCCACCCTCGTGGATCACTTTAATTAATTCAGAGTCGTACCTTCTAACATACTCAGTAAAGAACTTCGGCGGAAAGAGTGGCGGGGCTGCATATTCAGGTCCTGTGAGCCAGTATGTGGCCTCAACGCCGACTTTGGTGATTTTAACAGCATAATCCATGCACCTCTTAAAGAAAATATCAAGAAGTTCTTTGATCACCTCCTTTCTCCTATAGCTCTTGTTGACGAAGTCCTCGAACCTGAAAAGAGGCGCAACATATCCGAGCGGCTCAGGGATGTCAAGCCTCAGAATGCCCTTGCCATCGATCCTAGCATCTTCCTCCGCGAGATTTGATGTATCAATCGTAAGTTCCTCATATGGTATCGAAAGGATCTTCTCCAGATCCTCATCCGACTCTATATATGGTTTGATGCATCTTGACGGCCCACCTTCGTACCCGGCATCGATGCATCTCAGGAATCCACGAGGGGTATCGATCTCCTGAGAGTAGAGAACCCGATCTCCTTCTTTCCAACTGTTGGCTCTGATGGAAGCACTATCGCTCGAACTTAGGAAGATGTTTCGTCCCGTCCTAGGACTATATGGATGCATGGCGTCACATTTGTCTTCCACAAGCTCAATTAGAGGTTGATAGCTCACGTCTTCCGTGAAAGAGCCAAGTTGATGTGGGTAAACTCCATATGGCATAACTGGAATCGAATCGACGTCCTCAAGGAAAAGGGCTGAGAGAAAACGTCTACGACTATTCCATCTGTGGTCCATCGAAATGCATTTTCATGTGAATTATATTGGTTATTTATGGTTCTTTGTTTCTTCATTTCCTCAGAATCCCTTCTAGCACCTGCTTCACGGATATCCTAGGCCTTCCTTAGCCTGTGGGATATGCATCGATGGTTTAATGGGATAAACTGGACATGGCGGCGGGAAACTACAAATGTCGGAAAGCGCTCGCTCTTACGGACAGCTGCGTACTAGTATTGGCGAAAATTCAGGAAGCAATGGCGCTTTTCGCCAGAAGGGAGGAGGACATGAGAAAGGATGCCAGAAAGAGATCGCTTGACGTTGAGGCGATCCTCTTAGAAGAATTATTTTGACACTCCACTCTTGATGTTAGCCAATATTACCGAACAAAGGACCAGATCGAAATATTGTCGTTTTCAGTGGGAATCGAACTCCTAGTAATTCAAGTACAAATGTATTTCTTAATAGACAAATAACCCTTAAATCCGTTCCCACTGCATTAATCATCATGCCAGAGCACATACGCATCGAGAAGTCCCTCAATCTTTTTGAAAAAGCACTCCAACTCATTCCAGGCGGTTCTCAGACCGGGAGCAAAAGGCCATCGGAGTTTGTGCCCGGCGCATATCCGATATACGTTCAGAGGGGGAAGGGATGCCGCGTCTGGGATATCGATGGCAATGAGTACATAGATTACGTCCTCGCACTCGGGCCTATCACTTTGGGTTACTGCTATCCCGCCATCGATGAAGGCATTAAATGGCAACTCGAGAAAGGCATCATATTCGGCCTTCTGCATCCCTTGGAGGTGGAGGCAGCCGAAGCCATCACAGAGGTAGTGCCGTGCGCTGAAATGGTCAGGTTCTTCAAGACCGGCGCTGAAGCCATATCGGCTGCGGTAAGGGTTGCGAGGGCCTTTACTGGACGCGAGAAAGTGGCCACGTACGGCTATCATGGCTGGCACGACACTTGGGCCTGCATGTCGCCTTCCCCCGCTGGCGATGGTGTGCCCACAGCATTCAAGAATTATGTATACTCGTTTGGTTACAACGACTTCGATTCATCTGCCTCTTTGAAGTCCCTTCTCGAGCAACATCCTGGGGAGTTCGCGTGCATAGTCATGGAGGCCACGAGCTACTGGGAAAAACCGAAACAGGGCTATCTGCGAGAGGTCAAGAGGCTTTCAGAGGAACACGGAGCCCTCCTTATCTTCGATGAGATAGTCACCGGCTTCAGGCTTGCGCTAGGGGGCGCTCAGGAACTATTCCAGATCACCCCCGATCTTGCGGTCATTGGAAAGGGAGTTGCAGCGGGAATGCCCCTGTCAGCTGTAGTAGGCATGAGGAGATACATGGAGAGGATGTCCGATCTTCTGATATCGATAACACACGGGGGCGAGGCTCTATCCCTTGCCGCATCTGTGGCGGCCATTAGGGAGTATAAGGGGAAGAAGGTCCAAGCCCATCTCTGGGAACAGGGAAGAAAGCTTATGGAGGCAATGAACAAAATTGCATCAGAAGCGGGAGTGCCGATGGAATGGGGCGGATATCCACCAATACCGATGTACAGGTTCAATGTCGGCGATCCCGGACTGGCAGAGGATCTCATGACGCTCTGGCTTCAGGAGAACGCTAGAAGGGGAGTCCTCTACAGGAGGGGCGGACCGGCATACATCTGTTTCTCTCACAGCGATGAGGACATCGAAAGGACCATTTCGGTGGGCGAGGAGGCTATGAAGATCATCAGAGACGCTTTGCAAGGTGGCGACGTTAGAGCGAGACTTGAAGTGACGGGGCCAACTGAAAAAGGCACAAGAAGATTTACATGACACTTATCGCAGTATGAAGTAAGTATAGTGTGCAACAATTAATCCTCCTCTAGGGATTCCTTAAAAACTGATTGAACGGCTAAGGGTAGAAAACCCATCTGGGACTTTATGGCTACCAATGTCGTAGCTTGAGATCTCCGACTTTGAGGAAATCCTTGTCACCAGAAATTAGAACTTCATCTTCCTTTATGACTATAGCCGCTATTAAGATATCGAATTCCCCGATCATGGTTCCCTTCACCCTCAATTTCTGGTAGATGGAAGCTGCCAAATCGGCTGATGGCTGATTCAGTGCGAGAATGGAGACGTTCGAGATGAGATCACTCACTAAATCAAGGTTCTCCTCTGGTCTCGAGGAAATGGATGCTCCTTTCAACAGTTCGTACGCCGTTATGACTGTGGTTTTGATCTGTTCCCCTTTTTCCTCTAAAGATTTGACGAAGAGCGAAGCTTTCGGATCGCCTTTAATGAGTGAGACGAAGATATCCGTATCTAAGCAGACCAATCACATCTTAACCTCTCTTCCCTTGGAAGCCTCTCTGTTTTTCCTGACTATGTTGAAGACTTCCTTTATGTCCCCACCTTTCCACCTGCCTGCGAAAGCTATTAAGGACACTTTGCCCTCCCCCTTTATCAATCGCAGTATTACATCTGAAAAGGACTCCTTGCCTCTCTTTGACTTCTTGAGCGTCTTATAGGCGTCGTTCGACAGGGATATGACCTTTGTCATAATGTATGCGCTTGCACATATGCATATAACTTTTACTCTTGCTCGTTGACTTTGAGGCCAATGTTATTTCAAAAGTTTCTAGGAAGAGTTTGAACATCTAGAATTCAGTAAAGCCATTTGAGAAGGCCATCCGACCCATTCCAGGGAGTTCTAAGACCAGAAGCAAAAGGCCATCTAAATTCATGCCCGGTGCATACCCAGTATATGTTCAGAGGGGGCTTCAGGAGAACGCTGGAAGGGGAATCCTTTACAGAGGAAGTAGCAAAATACTATTTAACAAAAGCTTAGTGGCGAAATGAAACAAGGGAGGAAGACCTGAGAAATGCGGATTATCGACGCTCACATACATATTTACCATCATACCGCAGTCGAAGACCTTCTGAAAGTTGCTGATAGGAATGGCATCGAGAGGCTCTGCTTCAGCGCACTGGGGGCAGTGGAGTTGGAACCCCCGTTAGCGAACGCGAGCGGGAAACCCCACACCTTTCAAGGGTGGGATGAGAGCGAGCCAAAGGAAAACAATTTATGTATCGCAGACATCTAACATTCTAATGCCAAAAGGATACCTCCGCTCCGAGACATCCGTTCACCACATGGCCTACCACTTCGTCTGGTGTCCGAAGTATAGTTCTGGAGGTTGACATAGCGGAGCGGATACGGTATCTCTTGGAGGCGAAGGCATGGGAACTAGGATTTTGTGGACGACCTACAAGTACCGACTATACCCAACAAAACAACAGGAATACTTGATGAGCAGTACGATTGAGACTTGTAGGCGACTATACAATGATCTTCTCGCTGAGAGAAAGGAGAACCATACAAACTACTACGAGCAGAAGCGGTCTCTGACTGGGAAGAGACAGCGTAATGGATACTTGAAGAGCGTTCACAGCCAAGTTCTACAGGACATAGTTCTACGGCTCGATAAAGCCTATCAAGCCTACTATGCCAGACTTAACCGAAAACCAACGTTCAACCGAAGAGGTAGATACAACTCCTTCACCTACCCCCAACTCGGAGGATTCAAGGTAGTCGGGCAATGCCTCAAACTGTCAATGATCGGCGAACAGGGAGGTCAAGGAGCTGATGGCCAGGCATCCTGGAAGGGTCTCTGGGCTGTGCTACATCAATCCCGCTCTCGGCGAGGGTGGGCTCGAGGAGTTCGAGAGATGCATTAAGGAGTTCAAGATGCGCGGACTGAAGCTCTTGGCAGCCAGGAGATGCAACGACCCATCAGTGGATCCCTTCATCGAGGCCGCTGTCGAATTGGCTGTACCCATTCTGCAGCATGCCTGGCTCAAGAGCACTGGTAATGAACCGAACGAGTCCACACCGCAGGATGTTGCGGAGAAAGCTCGAAAATATCCTGATGCGACCATAATAATGGCCCACATTGCAGGTAACTGGGAGATCGGGGCACAGGTTGTAAGGGATTGTGGAAATGTCATGGTCGACACCTGTGGAACAATATGCGACGCTGGAATGATCGAGCGCACTGTTGAGCTGCTGGGCGCTGAGAGGATCGTATACGGCTCTGATAACTGCGACTTCGCAGGACAGGTGAATAAGATACTTGCGGCTGAGATCACAGAGGAGGAGAAGAAGATGATCCTGGCGGACAATGTCGAAAGGGTGATGAAGCTGTGATCATCGACATCAATGCCTTTCTGGGCGTATGGCCCTTCCGAAAGCTGAAGTATTCGGGGGTTGAAGGCCTCGAGCATCTGATGAGGAGAGCAGGTGTTAGCAATGCCCTCGTATCCCCATTCGAAACCATCTTCTATCTCGACAATGATTCCGCAAACAGCTTCTACCATGAGATTGAGGGATCCAAAACTCTGATACCGATTCCGGCGATCAATCCATTGCTTCCGGACATCGGGAGATATTTGAGGGATTTTACAGGCCTGCACAGGATCAGGGGGATTAAGTTGCATCCCAACTACCATGGCTACAGGCTCAGCGATGATTCGGTCAGGGCGGTCTTCAAGACGGCCGAGGACTTGGGCATGCCCATCATCGTGCCCTTAAGGGTGTATGATGAGAGGACACACCACAGACTTGTGAAGATCCCACCTATGGCTGTAAAAGAACTGGCGGAGGCAGCGACCCTTTATCCGGATGTGAAAATCATAGCATGCAATGGGAGGACTGATGAGGTCATGAATGCCCTGAAGGAGGGCATGGCTCTGGAGAATCTATACGTGGCCCTGAGCTGGGCTCAAGGGGAGGGATCCATAGCTTCGGCTGTCAAGAGATATGGGTGCAGTAGATTGATGTGGGGGAGCAATATGCCACTGCAATACCCCGAACCAATACTCGAGCAGGTTAAAAATGCAGACATTGGTATTGAAGAGAGGGAAAAGATCCTGGCTGATAATGCCCAAAGGGTCTTTAACCTCAAGCCCTAATATGGAACCGATGATGTTATCTTCAAAGGAAATGGAGCATAGACTCATCTATACAATAAAATAAAAGATAGAGGTAATTTACCTGCATGGTTCTTCGATTTGAAATCGCAAAAATGGATAAAATTTGACGACAGTCTTCTTGAGATTGCTTGAAGCTCCCAAAAAGGGTGGAGTGCGCCACTATTCACTATCTCTTGAGAAATATATAGCACCGATCAAGAAGAATTAGTCTCCTGACTCCTCCTGGAAATACATCGCGAGCAGGCTCATATGAGGAGGTTGAAGTGCTGGCAGTCCCGGCAGTCTGACTTACTCATAGACATCCTTCTTGCCTGCCCGTTTTTCCAATTCCAGAGAGAGAAAGAGCTCCGAGCGTATGGGTATATCAATTATGACGATACATACAATGATATCAGAATAACCCCCGAAGGAAAGAAACTTACAGAGGTATATGGGCGTCTGCAAACTTTAATAATATTAACATCGGTTGGGGTTGGGTAGGGACTGATAACCTCTCTGCTTGGGCTTCTCGCGCCGCGAATTCGTTTCTTCTATCTATCTACCTCAATCTCCTATTTTTTTAAAATGCTCGCGCTCAGGCGCCTATTTCGACACTATGATTCCCTTGCCTAAAATAAGACTTCCTCCAATCGTAGTGAATATTACGAGAAGACTACCTGTAACAACGAGAATGGCGACATCATCTCTCTATATAGCATAAAAAAAGAACCCGATGGACGTTAAGACTAATACAAGGCCGGTCGCTATTTGTATTGCGCGGTCGATCTTCATCGAGGCCCCAGCGCCTCCATTCTCGCGCCATAATGAGAACTCTCGCCTTGATACGAACCGACGCTCACAGACCTTCGAGAGTCAATATAACAACTCGGGGGGCTTAATAATCCTTCACCCGGTTTTTTTTGCCCCCGAAGCAAGGTCAGGACGGGCCTTCCCATCGCACTCGACCACCACTACAAGTTCCTGATACTCCTCCCCCTGGAGTCCGATCCCTCCGGCAACATGGAGGCCCAGAAGCACTTCGGGGTGCTGACGGATGGGGAGCTGGTGGCCAGGGGCATAGAGATGAGGCGCCACGACACCCCGAGGTTCATCATGGAATTCCAGAGGAACCTCATATTGGCCCTCCTGAGCGGAAAGAACGGTAAGCAGGTGAGGACAGAAGGATACGCTAAGGCAAGGGCCCTCATCTTCGAGGCGATAAGGAGGATTTTGGAGGGCGATATCCCCGTCAGGGATCTGGTGGTCTCCAAGGTCCTCAGGAGGCCCCTCTCCTCGTATGGACGTGCAGCAGTCCATGTCTCGGCGGTGATAAGGCTGGCGGAGAGGGGGAAGATGGTTCAGGCGGGCGAGGTTGTAGATTTCATCCATATCGATTCGAAGAGACACAACCCCTTATGCCGAGTGGCCCCCGTGGAAACGTATGATGGGAAGGACTACGACAGGAGAAGTACAGGGAGCTCCTAGACGCGGCTGAGACCGTCCTCTCCACCTTGGGCTTCTCGCGCCGCGAGTTCGGATCCAAGACGAGGAAGGAGACCTATCGCTATCTGCTCCTGAGCGAGATGAAAGAGGAAGAGCAACTAGAGAAGGAGACCGAATGGAGGGGGCAGAGCAGTGAGGCTGGATGAAGAGCAGATCAGGAATTTGCTAGTCGTGGCATCATTCCCTACCCAGATACTCCCACAGACAGGCGAGACCATAAGGTTGGTCTAAGGGGATCCCTTAGCAGGCTTCTCCCTCCAGATCTTGACTCCGCTCGGCGCAACGACGACCCTTTCCTCACCCAATCTTGCTATATCGCCGTTGATCCCGGTGACGAACTCGCTCAGCTCGTGAATCGCCTTCTTCGTGTCATCGAAGCTCTTCCTGGCCAGGGGCGTTATCCTCAGGATCACGATGTTCCCCATCGAGACCTCCTCCTTGATGCCATCGATATCGGCGAGGTCGTTCAAAGGGGTTGCCTTGATGAAGATCTGCGAGGCTGGAAGTTTAGGGGCGACCTCGTATTTTGCCTCCTTAACTTGAGACTGTGGAGGAGCTTCCTCCTTCTTCCTCCTGCTGCCGAAGAGAGGCACCCAGATCGCCTATGTCAAAAGTGATGTGTCGTAGGGCATTAAGCTTTACCCCACCGAAAGGATGGATGCAACCCAAGCTGAGGCAAGTAACCTTATAAAAACGGTCTGGCGATTAAAGGTGATAGTGATGTCAACCTCAGAGCCTGTCATGAAGATACTAGAGGAATCGCTCGGCAAGAATGTCCTCATAAGATTGCGGGGAGGTGGTGGCATTCGGGGCATCCTCATCGGCTACGACATCCACCTGAATCTTGTGTTGTCCGATGCCGTGGAGCTCAAGGGCGAGGAGACAGAGAAACTGGGCCAGATCATCGTGAGGGGTGATAACGTCATACTCGTGTCACCTCCTCAACCAACACCCAAGGAACAGGAGAAGACCTGAGGCCTTAAATCGAAAGCTCGATTGAGCGCTCTAGACCCCGTCAAGATTTATATAGGCGCTATATACACAATCAACCTTCTGCTAATACTAGTTTCCTTAGGTTGGTGTATTGTTTGGGAGTAAAGCCAGAGTTTAATGTGATGAGGCATATCCTTGTACCGAAGCATGAGAGGTTAAGTCCTGAAGAAAAGGAGCAAATCCGTCAAAGGTTTGGGATTAAACCGTACCAACTGCCACAGATCCTCTCCTCAGATCCTTGCGTGAAGGCAATCGGGGCCGTTCCGGGTGACATAATCCGGATAACCAAGAAGAGCCCAACAGCGGGCATCTCACACTTCTACCGATACGTTGTGGAGGGTTAGCGATTGACGTCATCGATCGAACTATATCCCGAAGACCTCTGGTCCGTCTTGGAGATCTTCTTCAAGGAAATCGGCCTAGCAAGGCAGCATATGGATTCCTATAACGAATTTATCGAACAGGGACTGCAGAAGATCGTCGACGAGGTAAAGGAGATACCCATAACCCTACCGGAGGCGCAGTATTCCATTCGACTCGGAAAGGTCACAGTGGGCGCTCCGCGGATAATAGAGTCGAGTGGTGCCCCTCATGAGATCTTCCCCCTGGAGGCAAGGCTCAGAAACCTGAGCTATTCAGCTCCCATATACCTGGAGATGAGCGAGATCAGGGAGGGGAGAGCTCATCCACCAGAAAAGGTGCACATAGGCGATATCCCAGTCATGCTGAAGTCGCGGCTCTGTAACCTATCCCAACTGGATCTGCATGAGCTATCCGCAAGGGGAGAGGATCCACTCGATCCGGGCGGGTATTTCGTGATAAATGGCTCCGAGAGGGTGATAGTAGGTCTTGAGGATTTAGCTCCAAACAGGATAATAACGGACGAGAAGGACGTCGGCTCGTATAAATTATACACCTCGAAGGTCTTCTCCTCTACGATCGGATACAGGACGAGGGTGGAGGTAAGGCTCAGGGGAAGGAATGAAGCGCTGAGGGTCTATCTGCCCGGTGTCGCAACGGAGCTGCCATTCGTTGTGGTCCTGAAGGCCCTGGGCATGGAGTCGGACAGGGAGATTGCTGAAACGGTATCTCCCTACCCGGAGATCCAGGAGCTCCTCCAGGCCTCCTTCGACGAAGCCGCGGGCATCTACACGCAAGATGATGCGACGCTCTACATCGGGAACAGAGCGGCTCACGGACAGGCTGAACCAATTAGGAAGAGGAGGGCCGAGTCCCTACTGGATAGGGTCCTGCTCCCCCACCTTGATAGGTCTTCAGTCGTCCGTAAGAACAAGGCGATTTTCCTATGCGAGATGGTCAACAGGGTGCTATCGCTGAAACTGGGGTGGAGGGGCGCTGATGACAAGGACCACTACGGGAACAAGCGTGTGCGGCTGGCGGGCCCGCTTCTGGCCGAGCTCTTCAGGACCGCTTTCAGGAAGATGGTTAGCGACATAAGGTATCAGCTCGAGAGGACAACTTTCAGAAGGGGATACGTAAAGTCGATAGCTGGGATCGTGACCACCAGCATCGTCACGGACAGGATCAGCCACGCGATATCAACTGGGAACTGGGGGAGGAACATAGTTGGCATAACTCAACTGCTAGACAGGACCAACTACCTCTCCATGCTCAGCCACTTGCGCAGGATACAGTCACCGCTCAGCAGGAGTCAACCGAACTTCGAGGCCAGGGATCTGCACTCCACGCATTGGGGGAGGATAGATCCCAATGAGACGCCAGAGGGGAGCAACTGCGGGCTGGTAAAGAACCTGAGCCTGACCGCCGTCCTCTCCGTTACAGTCCCGTCGGAGGAGATCAAGAAGATAGCCTACACCTTAGGCGTGGTTCCATTTGAGCAGGCTCCACCCGAGATGAGGCGCGAAGCCGCAAAGGTATTCGTCGACGGGACCCTCCTTGGTTTCTCTCCGGTGGATGAAGCCCTTGTCTCAGAAGTCAGAAGGCTGAGGCGACGGGGCAAGATCCCACCAGATGTTAACATAGCCCGTTACGCATACGCCTATGGGAAGTATGTCATAAAAGAGGTTCACATAAACTGCGATGCGGGTAGAGTGAGGAGGCCCCTCATCAGAGTTCAGGATGGGGTTACGACACTTGGCATAGAGGAGATCAAGAAACTCCAGTCAGGGGAACTCTCGTGGGGCGATCTGATCAACAACGGCATGATCGAACTGCTCGATGCCGAGGAAGAGGAGAACACATTGATCGCGACGGAGATCTCTGGGATACAATCGGAGACCACTCACGTGGAGCTGTCACCGCAAGTGATCCTGAGCGTCACGACTTCCCTAATCCCGTTCGCGGAACACAACCACTCGCCCCGAAACTCGTACGAGGCCGCTATGGCCAAGCAGGCACTGGGCTACCCGATGTCGAACATAAAGATGAGCGTGAACTCGAGGTGCCACATGATCCACACCCCCCAGAAGCCGCTGGTCAAGACGGACGTGCTTAAGGTGATAGGGCTTGACAGCAGACCCCTGGGGCAAAACTTCGTCATGGCCCTGCTCTCACACCCCTACAACATGGAGGACGCGATAGTGCTTAACAAGGCATCTGTGGAGAGGGGGTTGGCCAGGTCCACAACTTATAGGATGTATGAGGCGGAGTCCAGGCTCTATGCGGTAGGTGAATGGGACAAGATAGAGATCCCGGATTCGTCCTCGAAGGGTTATCGGAGTGAGGAGTTCTACAGGTACCTTGAGGGCGATGGGTTGATCACACCTGAGACGCCCGTCAATTCAGGAGATGTGCTGATAGGGAGAACAAGTCCGCCCAGATTCCTTGAGGAGTACAAGGAGATAGGTGTTAGGGGTCCAACCCGGAGGGATACGTCCGTTGCGGTGATGGGCTCTGAGGATGGAGTCGTTGATTCCGTTCTCGTTACTGAGACACGCGACATGAACAAGCTAGTTAAGGTGAAGGTCAGAGACACCCGAGTGCCCGAAGTCGGGGACAAGTTCGCCTCAAGGCATGGCCAGAAGGGCGTCGTGGGAATGCTGGTCCCACAGGAAGACCTTCCGTTCACAGAGACTGGCCTCGTTCCGGATGCCATACTCAATCCACACGCAATTCCATCGAGGATGACGGTGGGACATTTCCTCGAGTCCATCGCGGGTAAGGCGTCTGCAGTCGCCGGAAAGCAGTTGTCTGGAACTCCATTCACCCACATGCCAGTTGAGGAGATCAGGAAGATCCTCCTGAACTATGGTTTCATGCCATCGGGCAACGAGGTGATGTTCAACGGGATAACGGGTGAACCCCTGGAGGTGGAGATCTTCGTCGGCATAGTATACTACCAAAGGCTCCACCACATGGTGAAGGACAAGATTCACGCCAGGGCGAGGGGGCAGGTCCAGCTCTTGACACGACAGCCAACCGAAGGAAGGGCGAGGGGCGGTGGTCTGAGATTCGGTGAGATGGAACGGGACTGCCTTGTGGGGCATGGTGCTGCCAGGCTCCTCCAAGATCGTCTGCTTGAGGAATCGGATAAGGCGATCATATACATCTGTGAGCACTGCGGCTACATAGCATACTACGATAGCAAACAGCGCAGATATGTCTGCAAGACCTGTGAGAAATCGGCCGTGATATCCCCGGTGCAGATGTCCTATGCCTTCAAGCTTCTACTGCAGGAGCTGATGAGCCTATGTTTCTCGCCAAGGCTGGTACTAAAGGAGAGGGTATAGATGAGCCAAGAGACGGATTTCAAGTACCTGGACTCGGTGAAGTTCGGAGTACTCTCGCCTAGTGGGATACGCAAGATGTCGGTCGTCGAGGTCGTCTCTGAGGAGACATACGATGAGGATGGGCTGCCGATAAGCGCTGGCGTGATGGATCTAAGGCTCGGCACCATCGAGCCCAGGCAGAGGTGCAGGACCTGCGGAAACACTGCCCAGACCTGCCCGGGCCACTTTGGTCACATAGAGATGCCGGTTCCCGTGATCCACGTCGGTTTCGCAAAAACGATTCACCAGATCCTTTCGGCGACGTGCAGGAGCTGTGGGAGGATACTTCTCTCAGAGCAGAAGATAGCCGATTATAAGAAAGCAATGGCCGACTCTCTGGAGATCCTTGGTGAAATTCCGAAACGCTACTCGATGCAGATACTGAGGGATGCGAAGAAGATGTCCAGATGCCCGCACTGCGGTGCGGATCAGTACATCATTCAATTCACACATCCGACTGGCTTCAACGAGGCATCTCCGGAGGGAGTTACAACCAAGCTCACCCCCGGTATGATAAGGGAGAGGCTTGAGAGGATACCCGACGATGACTGCTGGCTCCTGGGGTTGGACCGCGAGGTGGCCCGTCCTGAATGGATGGTCCTCCAAGTGATACCGGTGCCGCCTGTCTTCGTTCGCCCCTCGATCACCCTTGAGAGCGGAGAGCGGTCCGAGGACGATCTGACGCATAAGCTGGTCGATATCGTGAGGACGGCCAAAAGGGTTAAGGATTACCTCGAGAGTGGAGCCTCACCACTCATCGTGCAAGATCACTCTGATCTGCTGCAATATCACGTGACGACGTACATCGACAACGAGGCGAGTGGAGTGCCCCCATCGAAACACAGGACAGGGAAGACGCTGAAGACCCTCTCCCAGAGGTTGAAGGGGAAGGAGGGGAGATTCAGGAGCAATCTCTCCGGCAAGAGGGTCGACTTCTCATCCCGCACGGTGATCTCGCCAGACCCGAACATAAGCATCGACGAGGTCGGGATACCGTTCGAGGTGGCGACTAAACTCACAGTGCCTGAGAGGGTTACGGATTGGAACAAGGATTGGCTGAGGGAGCTCGTGAAGAACGGCCCTTCAAAGCACCCAGGTGCCGTCTACTTGATCAGACCTGACGGGGCGAGGATAAGGCTCGACTATGTCACCGACCGAGAAAAATTAGCGGAGGGCCTAGATATAGGCTATGTCGTGGAGAGGCATCTGACAGATGGGGACGTTGTGATCTTCAACAGACAACCCTCCCTTCACAGGATCTCGATACTCGGCCATAGGGTAAGGGTGCTCCCATACCGCACCTTCAGGATCAATCCGAGCGTCTGTCCGCCATACAACGCCGACTTCGACGGTGACGAGATGAACCTACACGTGCCGCAGAGCACGGAGGCCACAACAGAGGCCATGATACTGCTAGAGGTTCGGAACCACTTCCTATCTCCCAGATACGGTGGACCGATCATAGGGGCCATTAGGGACTTCATAACAGGAGCTTATCTCCTGACTAGGAGGGAAACGCTCCTGAACAAGTCCGAGCTCTGCACGATCCTCTATGCGGCGGGATACACTGGGGAGTTTCCAAAGCCCAAAGCCCAGGAGACGATACAACGCTGGACCGGAAAGCAGGCCTTTAGCCTGCTCCTTCCTAAGGAGTTCAACTTCGTAACGCGCGCGAGCGTATGCCACAAGTGCGACAAGTGCAAGGAAGAGGCTTGTCAATATGATGCATATGTCGTCATAAAGAAGGGGAAGCTCATCTCGGGCGTCATAGACCAAGCTTCGATAGGAGCTGAGAAATCCGAGACGCTCCTTCACAGGGTGATAAGGGATTATGGATCAAAGACCGGACAGGAGTTCCTAATCTCAGTTGTCAGGATGATCAGCGCCTTCATCCAGCTGCGCGGATTTACCTACTCATACGAGGATCTCCTGCTACCCGATGATAAAAGGGAGAAGATTGAATCGGTTGTTCGATCGGCGGACGATCAAGTCGCAAAGATAATACAGGACTATAAGACTGGCGACCTCGAGAGGATCAGAGGGCTATCGCCGGATGAGAGCCTGGAAGCATACATAATGGATGTCCTCTCCGATGTCAGAACTAAAGCCGGTAACATAGCCTCAAGGAGCTTGGGGTTGGAGAACAGCGGCGTCGTCATGACCCGGACTGGAGCAAGGGGCTCGGAGCTGAACATCGGCCACATGACCGCTTGCCTTGGACAGCAGCACGTGAGAGGAGAGAGGATCCATCGGGGATACTTCGAGAGGGCGTTGCCACACTTCAAGCAAGGTGACATAGGCCCGCTTGCAAGGGGGTTCATACCATCGAACTTCTTGACGGGATTGAAGCCAACGGAGTTCTTCTACCACGCCATGGGTGGAAGAGAGGGCCTTGTCGATACGGCCGTCAGGACGCAACAGAGCGGCTACCTGCAGAGGAGGCTCATCAACGCACTAGAATCCTTTAGAGTGGAGTATGACAACACCGTAAGGGATCCACAGGGCAACATCGTGGAGTTCAGATATGGAGATGATGGGGTCGATCCGGCCAAGAGCGATCACGGAAAGGGAGTGAATGTGGATCGATTGGTGGAGCGCCTCAAGCTCACGATGGAGACTGGAACACCGGCGCCAAAGGAGACAATCAAGCTAAAGCTGAAGTCCAGAAGCAGATTGCTACCGAGCAAACTGCTGATCGAGACGGAGAAAGCACTAGAGAAGCACAAGGTGTCGACGAAATACATTGATGTCGTCATCAAGGATGTCGTCAGGGAATTCAAGAAATCGGCCGTCGAGCCAGGCGAGGCCGTGGGCGTTGTCGCTGCCCAATCGATAGGCGAGCCAGGAACTCAGATGACTCTGAGGACATTCCACTACGCCGGTGTAAAGGAAGCGGATGTTACCTTGGGTCTGCCCAGGCTGATCGAGATACTTGATGCCAGAAAAACCGCAAAGACCCCGATGATGACGGTCTACTTGGACAAGAAGCACTCATCCTCAAGGCAGGCGGCAACGGCTCTCGCCAAGAGGCTCGTCTATACGACCATCGCCGACGTAGCCTCGGTCACAGCCGACCTCACTTCGGATTCAGTGACGGTGACACCGAACGAGGCACGTCTGAAGGAGCGCGATACAAAACTCGATGCGATATCAAAGACGATAGAGACATCTGGCTATAAATATGAGATTGTTAATAAGAACCTGATAAGGATCGTGCGAAAGCCTACTGCCCAAGGCCAGGGGGCCAAGTTCTTGAGCGAGCTGATAAAGATGGCGCAGAAGATCGGGAAGACGCCGATATCCGGTCTCCTGGGCGTGAACAGGGTGACGGTCAGCCAGCGAGGGAATGAGTGGGTCATCTTCACCGACGGTTCCAACTTCTCAGAGGTCTTGACGACCCAAGGGGTGGATCCCACGAGGACTACTACGAATAATATACACGAGATAGCCGAGGTGCTCGGCATAGAGGCCGCGATGGCAGCAGTGGTGAATGAGATAGTGAATATCCTCAACGATCAGGGACTGGATGTCGATATCAGGCACATAATGTTAGTGGCATCAGCGATGACGCACACCGGATATGTAAGGCAGATAGGACGACACGGCATAAGTGGGGAGAAGGCGAGCATACTCGCGAGGGCCGCATTCGAGCGCACGATACCAATTCTAATAGCGGGAGCCTTAGATGGCGAGGTGGACAGGCTGCAGGGGATGACCGAAAGGGTCCTCGTCGGCGAGGAAGTGCCCATAGGAACGGGGTTGGTGGAGCTTTACATGAACTTCGCGCAGAATCCACAGGAGAAGGCATCCAGCGAGGGTGAGGGAGAAGTAGCAGGCGAAGGAGAGGAGAAGGAGAGTGCCGATGACCATGAGCGCAGCACTTGAGACTCAGATAATCCGAGCGGTCAAGACAGGGACGGTCCTGATGGGTTGCAATAGCGTTCTCTCAGCTGTCGCAAATGGCAGGGTCAGAGCCGTTGTGGTGGCCTCTAACTACCAAGGAAAGCCGCTTGAGAGGCTTAGGGAGCTCTGCTCCTTCAGCGAGACCCCTCTGATGATTTACCCCAAGAGCAGCGTGCAGCTCGGGAGGATAAGCGGTCGAAGTCATCCCGTTGCCGTGCTCGGCATAAGAACACCCGGAGAATCTCAGATACTAGAGGGAATGGAAAAGGAGCCAAGTAGGAGGAGAAGGGCGCCATCGGCCGAAAAGCGAGCCTAAGGTCAACTCGACTGAACCCACCCGATGCATAAAAGGTCCTTCTCGAGCTCGAGAACGCGATGGGGCGAGAGGTATCGCCCGGCTAACTGCTCTACCCTTTTTAGGGAAAAATGCTTCTTGAGAACCGTCAAGGCCACAAATCCGTTGCATACCCGTTCAATCTCGCTCAGGGTTCTGGACGGATCCTCCAAGTTCTGTAGAACTGTGAACGAAACGACCTTGTCGAAGACACGCTGCCTGAAGGGAAGGCTCTCGGCATCGCAAACCACGAACTCCGTCCCACAGGTTCTACCCCTCTCCATCATCTCCCTTGAAATGTCGATGCCTACAACTCTCTTCACGCCCTCACCTATTCGCTTCGTTATCAAGCCAGTGCCACAACCGACATCCAATATGATGTCATCGCGTTCAAACCTTACCAAGTTGATGACTTCGATGAGCTTTGCTAACTGCTCTTCACCATAAAGCTCATCGTAGCCAGTGGAGATCGAGGAGTAAAATTCCATTACGGCCCTCTTCGAGCTCATCAACGCCCAACTCAGAGTTAGGAGCAGTCCTGACCAAGAACCATCAGAACCAACCATATCCTAAAAAGTTTTTCCGTCGTCTCCCCTTATGCGTTCCAAAGCCAATGCCCTGCGGGAGTAATAACTAGTTAGAACTTGGGGAGATTGAATCATTTAGGTTTAGAGTTTTATGACGACCGTTCTTGCGGCGATGTCGCCCAAGCGTTGTTTCTTCGGATTAGTGAAGATCAAAATAATTCCTATGATATAGAAGAAGGGCAGAAAGTCAATAATCCTCAGGATATTTCTGATCAACGCTCGGCCCAAGTCAATGACCGTCGAAGCTTGCTCATCGACAACCTTAATCCTCATAACCTGCTTTCCGATCGTCTGACCCGACGTACTCTCGAAGTACCCAAAGTAGAGGATCCAGATCAGAAAGCCGATCAAAGTTGTAGGGCCGAAAAAGAAACCTAATCCCGGCACGAGAGACAGCACGCCAATTGGTATCGCTATTATGGCTGCCGCAATCAATGTCAAGATTGTATCTATCAACACAGCGACAAATCTATCAACTATTGTCGCATAATTGGAAGCAGTTGGCGGCGGTGGAGGTGGAGGAAGAGTAGGCGTTTGAGGTGCTGCAGAAATGAATTGCGTCATTCCAATAGTCCGGTTCATATCAAGATAATATCAGTTCGATTCTTATAAGACTTCCTTCGGTGTTCGTTCTCCAATTAAATGCACGTATGGGTTTAAAAATTATGAAAGCAGATTCATGCACACTATGGTAGGGTTACTGAGGTGTAGTAATCCTTGCCGCCGGTTGTGTGCAAACCTATTATGGCGGTTACGCCACCAGTGAGTATGTTATTGCTTGGGTCTCGTGCCCCATCGATGAATGTTATCCACCCTTCTCTCGTAACACCTGTTGGGCATGTTATATCGATCACGAAAGCGCCACCAAGTGTTAAGGGAGTCGTGTAGCTCGCAGTGGGTACACCGTTGATCGTAATCAGGTCTATGCTTGTAGCTGACGCACCAGTGTTAATGTATCTTATACTTATGTTGTATTGACTATTTATCTTAACTACGAATGCGCTCTTGACCTCGATCTTCTCGAAGCGAGTGAAGATCGCTACAAGTCCTCCCATCCAATACGATACCGCTATTGCGATGGCGATCGTCACAGCAACGATGATGACCGTGGAAATGACTTCGCTGACCGCGCTCTCATCGTTTGATATATTTCCCCTTCTCAATATTTGTGACCCCAAATAGGGAATTGAGTGAAAATACTTAAGTTTGTGCTTTTTTCAGGATTCTAGATATAGATGAGTCTTCTAGAACAATGTTCGTAGGAACTAGAATTACTACAACACATTATATGCATATGTGAGTTAACGATCTCCTCAAATGTTTAGTTCCATGGGTTGGACATGACCAATTTGCATGTCGTGGCATGGAATCCACCAGCGTTTGACTTGCTCATCAAGTACCTTAGCTCTTGCTATCGTGCCGTAATTTCATTCTCAGTTTGAACGGACTTCATCGCAGAGCTGAGCAGCTGTATCGACTATGGTATTGAAAGCAGAAGGAGCCAGAGGTGCTATGTCATAAAACTTGTAGGCAGAGTCAACTTCGTAACCCCCCTGCTCTATTGCCTCTGGTGTTGGCATATAGCCTATGCAACCGTTAGAATACCCAGTCACGATTGTGTATTTGAATCCCGATCTAGCCTTGATTCCGAGTGCTATCTCAATGAACGGTTCGCCAGGTATAGCCACAATGGCGATATCGCCAATTCTCATAACTTGGAGTTTTATCTCCTGCTTCAGATTTATCTCCCCTTTTCTGGCAAGTTCTGCAGTGGCATTGGCCCATTCCAGAAGCCCTCCCCAGAGCTCTATTGCACCATGGTCGTTCCTTTGTTTCGCAGATGCTAGATTATTCAAGCACTCGGTGCGCTCCTTCTCTATCTCTCCTTCGCTCGGTAGTTCCTGAAGAGGAAGTTCGATCTCACACATCGAACTCCTTAATGGAGTGCCCTCTACTATCTCAGATAATTCGACGGCCCTTATGGTTTCCTTGCCAAGGGTTACGCCGAACCGTTCTGCGTCCTCAAATGTGCCTCCGACAACTTTTGAGTTGATATTGCCACAGCAACCCTGCATGAACATTGCCACCGAACCTTTTTTTGCCCTCTCGATCACTGCGGCAGCATAACCTGGATAGTCGGCTGAGACGAGCAGGTTGTCTGAACCCAAAACTACAGGGTGGCAAGCATAGTTATAGAGCACCGTCCTGTTGGCTGATGACTCAAGCGTTATCGTGGTGACAGTCGGGTCTGTGGGGCCAAGTGGATTCTCCCCTAATATGATCCTGCCTTCCTTTGTCTTTTCCCTTCTATTGACACCGATCTCGCATCTTCCCTCCCCGATTCTAAGGACGGAATCGTGCATGTTCTCAGACGCTTCGTGGATCGCGCCGATGATCTTCTTCTCAACGCTTCTGACGTAGTCCTCATCTCTAGCTCCCAATCCCCTTAGGGAGATGGTGGCGGGACCTGAGTGAGTATGCGAGGTGCAGAGCATGGTATTCGTAGCAGGGATTCCCAAGTCCTCTGCACCTTCCCAAATCGTTCTCACGACATCTGTATCAAGGCCAAGGAGATCCGTTGTCACAATAACTAGATTGTCCCTTGTATCAGAGATGACGATTACTTTCGCATGGAGTTCGTCGTGTATGCCTTGCGCGGGTCCTGCTCTCCCTCCAAATCCCGTCAAGTAGAGCCCAACGGGTGGCGTTATGTTAGTTACAGCCCTGCCGGACTTGAGCTTCGCCATGTTATGCGGAAACTTTCCCTCTATACTTTAAACTTTACCCATAGGGATTCTGAGTAGGGCATCCCTCTCCAGTTCATCTCGGGGAAACAACTCGCAGCTGCCGGCATCTACTGTGGCCTTCATACATACGTTAAACATATGTACCTTCTAACCGATATGAGAAGGATGATTTGATTTGACAAAACTTGCTATTGATGGCGCTGAACCTGTAAGAATGAAGTCTTTCCCGCAATGGCCTATATTTGATGACCAGGAGGCCAAGGCCCTCAACGAAGTCCTGCAAAGCCGTGTCTGGGGTATAGACGGAAAGAAGACCAAGGATTTCGAGGAGAAGTTCGCATCTTATCAACATGCTAAATATGGTGTTGCGGTGGTTAATGGGACTATTGCGCTCGAAGTCGCCCTTCGGGCTGCTGACATCAAAGCTGGCGATGAAGTGATAATGCCAGCGTATACATTCATGGCTACTCCTGCAGCTGCTCTCGAGTTGAACGCGCTCCCCGTATTCGTTGATATCGACCCTTCGACATATACTCTTGATGCGAAGCGCGTCGAGGAGGTCGTCACAGATAAAACAAGGGCGATTATACCCGTCCACATCGGGGGCTGCCCAGCTGATATGGACAGCATCATGAGGATAGCGAAGGCGCACGACATAACTGTCATCGAAGATGCGTGTCAAGCCTGGGGATCTGAGTGGCGCGGCAAAAGAGTCGGGGCTCTGGGCGATCTGGGGGCTTTCAGCTTCCAATCAAGCAAGAACATCACATGTGGAGAGGGAGGCATCGTCCTAACCAATGATAGAAAACTATACGAGTTGAGCTGGTCTTATCATAATTGTGGAAGAATAGTTGGAGGAGCTTGGTACCAACACGATCTACTGGGATTTAATTTCAGGATGACAGAGTTTCAGGCCGCCATCCTCTTGGTACAGCTTACGCGTTTAGATGAACAGACGAGAACTAGGAACGAAAATGCCCTGTATCTTTCAAAAGAGCTGACGAGGATAAAGGGCGTCAAACCCCTTGAACGCAGTGCACAGATTACGGGGCATTCTTACCATCTCTATATGTTCAGATACGACAAGGAGGAATTTGAGGGCTTACCGAGAAGCAGGTTCATCGAGGCCTTAAGGGCAGAGGGAATTCCCTGCTCCTCAGGCTATGTTCCGCTGTATAAGGAACGCTTTATGATGAATCTTGCAAAGGATCCATTATTGTCAAAATTATACGGAGGGAAGATCGATTACAGCAAAGTGAAACTCCCAGTAACCGAACGGGCTTGCTCTGAAGAGGGCATATGGTTATTCCAGAACATGCTCTTGGGAACAAAGGAAGATATGGATGATATCGTCAACGCGGTAGTGAAGATAAAGGAAAACACTAAGGAGCTCATGCACACTTAGAATGCTCTTGTGCTTAACGAAATTGTTAAATTATTAAATTCGTTGTCAGCTGAGATCAAGGGCTCGAAAGCTACGCTATTGTTGAAGAAGATAAAAGTGCCGCCTCAATTGGCGAAACCTTACTTACGCTATACGATGAATTTAATCGCATAGAAGCTGAAGTATGCCTTTTGTAAAATAGCTAATAAGTATGATTAAAAAGGGCTTGCTACATTAAGCCCTGAGGACCAATGCGATACTCGGACTATGTTGATTATGGAAAACTCGATCCATTCAAAAGGTTGGCCTTAGAGCGCCTTTCTGCAACTTTTATAGGGCCCGAGCGACTGGGGATACGCGTCGTCCTCGAAAGCTTGGGGGAACCGGCCTCGCTTTTCGACTTCGTTGGCTATGACTTCATGCTTGCTTTCGTTGTCGAAGGCTTGGGAACGAAGAACCTGATAGCTGATAAGATGGCCCTCCACGAAAGAGCCCTTGGCAGGATGTTTTATGATGGTTTGGGCCAAGATCTATTGGCAACTGCTGTGAACGAGCTACCGTGCGTAGGTGCAACCCCCTTCTGTTATGGGGATGAGATAACAGCTGGTGACTCCTCCTGGTTCGATGACCGAGCAAGAGCTGAACAACTCCTGACGGGCCTCTCTACTGGCTGCTTGAAGGCTATGGTCGCTACCCCTTGCGGTGAAACTCCTACACTTCAGGACATAGTGGCCAAAGATACGGTAAGTCTAAGTGGTGGCGCGGTCGGTATAGTAAGGCCCAAGAACCGTGCGATGTGGGGACAGAACCTTAAGGGTGATGAATTCATCTATGGAATAGAGAGTAATGGCATCCACGCAAACGGTATAACGCTGGCGAGGAGGATCACAGAGAAGCTTCCAAATGGATATTTCACTGAACTCCCAAAAGGCACGGCCCTTGGAGATGAGCTCCTGAAGCCAACCCACCTCTATGCCCCGCTCATCGAGGACCTATGGGATCAAGGGGTTGAGATGCACTACATCTCCAATATAACTGGGCATGGCTGGAGGAAGATCATGAGGCCGAAGAAGGAGTTCACTTATGTGATCAGCTATGTCCCTGAACCACCACCCGAGCTTCTATACTTGCAACGGCATGGCGATGTCAGCGATGAGGAAGCTTACCAGGTATGGAATATGGGGGTTGGCTACTGTATATACTCCCCCAGGGAATTCGGAGAAACCATAATATCGACGGCTGAGAGGAGAGGCCTACATTGCTATGAACTGGGCCGTGTTACAGAAGGGCCAAAGAAAGTCGTTATAGACCCAAAGGGAATCGTCTACCAGTAGTGGGGGAAACCGATGCTAAGGGATTCCCTATCCATCCAAGCAGTGTGAGATTGCCTTATTGTCCTAATCCCAGCCCTCAATATCTCTCCAAGAATTGACGGCCGCGCTTAAGCGAGGCGATGGCGTCCTTCCCAGTTTCGTCCTCCAGTGCATACCAGCCATCATAACCGACCGACTTAAGCGCTGAAACATAAGCATCCCAGGGAACGAGGCCTTCGCCAACAGTTGCCCTGCCCGTCGATGGATTGTGATCTTTGGCATGTGTGTGCACGAGCCATTGAGCCAAGACTCGAACCCCTTCGACAACACCATGCCCCAGCATATTTGCAGGATCATAGTTCACCTTCAGGGAATCAGAGCCTATATCCTCGAGGAATTTTCGTAGTACCTCTGCGGGTTCCTGGCCCGTCTCGATACAAAATATCCCCCCGACGGACTCAGCGTGTTTTGCAATTTCGCTACACGATTTACGAAGCGTCTGATACCTTTGATTTGAAGAATCTAAAGGTATCGCTCCTGGGTGGGTCGTCACTATGGGCGCACCGAGATCGGATGCGAGCTCAAGGGCCTTCTTGGTCTTCTCTATTCTCCCACGTAACCCCCTTTGATCATGAAATGCAGAGCCAGGCCATTCCCCTCCTGGTTCATACGATCCTGTGAGCTGAGCGCAAAAGCCGCTTATCTCTAAGCCATATGATCGTATAAGTTCGCGCATCTCACGCCTTTTGGTGCCCAAGCATCGATCTGGATCCAGAATACAGATGTCCGTAGGACTATTGTCCACGCACCATGGTTGAACGGATTTCACGCCAATTTCGCGTGCTGTGTTTAACCTCTGCTTAAGTTCTTCTTCTGTCGCAGTAGGTCCCAGTGACCAAAGTGCAAGACCAATTTTCAAAGTTCCCACGATATTACCCTCACGGAATCAAGCATGCAAAGTACTATATAAAAGGCCCGACTCCTCTAGATGTAATATTCGATAACCCTCTTTTCAAACATTATGAAATTCCAAATGAAAAATATAATGCTCTATTCAACATTGTACAATTGATGAAAATGTCGAAGAATTGCACATGATCTTTTAGGCTGATGGCATTTATGTAGATACTATTCCGCTATGCGCTTACCGGTTTCAGGTAGAACATGATATCCCTTCAACCTCTTACTGAGGATATCTGCGAACTCTTTGCCAGCAAGTGTTTCGATGAACCCCTTGACAGCCGTTTTCTCCAACCTTTTCTTGGGGATGAGGAAGTCATAGATTTCTTCACCGAGTGGAAGAAACTCCAAATCATAGGCCTCCGCGTAGGCTTCAACGGAAACGCCCACATCCGCCCTGCCTTGGGCAATGGCTGCGGCTATGGCCGAGTGGGTCTTTGCCTCGTGGTCGTAACCCCTTATCCCGCCTTCTTCGGGCTTTACGCCAATTTCCCTTAGGCGATAATCGATGAAGGTTCTGGTGCCTGAACCAGAATTTCTATTAATAATGATGACATCGCTTCTTGTGAAATCCTTGAACGTTTTTATGCCCTTTGGGTTGCCTTTGGCAACTAGGAAGCCTTGTCTCCTCGCATACCCCCTGATGAGCACCGCCCTCCCCCTGAGATCGTACTTGGCAAGGAAGGGCACATTATATTCGAGGGATTTATCATCGAGTAGATGAGTGCCCGCGATATCCGCTTCGCCCCTCTTCACTGCCAGCCAGCCCCCAGTAGAACCGACATTGATGACCTTCGCCTCCACTTCTCCCAAGAGCTCGAGCACTAAGTCCACGCCGGGACAGTGGCTACCGATTATGGTAAGCTCCGCCAACGGGACTTTAGGTGAAAATAGCCTGACCTCTGCCAGTTCACCCTCTTCGATGAACTCCCTCCTCTCTTCGACTTCGACGAAACCATCGGCCAAAGCTAGGGTTGATGTCGCACCAGATCCCTTAAGCAGAGGATATGCGACCACGCCTTCAGGCGACGAGGTGAGGTTCACCGGGATATACTCCCTCTTTCCCCTCCCAGCCTGAATTCCATGGGCCAATCTCGCCTGTTGCGACCAGCCCTGAGGAAAAGCCCTTAGGCCCATCATCTTCAATAACATCGGCTGGACGAATACCGAGAACGCTATCATGGCCGAGACGGGGAACCCCGGCAGTCCTATAGCCAGCTTGCCATTAACTACGGCTGCGACAGTTGGCTTCCCTGGTTTAATCTTCAACCCGTGCACTACTACTCCAGGCTTTCCGAGCTCATCGAATATCTTGTATATCACATCACCCAGGCCAGCTGAAGTGCTTCCCGATGTCAGAACCATGTCATAGGCTTTGAGGGCCTCCCCGATGGCTCTCCTTAACTCCCCATAACTATCGGGCACTATGCCAAGGTATTGAGGCGAAGCACCCAGCTCCCTTACCATTTGAGAAATGGCCACACCATTCACGTCATAGATTTTACCCGGTGCGAGTACATCCCCCGGCAAGGCAAGCTCATCTCCAGTTGAGATGATGGCAATCCGAGGTCTCTTATGGACCACTACCTCGCCATAGCCTAAAGCGGCCAGGACTGCGATCTCCCTGTGAGAAAGCAGAACTCCCTGTCGGAGGGCTACATCCCCCACCATAACGTCCGAACCCGCTTGGGCGATGTTCTCCCCTGGCACCAGAGAACGATAGACGAGGAGCGAGCCCTCGTGCTCTTCCTTTGTATATTCTACCATCACCACCGCATTTGCCCCGCGAGGAAGGGGAGCGCCAGTGGCGATCTCGACCGCCTCCCCCGTGTTAACTACCACCTGGGGGAGAGCGCCGACCCTTGATTCGCCAACGACCTTCAGCCGGACAGGTTTATCTTCCTCCGCGCCGTAGACGCTTTTCGACTCAACAGCATAGCCATCTACTTCAGATCTATCAAATGGCGGAGAATCGACCTTTGCCTCAATGATTTGGGCAAGAACTCTGCCCGAGGCCTCATCTAAAATTATCCTCTCCGAGCCTAAGGATTTAATGCCCCCAAGGGCTTCATCCAGCTTCCGAAGGGCTTCATCGATATTCAGCAGACGATGGAAGACTACAGCCAAACTAGCCCATCACACGCCCATATGGTGCGCGGGTGACTCAAAGCTATATCTCATCGATGGGTTGTATGACTGTGACCTCAACCTCATCGCCTTCATCATATCCCTCCAATTGCTCATCTACGATGAGGATGCCATTAGCTTTAGTCATGGAGGACAATATCCCCGAGCCAGTAAGCCTCAGGGGCTCGGCGATGTAACCATCCCCGACCCGATGAAGCCTCACGCGGATATATGACCGCACGCCCACCGACGTTGCGACCCTTCTGGTTAGCTTTGCCCTGACTACGGGTTTCGCCTCGGGAGGGGTTGCCTGCATGTGGTTGATAGCGGGATCGACAAGGGCCTCGAATCCTATTAGGGCAGCAACAGGGTAGCCAGATAGCATAAAAACGGGCTTCGCACCTATGAATCCAACTCCTGTAGGCTTGGCAGGCCTTATCGATATACCGTGTACCACTACCCCAGGTTTTCCAAGCTCATTGACCGCCTCAGGGACGAGATCCTTCTCTCCCAGGCTCGTTCCGCCGGTTGTTAACACGAGATCAGCCACCTCAAAACCCTGAACAATTTTGGCCTTGATCATATCAAGCTCATCTGGAACCGTGCCAAGATCGATTGGCGTGCAACCCCTATCCCTGATCAGGGCCTTGAGCATGGGCTTTGTGCTGTTCAGAATCTTCCCAGCTTCTACCTTCTCACCTGGCTCCTTTAGTTCGCCACCAGTGGATAGTACTGCTATCTTCAGCCTTCTTTGAACCTGTATCTTCACCACATTGACCGATGCCAATGCCCCTATATGCCATGGCTTGAGCTTCGTGCCTTTCCCTACGATGATATCGCCTGCAGCAAAATCCTCACCTTTTCGGGAGACATTCTGCCAAGGTGCTACAGGTCGAAAGATCATCGCCTTATCGTTAACTCTCTTCGTATACTCCACCATTACGATGGCATCGGCGCCAGATGGAAGCGGGGCTCCGGTGAAGATCTCGGCACATTTGCCGCTAATGATGATGGGCAGATCCTGTGGCCTTGAACCGGCTTCAGACCGACCAATGAGGTCGAGTTCTACAACGTTCGTGGGGGTGGCGCTGATGGTGTCGGAAGCCACTACAGCGTATCCATCGACAGCGCTTCTGTCGAGAGGCGGCACATCGAATGATGCCCGCATATCTTCACCCGCTATCATCCCTAGGGCATCCTCTAACGGGGTTTCATCGACCTCAATTTTTATGGGTAGATGCCTCATAATGACTTCTAAGGCTTCATCTACGCTCATGAGGGCTGGGAAACCCGACATCTTCCTTCTGCCAATCATATACCAACCTGTTATGAGAGGGTCCAATTATGGTATTCGGTGTTCTTCGATGTCGCCTTAGTTCAGCATGGGGTTCCGGCCATCTAGCCATCAGGAAAAGTCAAGGAAATCGCCCATAACAGTGGCATAACCATGTAGAGGCCAATAAGGCACAATTCTAAGCAGCTATTTGCGTCAGCCACTTGAATAGTCACCAATTGCTCCCCAAGTATCTATCATATTTTTGATATTCTCCCAAGGCGTATCCTCGAAGATCTGATCTATAGAGGATAGGATGAATCCTCCCCCTGGAGCAAGGATTTTCACACTATCTGTAACCGCTTGCCTTATTTCTTCGGAAGTGCCCGAGTTCAACGTCACAGCTGAATTCACACCTCCCCAAAGGCAGATGCTGTCGCCAACTAACTTCTTGGTAAGAGCCAGGTCCGTACCGCCTTGCACTGGGTCGAGACCATATAGGATGTCGACGCCCATCTCCTTCAATATGCCTAGTAAAGGCATCTGTTTCATGCTCATAATGTAACAGAACTTGGCACCTGCCTTGTGCGTCTTTTCAACAAGCCTACTGACACGGGGCTCTATGAACCTTTTGTACTGAGATGGCGACCAGAAGTCAGCATTCTCGTACCAACCCCTATGGACGATGATATCGACAAAACCCAGTTCCAACAGCGCGTCGAGATATCTCACGTCCCATTCGTGAACTATATCGAGGAGCCTTTCGACGAACTGAGGATCTCTGAATGCCTTGTGCATGATATTCTCGAAACCGCAGAGCCAAGGGAGCGCGTCAGCGCCGAAGATGGCGCTCTCCCTACCGGCCTCAGAGCACATCCCACACTCTATGAGTACCTGCTGCTTCTCAGCGAACTCCCTGACCTTTTCCGCCTCCCTGCGAAAAGCCTCAATTTCCTTCTCATCTGGATCGCGGAAGATGCATGAAAGTGCATCAAGGTCCTTCGCCTCCTGAACAAGGTACTTCACGGAACGCGAGGAAGGTGCGAGGAAGTCGCTGAAGATGGGTATGTCGTCACCATGAGGCCAGTCGGCAGTCTTGCGCACCACCTGCCTAAGGGTGCCTTTTGGCGTATCGTATTCCTTGAATAGCAGCGGCCATTGCTCACCCGCGGGCTTTGTCTTCCACACCTTTACCTTAAGGTCCTGAGACATCGGCCTCGGGACATCGAACCCTACGGTATCGTCAAGTCCAAGGTCGAGCAGCCTTTCAACCCTTTCGAACTGGTTTCGCCATGCATGATTCTTATCCGAAAGGAAGGGGCGTTCCCACCACTTGAGGTAGAGTGGGATATGATCCGGCTCCTCATGATCCATGGCCATTAGCAGCCGATCTCTTGAGGAAAGTGCAGTTCTCAGGATGATCTCCAAGCAATCGCACCTTCTTTCAGTTTAAAAGAATTATTCACGAAGCCAATTTGACGTGCGGGCTCGATATAACGAATGTCAAGTCCTTAGTTCTAAATCATTTAATAAGGTTCGTTTGATGTGGGGCTTACCGATTTGGTCGAAACATTGGGCGGTGATAATGCCCTCACGGATGTGAGGAAGGTAGGAATTATCTCCGATACACATGCATCGTCGATCGATGAGATACCCGCCAAGTTTAGAGACATCATAAGGGGTGTTGATCTTATCATACACGCAGGCGATTTCACAGGTAAGATGTTGCTTGATGAACTTCGGAGCATGGGCATTCCTTTTCGTGGGGTCTATGGCAATATGGACCCTCATCGGATACGTGGCATCCTGCGGGCAGAGGAGATCATTGAGCTACAGAATATTAAGATCGGTATTGCACATCCATCGGAGGGAGGCCCGCCTTGGGCAGTTCAGCGCCTTCTGAGGGAGAAGTTCCCAAAAATAGATGCGATCATATACGGTCATACGCACATTGTAGAGAATGAAATAAAGGACGGCGTCTCATATATCAACCCTGGAAGTGCTATAGGTAAATATCCAGCTCCCTATCCTTCGATCTCTGTTTTAGAACTATTACCTGTACCAAAGGTTATTATCTATAGGACCTGAAGATGCAATTCCTCTAAAGACTGAATGAGCCGAACTTCCCCACGGCTTCCCCAACCGACCAATAAGAGTCTGTAAGTGACGTCATCGGATCCAGCTTCCTTTTGTCTATTTTACCATCTTTATCAATAACCGATTCATCGACATGCACTGCTACGATTTCACCAAAGAAGTAATCATGACTTCCAAGCTCGACCCTCCTTCTCAGGGCACACTCGATGTTGATTGGGAATTCCAGGATCTGCGGTGCAGCTACCTTTGATGACCTGGCCGCTGTGAGTTTACAAGCTGTAAACTTATCCACCTCCTTGCCTGAGGTGCTACCACAGTAATCGACAATCCTTACATGACTTTTACTCGGAACATTGACCACAAAACCGTCTGAGGAAAGCATGACTCCGTACGAGTAGCGACTATGTCCGATCGCAACTCCCAGCATTGGAGGATCTATGCACGCATGGGAGACCGCCCCTATGGCGATAATATTCTTCTTTGTCCAATTTCCGCAAGTCACGAGCACGATCGGGCATGGAAAATGGAACTCAAGTTGAGGTGGAAAACTAACCTTAGCCATGATCTGTCTATCCTCTTGTAACATACGCCAATTTACTCTCTATAAATCAGTTATGACATCAATTCATCGTCACTTTAGTTGTAGATAGAAAATGTAGCAGGTCTCTTCTCCTGATGGGGTCGATAACTCGACGCCGTAGACTTCTTTGTATCCCCTACTCCGACATATGGCTATCGCGGCTGGATCGGCAGTATAATAGACTATAGCCTCGTAACCCCTTTCAGCGATAAATTTCTCAAAAAAAACGAAGAACAACTTTCCATAGCCCTTCCCCCTGTGCTCTTTCTTTAACCATAATTCATGTAGTTCGACGAAATCCTTCTTTCTCCCCAGGAGCTTTTCAAGCAATTCCTTGTCCTCTTTATCTCGGGGAACTCCCCTCCTGTGTTCCTCTATGTTCGATTCATGCCAAATGGCATGCCCTAAGATCTGTTCGCCTCCTTTCCAGAGAATGAGGTGGGATGGATCTTGAGTGATGATCTTTTCAGCTGTGTCATCGAGTTCACCCATAGTCTCCTTGTAGTATCTCTTGAGAACCCTCAGGTCACCGCCAACAACCAACTCCATACATACTCATCTCCTGTCGTTGCATCCCAATTATTATATTAGCATATAGGCAACAGCCGATACGATACATATCATACGTGCGAATAATACTGTTACTACTTGATCTTTTCGAGAGGCTGCGTGTTTCCAAAAGTTAATGTGGGTCCGTCAGTTGGTGCTGCCCATCGGATTGCGTTCGATATAACTTTGAGCACTTCAGGATTGTGATATGTCGGATATGTCTCATGTCCTGGCCTAAAGTAGAATATCTTGCCTTTTCCCCTTTGGTAGCAACATCCGCTTCGGAAGACCTCTCCACCCTTAAACCAGCTCACAAAGACCAGTTCATCTGGCGCAGGGATGTCGAACCGTTCCCCATACATCTCCTCGTGCTCAAGGTCGATGTATTCCCTTAGGCCAGAAGCTATCGGATGGCCAGGTGCTATAATCCAGATCCTCTCATTCTCACCTATCTCGCGCCACTTCAGATCGCAAACCGTTCCCATCAGCTTTCTGAATATCTTCGAGAAGTGACCAGAGTGTAGAACTATCAGTCCCATTCCGCCAAGAACCTTCTTGTGGACTTTCTCCACGACATCGTCTCGAACTTCATCATGGGCCATATGTCCCCACCAAGTGAGGACATCCGTGTTCCCTAGCACATTATCGGTCAGGCCATGTTCAGGCTCATCGAGCGTTGCCGTCCTCACCTGCATATCCGATTGTGTCTTCAAGTATTTTGCTATTGCCCCATGCATTCCCTCTGGATATATTTTCGCTATCTCTTTGTCTGCTTTCTCGTGCCTATGTTCGTTCCAGATCGTAACGCGAATTGTCTTAGCCATATTAACTCTCGTTCTTCTCGTCCGTGACCTGCCTTTTATCCTTTATCGTCTTAATTTAGACACATGCTCTCCATAACGGGTGCAAAGGGGATCTTCACTGCTGTCGCGATCATCTATAACACTCTTGTACAATTGTTTGGCGATGACCCTACGGTCTGCATCGAAGTAGCAATGAGCCGCGGATTCGGGTATACTTCCACTTGATGTATGTGTGGCCGATTGCAGTGTAATCCAATGCTGTCTCGATGGGAGATCGAATATACCAGAAGCTGCGATAGTGCTCCGTTCTGCGAAAACGTGGGACTTCTTCAATGGACAACTTCGTGTAAAGGACTTAATTCTGGTGCCAGGCACAAATGACTACTGGTTCAATATGTTACGATGTACCGTCCCATATTCAAATGAATTAGATGGATGAAATCTACCCCGTTAATCTAAATAGCTTTCTTCATAAGGCTCTATCGAAATCCATAACATGGTATGTGCTGAAATTAGCTCCCTGTGATTATGCCTATTATCCTTACAACGACAGTTCCCATAAACAATATACCCATGACGAGTGCGATCATTCTAAGCTTTCGCTTGTCAAGGGCGATACCAGTTCTACCGTAATAAGGCGAGAGTAGCTCAGACGTAGCGAGCAATATTATCGCAGTCACTACAAGCCATAAACTCATATCCCAGAATGTTAGAGGGAAATTCATCGCTCAACTCCCCTTAGCACCACGTAGCGAACGATCATCTTCCTGCTCTCGGGTTCTGGTTTGATCTCATCCACGAAAATGGGTTGTCCCGTTGCCCTTGTTAGTGCAAGCGCTATTGCGCTCACCAATGGACACCCAATCCTTTTGAGCCTTTCACCAGCATCTTCGTAGAATGCCTCGTAGAGGGAGCTCATTATCTTTACGACAACAGCCTCACCTTCCACCTCAATCTCCACGCCTTCAGCTAGCTCAAAACCCTCTATTATCGCCGACGGAAGATCCCTCTGCAGGTCATCAAGGCTTTCTTTTGTAAAATCCTTCCCTATCTCTTCCTCTAGCAGGTTGGCAAGACCTACGCCAGGCGCAAACAGACAGACTCCGGAGGGGATCTGTATGAAGAGTTGTTCCGCTTGTAAATCCTCTGACAGTTTATAATAATCGATCTCCTCATTCTTCTCAGCTGCTATGAAGATAGTCCCCACTTTCAGGGTTTTAAGTTGCCTGGGTGGGAGATATACGGGATGGCCCTCATATTCAAGGTGATCCAGTAGCCTCTCGACAGCAACATAGTATGGTCTTGAAGTAGCGTCTAGGAGTTGACTTTTCACATAATGCGTGGTTCTGACGAAGAGTAGAAGCACTCCCCAGAAGGTTAAGCCAAGTCCGATGAACGCCAAGATACTCGATTCAAAGAGAATCGATATGGTCAATGCCGTGAAACCCAATGCCGATAGCCCTAAGCCCGCCAGTCTAGACGGCCTTCTGGTCGCCTTCCGTAGTTTTTCCCTCAAGTCTTGGTTCTCTTCCTCAAGGGTCTTGGTATTGGTGACAAGGTTCTCCAGGGAAGTGCGTTCGCCAAGCCTAAATCCGCAATTCTCACAATACGCATCCTGGGGCCTTACTGGCAATGAGCAGTTAGGACATCTTTTGGCTTCCTTTTCCAGCTTCACAGTATCTGCCCCAGACTCTCTTATCTGTTCATATGAAGCCCATCGGGAATATAAACTTAAACGGCTTCATTCAGTATCATGTGATATGGGCAGACCAAAGCTCCTCTGTCGATTGTCTAAAGTCCTTCATTCGGGATGGAGATGAAAAAAGGTTGGTTAATGGCTTCGAGTATGTTGATGTGCATTGCCACCTCGACGATACGATCTTCGATCATGACAGAGACGCTGTGGTGGAGAGGGTTAAGGACATCTTGATCCTATGCGCAAGCCAAGAGCCCAATAGCTCAAGGAAAGTGCTCTCCCTTGCCAGAAGATACCCGAACGTAAGGGCATGTCTTGGGCTCCATCCTGAATTCGTCCCTAATCTGACAGATCGCGATATAGAGGACGAGATCGGCTTCATAGCTGGTTCAGCGGACAGCATAGTCGCCATATCCGAGATTGGCCTTGATTACCACTGGATCAAGGATGATGTGCAAAGGAAGAAAATCGGGGATGTTTTCAATACTATGCTTGAACTAGCGACAAGGCTGAAGCTGCCCATCATCGTGCATTCACGCGAAGCTACAGGGGATGTATTGAGAGCAGTCTCACATTTCAGGTGCCCCATTGTACTACATAGCTTTTCGGGCAGTTTGGAAGAGATCGAGATCGCCATTAACCGCGGGCATTATCTTTCTGTGGCGCCCAGCATCTATAGAAGTAAGCAGAAGCAAGAGCTTGTTACGATCGCGCCCTTGGAGCAGTTGTTGACAGAGAGTGATTCCCCTGTGCTCGGCATCGATAGGAATGTGAGGAACGAACCAGCTAGCGTGAAAAAGGTCATAACCAAGATCGCGGAAATAAAGGACATAGATGAACTGCACGTTAAGAAGGTCATGATGGAAAATTTCCATAAAATATTCCCAAATGAGTGGACTTAAGGGGAAAGGTTCATTATCTCGTTTCGAGACCACTAGCTGCAACAGACTATGATTCCTAGTGCGCGTTTGCGAATTCGATCGGTTCCTCAACCACCTCCTCCCCCACCTCCTCCTTATCCCGAGACAGGCCTGGATAGGATCCTGAAAGACAAACAGTTACAGAACTTTTGGTTCAAGAGACTTATCGCATACATAATAGATATCGTCATCGTGGGTATCGCAGTTTCATTTCTCGCCCTGCTTATCGCCATCCCCTACATAATCGACTTCCTACACAATGGCTTCAGACCCGAGTCCTGGGCCCCTTGGTCGGCGTTTCCGGCCCTCATTAGCGTAATATCCCTACTCTATTTTGCCTTCTTGGAATCATCTCGTGGACAAACGATCGGCAAGAGCATATTGGGGCTGAAGGTGATTACGGGAAAGGGAGAGAAGCCGACACTCGACAAGGCCTTTCTTCGGAGCTTGAGTAAGTTGCACTGGGTGCTCCTATTGCTCGATATACTCTTCGGTCTCGGAACTAGGGGGAATCCCGAACAGAAGTTCAGTGATCGTTACACAGATACTTTTGTGACAACAGCCAAGATCGGTCGAGAGCTATGACTGCATAATCGCGTTTGAAGCAAGCCATGGGGCACTGGTCTGACCATGAAGTCCTATGGCAAATTCGCTCATCATCTCAGGAACAGCAGAGGGAATCATGATCGGGGACGGGCTTAGACTTTTTAATCGGGGCATATTCGAAGATGCATGCGACGGGCTCAGCTGATCAGCTCCTGTAAGAGAGTAGTGGTCAAGGTAGGAACTGCAGTTGTTACAAAGCCCTCGGGGAGCCTTGACACCGAAACCATCAAGGGTCTCGTGGGGGATGTATCGCACGTATGGGATCTCGGAAAGGAGGTAATAGTTGTCACTTCTGGGGCCATTAGCAGCGGAATGGGGAGGCTCGGTCTACGGGGTACGCCTGACGAGCTACCCCTCAATATGAAGCAGGCGTGTGCTGCTATCGGACAGCAGGAGTTGATGGGGGTCTATGGCGCCTATTTCTCCCGTCATGGAAAGGCAACGGCCCAGATCCTCCTGACGGAGGAGGAGCTTGCTGATAGGGTAATGTATAGGAATCTCTGGACAACCTTCAGAACTCTCTTGGTGCATCAGGTTATACCAATCGTGAACGAGAACGACGCAATAGCCGTCCACGAATTAAAAGCCATGCAGACGAACTCGATAATAAGATTCGGGGATAACGATAGGCTGTCAGCATTAATAGCGAGCAAGATAGGGGCCGATCTCTTGGTAATCCTCTCCGACGTCGATGGCCTCTACACTGGGAATCCTGAAGAAGACAAGAACGCGAGGCTAATAGAATTTGTAGACGACTTCTCTCCATTCATTAGGAAGCTCGGAAGGAGTAGGGCTGGCTCTATGGGTAGAGGCGGGATGAGGAGCAAGCTTGAAGCCGCAAGGATAGCCGTGAGAGCTGGAATCCAAGTTCTGATAGCGAATGGTAAGAAACCGGGTGTCCTCTCAAGGATATTCGATGGAAGGGCCGAGGGTACCCTATTCCGGGCAGGAGACAAAGGTGATTGATATGGAACCTGAAGCCGAGGTTAGGATGAAGGCCGAGAGGGCGAAGAGGGCGTCGATACCCTTGAGTAGGCTATCGACGGAGGCTAAGAACAGTGCATTATGGGCCATGGCCAATAGCCTTGAGGCCAGAAGCCAAACAATCTTAGATGCGAATCAGGTCGATATGAGCGAATATGCAACGCAAAATCCGGGTAACCCCCTTCTGGACAGACTTATGCTGAATCAGTCGCGCATTAAGGATATGGCCGAAGGCTTAAGGGAAGTAGCAAAGCTCCCTGATCCGATCGGTGAGATTTTAGATGGCCATAGGACGATCGACGGACTTGAGATCTCCAGGGTAAGGGTTCCTCTTGGCTTGGTCGCGATAATATATGAAGCCAGGCCAAATGTGACCGCTGATGCCATCTCGCTATGCATAAAGTCCGGCAACAGCATACTACTGAGGGGCGGATCGGAGGCCATCAGATCAAATGAGACGATTGTCAGGGTCCTTGTGGAGTCGAGTGGGCATCTCATTCCCGCTGATTGTATTCAGTTCATTGAGACTCGCGATAGAAAGGCTGTGAGCGCGATGCTGCAAGCCAGGGGGTTGATAGACCTCCTGATACCTAGAGGCGGGGCAAGCCTGATCAACTACGTTGTGGAGAACTCGAAGGTTCCAGTCATAGAGACGGGCATCGGGAATTGCCACATCTACGTAGATAGTTCCGCAAAGCTCGAGATGGCCAGCGATATCGTCTACAATGCAAAGGTCCAGAGACCTGCAATCTGTAACTCCGCGAAGAAGCTGCTCATTCACAGCTCCATTGCGCCAACTTACCTTCCGAAGATCGTGATTAGACTCAGAGGCGCTGGAGTCATACTGAAGGGCTGCACCAGGACCAGGGCTCTCATACCCGGCGTTGAGGAAGCGACCGAAGATGATTGGTATACAGAGTACCTTGATATGAGGCTAGCAGTCAAGATCGTGGATTCACTCGAAGAGGCTATTGAGCACATAAACAGATATGGTTCAAAGCACTCCGAGGCCATAGTGACTGAAGATTACGATGTGGCGCAGAAATTCCTTAGAGACGTCGATGCCGCTGCGGTTTATGTAAATGCTTCGACGCGCTTCACCGATGGCTTTCAGTTCGGGATGGGGGCGGAGATCGGCATAAGCACTCAGAAGCTGCATGCCCGAGGCCCCATGGCCCTCAAGGAGCTCACGACGACGAAGTTCGTCATTAGGGGGCAAGGACAGGTCAGAAAATGAGCCATTTATCCCGAGAGTTCCTTTGACCGCCTTGCTGCATCCATCACGGCCCTGATGACCGTGCTCCTGAACTCGCCTTCTTCCAAAGCCCTAATTCCAGCGATCGTCGTACCACCTGGCGAGGTCACAAGATCCCGAAGTTCCTCTGGGTGTCTCTTGGTCTCAAGGACCATTGTGGCCGCACCGAGGAGTGTCTGAGCAGCAAGTGCTACTGCCATTTCCCTCGGAAGCCCCATTTCGACTCCCCCCTGGGCCATCGCATCTATCATAATGTATGCGTAAGCTGGTCCACTTCCGCTCAAGCCAGTTATAGCGTCCAGCAGTTTCTCCTCGACGACATACGTCATCCCGACGGATGAGAAGATCCTCTCAGCAATATGGCAATCCTCTCCAGTTGCCCTGCTGCCGAGCGAAAGGGCTGTGGCCGAACGACCTACTTGGCAAGCTTGGTTTGGCATAGCTCTTATAACCCTAGTATCCGCTGACAAATGCCCCTCTATGGTCTGTATCCTCACTCCAGCTGCTATCGATATAGCGAGATGATTTGGGGAAACATGACTCCTCAAGGAGTCGAGCACATCTGGCAGATGCTGGGGTTTCACGCAGAACAGGAGCACATCTGCTTCTTTAACCACAGAGGTGTTGTCACTAAAAGTCATTACACCAGTCTCTCTTTCCAGTTCTCCTAGCTTCTTGCTATCGATATCGGATACACAAACCTCATTGGGCTCCACAACCTTCTGTCTGACAAGGCCCCTTACGAGCGCTGATCCCATCGCCCCTGTGCCGATTACGCCTATCTTCATCTCAGAGCACGAAGCGTTCGAATTGGGGATTTGAGTCTTCTCTAAGGAGGCGTGATTAGCGCTTTGCGATTCTTCTTATCCAGAATGGGCCGTGAGGCATCACAGAGAGGACCGAGGCTGAAGTAAGTGAGATTAGTATCGCCTTATTCCTACCTTTTTCGTGGTAACTCTCATTGTGTAAAATCGAAACGATAATGCGCCGTGCAATCATTCACATAAGAGGAAGGCAAGGATTATATTGAATAGGCGATTTTTAATGACACTATGAAGATCGGTTTGATGGTTAGCTTTTCTAAACCTGAGAAAAATGGCGAACATCCCTTCGAACCAACTCTGAGGTTCGCAACCGAGGCAGGACTTGATGGGGTCGAGTTGTGCTTCGATCCCAAACCCCCATACGATCACCATTATGGGGCTTGGTCTGAGGACCTAAAGGATGGAGAAATCAGAAAGATCCTTGATCTATGCAAATCCTATGATGTCGAAATCTCAAGTCTCTGCTCCGATTGGCCTTGGGGGTACTCCAGGTACTGCCCGAGGTTTGAGCACTGGTCGAGGGGATTGGAAATCCTAAGACAAGACATCAGGGTGAGCGCGAATCTGGGGGTAGAAGTCCTTCTAATACACTTTGGGGTGACCAATGCTGCTAGCTGGAACGAGGCCAAGAACATCCTCTCGAAGCTTGCGGCTGAGGCAGAGGACAACGGCGTAATTTTAGGATTCGAGGCGGGTCTCTGGGCTAACACAGGTCTGGGAGGGCTGAAGGAACTCTGTAAGATGATAGATGAAGTGGGGAGCCGCAACCTGGGTGTATATGAGCACTGCTACTGGCCAAGGGGAGATATGAGGCCCCATGAGGAGATAGAGCTCGTGGGCAAGAGAATAGTTGGCCTACACTCGGGCAAGATTGATACGAGGAACATAGACTATGAAGCCATGCTGAAAGCGCTGAAGAAGAACTATGATAGGTACTGGGTACTCGAGATCGATAGGGAGGATGTTAAAGCAAGCTTGGGCTCCCTTAGGGATATACTGAGGATATATCGGTAGTGAAGGAATTCTATGCCAATTAAGATAGGCTTGGTTGGATGTGGGAGTGTTTCTCAAAGGGGGATCCTCCCGCATCTCTCTCAGGATGACATAAGCGATAAGCTAAGGCTTTCTGCTGTCTGCGACACAGTCAGGGAGAGAGCAGAAGCTTGTAAGAATCGCTTCAAAGCCGATGAATATTTCATTGATTATGAGGAGATGCTGTCTGATGGTGACTTGGATGCCGTTACTATAGCCACCCCAACACAGCTACATTATGAGCAAGCTCTCCAAGCCACGAGGGCTGGGATAAGCATTCATCTGAACAAACCCATGACCCTTACTCTCAAGGAAGCGGACGATCTGCTAAAAGAGAGGGACAGAGCAGGAGTACGGCTCGTCGTCTCTCCGGGCATAGCCTTCAGTAGTGACGTTCAGAGAGTTAGGGATCTCTTGGGCGAAGGGATCGTAGGCAAGGTCTACTGGGTCAGGAGCGGAGCTACATCCGAAGGCCACGAGACAGAGGAGTTCCGCAGGTCCGGCGATGCGATGACCGCTGTTGACTCTTCATGGTACTATAGGAGAGGAGGGGGACCGCTCTATGATATGGGGGTATATGCGCTGCATATCGTCACAGGGGTGCTAGGGCCTGCCAAAAGGGTTGCAGCCCTATCCGGCATAGGGCTGAGTCAAAGGAAGGTCCTTGGCAAGGATGTAAAGGTCGAGATGGATGATAACACAGTCATGCTCTTGGACTTCGGAGATGCAACCTTCGCCATGCTACATTCTGCCTTCTGCTCAGGTGATGGTGAACCCTTCTCGAGGTTGCACGTTGCCGGAAGCGCTGGGGCTCTTGAGCTCGGACACGAGAAGTTAGAGGTTTGGGGGAGTCGAATAAGCGATTGGCATAGGATTGAGGGGCTTCCAAGAAGGCTCCCATATGTCTCAGGGATTCACTTGGAGATCGAAGAGGCTCACATATTCTCCGATATAATGCACCTAGTCGATTGCATGGGGAATGACAAGACGCCGGTAATATCTGGGGAACACGCCAGACACGTAGTGGAGATCATCGAGAAAGCATACCTTGCAGCGAAGGGAGGAACTGTGGAGGAGCTCAGTACGAGCTTCCAATTGGGCGTCCTGAGTGAATGGTAAAGTCCCATAGGAACATTTTTCAACCACAATGTAGCGTAAATCAGAGCATGGAGCTCCTGATGCTTGGGAAGCTCAATACATCCGATGCATCTGAGAAAGCCATTTATCGCAGTCAGTTTCCAATCACTTAAGCATGCATAATTCGCCAATTCATCAGATCTCGCGGCATAAGACCGCTTCAGTCCTTCTCCTATTACTGCTAGTTCTTGTGATGGGGCTTCCCATAAGCTATGCAATCCCAACGTGGTACAATGTCGGCAGCTATGTCATCTATGACTCAAATGTTGAATGGGTACGGACCACAACGGTCAGCGACGCGAATACGAGATGGCAGATAAATATGGCCGAAGATCCGAGTATGCCAGTACTCGTCCAGCCCTTTTACTCGAATGCTACTCTGAGCATTCAGATGGAACAGAGGGTTTTGGCGACAGCCACCTGGAGGGTTACTGAATCCCAGAACCTCCTCGTGGTCGTTCGCACATATCTCCATGAGGCGAGATCCTTCAACGACACAGTCGAGATCGAGCGTTTCACGATAAATGGCGCAGTCTGGCCCCATGAGCTGGATGCCACCTATCCGGATCTCTTCATAGGCTTCGACCCAGAATTTATCAGATCGAACACAAACTTCAACATAGGGAACATGAGCTATTCCAATCTCGGGATCGAGGATGTGGAGACGCCATGGGGCATCAGGAAGGCCTACCACCTCTTCGGTAAGGGCTTCGACCTCAACGACCAAGGTCAGAATATGAGCTGGGACAGATGGTGCGATGTCTCAAGTGGCGTGGTACTGAAGAGCGTCCTTCGGGAGGATGGTGGGACGTTTGGAAACCTTAGATTCTACGAGAGATATAGGGAGGTACTCACCATACGAGAGGCCAATTTCGACATAACGAAGTTCGAGGAGGAACCTTGGTATCAGATGAGCTTCTATGGGATCCCGATCTGGATTATCATCCTCGGACTGGCGGCATTAGCGGCGATCTACGTCTTTAGGAGACGTATGAGAAGACCGATCAAGTTCTAACTTTCAAAGAACTGCGGCAGATATCCCCTATTTGCCTCTAGGAGCTCATTCAACATCCTCTCAGCGGTATCGAGATTTCTAACCAAAGGATCAAAGGATCAAGGAGTAAGGCCTGAAGTGCGAGGGCCCGATCACCATTAAGGGTTGCATCCACCGTCAACTCGTGCTTCACGATATGCTGGTGCAGTATGGCCTGTACTGCAGGGGGGACATCCCCGACGGCGATCCCCTCTGCCCCTCCGGGTCCGACGACCCCGTATGTCTCGACGATGGCGTCCCTCGGCAGGTTATTCACCTGCCCCTTGTTCGGGAGATTGAGGACATCGATCTCACACCTCCCGTTAGCGATGGCTGAGATGATCTTCGAGGCCGTTTCCTCGGACCGACTCATCTCGATGGTCATCTCGCCAGAGAGCATCTTGTTGACGCGCTCGAGATCTCTAGCCCTCCACTGCAGCCTATCCTCGATGGTCGTCAACCTGACACCATACTTCAAGCCAGCGTCCGTGTCCTTCGTTAGAAAATGGCCGAAGAATTCTGCAACATGCCTGTCACCTGTGCCAGGCAAAGCGCCGAAGGCCCTGAAGAGCTCCATCTTGACGGGTGAAATCGATACGCCATTGCGTTCAATATGGACACAATCAAGGTCAGTTTCCAAAGCCTCCAAGAATACATCTTCAGCATGATATGAAGCGGATGCTTCTCCTGTTAGAAGATTATTCACATCGGCACTGATGCGTCGTTTGACTCTGATGATCTCTTTGATATCGTCATATTTTGTCCCCTTTATGCAATAGAACTTGTTTGTAACTCCGCCTTTGATTCTCCGACGACCAACATAACCATAAACTTGCAGTCTGTTTTCTCTAAGTAGTTGCCCCATTGCTCGACCGGTAACCCAAGGAAAAGGACCAGACTTCCCGGGGAAGGCCTCACCCTCCAACCGAACTTTTATTTCTCTATCCGTAACCACCTTCTGTTCCTCAATTATCTGAGGGGCTTCTCTATAGGCTAGTTCATAATAGACATCTTCTGCTGCTTGGGTTTCATACCGTTCTTCGTCGCCTACTGACATTGGCTGTCTTGCTCTCGTCCTAATTTGAGTAACCTCAAACATATGACGTAGTTGGTAATTCCTTGCCGAAGAGATTCCAGAGCTTCTGTGAGCAACTCATAAGTTCACGCAAGAGTAGCTATAAGAAGTTCCCCCACGGAAAAAGCATCCGCTATGAAGAAGGCTTTAGATAGAATTGGGTGACCTTAAGTGTAGCGTAGCAGAGATAATGGCACTCGGGCGTAGCAGAGATAATGACACTTCTACTATGCTGCCTTTCGATGCAGGGACATGGCGAAAGCGACCCTTGCAGAACGGATCCGAGTTGTCCTCC
>Ga0315282_10000805_pt1 | contig 61409 bp, 53 predicted proteins | sample YL17G07_20_MG_FD_203693 | JGI IMG/M metagenome (GOLD analysis project Ga0315282, IMG submission 203693) | Sediment microbial communities from Yellowstone Lake, YNP, Wyoming, USA - YL17G07_20 | ecosystem: Environmental > Aquatic > Freshwater > Lake > Sediment | place: USA: Wyoming | collected...
CCGGGTCCGCGGTCCTGCCCCCGCGGCGTCCGATGAAGACGAGGCCGGTCTCGGCGAGCGTGGGCGCGCCGACGCCCGCCCGGTCGGCCTCGAGGATGCGATCGACGAGGTCGAGATAACCCGGCTCCGCGAACAGAATGGCGATCAAGGCTGACGAGTCGAGGATCACACGCCCTCCGGGCCATAACCGAGGATGGCGTCCTCCTCGCCGCGGGTCAGGCGGCGGCCGAATTGCTCCTTCGGCACGCCGACCCAGACCTGATTCTTGAGGAATGCCAGCACGGAAGCGCGCCGGTCGCGCGCAGGCACTGCTTTGAGCCGCCGCTTGCGATCCTCGAGGGCCTTGCGAATCGCCTCGGTCTTCGACTCTCCCGTCATCCGCGCGACTTCCTCCGCAAGCCGCTCGACGGCGGGACTCTTGATATTCAACGCCATGGTACCATTATATACCCTGGAAGGTGTAATGGTGCCAGGGTGCTTCGAGCCCTGCTCGCCCGCCAGGCGCGAGGCAACGCGCGTGCCGGGACGCCGGCCGAAGCCGCGCGGTGACGCGGACGCGTTGCTGCTGGCTGTGCATTGGCTGCGCGTCGATGACGTGCTGAACCAGGCGGGCGACGTGTCGGGCAAGGTGATTCTCACGCTTTGATTGCGAGGCCAGGCGCTCGCCGCCCTCAACCACCCGCACATCGCGCAGGTATTCGGCTTCGCCCATCAGGATGTTCGGCGGGCCGAAGGCCTGTTGGCTGTTCCTCGGCCGAAGCCTCGTCACCCGATCCCACCTTGATTGATCGTCAGCGACGATGTCATCGTCGTCTGTATGGATCCTGGCGACATCGACCGAGGCGACCTCACAAAGACGCGTGAACCCGTCGCCGGGCGTCTCGTGCTCCGGGTCGATCCGGGAGAGCGAGGATCGGTACTCTTCGAACTGGTCGAGCGGTACCCGCTCTTCGACGTCCGGGTGGCGAAGCTTCGTGCGGGTGACTACGGCATCGGCGACGAGATTCTGATTGAGCGCAAATCGTACCGAGACCTGGAGGTCTCAGTCGTCGATGGGCGCCTTTTCCGACAGGCCGCTCGGCTGGCTCATGAAGCAGCTCGCGGGGTGATCCTCGTCGAGGGACCGAAGCCGAATCAACCGCGCGTACACCCTCACGCGATCATGGGCGCCATCCTTTCATTGGCTGTCGATTGGCGCCTGCCAGTTATGTTCACCGACGGGCCGGACGAGTCCCTCGTGTTGCTCCGCTTGATCGCCGAACACCGTATCCAGCCACCCAGCCCGTTCGTTGCGCGACACGAGTACAAGCCCAAGCGTCTGGCCTCGCGGCGACTGCACGTCCTCGAGGGTCTGCCAGGAGTGGGGCCGGCGCTTGCCCGCCGGCTGCTCTCGCGGTTTGCCACCGTGGAGGAGGTGATGATGGCGGATGAAGAGGAACTGGCGAGCGTTCCTGGCATCGGAGGACGAAAGGCGGCGGTGATTCGGAAGGTCTTGCAGTCGTGACAAGGCGCGTCTTGACGAAGGACGATCCGCGATCTTGACAAAAACTCGACAAACCGGACACGAAGACACCGTTTTTGAGCCCAGCCGGCCGGACATCGCCTTACGCATGAGCTCCGCGACCACTTGACTCGTTCTCGCAACAAGGCTAGTGTCCCCGGAACCGGAGACACAACCCATGGCAGATCGACTGATTGGCCGCACGGCCTTGTTGCTGATACTCCTTGCTGCGGTTGGCGCCTGCGCCGCCGTGCAGGCACAACCCGCACCACCTGCGCGGGTCAACCCCGATCTCTACGCCGGCCTGCGCTGGCGCGACATCGGGCCCTTCCACGGCGGCCGGATTTCGGCCGTGACGGGCGTGATCGGCCAGGCCGGCACCTTTTACATGGGCACGCCGCAGGGCGGCGTCTGGAAGACGACCAGCGCGGGCGTGACCTGGTATCCGATCTTCGATCAGGTCACGGAAGCCGACGGCATCGGCGCGATCCAGGTCGCGCCCTCCGACCCGAACATCATCTACGTCGGCACGGGCGATTCGGTGGGCGGTCCCGACGGCACCGGCATGTACAAATCGACCGATGGCGGCAAGACGTGGAGGCACATCGGCCTCGAGGACACGACGAAGATCAACAAGCTCGTCGTCGATCCGAAGGATCCCGACATCGTGCTCGCGTCCACGACCGCCGACGTCACGCGCGCCGGCGGCGTGTACCGCTCCAGCGACGGCGGGCAGAGCTGGCAGAGCGTGCTGAAGCCCGGGGGTGTGAACGGCACGCGCGATCTGGAATACGCGTTCGACATGCCGAACGTGATCTTCGCCGCGACGCAGGGCACCGGCGGCCGCGGCGCCGGCCCGGGACCCGCGGCGGGACGCGGCGGCACGGCGCCAGCCAGCGAGCCCGCGAAACTCTTCAAGTCAACCGACGCAGGCAGGACGTGGACGCCGATCACGACACTCCCGCCGTATCAGGGCCGCATCAGCGTGGCGATCGCCATGCACACCACCGGCCAGCGCATCTACGTTGTCGGCAACGCGATCGAGAACGGCTCCGGCGTGTATCGATCGGACGATGGCGGCGCGACGTGGCGGCACGTGGGGAACGGTGAGTCACGCGTCGGCAACGGACAGGGGAACTACGGCTCGGGCGTGTGGGTCGATTCCGGGAATCCCGACATCGTGTACGTCGTCAGCGTCCCGCTCTATCGGTCAACCGACGGCGGCAACACCTTCACCGTGTTCAAGGGCTCCCCGGGCGGCGAGGACTATCACTGCATCTGGATCGATCCGACCAACGGGCAGCGGATGCTGGTCGGCACCGATCAGGGCGCAACGGTGACGCTCGACGGCGGAAAGACGTGGAGCAGCTGGTACAACCAGCCGGTCGGGCAGATCTATCACGTATCGACCGACACGCACTATCCGTACTGGGCGATGGGGGCGGAGCAGGATACCGGCGCGGTGATGACACGCAGCCGCGGCGACTTCGGACAGATCAACGTGTTCGACGCCTCGCCGCTTCCCTCGTCGGAGTTCGGCACGATCACGGCCGATCCGCTCCACCCCGAGATCATCTACGGCGTCGGGTACGGCGCGGGGCAAGGCGGGAGCGGCCTCGTCAAGATCAACATGACGACCGGGCAGTTTGGGAACGTCGCGCCGAATTTCGGCGCCGACTCGAGGAAGTACCGTGCTTCGCGCGATTTCTGGAAGCGCTTCGACACCGCGTTCGAGCCGACGGCCATGTACGTCGGATATCAGTGTCTGCTCGTGACGCGCGACGGCGCGAAGACGTGGACTCCGTTCAGCCCCGACCTGACCACGGCGAAGGGCCAGGCGCTCGTGCCATGCGGCGCGACGCCTCCGCCGACACCGCCTCCGCCATCTGGCGCGGCTGCCGGACGCGGCGCCGCTCCCGCGACGGGTGCGGCGGCCGGCGCTCCGGCTGCGCCGGCGGCAGGTGGCGGTCCGGGCGGCGGCCGCGGCGGGGCCGGCGCGTCGATCGCCGATTTCTCTCTGTCCACGGTCAGGAAAGGCGTCGTCTGGACGGTGAGCAGCAACGGACAGATCGACAACACGATGGACGCGGGCCTGCATTGGACGAACGTGAGCAACATCGCCGATGCGCCGGCGGCCGTCTCGTTCAACACGATCGAGGCCGGACACCATGACCTCGGCACGGCATACGTGGCAGGCCGGGCCGGGCGCGGCGGCGGTGCCGGCGGCGCTCGTGGTGCGGCGCCCGCCGACACCAACGTACCGCTGATCTGGCGCACGCACGATGCCGGGAAGACATGGACGAAGATCGTGAACGGCCTGCCGAGTGGTGAACGGACCGGCAGCTGGGTGAACGTCGTCCGCGAGGATGCGAAACAGAAAGGCCTGCTCGTCGCCGGGACGGAAACGACCGTCTACGTGTCGTTCGACGATGGCGACGACTGGCAGCCGCTGCGGCAGAACCTGCCGAGCACGTCGATCCGCGACATGGTCTTCCACGCCGACCATCACATGAACGATCTGGTGATTGCCACCTACGGCCGCGGCTTCTGGGTACTCGACGACATGAGTCCGCTGCGCGAGCTCGCCGCGAAGGCGCAGGTGATCGCCGCCGCGCCCGCGTATCTGTTCAAGCCGGGCGACGCGATTCGCGCGCGGATCAGCGCAAACTGGGATCAGCCGATCAATCGTGACGAGCCGCACGCGCCGAACCCGCCGTACGGCGCGATCATCTATTACAGCCTCGGTCAGCCGCCGCGCGGCGAAATGACCCTGCAGGTGTTCGACGCGGCGGGCCATCTGGTCCGGACGATCTCCAGCACTCCGCCGCCGCCGATTCAGGGTGCGTTGTACACCGACTATTGGATCGCGACGCCGGAGAGCCGGTCGCTGCCGACGAGTGCGGGGATGCACCGCGTCAACTGGGATCTGCGATACGACGACCCGCCCGCGTTGGGCCACGACCTCCAGAATCAGATGAACGCGGTCGCCGGATTGGTGACACCCGGGCCGCACGGCCCGCTGGCGCTGCCCGGCGCGTACACGCTGAAGCTAACTGTTGACGGCCAGGTGTACACGCAGACGCTCGTCGTGCGCAACGATCCGCGCGTAGGCGAGAGCGCCGCGGTGATGAACGCCCTGCGCGCGCAGCACAAGCTGACGCTGCTCGCGTCCCACGCCCTGAAAGACACCTACGCCGGCAACGACGAAGTGGCCGCGATCCGTGCGCAGGTTGCCGCGCTCACGCGCGGGCAGGTGCCGCCCGACGTCGCCACTCAGGCGACCGCGCTCGACGGCAAGCTCGCAGCGTTCGGCGGCGCCACGGGCGGGCGCGGCGGCGGCGCAGGGGGCGGGTTCGGCGGGGGCGGGCGCGGGGGCGGACCGGCCGCACCAGGCGCCGTGACCTCGTTCACCTCGCTCAACGGCACCTTCGGTTCGATGGTCAGCCTGATGCAGGTCGGCCTCGACATGGGCCCGACCAAGGCGCAGATCAACACGTGGGAGAGCGGCTGCAAGAGCTTCAACGCGACGGTCGCGGCGTGGAAGACGATGCAGACGCAGGATCTCGCGGCGTTCAACAGCCTCCTGACGAAGGGCAACCTGAAGCCGCTGGCCGTGACCCCGACGAAGCTGGCCGCGCAGCCGTGCACGTTCACACCACCGGCCCGGCCGACGGGAACGTAAACTTCGCCGTCAATCGCCGCTGCTCGTTCCTCACGCAGGACCAGCGCGAGGAACGAGCAGAACACGTGGCCACGAATGCAGCGGCCGGTGCGGTGGTAGACCGGCCGCGTCCTGAGCACGGAGTCATCAAGCAAGGGTATGCGAACACGCCGGCGCGCACTCCGCGCGCTTCGGCGCATGCCGCTTTGACGTTTCCCTCCCAGGTTTCGTAACTCCATCAGTCCTGCAGCGCGCCCGAACGTTACGCGGCAGACCTCGACATGTGGCCGGTCGTGCATACTCGCCGCCGACACCGGTTCGAGTCTGTAACGCCTGCGCCCCTCGCCGGACTCTGCAAGTGCGGAGAGCGGGAGCGATGAACCAGAATCCCTCCGCGAGGTCTTCCGCCAGTGGAAGGCAGCCCGGGAACTGGACCCTCCGGCGCGTGATTCGTAGGTCGCTGGATCGCGAGCGAACCCGGAAGTGATGAAGTTCGAGGCGCGTGTGCGCGCGGCGCTGCTGCGCTCGCGTGAAGGAGTTCCTTCACAAGCAGAACGTCACGTTCATCGACCGCGACGTCAGCACGGATCCAGGCGCCATGGAGGAACTGGAAAGACGAGGCGTCATGACCACGCCCGTGACCGTCGCAGATGGCGAAACAGTTGTCGGCTATGACGTGGAGAAGCTCAGGAAGGTCCTCGAACTGTGAACGTCGCGACGCGCTTGACGAGCAGCTCGCAGGCACAACTAGCGCCAGCGGGCCGATGAATCGCCAGGGGGCGGCGGTGCAACACTTGACAAGAGCTTGACAAACTGCGCACGAAACCTCCGTTTTCAACCCCAGATGGCCGAACGATCGCTGCAGAACACCCTAAGAAAACCGCGGGGGTCGGTCACCGTCGACGTCGAGGTTTCCGCCTCTGGACCACGTCATCGGGGTTCGAATCCCTGCCTCCCAGCCAAATAACACCTTCTTCATCAACAATGTACGCCGACCCCTCCCGACGCCGCATTACGCGGTTTCTGACCACATTGCCTCAGAGAAGCCCTTGGGAAAGATCGACGAGAGAACGAGAGTAGATGTGAAACTGTCACGGTCCGGGAATCGTTCGTCCACGGAGGAGCGGAGAATGGCAAGAAGCACAGGGCAGGCAACACCCAGGAAGAGACGTTCCAAAGATGTGTCGACGGCCAAGCTCGATGAACTCATCGACGAAGCCCTTATCGACGCTCATGGCGAGTCCGAGCAGACGGTCGGGCTCTACACGATGCTCGAGGAGCATCTCGTGGTGCCTTTCGCGATAGACATGCTCGGAGCGGAAGTCATCGTCGAGCGGGTCGATCTGACCGACGATGAGCGAATCGTCGCGGTGTGCAGGCGTGGACGTTCGCGCCAGCTGATCTCGATTCTCGATCTGAGGCTCCCTGATCCGCCGCCAGATGGCGCGGAGTGGATCGAAGCCTGCCGGCGATGGGCGCGCGCGAAGTAGGTGACGGGCGAGCTTCGCTACCCGCCGCAGCACTTCTTGAACTTCTTGCCGCTCCCGCACGGGCAGGGTTCGTTGCGTCCGACCGTGGCGGCCGTGGCGGGCTCCGGCGAGCCGATGACGGTCCTCAGTCGCGACGGGGCCCGCAACTCGCGCTCTCGGGCGGCGGCCGCCTTCGCTTCCCGTCGCAGAGCCTTCGCTTCATCTGCCCGCCCTTGATCGTCGCACACCGTCGCCAGCCGTTCCAGCACGTCGCGGCGGTCCCGCAGGTCGCCGATCGCCAACGCCTCGCGCAGCCGCTCCTCAGCCTTCCGGACGTCCCTCGCTTCGGTGCGCGTGGCGCCATAGCAGTCCGACCAGCCAATCCAGCCCCATCCCCAACACGGGTCCGCCTGCAGCCACTCGCGGAAGAGCCGTTCGGCCTTGGCAATCTCACCCAGCTCGAAGCACGACTCTGCCAGCGCGACGCGCCGGTTGCTGATGTTAGGGTCGTTGACGTCGCGAAACCTGTTCAGCGCTTCTTCGCAAACCCCTGCCCGGGCGACGAGGAACCGGCGCTCGTGGAGGCCGGCATTCCACAACTCGTCCTGCAGGTCCTGGATCCAGTTGAACAGTGACTGCGTACCGCGGAAGCGCTCGTCGAACTCGCGGATGGACCGCGCCCCGCCTTTGTCTGCCAGTCGCAAAACCTGCGTCCAGGCTTCGAGCCACACCCGGCACGCGGCAGGAGCGCCGGCCGATTGCCGCACTCCGTACCCGGCCTGGATCGCATCGTCGAGCGTTTCGAACGAGGGCAGGTCGGGGAACCAGCGCTGCCACAGCGCCGCCAGGCAGATCCAGATCCAGTCGCCCTGCAGCTCCTCGTCGCACGTAGCGAATGTCCGCTGCTCGATCAGCGGCCTTGCCACCTCCTCAGCCGAGAGCGCGTCGCTGCACAGGCGCGCGAGCGACGGCCGGTCGATCTCGATGCCGAACGAGGCGAGCCTGGCGAGCAGCTCCCTGTCGGTCATCCGCCTGGCCTGCGAGCGCAGCGGTCTGTCGCCGAGACCTTTGCGGTACTCGGCATCCGATTCAGCCGTCTGCTCGACGATTCTGTTCATCGCGGCCCAGGAAAGCACGTGGCACCCCTCGTGTTCGAACGCGAACGTGATGCCGGCGAAGCCTCACGCCGGCGGCAATCGCCGCGACGCGAGTGCCTGCCAGAGGTTGCGTCGCCGCTTGTGGGCCACCGACCATGCGGCAAGGATGGCGCGACAGACGTCCGGATCCAGCTCGCGGATGGCCGCCATCCACGTCGCACACTCCTCGTAGTTCGACGCGCACGCGTCGGCTGGATCGGGAACGAGACGTCTTGCGTGGGTCCTGCAGCACGCCAGGACGTCGGGCAGGAGGGCGAAGCCTCCCAGCCGTCCGAGCCACTGCCGGCGCACCGCGTCAACTTCCCGGACGCCGTCCCGCTCGCGCGAGAGCAGCCGGTGCAGGGTCGGGTAGCGGCGTTCGAGTTCGCCGCCGCCATCGACGTCGAGGGCGAGCGTCGCGAACGCGCTCCGGCGCCGGCCGGACGCCATCGGCGCGCCGCGAGGATCCGCGAGCCACTGCCTGACCGGTTCCATGAAGAGACCCGGTTCGTCGGCGCGCATCGCGTCGATCAGCCAGTGTACCCAGGTCGGCTCGGTGGACTTCTCCGTCCAGCCCGCCGCACCAATGCTGCGCTCGCTGGCATCGAGGCGCCAGTCGGCGAACAGCGGGTCGCAGGGTACCGAAGTGTTGCGAAACGCCGCGAGCACGGCGTTCCAGTCGTCCCGATGTCGGGCCACCACCAGCTGGAGATCGAGCGCGGCAGTGACATCCTGCCGGCCGAGTCCGCAGGCGGCCCTGTGCCACGCGCCGAGCAACTTGACCTGCGCCGGCTGCACCCCGCCCCTCATCAGGATCTCCCGATGGCGCACCAGCAGCCCGCTTCGAGGATCCCACGTCTTCCCGGCGTCCAGCCGTAACATGGCGCGAACCGCCCCGTCCACGAGGACCAGGGCTTCCCCATACGACTTCTTCCGCAGCCTCTCGGTCAGGAGGGGCAAGGCAAGCGTGAAGTCCCGTGCGATGTTGGCCCGGGAGACCTCTGCAAACAGGGCCTGGTCCCACTTGCGGGCGAGCTGCTGATGAAGGCGGAACCAGCCGGAATGAGGGTTGGAGAGGACGACCGACCAGGGAGCCGCCTGGCGGTGCTCGGCGAGGCCACGCAGGATGGCGCGTTGATCCCCTTCGTCGAACATCGTGTGGAGGACCGCGATGGAGTCGTCGTCCAGCCCGGCCTCGAGCGATTGTTCGAGGTTGCAGATGCCCTCCGCGAACTGGTACGGGTCGGCGCCTTCGCGCTGCGCGCTCCGCCATTGCCACTCGAGCAGGCAGGCGGTCGTCTCACGGCCGAACTGTCCGGGGTCCACGGGCTCGATCCACTCTGGCAGTCCGGCGCCGATGTCGTGGGCGGCCGCCTCGAGGGCGTCGGCGAAACTCAGTTCGGGATCGAGCTCCTCGTCCCAGACCCGGGCCAGCAGAGGTCGCATGCGCCCCGCAATCCGCTCGAGGTCGTTCATGACGCCGCTCTGGTCGAGATAGGGAGGTTCCCAGTCGGCGTCCTGGTACACGTATTTGCCGTCCTCGCTGCCGGATTCCGCAATACAGTCGCCCCACTCGCACCAAAGGGCCTTCCAGTCCTCTTTCAGCTTCTCCCTGCCCGCCTTGAGCGGGCGAGCGGCGCGGCTCTTGGACGATCGGTCGAGCACCGCCCGAACGATGCCGGCGGTGTCCGGGGCCAATCGGGCGAACAGGCGCTGCTGCCCCTCGCGACCGAGGGCTCGCAGTCCGCGCGTCAGGACGAGCTGGATTTCGCGCTCGGACAGCGTGCGGTCGAGCGCGTCGAGGATCTGCGCCTCGGTGCGACTGATCGATCGGCTTGCGGCGGGCTGCTTTGCCCGGGTGCGGTTACTTCGTGGCGTTCGCGTCATGTCGGCGACCCTGCGGGCGGATCGGGAAACCGGTTCTCGAATGGCTACTAAGCCGCGTCCTCGGTCTCCGTCAACTTGATCGGCACTTCTACGCCGTCGGCGAACCGGGCGGCGAGCACGAGTTCGCCGTTCATCGCCTCGATGAACTTCCTCAGCGTGCCGATGTAGAGCTCGCTGCGGCGTTCCATCTTCGACACCTCGGCCTGGCTGACACCCAGCAGGTCTGCCATCGCCTCTTGCGTCAGACCGCGCGCCTTCCGCAACTGCGACAGGTGCAGTTGGTCGGAGAGTTCGCGGGCCTGTGCCTCCATGCGCTCCCGGGTACCCGGTCGCACCCGCGCTTTGATGTCGGCCCACTTGTGGCGGGTCATATCAGTCCTTCCTGCTCGAGCGTTCGCACGTGCTCGTCGTAGAGCGCGTCCGCCCGCGGAACGTAGTCCTCGTACCATCGGTCGTGGCCGGGCTCGTCACCACCCGACAAGAGAATGGCGGTCCGTCGTGGGTCGAAGGCATACAGAACCCGATACGGTCTCCCCTCGTGCTGGATGCGCAGCTCACGCATGTGGCGGTGGCGCGACGTGCCAACGCCCGATGAATGCGGGAACGGCAGCACCGGGCCGTGCTCGACGAGGAGCTCGACGATCCGGCCGACCGCTACCTGCTCGCCGTCGGAGAGGCCGGCGAACCAGGTCGCGAATTCATCCGTGCCTTCGACGTCCCATGCCACGACAGCATAATGCCTCCGACGGCATAATGCGTCAAGGGTTATAGATGAGGGGTTCGAATCCCTTGTCCCTACCGAGAATCCGGAACGTGCTGGCGCCGTTGCCGATCTGGGCCCGCAGGCTGATACCGTTCCCGGCCAGCATGACGGCGCTACTCGTCGCGTTCCTCGCCGCGTTCCGGGCGTCCGTTCGGTCCCGTCTCGAGCTCGAGGCGGAGATTCTCGCCCCGCGGCATCAACTCGCCGTGCTCCAACGCCGGGCACCGAAGCGCCCATGTCTCGGCCGCGCCGATCGCCTGCTGTGGGTGCTGCTGTCAAGGATCTGGCCGAACTGGCGACGGGCGGTCCACCTCGTCGAACGTCGCGCCGCCTGACCGTCGCTCTCGGCGCCACCAACACCGTGCCGCCATTCGCCGTCGTCCGGCCGTGGCACGTCGCCACCGGCCCGCAGTCGCCGCGAGGCGGCGAAGACCGCGCGTTCAGGGTTTCGGGGCCACGTGTTGCGCCGGTGATCGCACGCCATCGAAAGCCCTTCACATGCTGATGGAGTTTCTGGTAGGGACAGGCGTAGACCGCCGCTCGTGCGAGCCGTCGCGCAATCTCCTTTCCTCTCGGCTCGTTGAAGGCCAAGGCGACCTACGAGCACCCGAACGAAGGTCGTCGCGCACCTTCGAGGCTTGCTGTATACTTACGTATATGGCAGTCGAACGGAGAAGGGCAACCGCCATGCCTCGCACCGCACGGGTCTTCATGACGAACCGCAGCCAGGCTGTCAGGCTGCCCAAGGAGTTTCAGTTCTCGACAGACGAGGTATTCATCCGGAAAGAGGGCGATGAGCTGATCCTCTCGCCGCGTCCGCACGACTGGGGTCCGTACTTCGACAACGCACCGGTCGCGTCCGACTCCTTCATGGCAAGCGTCGAGGACCTGCCCGTTCAGGAGCGTGAACCCTGATGTCGCGCTACATGCTCGACACCGACATCTGCTCCTATGTGATGAAACGGTCTTACCCGGCAGTTCTTCGCCGGCTTCGAGCCGTGCCGGTCGCCGACGTCTGTATGTCGGTCGTCACAAAAGCGGAGTTGCTCTACGGCGTCGAGGTTTCTCCTCGCCGTAGCCAGGATGCCGCAGCTCTCGCAGCGTTCCTTGCGTACGTTGAGAGCCTCGAGTTTCCGGACGAGGCGGCGCTGCACTACGCGGAGATCCGCGCCAGCCTGAAGAAACGCGGCGCTATGATCGGCGCCAACGACTTGTTCATCGCAGCCCATGCACGCAGCCTCGGCGTGACGCTCGTGACGAACAACGTGGCGGAGTTCGAGAGGGTCGAGGACTTGCGCATCGAGAACTGGACCCAGCCCCGTCGGCGAGGCCGATCATAGGGGTCCAGCCGCACGCGGACGCTGCAGCCGCTTGTGGGACATCGCCGCCGGCCTCCACCGGTTGTGGCCGGCGACTCTCGGGTCGCGTGCGGGTCAACACAAGGGGCCGTGGACTAAACCGCTTCGCGGTAGGCGGTAAACCGACCGCCATGGTCTCGCCCGCGCGTCTGCACTTCTCGATGATCTGATCCTGCCGTCTTGGGTACGCTCCCTGCGACCCTCCGGGATGGTCCGGCGGGTGAGCAGAGGAGTCGCCCTATGACACTCCTTCGCCAACGCATGCTCGAGGACATGCAGATCCGCGCGTATCAGCTGTACTTGCTGCAGGAGCGGCAGCTCGCGCCTCGCTCGATCATCGTGGCCGTCGCCGCCTTGCGGTTCCGGTACACCATTACGCTCAGGAAAGACTGGGACCCCGCTGACGTCCTGCCGATCCCCAAGCGGCCGCAGACCCTGCCCGTCGTCCTCAGCCCGGAGGAGGTCGTCCACTTCCTCGACTGTGTCAGCTTCCCGAAACACCGCGTCATTCTGACCACGTGCTATGCGGCCGGCCTGCGTATCACCGAGGCCACCCGGCTCACCGTCTCCGCCGTCGACAGTCGGCGCATGGTCCTCCGGGTCGAGCAGGGCAAGGGCCAGCAGGACCGCTACGTGATGCTGTCCCCGAAGCTGCTCGGGATTCTGCGCGACTGGTGGCGCGTCCACCGCCCGCCCCACTGGCTCTTCCCCGGGGCGCGGCCCGATGTCCCGATCATTCGCGAGGCGGTCGAACGCGCGTGTCGGCGCGCCCAGCGACGGAGCCGCATTCTCAAGCCGATCACGCCCCACAGCCAGGCGGCTCGCACGGGCCGCCTGGGTCGCGCAGCGGCAGACCGAGCTGCTCGACTGTCCCTACTTCCACGTCGTCCTCACCGTCCCGGAGCCCATTGCCCAGATCGCACTCCAGAACAAGGCGCTGGTCTACGGGATCCTCTTCCGCGCCACGGCCGAGACCCTCCAGACGATCGCGGCCGATCCCCGCCACCTCGGGGCCGAGATCGGGGTCCTGGCGGATTGGTTCGGCGCCTTCGTTTCCGACCCCTATTTCGGGTCGAAGTGTTTCAGGTCGATCTTCGGGTTCACGCGGACGCGGGAGACTCGCCACTCGCTGTGGTCGTAATCGTTGCGGTCTATGACGATCAGGTGCGGGAAGCTGATGCCGGCAACCGGGCGGTAGTCGCCCCCGCGCACCTGGTAGACGCCCATCGGCGGCCCTGGCGGCGGCCCCCCTTCCAGGCTGCGGAAGACCGGCACGTCTTTGGCGGCTTGGTTCTCGGGAGCGGCGGGTTGGGGTGTCGCGCGCGGGGCCGCACCTCGCTCCCGATCTCTGAGCGCGAGCAGGCGGCCCTGCTTGTCGAAGAACATCCGCACGGCAAGGTTTGCGCCTCCCGTCGCCTCGATGAAGTGCGCCGGTGTCCCGTCCACGGTTGCCGGGCCGCCGTCACTGAACCGCACGCCGTACTGGTCGGGTGCGACCAGCAGGCATGCCAGCATGAAGCGAAGGAACTCGCGCTGCTGGAGCTCCGCGAAGCGCTCCGCGGCATTGGGGCCGATCACGCGTCTCGTTTCGCCGCGTGCCTTCGCGATCAGCTGGGAGCCGTTGACCCCGTCTTCCGTCTCCATCGCCCCGCCCGGGTTGCGCCGGACGACGAACCTGTCCGGCAGCACGATCTCGACCGTGACTCGGTACTCCTCTTGCGACCACGCCAGCGGAACCGCCGAATCCGCGGTCACCCGCATGCGTGGCGCCGAGCGACGCAGAGCCTTCGCCTCCAGGCTCAGCGACTGAACGTTGCGAAGGCGCCCCTCGCCGCCGATCGCCTCGCGTGCACGCGCGAGGATGTCCGGCACGCGATCCTGCTGTGACGACAGGCCCGCCGTCGAGAGAATGACAACGCCGGCCACGAGCGCTACCGCAAGTCGCGTCGCGACCATACGCACCCCGGTCGTTCCAACTGTCCCGTTTACTTCCCCTGCGGTGGCAATTTCACGGAAATCGTCTCGCTCCCGCCCGCCGCGAGTTCGAACTTCAACCCGCCGTCGCGGGCGGCCTCGAGGAAGTTGCGATCCTCCCACTCGCCCTCTTCGACGAACGGTCGCGCGATCGCCCGGTAGGCGCCGGCGGGCAGGCCGCTGATCGAGAACCGCCCGTCGGCGTCCGGGGCGGGCCACGCGGATGAAACGCGAGGCGGGCATCCAGAGGCTGCTGTCGTCGGCAAAGAGCACGACGGTGCCCGTGGCGGTCGCCCTGCCGGCTGCGTCCACGACGACGCCCGACACGCGTCTGACTTCGGTGTCACCACGATCTGCAGGCCTGAGATTTCCTTCCCGCCTGTCGGCACATCCCACGGCGTGTCCGCGATGTCGCGGTCGCCCAACCGCACGGCGCCAAGCATCCAGTCGTCGGGCAGGCCGTTCACGCGGAAGAGGAACGGGCCGCCGAGACTCGTCATCTTGAACGATCAATCGGCATCGACGGAAACAACGCGGAACGTCGGCAGCAGTTGCCGTACGGCGCTTCCAGGAGGATCCGTACGCCGGACACTGGAAACGGCGGCGGGGTCCCTTCGTCGGTGACCATCACGCCGGGTGCTGCCTGCGTTCAACACGAGGCCGATGCCCTCGATGTCCCCTTATCCGACGGCGATCGTCTGGTTTCCGGGGCCGATCTTGTAAGAGTACATCAGCGCCCCGCCGACCGTGCGGCCGATCTCGCTCAGATAAACCTGCTGCCCGGCCTGCGGCTCGCCGTTGGCGTTCAGCACGGCGCCGGTGACGCGCGCCGTCCGACCGGGCACCAGGTGAAAGTCGATTCCGCTCGTCTGCTGGCCGGCCGTCACGTTGAGCATGACGATAGGCCGTATTCAGGCCGTATTAGCGGCCTCCTTGACGCTCCAGCCGCTGCGCCGGACCGGTCGGAGATCCAGTCGCCCGAGTCGGTCGCGCCACCACCGGGCGGGCGCCCATGCTGCCTCCGCTCGCCATCGAGGCCGGGAAGCGCGCGAGTGCTTGCATGATGTGCATGCACAGCCTATACTATGTGCATGCAGTACACGATCAGGGACGTTGCGCCTGCCGTCGACGCCGCGCTCCGCCGTCGTGCCAGGGCAACCGGGGCCAGCCTGAACCGGGTGGCCAACGACGCGCTGGCCGAGGGCGCCGGCGCCGGCCGCGAACGCCGCCGCCGTGACCTGAGCGACATCGCCGGGACGTGGAAGCGCGACCGCGCGATCGAGGCGGCGCTCGCAGAGCAGGACGTGATCGACGAGGCGCTGTGGCGATGAACCTCGCGCTCGACACGAACCGCTACGTCGATCTCTGCAAAGGGCTCGCGCCCACGGTCGACCTGGTGGCAACCGCCGACGCTGTCTATCTTCCCTTCATCGTCGTCGGCGAGTTGCGCGCCGGCTTCGCGGTCGGACGGCGGGGCGCCGAGAACGAACGTGTGTTGCGGCGACTTCTGCAGAAGGAGGGCGTGCACCTCCTGCTCGCGGACGAGCAGACGACCTTCCACTATGCCTCGGTGTTCCGCCAGTTGCGGCAGCAGGGCACTCCCATTCCCACCAACGACATCTGGATTGCCGCGCTCGTCCTCGAACACAACCTGGTTCTGCACGCCCGAGACGAGCATTTCGACCATCTGCCACAGTTGCCACGCGTCTAGCCCGGGGTCCGCGCTACAATTCCTGCGCGCGAACCAGGTCGTCCCCACGCTCGATCCGTCCCCCCGAAGGAGGATTCCAGTGAAAGCGCTTCTTCTCGGTCTCGGGCTCTTCGCCGCTGCCGCTTCGCAGGCACCGGCGCAGAAGGCACAGGAAACGCCGAGCGCGTTGCAGGCCGACCCGAAGGGATGGGTGGATCTGCTTGCCGACACGAGCCTGAAAGGCTGGAGCCGCGTGCCGCTCGGATCGGTCGGCCAGCTGCCGGCCGGCAAAGCCGACGATCCGTCGCCCTGGAAGATCGATCCATCCGGACCAATGGTGATTTGCGACGGCGACAAGTCTGGTCACGAGATGTTGCGGTACACGCGCGAGTTCGCCGACTTCGAGCTGCACGCCGAGTGGCGATTCACCAAGCTCGAAGGCGAGAAGCCGTACAACAGCGGCGTCTTCGTGAGGACCAGCGCCGACGGCACCACGTGGTTCCAGGCGCAGACAGGGCCAGCCGGCGGATACTTGTTCGGCGTCGCAGTCGTGAACGGGAAACCGGGCCGCGTGAACCTGAGCAAGGCGATGGTCGAGAACCGCGTGAAGCCGGCCGGCGAGTGGAACACCTACGAGATTCGCGCCGACGGCAGGACCATCACGCTGTGGGTCAACGGAGCGGTCGTGAACGAGTACAAAGAGTGCGAGGTTCCACGCGGCTACATCGGCCTCGAAGCCGAAGGGTACCGGATCGAGTTCCGGAACCTGAAAGTCAGAACGCTCAGGGAGGGACTGTGAGGGCAGGACTGACCGCCGTCGTCTCCGGTGCATGCGCACTGGCGCTCTGGGGGGTGATCGTGGCCGCGCAGACCAACCCGCGTGCAGCCGAGCTGCAGAAGTGGCCGATCCACGACGAATCGAGGCCCATGCCGCCGTCGGTCGATCCCGGCCAGGCGCCCGCTCCGGCGCCCGTGCCGTCGGACGCCGTCGTGTTGTTCGACGGCCGCGATCTCTCGAGCTGGACGACGGCGAAGGGCGCACCGGCGAGGTGGCTGGTGCGCGACCTCTACATGGAGGTCGTGAAGGATTCCGGATCGATCAGGACGAAGCGCGGATTCGGCGACTGTCAGCTCCACGTGGAGTGGGCGACGCCGGCAGCCGCCACGGGGTCGGGCCAGGACCGCGGGAACAGCGGCGTGTTCCTCATGGACCTGTACGAGGTGCAGGTGCTCGATTCCTACAACAGCAAGACCTACGCGGACGGCATGGCCGCGGCCATCTACGGACAGTACCCGCCGCTCGTCAACGCAAGCCGCAAGCCGGGCGAGTGGCAGACCTACGACATCGTGTTCCACGCACCGCGGTTCGACAAGGACGGCAAGCTCGCGTCGCCCGCGCGCATGACCGTTCTTCACAACGGCGTCCTGGTGCAGGACAATGAGGAACTGACGGGGCCGACCGCGAACAAGGCACGGCCGCCGTACAAGGCGCACGCCGACAAGCTGCCTCTGTCGCTGCAGGATCACGGACACCCGGTTCGGTATCGGAATATCTGGATCAGGGAGATCTGACATTTCAAGTCCGGGGTCCGGAGTCCGGGGTCCGGCGGCCGAAGTCCGGGGTCCGGAGTTCGGTGGGATTGCCCATGAACCGACATACCACGGGCGGCTGGCTGGCAATGGGCGCGGTACTGATGGCGGTGTGCACCGCGGCGATCCCGCTTCTCGGCTCACGGCAGGCGCCCGCGCCGAAAAAGAAAGCGCTCATGGTGTGGGGCGGCTGGGAGGGACACCAGCCGAAGCAGACGATCGACATCTTCGCGCCCTGGCTGAAGGCGCAGGGATTCGACGTCGAGATCTCGAACACGCTCGACTCGTACGCGGACGCGGCGAAGATGAACGGCCTCGCTCTTGTCGTGCAGGCGGTCACGATGGGCCAGATCACGCCGCAACAGGAGAAGGGGCTGCTGGACGCGGTGCGGCGCGGTGTGGGCCTCGCCGGCTGGCACGGCGGCCTCGCCGATTCGTTCCGCAGCAACCCCGAGTACGAGTTCATGGTCGGCGGATCCTGGGCGGCGCATCCCGGCGGCATCATCGACTACCGGGTCAACATCACCAGGCACGACGATCCGATCGTGAAAGGGTTGACCGACTTCGGCATGCACTCCGAGCAGTACTACATGCTGGTGGATCCCAACGTGGAGGTCCTGGCGACGACGACGTTCTCGGGACAGGCCGAGCCGGCGATCAAGGGCGCCGTGATGCCCGTCGTCTGGAAGAAGCTGTACGGCAAGGGCCGTGTCTTCAACACGACGCTCGGCCACTCGGCGGCCGATTTCGACGTCCCGCAGGCGCGCGAGATCGTTCAGCGCGGGATGCTGTGGGCGGCAGGTGTACCGGGTGCGGGCGGCAATCCGCAGCCGACCAATCCCTACGCGCCGCGGTCGGCCGGCCGGCGATGAACGAGACAGGAGGACGCGCGGCGGCGTCATGGGGCGGCGCCAGGCGTTCGACGTGCGGCGAGAAACCGCTCCCACAGATCACGCTCGATGAAGAGCGTCAGCAGCACGCCGGGTCTGAGGCCGTAGAACTCCGAGACGTAACCTTCGCCGAGAGTGCGCTCGATTGCCCCCGCGTTCTCCGCTGACGCCACGATCACGGGCGCGGCATCCAGCGCGCCCGCGTCCGAGGCGCGCGGCCAATAGCCGACGCGTTTCATGCGGCGCAGGTACCAGGGCAACGGCCACTGCTCGTACGGACCCGCCACCACTTTCACGAACACGTTGCCGCCCGCAGGCTCCACGGCCGCAAGATCCGACACGCGCTTCACGAGGCGCAGGAAATCGGGGCTGGTCTGCGCGTAGACGTACGGGTTGCGCGGGTCGGCCGGGTACACGATGCTCGCCCGCCAGCTCTCGAGCGTCAGGTGAAAGGCGCCGGCGACGAGGACAACCGCGAACAGGCCGCGACGCGCCATGGCGACACGCCACGCCGCGAGCGTCGCGGCGCGACCGAGCTCCATCGCGCGGCCAAGCTGTCCGGCGCCGAACCCCGCCATCAGCACGAAGCCGATGTAGAACGGTAGGAGGTTCCACGGCGTCTTGTAGCGGAGAGCCGAGAAGATGCCGGCAGCAACGATCGAATAGACGGCGACGAACATCGGCCAGAAACTTCTCGAGCGGAACGCAAAGACGACGCCCCCGACCGACAGCACAAGGACGAGGGCTTCGGTCCATAGCAGGCCACCCGAAAACGACCACGCGAGAAGGCGCAGGTAGTAGTACCACGGCTCGTCGTGCTGGCCGGCATCGACGCCGCGGCTCGCGTAGATCGAAAACGCGCGAATCGATTCGGGCAGTCCGGAAAAATTGGTGAAGAAGGACGAGTAGAAGACCAGCGCCACCGCACCGGCGGCGGCGAGCGCGATGCACCCGTGCGCCAGGCGGTCCGCACGGCCCGCACCCTGCTCCGCGCCCGCTCTCGCGGCGCTCTTCACGTCAATCGCCACGACCCTGGCGAAGACGGCGGCCGCGGCCACCGCCGCGAACACGATGACGGAGGTTTCCTTCGTGGCGTACGCCAGGCCGGCGAATCCGCCCGCCCAGGCGGCGGTCGCGGCGCGCGGACGCGTGGTGTAACGGCCGGCCGCAACGAGGAAGGCGAGCGCAAAGAAGACGAACGCCGATTCCTGGATGTAGAACCGGCTGTAGTAGGTGAATGCGGGAGAGATCGCGACGAGCAGCGCGGAGGCCGCGGCGGCGCCACGGCCGAGGCCGCCGGCGAGCAGCGCGCACAACAGGATGGTGGCTGCGCCGAAGAGGGCGGGCAGGAGCCGCAACGTCCGCTCGTCCAGCGATGCGAGCGTGTGCTGGCCGCGCAGCCACGCGATGGGCAGCGTCAGGTAGTACAGCGTGGGCCCGTGATGATCGATCGGGTCATAGCGGTACGTGCCGGTCTCGAGAAGCAGACCGAAGCGGATCGCCTGGTTCGCCTCGTCGTGGTGCATCGGCCGGGCATCGGCGAACGCCAGCCTCAGCGCCAGGCCGGCAACCAGGGCGGCCGCGAACAGGCTCCAGAAGAGCGTCCTGCTCATTTGACCGGCGTGCCGTACACCTCCACCTCGACGTAGTGGTTCAGGTCGTTCGCCGTGTTGCCGTTCGAGTACAAGCGCACGTAGCGGCCCCTGGCGCCCTTTGGATCGAACAGCCTGCCCTCGGCCACCTCGACGTACTCCTTGTCCTTCCCGACGCCGAGGCCCGAGCTGTTGTCGTGGTCGTTGTTGAAGACCGTCGTCACACCCCTCAGGAAGTCCTTGTCGTCGGACACCCGGACGATCACGTCGCGGTAGACGCGCGCCTGGCTGTGGTAATGCCACGCAAGGATGGCGTGCAGCGCGTAGGTCGCCCCGAGATCCAGCTGCACCCACTGCTTGCCGGGACCGAGTTCGATGAAGTACCCGTCGCCGCCTTCCTTCTCGCCGTCGGTGACCATGCTGAGCTCGCCGATGACGGGCTGCATGTCGCTCGATCGCACCGGCCTGTTCAGCGACAGGAGCCGCGTGCCCACGGGCACGTAGAAGGCCGCGCGCGGCTTGCCGGTGATCACCTCGAGGTTCGCGCTCTTGATGTTGGTGGGCGTGCCGATGAACATCGGTTTCGGCAGCTTCAGCTTCAGTTCTTCCTTGGTCGGGTCCTGCTGCGCCACGAGCGGCGCCAGGGAGAATCCGACGAGCAACGCGCAGGCAAGCAGCTTCTTGTTCACGTCCATCACCGTTTCATGTCCCTGTCGAAGGTCACGTCCGAGGGGGCGAAGTCGATGCGGCGCACGAACTCGAGCGACTCGCGTGCGCCGAATTCGCGCTCCATGCCGTTGTCTTCCCACTCGACCGAGAGCGGGCCGGTGTAGCCGGCGGCGTTCAGCGCGCGGATGATCTCCCCGAAGTCGACGTCTCCGTGCCCCAGCGACCGGAAGTTCCAGCCGCGCCGCGCATCCCCGAACGACAGGTGCGAGCCGAGGATGCCCGCCAGGCCGTCGAGCGTCACGGCGACGTCCTTCATGTGCACGTGGTACACCCTGTCGGCGAACCGGCGGATGAAGAGGTGCGGCCGGACGCCCTGCCACAGCAGGTGGCTGGGATCGAAGTTGAACCCGAGCGTCGGCCGGAGGTTGAAGGTTTGCAGCAGCCGTTCCGCGGTGTACACGTCGAACGCAATCTCGGTCGGATGGACCTCGTGCGCGAACCGGACGCCCGCATCGTCGAAGGCGTCGAAGATGGGCGACCAGAGCGTGCAGATTTCCTGGAAGGCCGCCTCCACCATCTCGCCGGTCGTCGGCGGAAAAGAATACCAGGCGTGCCAGACGGGCGACCCCATGAAGCCGGTCACGACGTGGCAGCCCATCGCCTGCGCCGCGCGCGCGGTCGCCTTCATCTCGTCGGCCGCCCACTGTCGCAGCGCCTCGGGCTTCCCTTTCAGGATCGCCGGCGCGAACGCCAGCAGCCGATCGTCGTAGCGGTCGCCGACGCATTGCCCGGCCAGGTGCGCCCCGAGCGCCCAGCACCCGAGGCCGTGCCTCGCGAGGATCGCGCGTCTGTCCCTCGCGTACGCGGGATCGGCCGCCGCCCTTCGGACGTCCATGTGATCGCCCCAGCACGCGATCTCGAGGCCGTCGAACCCCCACGCGGACGCCTTGCGGCAGATCTCCTCGAACGGCAGGTCGGCCCACTGGCCGGTGAACAACGTGACGGGTCGCGCCATGATCGCTCCCGTAAGAGGCCTTAGGCCTTGGACCTTAGGCCTTAGCCGGCCTTAGGCCAGACAAGCCCTATGGCCCAAGGCCCAGGGTCTAAGGCCGTCTTGTTTAGAACTTCACCCACTCCGCGCCCTTGCGCGAGCTCGCGACGCACGCTTCGATGAATCGCACGCCGCGGATCCCGTCTTCCACGTTCGGGAAGTCGAGGTCTTCCTCGGTCAGCGGTTGCCCGGCCTTCTTCTTGCGAACCGCCGCGGTGAACGACGCGTAGATGTTCGCGAAGGCCTCGAAGTAGCCCTCGGGGTGCCCCGATGGCAGCCGCGACATCCGCGCTGCCGCGGGGGACAGCGCGTCGCGCCCACGCGACAACCGCACCGTCGGCTTCCCCACGTACGCGACCTGGCAGTAGTTCGGATCCTCCTGCGCCCACTCGAGCGAGGCCCTCGTGCCGTAGATCCGGACGCGCAGACCGTTGTCGCTGCCAACGGCAATCTGGGAGCTCCAGTACAGTCCCTTCGCGCCGCCCTTGTACTCGACGAGGATCGACGCGTTGTCGTCGAGCGTGCGCCCGCGACCGAACCGGTCCAGCCGCGCGAGCAGCGAGCGGATCTCGAGGCCGGTGACGTGCGACACCAGGTTCTCGATGTGGCTGCCGATGTCGCCGACGCAGTTCGAGATGCCGGCGCGTTTCGGATCGGTCCGCCATGCCGCCTGCTTCTGCCCCGTCGTCTCGAGAGGGGTGGCGAGCCAGTCCTGCGGGTACTCGGCAGCCACGAAGCGGATGTCGCCCAGTTCGCCCGCGCGCACCATGTCGCGCATGTGACGCACGATCGGATAGCCCGTGTAGGTGTAGGTGACACCGAACAGGCGCTTCTTCTTCTTCGCCAGGGCACCCAAGTCGCGCGCGTCCTTGCCGGACGTCGCGAGCGGCTTGTCGCACACGACGTCGAGGCCGTTCTCGAGCGCCAGTTTCGCTATTGCATGGTGCGCGGCGTTGGGCGTGACGATGACGAGGAAGTCGATGCCGTCCGGCCTCGCGGCCTCCGCGCGGATCATCTCGCGGTAGTCCTTGTACAGCCGGTCCGGCGACAGCCCGAGCGAGGTGCCGGTCTCGAGCGTGTTGTCGTAGCTGGTCGAGAAGCAGCCGGCCACCAACGTGGCGAGGCCGTCCATCGCGATCGCCTTGCGATGGACGCTCCCGATGAAGGCGCCGCGGCCTCCCCCCACCATGCCGTAGGTGATGGTGCCGCGTGCCGGGCCGTCTGAGGACTGCGCTTCAATCGTCATTGATGCACGTCGATAGTCGACAATCAACCTGCCGTAAGGCCGTTATGCGGCCCCTTTGCGAGAATTCTGTTCTCGCTGCCGCATAACGGCGGCGCGGGGCATTGGGGCCCCGCAAGCGACCGAGCCGGGGTCCGGGGCGAAGCCCCGGTCTAATCATGTCCCGCGCTTGCGCTGCGCCTCGAGGCGTTCCTTGATCTTGTCGATGGCGGCCTGCGCCTCGGCCTTCACCTCCGGCTCGCGCAGGAACCCGGTCGCCAGGTCGAGCGCCTCGCGGCAGGGGAACTGCGGGAGCGCCGCGAGGACGAGCCGCTGCTCCTCGGGACGCCACGAGAACGACGCGGCGTGCCGCAGATCGGCGATGGCGGCCTGTGGATCCCGGTAGCGGTCGAGGCCGATCATCCGCACCAGTCCGCCGATGGCAAGCAACCGGTGCGTCTCGTTTCTCGAATCTCTCGCCAGCCGGAGCGCGTCGTCTCGCGCGGCGCTGGTCGGCCAATCGGCGAGCGCCCGCACGGCCGCGTCGGACACGCCGGCATTCGCATCTTCAACGCAGGTGCGCAGCAGGGGCAGCGTCCTGTTGTCGCCGACCAGCGGAAGGAGACCGATCAGTTTCACGCGGACTTCGGGATCTTTCTCCTCCATCAGCCGCGACCGGATCGCGCTCGCGCGGCCGTCCGGGTTGGCCGTCTTCTGCGCCAGGATCGCCGTCGTCTTCTCGGCTTCCGCGCGCTCGGCCTCGTCTTCGGCCTTCACCAGCAGGGTCAGCACCGCGGGAATATCGGACGGCGTGCCGATGGCGCGCAGCGATCGGAGCGCGTGCACGCGCACGCGGGGCGAGGCCGAGGCGAGCGCCGCCGCGACGACCGGTTTCGCCGGGAAGATCCGGCGGTCGGCGATGGCGAGCAGGAGCTCCGTCTCGACGCTCTCGGGCGGCGTTTGCGACAGCATCTTCAGGATGGCCTCGTCCACCGCGCGCCCCTTCAGCATGCCGAGCGCCAGCCGCGCGGCCGCCTGCTCGTCGCCGCGCGTCCGGGCCGCCGCCTCGATGAGGAACGGGACGACCGAGGCGTCTCCAGTCGTCTGCAGCGCGTTCATCGCCGCAACGCGAACCGGCACGGCGTCTGCGCGAGCGGCGTCGAGGATCGCAGCCAGCACGCGCTCCTTCGGGTAGCCCGAGAGAACCGCCAGCAACTGGACCTGCGACGGCCCGGGCAGGCGCGGCAGGATGGCGCAGACGGACGCGATCGCATCGGGCGCGATAGCGCCGGAGAGCCGCGCGATCGCCGCTTCCTGCATCGCCACGTCGGATCCCTCGAGATACGCCATGAGGATCTTCGGCGCCGCGGTGCCGGACGCGGAGATGCGGCCCATCGCCGCCGCCCGTCGCAGGTGCGCGGGAAGAGTGCCGTCCGCCGCGAGGACTTCGTACACGCGGCGGGCAGCCTCGTTGTTGCCGGCGGCCAGATGCTTCTCGGCGCACTGCATCATCGAGGCCCCGACGACGGCCTTCAGATCCGCCTGCACGCGCGGATATGCGGCATCCAGGGCCTGGGCGGCGGCATCGGTGCCGATGGCGCCGAGCGCGATCGCGGCCGGACGCGCGAGGTCGGGCTGACCGAGCAGCGGCGCCAGCGCCGCGACCGCGTCCGGGGACCGCCGTTGGCCGAGCGCGCCGATGACCGCGATCTTCGTCGCGCCGGCGGTCTTCGACAGGGCGCGGAGCAGCGACTTGTCGGCCTCGGGGCCGGGAATCTGCTGCAGCGCGTAGAGCGCGACGTCCGACGAGCGGGCGTCGAGGAGCAGCGCCTCGAGGGCCGGCACGGCCCGCTCGCTCGCGACGACGCGCAGCCAGCGGCCCGCGGCCATCCTGGCCGATGGCGTCGCGTTCGTCTTGAGGAACGCCAACAGCTTCGTCTCACACTCCGCGCGCCCCGCGCCGTCGTCCTTGTGCGCCTGCACGTAGTCGCGCAGCTTCCAGAAGGCGGCCGATTCGATCCCGCCGTCGTAGGTCGAGATCTCCTTCAGGATTGCGTCGAGCGACGGGGACGACGCTGCTTGTTGTCCGGCGTCGGGCGTCCGACGTCCGATGTCGCCTTCGGACTTCGGACCTCGGACCTCGGACGACGCCGGCCAGGAGGCAAGCGACAAGGCAAGCGTGGCGACGACCAGGACCATCCGGGAGCGAGTGCCGGTCTTTGCGTGATGTCTCATGGTTCCACCTCGCTCAGGCCGGAAGCTGGTACGGTTTCCGGTACGCGCGCGACAACAGGCGTTCGGCGCCCGAGTCGCCCGCGATCGTCTCGGTGGCCGGGTCCCACTTGATCGTGCGCCCCGTCTCGATGGCAATGACGCCCAGGTGCCCGACGCTCGCCGATCGGTGCGCGACTTCCGCGGGCGCGATCGTCAGCGCGCGGCTCCTGACGCAGTCGAGGAAGTTCTGGTAATGGTCGCGGCTGCGGTACAGCCGCGCCTCGTTGGGACCAATCACTTCGTTCACGAGGTGCGCCGGCTGGCTCTCGAACGCGCCGCGGTCCACCCACACCCAGCCGTACTCGCCGATCCACTTCGTGCCGCTCTGGATGTCCGGGTGGCCGCCCGCCAGCACCATCGGCGTGCCGTCCGCGTACACCGTCTCCACGCGGTAACGGGTCGCGCCGTTGTAGATGCCCGACGAAGGGAATTCGCCACGACCGGAAACTTGCACGGGCCCGGTCAGTTCGAGGCCCAGCGCCCAGTGCGCGATGTCCAGGTGATGACCCACCCAGTCCATCAGCTGTCCGCCGCCGAAATCCATGTTCCAGCGCCAGTTCATGTGCACGCGCGCCTTGCAGTAGGGCGTCCACGGCGCCGGCCCGAGCCAGGTGTCGTAGTCGAGTTCGGCAGGCGGGTTCTGGATCTTCTCTTCGCCGAAGGTGCCCGCGAAATCCGTGTACCCCGAGGGCAGGCCGACCTCCACGCGCTGGATCCTTCCGATCCGTCCGTTGCGCACGAGTTCGCACGCCCTGTGAAAGTTGTCCACCGAGCGCTGCCAGCTTCCGGTCTGCCATACGCGGCCGTACCGCCTGATCGCGTCGCACAGCGCGCGGCCCTCGCGCAGGCTGTGGGTGAACGGCTTCTCGCCGTACACGTCGAGCCCGCTTCGGACGGCCTCGATGGACAGGAGCGCGTGCCAGTGATCCGGCACCGCGATCGAAACCGCGTCGAGATCGCCGCGCGCGAAGAGCTTGCGGTAGTCCTTGTAGGACGCGCAGTCGGTGTTGCCGTAGTTCTCGTTCACGGCCTTGCGCGCCTCGTCGAGCGCGCCATCGTCGAGGTCGCACACGGCGACCCATTGCACCTCGCCCTTGCCGAGGAACGAGCGCATGTTCGACGGTCCCTGCATGCCGAAGCCGATGCCGGCCATGACGATGCGATCGCTGGGCGGAACCGCGCCGCCGCGCCCGAGCACGGAGGCCTTCACGATGGAGGGGAAAGCGACGGCGCCGGCGAGCGCCAACGGGACCTTCTTGAGGAATTCGCGGCGGCCATGTCGGGGTTTCATGTCCACCCGCCTCCTTTCCAGCGCGTAGACGGAGGTCAGCGTGCAGCGGCGCGATTCTACTGCACGGCCGCCCCTACCCGCTACTTCCCTCCTCACTACCTACTCGCTACTCACTCCTCGCTACTCACTACCTCGTACCGGTCATATAATTCGCCCGAATCCCCGGCAGGCGCCGCCTGCCGGCGCGGCGGCGGCGCGCGCCGCTTCCCGAGGTGCTTGCCATGAAGGAGTCCAACAAGCTGACACGCCGGTCCTTTCTCGGGATGGCAGGAGCATTGCCGTTTGCCTCGTCCCTCGCGGCGCGCCTGCGCGCGTCCACGGCCGGGCGGATCCCGATCGCCGTGCAGCTGTATTCCGTGCGTGGCGACTGCCAGAAGGATTTCGACGCCGCCCTCGAGCAGGTGGCGGCCATGGGCTTCGAGGGGGTCGAATTCGCCGGCTATTACACCTACGCGACGCGCGCCCCGGAACTGCGCAAGCGCCTCGACGCCTTGAAGCTGAAAGCGGCGGGCACGCACATCGGGCTCGAGACGCTGCAGGGCGACGCCGTCCAGAGCACCATCGAGTTCCACCAGGCGCTCGGCTGCCGCTTCCTGATTGTGCCCGGCAACGCCGCATTCACCGACCCCGAGAAGAGCAAGGCGCTCGCGGAAACGTTCAACAAGCTGGCCGCCACGCTGAAGCCGCTCGGGATGGCCTGCGGGTATCACAACCACATGGCCGAGTTCCGGAAGGACGGCGACACGACCTACTGGGATCTGTTCGCGGCGCGGACGAGCAGCGACGTGATCCTGCAACAGGACTGCGGCTGGACGACCGCGGCCGGCTTCGATCCGGTCGCCTACGTGAAGAAGTACCCGGGACGCACGCGCACCGTGCACTTCAAACCGTTCGCGAGGCCGGCCGACGCCGGCCGCAAGGCCATCCTCGGGCAGGATTCGGTGGACTGGGCGGCCGTCTACGCGGCGTGCGCGGCGGCGGGCGGCACCCAGTGGGTCGTCGTGGAACAGGAGTTCTATCCCGATGGCAAGACGCCGATGGAGTGTACCCGGGAATCGCTCGTGGGGCTGAGGGCGATTGTGACGTAAGGAGAGAAGACATGCAACGGACGAGGATGACGTCGGTGGTTGCCCTGATGGCGGTCTTCAGCCTGGGTATCTCGTTCATCATCATCGGCGCGATCTCCGAGGAGTTGAAACGCGCGCTCGACGTCACCAACGCGGAGATCGGCAACCTCGCCTTCGCGCTGTTCCTCACCAGCATGATCGTGCAGCTCTTCATCGGACCGCTCGTGGACAAGTTCGGCCACAAGCCGCTGGCGCTTGCCGGCTTCCTGGTGGCGGGCGCGAGCATGTTCCTGGTGGCGCGGGCGCCCGACGTGGCGACGGCCCTCGTTGCGTGCATCCTGCTCGGCGTCGGCGCGATGTGCCTGAACACGGTCGGCAACACGCTGATCCCGGTGGTGCTCTTCGGCGGCGCAGACCCGGCGCGCGCGAGCAATTTCGGCAACGCGTTCTTCGGCCTCGGCTACGTCATTACTCCGCTGCTGTTCTCCCTCGTCGCCGGCTCCGGGTTCAGGACAGGCGTCTACCTGCTCGGCGCGCTGTTCCTCGTCTTCTTTCTCGTCGCGCTCACCGCCACTTTCCCGCGGGTCTCGACCGGGTACCAGTTCTCGATGGCCTTCAGGCTGCTCGGCAAGGGACCGGTGCTGGTCGCCGCGCTCGCGCTCTTCTGCTACATCTCGCTCGAGATCAGCATGGCGACGTGGAGCAAGCCGTACATGACCGAGATCCTCGGCGGCGCCGCCAATCCGAACGCCGTGGCGAACGCGGGGCTCGTCCTGAGCCTGTTCGGCGTCGCCATGATGGTGGGACGATTCCTCACCTCGCTGGTGAAGAACCTGACGGCGATCGGCGTCCGGCTCGTGGGAACGATGTCGGTAGCGGCGATGCTCGCCGTGCTCGTCATGCTGAATACGCAGACGCCCGCCGTCGCCATTGCCGCCGTGATGCTGGCGGGCCTCGTGTTCGCGCCGATCTTCCCGACGATCGTCGGCGTGACGTTCGCGAAGTTCGAGCCGCGACTCTACGGCAGCATCTTCGGCATCATCTTCGCGGTCGGCCTGCTCGGCGGCACGTTCGTGCCGCAGATCATCGGCAGCCTGAGCGTCGGCGCAACCGTCCAGCAGAACCTGCGAATCGTCCTCGGCATGGCGGCGGTTCTCATCGTGATCTCTGGGTTCCTCAAGACGGGCGCGAAGGCGGGCGAGAAGGAGAGCGCGAGAACGTAATGGCCTCAGGCCTTCGACCTTGGGCCTTCGGGCTTGGCTGGCCCAGGGCCTGCCAAGGCCTAAGGTCTAAGGCCCAAGGCCCAAGGCCCTTGTGCGGAGAAGAACATGTCATCCCTGAAGTACGGTTTCGTCGGCGCCGGCTTCGTCGCGAAGTTCCATCTGCAGGCCATCAGGCAGCTGCGCGGCATCGAGCTGGCCGGCGTGACGGCGCTCGCGGGCGCGCCCGAACTGGCAGCGACGGCCCGGACCTGCGGCGTGGGCGAACCTGCCGTCTGTGCCAGCGTCGCGGAACTGGCGAAGCATGTCGACGTCATCGCCGTCTTCGCGCCCAACTACGCGCGCGTGGCGATCGTCGAGGCCATCGCCGACGCCGTCAGGGCGGGTGCGAGGCTGAAGGGCGTCATCTGCGAGAAGCCGCTCGGCCGCAACGTCGCCGAGGCCCGCCGGCTCGTTGAACTGGCGCAGTCCGCCAACCTTCGCACCGCGTACTTCGAGAACCAGATCTTCATGAAGCCGATTCGCGCTCAGCTGGCGCAGCTGGAGCCGGTGCAGCGCCGGATGGGACCGCTGTCGCTCGCACGGTCGGCCGAGGAGCACGGCGGGCCGCACGAGGGGTGGTTCTGGGATCCGACCCGCCAGGGCGGCGGCGTGCTGTGCGACATGGGCTGCCACAGCATCGCCGTCGGATGGCACGCCTTGACGCCGGCCGGGAAGGACATCACGTTCCTCCAGCCGCAGGAGGTCAACGCCGACCTCGCGCTGCTCAAGTGGGGTCAGGCCGGCTGGCGCGAGAAGCTGCTGAAGGATCGCGGCGTGGACTACGCGAAGACACCGGCCGAGGATTTCGCGACGGGCATGGTCACCTACAGGAACCCCGAGACCGGCCAGCGCGTGAAGGCGCAGTTCACCAACTCGTGGATGTTCGAGAAGCAGGGCCTCCGCCTCTTCATGGACGGCATGGGGCCGGGATATGCCTTCGAGGTGAACACGCTCGTCTCGCCGCTCACCATCTTCATCGGCGACGCGGCGGCCGAGGCGATCAGGGACGGCGAGCTGGCGCTCGAGAAATCGACCGCGTCACGAGGGCTGTTGGCCGTGCAGTACAACGAGCCGGATCTCTACGGCTACACGGATGAGAACGCCGACGCGCTGGCGGCGTTCCTGGACGGCCGCGACGCGATGCTGCCCTGGCGCTATGGCCTCGAGATCACGCGGCTCGTCATGGCCGCCTACATGTCGGCCGAGAGAAAGCGGGTGGTCGATCTGACCGACGCCGCGACACTGAGCGAGCTCGAGTCGTACGTGCCGCTGATCCAGCAGGGGCGTGGCGCGGAGCAGCTGTTGGGCGTGGCACTGGCGGGGTGACGACTGAAATCACGGGTGCTTGGTGCTGAGAGCTGGGTGCTGAGTGCGGTGCTGAATGCGGAGTGCTTCGAACCGGGTCCATGGATGCGCCGCGGCGTGGAGTTCGGCAAGGAAGCCGTAGACAAGCATCCCCCGGCGGAGCCGGGCGGCTTCCGGCCGGACTGCACGGCGCGGCGCGTCCATCGCACCAGGTTCTGAAACCCGCTGGAGCCACAAGTGGACGTCGGGCTCGAGATCCAAAGGCCGCGCGGGGCGGGCGGCGTGCGGCGCTTCTCGCACGAGGCGATGGCCACGTCCTTCGAGGTGTACGCGTCCCATCCCGACCAGCAGTACGCGTCGCAGGCGGCGCAGGCGGCCTTCGGCCTCGCCGACCGCCTCGAGCGCGAGCTGAGTCGTTTCATTCCCAACAGCGACATCGCGCGGATGAACAACCTGGCGGCAGGCGAGAGCACACGGGTCAGCCCGTCGACGCTGGAGTGCCTGCTGATCGCGCGCCACATGTTCGACCTCACCGGCGGCGCCTTCGATGTCTCGATCGGCACGGGGCTGCCGCTGCTCGATCTCGATCCCGGCGATTTCGTGGTCCGCGCGGCCAGGGACGGAGTGCGGGTCGACCTCGGCGGCATCGGGAAGGGCTACGCGGTCGATCTGATGGCGGAACTGCTCGAGGAGTGGGACGTCGCGGTGGCACTCGTCCACGGAGGCTTCAGTTCCGTCCTCGCACTGGAGTCGCCCGCGGGCGGCGAGGGCTGGCCCTTGACCCTCAGCGATCCCGGTGATCGTTCCCGGGTACTGGCACGCCTGTCGGTGCGCCAGACGGCGCTCGGCGCTTCCGGGTTGCGAAAGGGTGACCACATCATCGACCCGCGCACCGGCGAAGCGGCCCGCGGACGCCTCGCCGCGTGGGTCGCCGTGCCGCGGCCGGAGCAGGCCGGCGCCGAGGCGTCCCCCGGGGCGACGCCCCGCGTCGCCGCCGTCGCCGACGCCTTGACAACGGCCTTCATGATCCTCAGCCCCGAGGAGATCGAGGCGCTGTGCCACCGCGCTCCCGAGCTCGAAGCCTGGATCCTCCCCAGCTCCGCCGGTCGTTCGCAACGTGAGACCACCCTTCTTCACTTCGGCGGTGCCGCGCACTAGAATCGCGAGCGCAGAACAGGAGACGCGCGATGGCGGGTAACGACGACACCGAGAAGGAGCGGGCGGAAGCCCGGGGCCCGAGAAAGCTGGACAGGCGCGAGGTGCTGAAGGGGCTGTCCACGGTACCCGCGCTCGGCCTGTTCGGATACGCGTGGCAGCAGCAGCGGCAGTACCAGCAGGTGAAGTTGCAGCCAACCGCCGCGCCCGCGGCCCGGGGCGACCTGCCGCAGATCAACGTCGCCCTCCTCGGCGCCGGCGCGCAGGGCCAGGTGCTGATCGATGCGATGCTTCGCATCCCCGGGCTGCGCTTCCGGGCCGTGTGCGATATCTGGGCCGAGTACAACCAGAAGCGCGTCGTCAACATCCTCAGGAGGTTCAAGCACGAGGTCACCGGGTACGAGGATTACCGCGAGATGCTCGACAAGGAGAAGGAGATCGACGCGGTCGTCATTGCCACGCCCGATTTCTGGCACGCGCAGCACACGATCGATTGTCTCGAGGCCGGCAAGCACGTGTACTGCGAGAAGGAGATGTCGAACACCCTCGACGGCGCGCGCCGCATGGTCGCATCCGCCCGCGAGACCGGCAAGCTTCTCCAGATCGGCCACCAGCGCCGCTCGAACCCCCGGTACCTGCACTGCTGCGAGAAGCTGCTCGGCGAGGCGAAACTGCTCGGCCGCATCGTGACCGTCAACGGGCAGTGGAACCGTGCGGTGACACCGGATCTCGGGGCCCCCGACCGATACGCGATCCCGGAGGCGCGGCTGAAGCAGTACGGCTTCAGGAACATGCACCAGTTCCGAAACTGGCGGTGGTACAAGGGCCTGGGCGGCGGGCCGATCGTGGATCTCGGCTCGCACCAGATCGACGTCTACAACTGGTTCCTCAAAGCGAACCCCTCACAGGTGATGGCGAGCGGGGGGCTGCTTTACCATGACCCGAAGACGCACGAGTGGCAGGACACGGTCATGGTCGTCTACGACTACGACACCGCGGCAGGCCCCGTGAAGGCGTACTATCAGACGCAGACGACCAACGGCAGCCAGGGGTACTTCGAGAACTTCATGGGCGACCAGGGGACGTTGCTCATCTCGGAGTCCGAGTTGAACTACGCCGGACGGCTCTACCGCGACCCGAACGCTCCCGCCTGGGACAGGTGGATCCGGAAGGGGTACGTGACGGCTCCCAAGATCCAGGAAGTGAAGGAGCAGAGCGACTCGGGCGCCATCGCAGACGTGCGCGAGTCGGTCTCGCCCGACGAGCACACGGTGCCGGTCGTGCTGCGCGACCCGTATCATCAGCCGCACCTTCAGAACTTCTTCGACGCGGTGCGCGGCAAGGCGAAGCCGAACTGCCCTCCGGAGATCGGCTACGAGTGCGCGGTCACCGTCCTCAAGGTCAACGAGGCGATCGAAGCGAAGCGCCCGCTGTCGTTCAATCGGGAGGACTTCCGGATCTAGATGAGAGGCGCGATTCGGGATCGGCGACCATCTTGCAGGGCCTGGCCAACGATCCCGAATCGCGCGCGTCCCATCGATCGGATCGGGGCGGTGCGCGACGAGCCCGCGGCGCGAGCGGAGCGGCTGCACCGGCCGCCGAGCCTTGCGCAGCAGCCGGCGGTCGAGCCCGGCGCGCGACGAACGGGACGCCGTTTTCCCCGCGCAGCGCGTTCGGCGGGCCCCCGCTGCGGCCCACCGATGGGTTCTGCGCCCTTCGACGTGCTCAGGGCGCCGTGAGCGACAGCCGAACGGCGGCGGGGAGCCGTCGCGCCGGCGGCGGGTCGAGCCGGAAAACGGCGGCCCGCCGAGGAGCGCGCCCCGGCTGCGAAGCCGGCTCGGCGGCCGGTGCGGCCGCTCCGCTGGCGATTGTGTCATCGAATCGCGATCTCGCAGTTAGAGACCAGGAGCGCGGAAATGGCAGACGGAAAGCTGGCACGCGGGCCGATGATCGCGATCACCGTGCTGCGGGTCGTCGTCGGCTGGCACTTCCTCTACGAGGGCATCGCGAAGCTGACATCGCCCACGTGGTCGTCGGCGGGGTACCTGAGGCAGGCGCGGGGACCGTTCGCCGACCTGTTCAAGTGGCTGGCCAGCCAGCCCAACCTGCTCGATGGCGCCAATCTCATCACGATGTGGGGCCTGACGATCGTCGGCCTGCTCCTGATTCTCGGCCTGTTCACGCGCCTGTCCAGCGTTGCCGGCATCGGGTTCATCGCGCTCTTCTACCTCGCCAACCCGCCGCTGGTCGGCTACTTCTACTCGCTTCCTGTCGAGGGCAGCTACCTGATCGTCAACAAGAACCTGGTGGAACTCTGTGCGCTGGTCGTCATCCTGGTGACAGGCAGCGGTCGCTTCGCCGGGCTCGATCGCATTCTGCGCGGCCTCTTCGCCCGACGACCACGGCTCACGGCGCCGCGGACCGAACCAAGCTAAGATCTTCAGCTCCGCTGACTTCTGAGTTTCGACGCCTCAGGTGGTGCGAATATCCAGCGACCAGCCGCTCCGGTAATGGTGCTGGACGAACTCGTTCGCCTCCGCCAGGTTGGTCACGCGCATGTTCGGGCCGTCCCACATCAACTTCGTGCCCGGGAAAAGCACCGCAAGGTTGCCGAGCAGGACGGCCTCGGTGAATGGCCCCGCGTAGTTGAAATCGCCCATCGGTCTGATCTTGCCCTTGATGGCGTCGATCCACGCCTGCTCGTGGGTGCCCTGCACGCGCGGGATGGTCTTCTTCGGCCGATGGTAGGCGCGCATCCTCGACTCGGGGATGAGGCGCGGGCTCTCCGAGTACGTCTCGCACATCAGCTTGCCCTTCTCGCCGACGAAGATCGTCCCGCTCTCGGGCAGCGTCCGCTCCGCTTCGAGGTCCTCGGGCCGCTCGGGCAGCAGGCCGCCGTCGTACCAGTGCAGCTTCACGGCCGGGTACTTCCGGCTGCGTTCGGGGAACGTGTAGTGAATGATGGTCGCCATCGGGAAGCTGTCGCGGTACTCCACGTTCTTGTACTCTGTGCCGCCGCTCTCGGCCGGGACCTCGATGACCTGGTTCGCGATGAATCCCGACACGCTCGTCGGATAGCCGAGTTTCAGCGCGGTGTAGGCCGCATCCATGACGTGGCACGCCATGTCGCCCAACGCGCCGCACCCGAAGTCCATCCACGACCGCCAGCTGAAAGGATGGTAGGCGGGGTGATACGGACGCATCGGCGACGGGCCGATCCACAGGTCCCAATCGAGACCGTCCGGCACGGCCGGCGTCTCGGTCGGCCGCGGCATGCCCTGCGGCCAGATCGGGCGGTTCGTCCAGCAGTGCACCTCGCGGACCTTGCCGATGGCGCCGTCGGCGATCCACTCCTCGATCAACCGGACGCCCTCGGCCGAGTGGCCCTGGTTCCCCATCTGCGTCACGACCTTGTAGCGGCGCGCGGCCTCGGTCAGGATCCTCGCCTCGGAGATCGTGCGCGTCAGCGGCTTTTGCACGTATACGTGCTTGCCGAGCTGCATGGCCGCCATCGCGATCACGGCGTGCGCGTGGTCGGGCGTCGCGACGACGACCGCGTCGATGTCCTTCTGCTTCTCGAGCATGACGCGGAAGTCCTGGTAGCGGACGGCCTTCTCGATCCGCTCCAGCGCCCCGGGAGATCGCTCGGCCATCCTCTTTCGCGCGCGGGCGAACTTCCGCCCGGCCGCCTCGCTCTGGTCCACGTCGCACAGCGCGACGATGTTCTCCCCGGCCTCGGCACAGGCCACCGCGTTGCTGGTGCCCATGCCGTGGATCCAGCCGACGATCGCGATGTTGACCGTGTCGCTCGGCGCCTGGTAGCGGGGCCCGCCCAGCACGTGTCGTGGGACGACGAGCAGTCCGGCGGCGGCCGCCACGCCACCGACGAACGCCCGGCGGGACAGGGTCGTGGGATCCGTTTTCTGATCGTCCATGCAGGTTCTCCAAACGCCGGGCCTGAAGGCGCGGCGGTACGGCGGGCCTGAAGGCCCGCCCTACAGGATTGGCGTCACAACCAGCTTGCGCACCCAGATCTTCGAGTGGTCGCCCTGGATCATGATCGGCCCGGGCTCGCCTTCACGGCTGTCCAGCGCGCCGCCCGTCGTGCCGTCGATGGCGACGTTGTCGTGGATCTTCTGCCCGTTCAGCACGACGGTCAGCCGGTTGCCCACCAGCGTCACGTCAACCGTCTGCCACTCGCCGGCCGGCCTGCTGGCGTTCGCCACGGGCGCCACGCGGCCGTAGACCGCCATGTTTCCCGTGGCCGTCGGCGGCTTGCCGGCATCGTCGAGCACCTGGAGCTCGTACCGCCCGCGCAGGTACAGCCCGCTGTTGCTCTCGTTCTCGACCTTGTACTCCATGAGCAGCCTGAAGTCCTTGAACTGCCGCTCGGAGATGATGTTGTTGCCGGTCGTCTGGTTGTGCATCGCGCCGTCGGCGACCACCCAGCCCGGCGCCTTGTCGGTGAACTCGTACCGCCAGCCGGAGAGCTCCTTCCCGTTGAAGAGCGTGACGGAGTCGCCGAACCGGTGCGGGCCGTTCGCGCTGACGCTTCCCCACTCCGGCGGGCGGACGCCGACCCACGGCACCTTGTCGGCGCCGGTGGTGAGCTCGCCAATCAGCCTGCCGTTCTCGACGTGCGCGCGGTGGACCGGCTTGGGCGCGCCGGCTTTCGGCGGCCCGAACGAGAAGACGAGCTCGTTGCCTTCGCGCGCGATTTCCGGCAGCTTCCGCACCGAGCCCCAGCGGTCCTGGAACCAGCCGGCCAGCTGGCCGTTCTCTTCCTTCACTTCGAGCCAGTACGGGTAGGTCGCCTTGGGCGTCGTTGCGGTAATGTCCCACCGGCCGAGGAACGGGTTGCCCTGCGCGCCGAGCGTCGCCGCACAGGCACAGGCCAGAACGATCGCTGCCGGAATCCATCTGTGCATGACGTCGCCTCCGTTAGGCGTTGAGGGCGCCATCTTAGCAGCGTTACATGTGATCTGTTAAGCCGCACCGCCTCTTACGGTGCCATGCCGGGCAACCGCGCCGGCACTTCCACGCGCGCGCTCGTGCCCGGCGCGACGACGATGCGTACGTAGGAGGCGCCGTCCTGCGCGCCGATTCCAGCAGCGTTCCGCGCTCCCCCACGGCATTCCCTTGCTTGACTCGCGGCCGGCGCCGGGCGACGCTGTACCGTGGCTCTTGTAAGGATGGATGCGCCACAGCAACTGCGTGCGATCGGCTCGCTCGAGGGATTACCGGCCCAACTGCAGCGCGCATTCACCCCGGCGGCCATTTCGATGCGATCCCCGAGCCCGGCCCGGGCGACTGGCTGAGCGGGGTCAACCGGAGCATTCCACGCAGAAGGCGCCGCCGCTCGATCTCAGCTTCCACGCAGCCCAACGGAAGTAGTCGCGATAAGCCTGCGGCTCGGCGCTGTAGTCCGCAACCCAGACGATGAACAGGTACTCGACGCCGAACGCACCCATCTCGGCGACCGTCTGATCCTTGTTCCCGCAGGTATGAAGCGGCCCGTCGGCATGCCGGGCTTCGTGCACGAGCCCGGCGGCATCGACGGTCGCGATCGTGAGCCACTTGCCGTTGCACTGCATCGACGGATCGACGAACATGTGGATGACCTTTACCCTCGGGTCGCAGTAGGAATACCCAATCGTGTTCGGGCGAAACCCCGCGCGACGGTCCAGGAGGTCCCCAACCCGTCACCGGGCGAGACCTCTTGTGGCGGCGAGGAAAGCAATGAGCAAATTCGTTTACGTGCTGGACGCCTGGAACGACACGACCCAGACAGCCGTGATCGCGGTATTCACGACGCGCGAGAAGGCAGTACGAGCGCTCGAGCGGGTCATGACGCGACCGGGCAAGTGGTACGCGGGCGTCGTCAAGCGGACGGTTCGCTAGTCCCGACACGTCCCGGCCGCTATGAGCTGCGTGTCTGCGAGTTCCATGCACGCGTACAGGATCGAGTTTCTCCAGCCTGGCGCAATGCCGGTGTCGGGCGCCATGCCGCCGGTGGTGATCAGAGTGGCGGTCGTGTAGCCAACCGGGTCGTGGAAGGCGAGAGGATAGTAAGGCACGCGGGACGTGATCCGGAACAGGGCTTTGACCAGGTGGCTCGAAGCCACCACGGGAAGGAACGTCACGCTGAACGCCTTGGCCGATTCCAGCAGCGGGATCCGATTTGCGCCTCGTCCAGCCAGTCCGGGGATCAGGAACAACACCGCCGGAAGCATCGTGAGCCACGAGCCCTGAGGCGAGGAAGAGCAGGAAGAACTCGGCGTTGCTGAATCGGAGAGGCGTGAAGAAGTCCGCCATCGGCCTGCGCAGCGACAGCCGGAGATTGCCCTGAGGACAGACCTTCCTGTATAGCCGATCGCGTGGCCGATCGCGTGGCCGAGCGATGGGAGGTCATGACCCCGGAGGAGCGGGAACGATTCCGGCAACGCATGCGCGAACGTTGCGGCTTCGGCCCGTCCACCAGCGAGAGCAAGGCGCAGTGAAGCTGCAGGCGGTTCGTCGCGTCTATTCCGGCGGGTGGCTCAACATCGTCGTCAACATCCTCGCGCTCCCCTGCGCATTGCCGGTCACCATTGCGGCTGAAATCGCCACGGAGGCTCTCATGACCCGACTCGATCCCCACCCGACTCGATCCCCTCGATACGCTCCGCCGCCGTGCTGTCCGACACGCCTTCGAGGATGGTGCCGTCGACCTCGTCGTCGGCCTCTACACCTTGATGGTGGGTGTCGCCACCCAGAGACGGATCTTCCTCGCCCTCTCCGTGGTGTATCTTGCAGCCTGGGGTTGGCCTGGAAGGCCATTCACAACTCGATCGCCAGCCGCCGGACCGGCTACGCCGAGCTGCCTCTGGATCCCCCGATGCCGCTGTTGGCGGTCATCCTCCTCGCCGGCACCCTGACCATCGCGGTCGTCGCGGGCGTCACCCTCTTCGGCGGACGCATGTGGAGCCTGGACCATTGGCCCACGTGGACGCCGCTGCTCTCCGGTGCCATCCTGGCCGGCGGGTTCCTCCACACGGCCGTTCGGTCGGGGCTGCCGCGCTACCACGCCTTCGCGGTGCTCAGCCTGGGTATCAGCGTGTTCTTCTGGCTGTTCCCGTTCGGGCCGCGCATCAACCCGAGCGATCGACTGACACTGTCCCTGTTCGTCATCGCGGCGCTGCTCTTCGTGGTGGGAACCGTGACGATGGTGCGGTTCGTGCGGCTGCGTCCCATCGTCAACGCTGAGGACGGCCATGCCCGCTGAACCGGAGCCCGTGGATCTGCACGCGATTGCCAGCGTCGATCGCCTGGTGCACGAGCCGGGACGCCTCCTGGTGCTGGCGTGCCTGGCGGTAGTCTCCCGCGCGGACTTCCTTTACGTCATGCGCGAGACGGGCCTGACACAGGGGAACCTGTCGTCGCACCTGGCCAGGCTCGAAGGCGCGGGCTATGTGGCGGTTGAGAAGACATTCGTCGGCAAGGTGCCTCGCACCATCCTGACGCTGACAGATCGCGGACGCGAGGCGCTCCGCACCTACCGCAGCCAGCTCATGGACGCGCTCGGTCGCCTGCCCGAGTAGCGGCCCCGTTCCCGCGTGTCGCAGGTGGTTCACGTGCGGCGCCGGCGAGAGATCGCGCCGGAGCATGCGAATTGAACTGCCGGGGCGGGCCTTGCTATCATCTCGAAGGTCTGCCGCCCCTCGGGCGCTGAGCGTCGCGATCGGCCGCTCGGCTGGAGACAGCAGGTGGACACCGGCGCACTGGTCGGGCGAACCATCGGGCATCATCTGGTTCTCGAACGTCTGGGCGAGGGCGGCATGGGCGTGGTCTACAAGGCCAGGGACCTGCGCCTCGGCCGTGTCGTCGCCCTCAAGATCATCAGCTCCGACCGCATACTCGACACAGACCGCAAGCGCTTCGTGCGGGAAGCGCAGACCGCCTCCGCGCTCAACCACCCCAACATCGTCACGATCTACGCGATTGATGCCGACGCGGGTGTCGACTACATCGCCATGGAGTACGTGCCGCGCGGAACGCTGGCCGACCTCATGGCCTCCGGCGCGTTGCCCACGCGGCGGGCTCTGGCGCTGGCGGTTCAGGTGACCGACGCGCTGGCGGCTGCGCATGCCGCCCATGTCGTGCACCGGGACCTGAAGCCGTCGAACATCATGCTCGCGGACGACGATCGGGTGAAAGTGGTCGACTTCGGCCTGGCCAAGCTCGCCGACGCGACCGCGACCGCCGAGACCGTTGAGGCGATCACCACGAGCCACGCGGTCGTCGGCACCGTGCCGTACATGTCACCGGAACAGGCCGAAGGGAGGCCTGTCGATGCCCGCAGCGACCTCTTCAGTCTTGGCACGATCCTGTACGAAATGCTGTCCGGCCGGCGGCCGTTCGCGGGCGACACCGTCGCCAGTACGCTCGCCGCCATCCTTCGCGACGCCCCGGCCGCGATCCCGGCCGTCGCCCCCGAGGTCGCACGGCTCGTCGAACGCTGCCTGCACAAGGATCCCGCGCAACGGTTTCAGTCCGCGTCCGAGCTGAAGTCGGCCATCGAGGCATGTGTCGCGCCGCAAGGCGGCAGCGACAGACCCTCAGTTGCGGTCCTGCCTCTCACGAATATGAGCGGCGCGAAGGAGGACGACTACCTGTGCGAGGGTCTGGCCGAGGAAATCATAAACGCGCTGACCCGGATTGCGGGCCTGCGCGTTGTCGCACGAACCTCCGCGTTCTCGGTGGCCCGAATGGGTCTCGACGTCCGGGAGGCGGGAGCGCGGCTCGGCGTCCGGACCATCCTCGAAGGAAGCGTTCGCCGCGCAGGCAGCCGTGTCCGGGTGACCGCGCAGCTGGTGACCACGAGCGACGGCACCCATCTGTGGAGCGAGCGCTACGATCGCGAACTGACCGACGTGCTGGCGCTCGAGGACGAGATCGCCACGGCGATCGCCACGCGGCTGCGCGTCGAGTTCGAACGGGACGAGCGCGTGCGCGTGCGGCCTCCTGTTGACGTCGAGGCCCACGAGGCGTACCTCGAGGGGCGGTACTACTTCGCGAGAGGAACGCCGGAAGCGCTGGCTCAGGCGAAGGCGTGCTACGAGCGCGCGATCGCCCGCGATCCGAATTCCGCGCTGGCGCACGACTCCCTCGCGGAACTCTACTGGTTCCTCGGCTTCTTTGGCGGCGTCGTGCCCCGCGATGCATTCTCGCTCAGCACCTGGCATGCCCTGCGCGCGCTGGAGCTCGACGGCGCGCTGGCACAGACTCACGCGCTGCTCGGCATGCTTCGCAAAGAACTCGATTACAACTGGCCCGAGGTCGATCGCGAGCTTGGCCGCGCCCTCGAGCTGAACCCCGAATCACCGCTCGTGCGCCTCCGCTATGCACTCAGCGGCCTGATGCCGCACGGTCGCGTCGAGGCCGCGATGGCCGAAATGGAATATGTCGTCCACAGCGATCCGCTGTCGCTGTTCGCCCGCTGGTGGCTGGGTGTCATGGCCTTCCTCGCCGGTCTGCCCGAGCGGTCCGCCGAGGAGGGCCGGCACATGATCGCGCTCGACAACACACATTTCCTCGGCCACTGGATGCTCGGCATGGGCCTCATAGAATCCGGCGCGAGACGCGAAGGGGTGACCGCGCTCGAGAGAGCGCACGCACTCTCGGGTGGGTCGCCGTTCACCCTTGGGTTCCTCGCCTATGGCTCGGCACGCGCCGGATGCGCCGATGACACGCGGCGGCTGCTCCAGTCTGCGGAGAGGGTCGCCACTGCGAACTACGTACCCCCTTCCACGTTTGCTCTCGGCTACATCGGCCTCGACGAGTGGAACCAGGCGTTCGAATGGATGGACAGGGCCGTCGAGGCTCGCGATCCACTCATCATGCCGATCAAGACGTATCCCTTCCTCGACCCCGTGCGCGGCGATGCCCGCTACCGGGCGCTGCTCCGCAAAATGAACCTGGAATAGGCACGCCCTACTGCAATCCCTCCGCGACGGACAGATACAAGCCGTTGAAGAACAGCTTGAACGCGCCGTGCGGCTGCGACCGGAACAGGACCTCCGGCGCAAACAGGAAGACGTGTCCCTGGCCGACCTTGCTCGACACGATCTCGACGCCCTTGTCGAGATAGGGTTCGCCCCACGCCCAGCCGCTCCTCAGCGGTGTCGCGCTGGCAAACCACCCGACCTGCTTGACGCCTTTTGCCGCCGCATCAGCACCGAGATCGAAGACCGGGTCGTTGTCGAAGTACACGTCGAGTTGCCTGCCCATGCCGTGCGCCAGCGGACTGGCATCGTCGATGGCGAGCTGCAGGACGCAGCCCGGAACAAAGAACTTCTCACGCGGGATCGGCTTGCCGTTCTCCATCAGGTGACTGGTCACCGGCAGTCCGAATTCCTGCGCGGCCGACATGGCCTGGCTGCCGATGGCAATGAGCGTGCCGCCCTCCTGGACGAACTGCTTGATCTGCGCGACGGTCTTCGCCGTCACCTGGCCCTGCCGCCTCGCGAATTCGGCGGGGATCGGTTCGGGCGTGAAGTTGGCCCGGCCGCCTCCGCCCGCTTGCGCGCCCCCGCGCCCGCCGCCCGCACCGCGGCCCGCCGCTGCCGCCGCGGGTGGCACGCCGCCGCCACCGGGCGGAACGTCACCGCCGCCCACGTCCGCGCCGCCGCGCCCGCCGCCGCGGCCACCACCACCGGCGAAGCCGGCCCCGTTGAAGATCAGCACGTCGTACTTCGCGCGCAGGTTGCCGGCGTCGAGGTCCGGCGGGAACACGAGGTTCGCGTGCTCCGCGTCGAACCCGGGGAACTCGAAATCCTCGAGGATCTTGCGCGTCCAGCCCGCCGGCATGGCGCCGCCGTAGCGATCGACGAGGCCGATGCGCAGCGTCTTCAGCTTCGCCATCGCGCCCGCCGGTGCCGACGTCGCGGCCTGGAAGCTGACGCCCAGCTCGCTCGCCGCCTTCTGCAGGATCGGCAGCGTGGACGGCTTCGCGGCAACGTAGAAGGTGCCCGCGCCCATCGGTCCCGTCGCAAGCCACGACACGTCTTCGCCGGCCTTCAGCAGGCGATTGACGACGATGAAGCTGTCGTTGACCTTGTGCGAGAAGTAGTAGCCCGCCGGTGACGCCGCGGCGTTCACCGATCCCGCCGGCACCTTCGCGAAGCCGCTGATCTTCTGGAACGGCCCGTCGAACCCGTCGAGCACGCGGTCGAACTGCACGCCCATTTGGAAGGCGAGCGTGTAGCCGGTGGCGTCGTACGGCGGTGTCGGCGGTCCGCCCGGATACGGGATGTCGTCCGGGTGATCCTGCGGCTCGAACATGTCCAGGACGTGCGGGCGGAACGCCTGCGCCGTCTTGACGACGTAGGAATTGGCCGGGTACTGCTTGCCGGCCACCGTGAATGGCGCCGTCGCCTTCAAGATCGTGATGCCGGTCTTGATGAGCGCGTTGACGAACTTCGTCGCCGTGGCGAAGTCGGGCTGGTCGGACGGGATGATGTAGCCGCGCGCATCGCGCAGGTCTTTCGCGCGAAGCGCGTCGTAGAGCGGGCTGCCACCTGCGCCGCCGCGGCCACCGCCGCCGCCGCGGCCGCCGCGCCCGAACGCCAGGGTGGTCGCCGCGCCGGGGATCGGCGACGCGGTCTCGGTCGTCAAGACCCCACGAGCGATCAACGCGTCCTGCACCTTCGCCATCCGATGCGGCGTGAACGTCCAGTGATCCTCGCTGCCCCATTGAATCTCGTCGCGACCCATCTTGTAGATGTCGTAGAGCAGCTTTTCCCGATACCGCGACGCGTAGTCCACGATCGCGCGATCGGCCGTCACCACGTATTCGATCGACTGCCGCATGTGCCATTGCTGCTGTGGCGCGATCGGCCAGTAGATGCTCGAATCGCCGATCTGCTTGTTCGCGACGAACGGGATGCTCGTCGGCGTCGGGTTGCCGATCGTCTCGGTCAGGATGCCGATCATGTTGTGGAAGTGCGCCGTCGTGCGGAGCCCGCCGTTGAACCAGGTCGAGTACGGCGCGCCCTTGCGTTCGGTGACGCCCGGCTTGCCCTCCATCATGAAGCGTTCCTGCATCGCCGCGCCGACGCTGTCGATGCCTGCGATGGCGTACGGGTGCTGGAAATAGTTGTAGGGATCGCGGAACGGCGCGGAGAACATCACGGTGCCGGCCGGGCCGCTCTGGTGATGGTTGTAGACGATCTGCGGGTACCACTCGCGATACAGGACCCGGTTGATGTTGGTCGTCTCCGAGATCCCGGACATGTAGAAATCGCGGTTGTCGTCGTGGCCCACGTACTTGTTGTAGAGCACGGGCACGCTCATGTTGCCGTGCTTCATGTACCAGTCAGACACCAGGTCCATTCCATCGGGGTTGACGAACGTGCACAGCTGGATCACGTCGCGCAGGAACCGCAGCGTCTCTTCGTCGGTGCGGCTCGCCATCTGGTACACGTGCTCGATGAGATGCTGCGCGCCGAGCGTCTCGGTGGCGTGCAGCCCGCCGTCGATCCAGACGACCGACTTGCCTTCCTTCGCGAGCGCGCGGGCCTGCGCGTCGGTCAGCCCCTCGGCGTTCGCGAGCCGGCTCGCGATCTCCTTGCAGCGCGCGAGCTTCGCGTAGTTCTCCGGCGCCGTGACGATTGCCATGAGCATCGGCCGGCCTTCCGAGGTCTTGCCGATGTCGACGATGTGCACGCGCGGGGACTGCTTCTCCAGCTTGTGCCAGTACTTGATGAGTTGCTGGTAGTCGACGAGGAAGTAGTCGTCGCCGATGTTGTGTCCCCACTCCTCCACGGGCGTCGTGACGCGGGCCGCGGCCGTTCGGGCCGCCGGGTGCGCCGGTGTCTTCGTCTGCGTCTGCGCCGACGGCGCCGAACCGTATGGCGCGAAGGCCAGTACGCCAGCCAGGATTACGAGGTATCGCCGCACACGGACCATGACTTGTCCCTCCGGGTTGCGAAACATAGCACGAAATCGACAATGAGCGGGCGCAGAGCCCGGCTTCCCGCGACCGGTGAACGAGGAGGCGAGCATGGTCGGGAACCCCTTTCGTTGCTCGAACCGCCAATCGTTCAGATGAGCTTCGGATTCACTCCGACCGAAGGGAACCTCCGGCCGCCGGATCGTCCCAATCACCCCTTGCCGAGCCAGCGGCCCCGCGTTATAGTCCATTGTTCCCCCGCGATCCGACGCGCGACCGTTCCGGCAGAGAGCCTGAGCCCTGCTCATGGCGTTGTGACGATCTCCGCTCACCGGCCGGCGCCGCGGCCGGTGGTGGAGGGCGCCTCAGGGGTGATGTCCAGGATGCACAACCGCAGCGTCTCGTCTGGCAGCACGGAAGCCGCCCGTTGGCGGGCTCCCCGCATCGGTGTCGCGCTCGCCGGCGGTGGCGCGAAGGGCGCCTACCAGGTCGGGTGCCTGCAGGCGTTGCGTGAGGCGGACGTCGGCAGGATCGCGGCGATTGCCGGCACGTCGGTCGGCGCCATCCACGGCGTGCTGCTCGCGACCGGCAGGATCGACGAAGCCGAGGAGATCTGGACGCGGCTGCGCTGGCGTGACGTCGTCCGCATCAACACCGGCCGGCTGCATCGCCTGCCGCTTTGGTGCCTGGCGGCGCTCAAGTCCGAGTTCTCCCCGCTGAAGGTCTGGCGGCTATCCACCTCGGTGACGCACCCGGTGCGCTGGCGGCGCCGGATCTACCCGGTGGCGTGCGCCGCGGCGGGCGTCGCGTGCCTCACGCTCGGTCTGCTGCTGCCGGCGTTTCGGGTGCCGGCCGTCGTGCTGGCCGCGGTGCTCGGCGTCTACGGCGTGCTCGCCGCGTTCAACACGTGGCTGCGTCCGCACTTCCTCGGCTCGGCGTTGCTCTCCCATGCCCCGCTCGCCACGCGCCTCGATGCCGCAATCCGTCCAGGCGATTGGCAGCGGGTCCGCGACGACGGAACGGCCATCTTCGCCACCGTCTCGCAGTTCCGGCCTTACACCCACAGGGCGGTGCCGTGGGGCGGCTGGGTGCCGCATTATGCGCGGCTCGACCAGATGTCCCGCGAAGCGATGATCGAGACGTTAATGGCCGGCTCGGCGCTCCCGGGCTTCTCGGATGTACCGACCGTCGACGGCACAACCCGGATCGACGGCGCGTGGACCGATAACGTGCCGGCGGCGCCCCTCCTCTTCGATCCGGCGCTCGACCTCGACGTCGCGCTGGTCGTGTATCTGAAGAAGACCGTGCGCCACCGGCACCGGCACAATTCCCTGCTCGGTGTGGCGTCGCTCCTGTTGACCGAGGCGCTTGACGGCCGGCGGTGCCACGAAGACGACCTGGTGGAGTGGGCGCGCGTGCGCTGGGCCGCCGCGGGACGGCGCACAAACGGGCGGGAGTTGCCTCGGGTCGCGCTCATCGTCCCATCGCGCCGCCTGGGCAACTTCTTCACGGGGACGCTCTGGTTCTCGCCGGCGCGCGCGCGACGGTTCATCGAGCTGGGCCGGCACGACACCGAGCGCGTGCTCGAACAGCTCGGTCTGCGGCCGCACGCCGAAGCGGTCAGGCGCCGGCAGGTTCCCGGTACACGCCTCGGTACGATGGCGGCAGAAGCCGGGCAAGCGATGTCATGACCAGATCGGTGCCGCGCTCGAGATCGGACGGTCCCGACAGCGCCGGCGGCAGCGCGATCGGCGGTCCGAACCGGATGTGCACCGGCACGCGCCGCAGCCGCCGCCAGCACCGGCCGGCGCGCTCCTGCCCCCACGCCACCACCGGGACGACCGGCACGCCGGCCTGGCTCGCCAGGTAAGCGATCCCGACCTGCCCTTTGATCAACCCGCCCGTCGGGCTGAGCCGGCCCTCGGGCGCCACCCCGAGCACGCCGCCGCCCTTCAGCACCGCCAGAGCGCGGTCCAGCGCGTCGCGATCGGCCTTTCCCCGGGCAACATAGATCGCGCGACCGGCGTTCAACAGCCAGCCGACCACGGGCTTGCGTTCGAATTCTTCGGCAACGAGGAAGATGGTCCGGCGAGGCAGGGCCGCAACCATCCACAGCGCGTCGAGGATGTGAAGATGATTGGTGGCGCAGAGCACGGGACCTTCGGCGGGCACCGAATCCTGACCTTCGATTGACACGCGGCTGGTCAGGCGGACCAGCGCGCGAACCAGCGCCTTGAGCAACCGCTCGCCCGTCGGCGTCCGCGCGTAATCCAGCGCCGTGTAATCGGTGCGATCGGAAGCCCGAGCGGCGACGGTCGAGGCCTGTCGGGCCGAAGCCACCGGCTCGGCGAGCCGATCGGCCAGCGACGACACGGTCGCCCGGGCCAGGGTCAGGTCGTCGGGAAGTCTGCGGCCCAACCAGTCGGACAAGCCGCCCGCGACGATGGCGGCGGTCAGCGAATCCAACCCGTAGAAGGTCAACGGCCGTTCAGGATCGATCGCGTCAGGCGCCAGCTGCAGCTCGTCCGCGATCGCGGTGCGCAGATACTCGAGGATGTCGGCGCGGGATCGAAACGGCGGGGTCATTGGGCCTGCTTGCGGTCGAGGGCGGCGCGGGCGCAGTCGTACCCGGCCTTCGCGATGGCGTCGAGCTTGTCCCAGTCGAACATGCCGAACTGTTCGACGGCGGGGTTCAGCAGGAGGTCGATGTCCGCGGCCACCCGCTCCCGCTGGTGCGTGCTCGCCAGCATCGTCGTGCGCATCATGATCGCGAGGATGCCCGGCAGCTTCAGGCGCTTGCGGTTCAGCAGCAGTCTCCAGCCGGAGATGGCTTCGGGGTACGGTCCGCTGACCGCGAGGTCCTTGTCGGGCGTCACGTTGACGGCGATGACCGTGCCGCCACAGCACGTCTTCATGATGTCGGCCGGCAGGTTGTTCAGCACGCCGCCGTCGATGAGCAGCGCTCCGCTGTCTTGCACGGGGATGGCAATGCCGGGCAGCGACATGCTGGCCCGGGCCGCCCGCGCGAGCAGGCCGCGCTGGTGCACTCGCAGCGTCGCGTGCGTGAGGTCCGTGGAGACGCAGAAGTAGCGACGCCACAGGTCCGGGATCTCGGTCTCGCCGAACATGTCGTTCACCATGCGGTCGAGCCGGCGGCAGGTGAGCAGCGCGACCACGGGCAGCGTCTTGTCCTTGAGCGGGTTTTTCTCTATCCAGTGGCGGCGGTTGAGCGCGACGAGCGCGTCGGGGTCGAGGTCCATGGCGCACTGCGCGGCGATGATCGCGCCCATGCTGGTGCCGCCGACGGCGTCAATCGGGATGCCGGCCTCGCAGAGCGCCCGGATGACGCCGATGTGCGCGAAGCCGCGCGCGCCGCCTCCGCCGAGCACCAGGCCGGTGGCCCGTCCCGTCAGAAAGCGGGCCACCCGCTCGTAGTGCTCGGGCACGCCCGGGCACACATGGTGATGCGACGTGGCTCCGGTGGCGTCGAGCCACCGGGTCGTGCTGCGCGGCGTCGCGCCGGCGGAGGCGTGCAACAGGACCAGTTCCCGGCGGCCAAGGCCGTCTGAGAGGCCGAGGCAATCGATTCGCCGCGCGACGGCCGTGCCGTCCGGGGCCTCGTCGCCGTTGGCCACGAGCAGGATGCGATCGGCCTGGCGTATCGAGCGCCGGGTCCACGGCGTCGGGCTCGCGTCGGCGACGTAGACCGTGAAGGCGTGCCGGCGCTCCTGATCGTCCAGCCAGCGCGAGGCCGCCAGATCGTCGAGGCCTGCGAGCGACGCGTCGACGAGATCTCGGGTGAGCCGGACGGTCGGGCCCGCCGGCTCGAGCGATCTCACCAGACGATCGGCGACGTCGCGGTGATCCACGTCGGGCGTGACCGGGACGACCGCGATCGTCGAGACGACGGCCGCGGGCGCGAGGCCGGCGTTACGCTGCTCGAGCCGCCGGATGATCCGCCGCGTGATCGCCAGCATCGCCTGGGGATTCTGCGCAGCGACGCGCTCGAACGCCTCCTTCGAGAAGCGGACGAGCGTGGTGTCGCGGACCGCCCGCACCGTCAGCGATCGCGGGTCGCCCGTCAGGACCGACATCTCGCCGACGACCTCCCCGCGGGAGATGTCGCCGATGACCCGCGGCGGCTGGCCCGGCGTCTCCATCACCGCCTGGAGCCGGCCGGTGATCACCACGAAGAGCGCGCCGCCCGCCTCGCCCTGGCGGAAGAGCCGCTCGCCGCCGTTGACCCTCGTCCACGACACCTCGGACAGGACGGCACGGCGCGTCGCGTCATCCAGGTGGCCGAAGAAGCCACGGCCGCCCGACGCTTCGTCGACCGCCTTCAGTGCCGCGTCGAGGTCGTCGGTCATGATGTCCCGCCGGAGAGCCGGCCGCGCAAGCCATCAGGATACGCGAGGCGGCATGCATGCCGCTGGATCTTGCCGCTGGAGGTTCGGGGGAGCGCGTTTGATCGGAGCCAGACTGTATCATACACGCCGATTTCGTAGACCTCGGCCACGGCCTGCTGCACGAGGCCGGCGAGCGTCCCGTAATCCACCGCGCGCGCTTCGCGCTCGAGTTCCACCGCGACGACCAGCCGCTCCTCCCCGTCGATTTCGACCGCGAACGCCGCGCAGCCATTCTGGCGGAAGGCCGCGTGGCAACCCTCCACGGTCAGCTCGATGTCCTGCGGGTAGTAGTTCTGGCCGCGGATGATCAGCATCTCCTTGATGCGGCCAGTGATGAACAACTCGCCCGCGCGCACGAATCCGAGGTCGCCGGTGCGCATGAACGGTCCCCGGCCGCTGTCGGCCAGCGTTGCGCCGAAGGTCGCCGCGCTTTCCTCGGGCCGCTGCCAGTAGCCCCTGGCCACCGTCGTGCCCCCCACCCAGACCTCGCCGACCCGATCGACCGGGCACGCCAGGCGCGTCGCCGGATCGACGATCAGGACCTCAGTGTCGATGTCCGTCCAGCCGCAGCCCACCAGCGTGCGCACGCGCGCGCCGGGCGCCGGATCCGCCCGGACGCTGCCGCGGTCGAGCGCGTCGGCATCCACCTCGAACACGCACGGCGGATCGCCGGCATGCGACGCCGTCACCTTGAGCGTGGCTTCGGCGAGCCCGAAGCCGGGACAGAAGACATCGGCGCGGAAACCGCACGGCGCGAAGGTTGCCGTGAACCGCTCGAGCGTCCGGGCGCGAACCGGTTCGGCGCCGTTGACCGCCACGCGCCACCGGCTCAAATCGAGCGCCTCGCGATCGGCCGGCTTGATCTTCCGGACGCAGAGGTCATAGGCGAAGTTGGGCGCGACGCTGTGGGTGACGCCGAAGGCGCTGATGGCCTGCAGCCACGTCCGCGGCCGCTGGATGAAGGTGAGCGGCGCCATCAGGTAGCCCGGCACGCCCGCAAACAGCGGCCCGAGCAGCCCGTAGACCAGCCCCATGTCGTGGAAGTGCGGCAGCCACGAAAGCAGCACGCTCGCCTCGTCGTGCCGCCAGCCCGTGTGCATGTCGAGCAGGTTCCGCAGCAGGTTCCGGTGGGTCACGACCACGCCCCTCGGTGCGGCGGTCGAACCGGACGTGTACTGCAGGTGCGCGACCGTGTCGGGCGCCGGACACCAATCGCGCCTGTCGTCCGGGGTCCGAGGTCCGGGGTCCGGGGTCGACGCCGGATGCCGGACTCCAGACCGCGAACGTGTCCAAGCGGACGCGCCGGAGGGATCGACTTCGTCGGTGCCGAGCCACGGCAAGCCGGCCAGATCCGACGGCCCGGCGGCGGCCGTGATGACCGGCACGATCGCCGCCGGAGCCAGGCCAATGCGCGGGGCGGCATCTGCCGCGATACTCCGGACGCGCGCATCGAGCTCGTGCCCGCGCGGCGGGTAGGCCGGCACCGCGATGACGCCGGCGTGCAGACAGCCCAGGAACGCGCACAGGAAGTCGAGGCCCGGGGGATACAGCATCAGCGCGCGGTCGCCCGGCTCCGCGCACTCCCGGAGGCGGCCCCCGATGGCGCGAGCACGCGCCGCCAGCCCGCCGTAGGTCAGTTCATCGGCAACGGTCAAATCGTCCCGCAGGAAACGGTACGCCATCGCCTGCGGCGTGACTGTTGCGCGGCGGTCTACGAGCTCAACCAGCGTCGAATCGGCCGGGTCCACGCGAGATTCCCCCATGGATGCACGACAGCGGCTCGCGCAAAGGCCTGCCAGAGCCGGTCGCCGATTATCGTCCAGATCCGCATGACGGCGGAAGCGTCCCGCGGGCGCGACCGTTTCCGGCTGATCCTCGCGGAACCGCCGCTTCCTGCTATCCTTCCGCTTTGCGGAGTGCTGAATGACGGGCATCGGTTACTTCGCGTTCGAGACCCCCGAGGCTTGCGATGTCCGGCTGGCACGATCTCCGTCACTCTGTCCGCGTGTTGCTGAAGACCCCCGGCTTCACCATCACCGCCATCGTCACGCTGGCGCTGGGCATCGGGGCGAGCACCGCCACCTTCACCGTCGTCAACGCGCTCCTGTTGCGGCCGCTGCCCTATCGCGAGTCGGGCGACCTGGTCCTCGTCACCGGGGTCGATCGCGGACGGGAGGAGACGTTCGGCTGTCTGACTCATCCTCGCTTCACGCTGATCGCCGGGCAGAACCGCGTGTTTGCAGGCATCGCGGCGTTCACGGGCGATTCGGTCAACGTGACGAACCCCGGCGACGCGGAACAGGTTCGCGCCGCCCGCGTGTCGCCCGGCTTCTTCGACGTCCTCGGCGTGAAGCCGGCCCTCGGCCGCACGTTCATCCGCCCCGACGAGAACGCCGGGACGGTGGCCATCATCAGCGACAGCCTGTGGCGTCGGAGGTTCGGCGCGAACCCGAACGTCATCGGAAAAGCGATCGCGGTGGATGCAAGCGACCGCACCATCGTCGGCGTGCTGCCTGCGGCGTTCACCTTCGGACTGCTCGGCGATCATATCGATGTCTGGACGCCTCGCATCGACGAGCTGAGCCTGGCGAGCCCCGAGCAATTGCGCAGCGGCACGTGCTACCTGAACGCGGTCGCACGGCTTGCCGGCGGCGTCGATCGCCCGCAGGCGCAGGCGCAGATGGACGTGCTGAACCGGCGCTACGTGAAGGAGTTCGCGAAATTCCCCGACGCGGACCCGCGGCGCCGGGTGCTCGCGCAGTCGCTCCAGGAGAGGCTCGTTGGCGGCTTCCGGCCGATGCTGACGACCATCACCGCCGCCGTTGCCCTGGTTCTCCTGATTGCCTGCGCGAACGTCGCCAGCCTGCTGCTCGCCCGCGGGTTGACGCGCCGCCGGGAACTGGCCGTACGGACGGCGCTTGGCGCAAGCCGCGCCAACCTCGTCGGTCGGTTGCTGTCGGAGAGTCTCCTGCTCTCGGGATCCGGCGGCATCATCGGTCTTGTCGTCAGCCTCGTGGGCATTCGGCCGCTGGCGGTCGCCGTCGAAGGGGTCCTGCCGCGCAGCGAGGAGATCCGCGCGGGTGTGGATCCGCGCGTTCTCTGGTTCGCGATTGCGCTTTCAATCGTCACCGGCGTCGCGGCCGGCCTCGCGCCGGCATTTCAGATCTCCAGGGGCCGCCTGCTCGGCATTCTTCGGACCGACGATCGCGGCTCCATCGGCCACCAGCGGCGCACGGTGCTGCGCAACCTGCTGGTGGCGTCGCAGGTTGCATTGTCACTGGTCCTGCTGGTGGGAACCGGCCTGCTGGTCCGCAGCTTCTGGAAACTGCAGACGCTCGACCCGGGCTTCGAGCCCCGCGGAACGCTGACGATGAACCTGTCGCTGCCGCCCGCGAAGTACTCGAACAGGGTGCAGATGGTTGACTTCTATCAGCGACTGCTGGAGAAGGTGCAGGCGCTGCCTGGTGTCGAGGTCGCCTCGGTTGCGTCGGCGCTGCCGGTGAACCCTTCGCGCATGACGCCCATCCTCGCCGAAGGACAGGCGGCGGTGCCGCTTGCGGAACGCCCCGTCGTGGTCATCCAGACGTTTCTCGGCTCGTACCTGAAGACGATGGGAATTCCGCTTCGGCGCTCCCCACGTACTCCATGATGATCGTGTCGCCGTCCATCGAGTAGCCGCGGGCCTTGCCCCGCTTTGCCACCCACGCGGCGATGGTCTCTCGCGTGGCCGGCTCGGATCGAGGCTTCAGGTCCGGCTGGTAGGCACTGAAACAGGCCTTCCCGTTGGCAGCCATGATCCGTTTGCGTGTCGGCTCGTCGAGTTCCGCGTCCATCACGGTGAAGAAACGCGGGACCCAGGTGTCGACGAACTCCATGCGCTTCGCGGCCCGCGCAGTTGTCTTCTCACCGGGCTTCGTCTCGGGCGCCGGGGCAGGTTTGTTCTGCTGTGCCTCTGTTCCGGGCCCGGCGCCAGGCGCGCGCCGCGCGCCGAGCACGGCGCCGCACATGCAGGTTCCAACACCCGCGCGGCCCAGCATCGTCATGAACTCCTTGCGGTCAACGGTGTCTCGGACCATGTCTTCCTCCTGCTGCAGCCGGTCAATTGCTCCGTACGCGGCCGTTGGCACCCGATCGCGCAGGGCGGATCACTCCGGGGTCAGGTCTGAAACCATCGCTTTTTTCACGCCTGGCACCGGGGTCAGGCGTGAAAAAACCGCGTGTTCCAGACCTGACCCCCACAGGCGAGGAGGCTCAAACGCATGGACGGTAGAAGGAGGATAGGTATGACTCGTCGAACGATCGGTGCGATCTGGCGCACGGCCGTGGCATTGCTGGCCGCCAGCGCCGCGATGACAGGGCAAGCGCCCACTGCCGCAGCGCCCGCGCAGAACGCGTCCGAGCAGGACAAGGCAGCCGTGAAGCAGGCGGCTTACGACTATGCCGAGGGGTACTACGAGGGCGCGGCCGATCGCATGGAGCGTGCGGTTCATCCGGCGCTCGTGAAGCGCGGCCTCATTTCGCGCGAAGGAAGCGCGGCCGTCCTGGTGCCGATGAACGCCGAAACGCTGATCGAAGCGACCCGTCAGGGCGGCGGCAAGCAGCTGCCCTCCGACAAGCGAAACATCTCGTTTGCGCTGCTCGACATGCGCGACGATGTCGCCTCGGCGAAGATCTTCACATCCCAGTTCAACGATTACCTGCACTTCGTGAAGGTGGACGGCAAGTGGCGCCTCACCAACGTGCTGTGGCAGCCGCCCTCGCCCGCCGGCGCCGCCAACGCGGAAGCCGACAAGGCGGCCATCGCGCAGATGTTCAAGGACTTCTCCGAGGCACTGCCGGCGGGCGACGCGGGCCGGTTCGAACGAATAACGCATCCGGAGGCGGCGTTGCGGTCGTTCGGGCCCGCTGCGCCGGGGCGCTTCATCGTCCGCGAAGGCAACCGCGAATCGTTTGCCGAGGCAGTGCGGCTGAAGAAGGCGCAGATGCCGCCGAACCCGGTCGTCACGGTGCTCGACGTCTACGACAACATCGCGTCGGTGATGGTGACCTCGGCGGTGAATGTGTCGTACTGGCACCTGGCCAGACAGAACGGCCAGTGGCGCTTCGTGAATCGACTGAGTCGCTGAAGACGCCGGCACCACCACGAAAGCGGCGGCGCTGTGAGGAACGGGCGCAGGGCTGACGCTCGGGGGCGTCAGATGTTCACGAGCGGAAAGCCCTCGCGGGCAGCGGCGGCGCGGAGCCGCTCGTCGAGCGTGACGAGCGGCAGCGACGCCGGCCGGCGCTCGGAGGCCAGCCAGGCCGCGGCCAGTTGGAAGGCATCAGCGGCCCTGAGCGGGTGGACGCGCAGCATGCGACGCGCCACGTCGCGCACCTCGTCACCCGGTTCGATCTCGAGCCAGCTCGCGCGAATGGCGTCGAGCCGGGCGAACGCCTCGATCGACTGGACGGGGGTCAACGAACCGTCCCGCTCGAGCCGGGCGATGGCCGACGCGCACTCCGCCGACGTCGCCCACCACACGATGGCCGGCTGCCCGGCGTACAACCGCTGTGCCGGAATCGTGGCCGGCTCCTCGGCGAGCAGTGGCACCAGCGCCGACATGTCCCAGAACCTCACCAGGCCGCCGCTCGAGCGGGCTCGGCCGCGGGTTGCAGACGATATCCGTCCAGTCGAATCTGGTGGCAGGAGGGAGGAGTCAGCGGGCCGCGAGGGCGGCACGCTCGCGCCGCGCGATGTTCAGGAGCGGGGCGTCGGGATCGGCGTCTTTCCAGGAGTCGAGGAAGGCGTCGAAGGCCGCCACGCTTCGGACGACGTCGCCCGACTCGCGCAGGGCCTGCGCAAGACCGAGTCGCGCGAACGCCACCCAGGGTGACGCCGGATCGAGGGCGCGGAGGCCAATCACGGCCTCGAAGGCTGCAGCCGCGTCGGCGGGCCGGCGCGCCGATCGCTGGACGATCGCGCGCACGCCCAGCGGGACGAAACGGAAGTCGCTGCCACGCTCGAAGCACGCGACCGGTTGGAGGATTCCAATGGCCTCGTCCGCGCGCCCCAGCCCGGCCGCGACCAGGGCCCGGGCCACCGGCAGCCAGACCTGCGGCGACGGCAGATCGGGCTGCGCTTGCCGTGCAATCTCGTCGAGCAGGGTTCGGGCACGAGCCGCGTCGCCCGCCAGCGCGAGCACAATCGCAGACCCTGCCAGGGTGGTGGCGCCCTTGTCCTGGGCAAGACCTGCCCCGACGGCGACCCGCGCCACGCGTGGGTCGCCCAGAAGCGCCTCGGCTTCCGCCTGCTCGAGGCGGATGTCGGCAACGCGCGTCGCGGCTCCGATCTCGGCGGCCTTGACCAGCGCCTCCGACCACAACTGCCGCGCCTCACGCAGGCGTCCGCCCGCCATGGCCGCCGAGGCTCGCTGCCGCACGGTCGCCAGCGCTGCCAGCGGATCATTCGACGCCCAACGGATCTCCCGCGCGAGGGCGACCCGATCGCCGTCGAGCAGCGCCAGGTTGAACAGGTGGGCGTGAATGAGCCCGTCACTCACGCCACGGCTCGCGGCTTCGGTGATCGCCTGTCTGGCCTCGGCGATCCGGTTCAGGCCCAGGTAGACCTGTACGAGATTGCCGTAGGACAGCGAGCTGTAAGGCGCGAGACGCATCGCCTCGCGTGCTTCCGGCAGCGCGGCCTCGTACTGCCCCATGTTGCCGGCAAGGATGGACACGAGATTGGTCGGGGGCACCACGGAACCGGGATACATCCGTTGCCACGCCCGGCAGCTTTCGATCGCCTTCGCCGGATCTCCCGCCACGAGCTCGTAATAGTGCGCCCTGATGTAGAAACCCTCCGGCGGGCTGACCCGGTCGCGAAGTTCATACGCACGGCGAAAAGCCGGAATCGCGTCTTCCCTGAGACCCAGAGTCCACGCCGTCGCGCCGCGCCTGGCCCACGCGAGCGCGAACATCGGGTCGAGCTCCGTCGCCTGGCGGTAGAGCGTGAGCGCTTCGCCCAGCCGTGCGTGGTCGCGGTTCAAGTCGGCCAGTGTGACTGCCTTGAGAGCCTCGAGTGACGACGTCGTCGCCCGCACCAACGGCACGTCGTGCTGGCGAAGCGAGCTGCCCGATTCGCCGAGCTTCAGCCGAATGCGTTCGGCTGCCTGCTCCAGGGCCGTGAGCACGTGCTCCTTGTCGTTGGCCTCGGCGACCGCGCGACCGACCGATTCGCCGGTGCCGCACGCGAGGGCCTCGATGCCGACGGCGTAGCGCGATCCGAGACGGGCGATCGAACCCGCCAGCAGGACGGCGGCCCCCTCGCGCCGGCAGACATCGAGCGCCAGCGGACCCAGGACCGGCTCGCTGGGGGCGTGGCCTGCCCGAGTCAGCGCCGAGCGAACCGCGTCCTCCGGCAGGATGCGCAGGTACGGGACCTGCTCCAGGCTCGCGGCCAGCGCCAGGCGCAGGGTGTCGTCGAACATCGGGTCGCCGGTGCTGTTGCGCACATCCGCGAGGAGTATCGTGTTGCGCTCGGACAGCATCGGGCGACCTCTCCAGTCGGCGGCCGCCAGTGTCACCACCACCCCCACGACCACGACTACCCTCACCAGCATCCAGGGCGCCCGGCCCGCGAACCGGTTTGCCTTCGATGCTCTCCCGACCGGTTGCGGCCCGCTGTCTGGCGGGCCCGTCAGTGCCGGGGGCGGCGGCGCGGGACAGGCCACCATCGCCGACGCGCCCGCGGGCGCTTCCGGCCGGGCCGTTGCGGGATTGCGGGGCAGGAATGTCACCGGTGCGACGAGGCGGTACCCTCGCTTCGGGATCGTCTCGAGGAGTTGCGGATGGCGAGCGTCATCGTTGAGGGCGTGACGGATCTCCGCAATGCAGCGGGTAAGCCCCGATTCCCCAACGAACTGGCGCGCCCAGACTTCCTGCAGGATCGTTTCCTTGGTGACGGTCTGACCCGCGCGACGGGCGAGCAGGATGAGCAGGTCGGTGAGTTGCGGCCTGAGATGAACGACAGTGTCGCGGCGGGTCATCCGGGCGATGCTCGGCTGCACGAGCCATTCGCCGACCCGGAGGTCCTCCGCAAGCTCAGAATGTTGCCGCGGTTCGTCAGGCATGGGGTTCCTGCTGCAACCCTCCGGCAACCGATATCGACGCGTGGCCCGGAGGCTGTCAATCGGTTGGACGTTACCGGGGACCTGCGGGCTCCCTACAGACGTCCTCCAGACATCCTCGGATCTTCTCCTACGGGAGAAAGGGCGTCGGATGTCGATTCACGAAGGCCGGGGGGGTCCCAAGTGTCGGAGCCCGGATACACTCTGCGGGAACCGGCCGCCCGCGGTCATCGTCATGGTAAGGGTAATGCGCAGCGCACGCCTGGCGCGCCAGGCCGCTCACGCATCCGAGAAACGGCGCGGATCGAGCGCGTCGGCGTCGCAGGGCCCCACGCCCACTCGAGTGAAACGTGCGGATTCGCAGAGGATGCGATGAAGAGCCCCGTGTCCCAAGGCCCACAGGAGCCGCGCATGTGGGCCACGCTCAAGCAGGACTTCCAGACGGTTCGAGCGGAGGCCCGCAGGAATGGATGGCGCGCGTCGATCGCGCGGACCTTCACCGAGCTGGACGAGTTCTACCTCACGGACGAGCGCCGACGCCGGCTCGCGCGGGAGGGGGTCATCAGAGGCGCCATGCGCCGGACGTGGTGGCTGCTCACAAGCCTGTTCTTCAAGCTCACACCCGCGCGCCGGCTGATGCTGACCATCGCCATTCTGGCGACGCTTCTCTCTCGAGAGGGCGACCTCCGGGGCGCGGCGTCCAACATCCATCTCGTCATCATCGGCGCCGGGTTGTTCCTGCTCGTCCTGATGCTGGAACTCAAGGACAAGCTGGTCGCGCGGCACGAACTCGAGGCGGGGAGGGCCGTGCAGCGCGCCCTGATGCCGCCGCCGAGCCCAAGCGTCCGGGGTTGGCAAATGTGGCTCGAGACACGTCCTGCCAACGACGTCGGCGGCGACCTGGTCGACTTCCTGTCCCTCGACGCCGACCGCAACCGGCTCGCGCTCGCGGATGTGGCCGGCAAGGGCCTGCAGGCTGCCCTGTTGGCGGCGCGCCTCCAGGCGACCCTGCGTGCCCTTGCGCCCGACGCGCCCTCGCTGGCCGATCTTGCGCGGCGCACGAATCGGATCCTGTACCGCGATGGTCCGTCCAATCGCTTTGCGACGCTCGTGTACCTCGAGATCCAGTCGCGTTCGGGCCGCGTTTGCGTCGTGAACGCGGGCCACATGCCGCCCGTCATCCTGCGGCGCGATCGCCTCGAGGTCCTCGCACCCGGTGTCGCGGCGCTCGGCGTCCTGCCCGACATCGCGGCCGAGGAGCACGATGTCGATCTCGAACCCGGAGACGTGCTGCTCGTGTACTCGGACGGCGTGACCGAGGCGATGAACGTCGCCGGCGAGTTCTTCGGGGAGGATCGGCTGAGCGGACTGCTGCGGGCAGGACGGCCGTCAACGGCCAGGGAACTGGCCGACAGGATCCTCGAGGCGGTGGGCGCCTTCGTCGGCCTGGCGCGAACGCACGACGACCTGTCGCTGATCGTACTGCTGCGGGAGGCCATCCCGGCACCGCTGCCATGAACGCACGTCGCCCCGCTCGCCCGGCCGGATACCCCTGATCCTGCCTGTGACGATGCCGGCGGCGCTATAGTATGTGGCTCACTGGAGCGTGCCATGACGTCGCTCACCCCTCCCCCGGCCGATCACTTCGCGTCCTTCACAGTCGGCGACTGGCTCGTCGAACCCAGGGCCTGCCAGATGTCCCGCGGCGACACGGTAGAAAAGTTGCGCCCGCAACTGGTGGAACTGCTGATCTGCCTGGCGAGGCGGCCCGGGGACATTGTGCTCAAGGACGAGATCCTGGCCGAGGTGTGGACCGATCAGTTCATCGCCGAATCCGGCCTGTCGCGGTGCATCGCCGAGCTGCGGCAGCTCTTGCAGGATGATGCCCACGCGCCGCGGTACATCGAGACCATCCTGAAACGCGGATACCGGCTGACCGCGCCGGTCGTGTGGGTGGATCAGGCGGCCGACGACGCCGTGCCGGACCGGCCGGAGCCGGTCGCGGCCGCGCCTGCCGTCACAACCCCGACGGAACCTGCATCTGCACCGACGCACGCCGGAGCGCGCTTCGGCCGGCGAACGCGAGTGTGGATGGGCGTCGCACTCGTCGTCGCGGCGGCTGGCATCGTGGTCGTCTTCGTGATGACGCGCACGCCGGCGCGCGTGCTGACCGAGCGCGACACGGTGCTGCTCGCGGATGTGCGCAACGCCACGGGCGACCGGGTGTTCGACGACGCGCTAAGGCTGGCCCTCGCGGTGAACCTGGAGCAGGCGCCGTTCCTGCGCATCCTGCCGCAGGAGGCGGTGCACGCCGCCCTGATCCGGGCGGGTCGCTCACCCGACGAGCGCATCGTCGGGACGGTCGCGCTCGACGTCTGCCGGCGCGAGGGCGCCGCCGTGCTGCTCGCCGGGTCGATCGCGTCGCTCGGATCGCGCTACGCGGTCGGCCTCGAAGCGATCGCGTGCACGACCGGCGAATCGATCGGCCGCGAACTGGTCGAAGCCGATCGCAAGGAGCGCGTGCTGACGGCGCTCGAACAGGCCGCCACCCGCATCCGGCGCAAGCTCGGGGAATCGCACGACTCCCTGCGCCAGCACGACGTACCCCTGGTTCGCGCGACGACGCCGTCGCTCGAAGCTCTCAAGGCTCTTACGGCGGGCGACGTCAACCGCGATCACGCACGGGTGGGCGAGGCGCTGGCTTTCTACCGGCAGGCAACGCAGCTCGACCCCGAGTTCGCGCTCGCGTGGGCCAGGCGTGGCGCGGCAGCGGTGAATCTCGGCCTCGGGGAAGAGGCGATTCCGGCCTTTCGCCGGGCGTACGAACTGCGGGATCGTGTGAGCCCGCCGGAGGGGTTCTACATCGCGGCGCACTACTTCCGTTCCGTGGAAGGAGACCCCCAGAAGACGATCGAGGCCTACCAGTCGTGGAAGCGAATGTATCCCGGCTCCCCGGTGCCACCGACCAATCTCGCCTCCATCCTCGCCGGCGTGATGGGACAGTACGACGCCGCGCTGCCCGAGGGCCGCGAGGCGGTGCGCCTCGCTCCGTACAGCTCGCTCGCCTACCGCAGCCTCGTCCTCGCGTGCCGCGGGGCGGGCCGGATCGACGAGGCGAAAAAGGCCGTCGCCGAGGTGGCGCGCCGGGGGGTGGATGACGCGATCCTGCACACCCAGCTGCTGAACCTCGCGTTGATCGATGGGGATCGAGTCGCCCTGGAACGGGAAACCCGTTGGGCGTCGAACGATCCGATGGCGGCGCTGCAAGCCGCGAGGCTGCGCGCCTCGGCGGCCATGGCAGGCGGGCACCTGAGCGAGGCGCGCCGCTTGTGGGAGGAGGCGCTCGCCAGGGCCGACGCGATTGGCCCGCCGAGACGCGTTGCCGATGTGCGTCTCGACCAGGCCGAGGCCGAGGCGCTCCTGGGCGATCCGCGCGCGGCGCGGGCCGCCGCCGAGGTGGCGCTTTCCGTTGACAAACGCGCCGTCACGCTCGTGCGCGCGGCCATGGTGTTCGCTCTCGTCGGCGACCCGGCTCGCGCCCGGGCCTTCCTCGACGACGCCGCCCGGCAGACGGTGCCCAACCCGGCGTCGCTGCGGGTCTGGTTCCCGGTGGCCAACGCGCTGGTCGCGGCCGGCCTTGGGCGTGCGGACGAAGCCATCGGGATCCTCAAGCCGGTGGCCCGCTTCGAGCGGGGAAGCGACTTCGGCCTCGTCCCGCTGGGCGTGCGCGCGCTCGTCCAGCGGTCGGCCCGCCGGCCGTCCGACGCCGTCGCCGCATTCGACGAACTGATCCGCCTTCGGCCGATCGAGCCGTCGTCACCGTGGGTGCCGTTCGCGCAGCTGAGTCTCGGACGGGTGCTGCGCGAGTCGGGCGACACCGCGCGCAGCCTGGCCGCGTACGACGTGTTCCTTGATTCCTGGAAAGACGCGGACGCTGATGCGCCGATCCTGAAGGTGGCCCGAAGCGAGCGAGCCGCTGTCTCCCGCCGCTGATGCGCAAACCGCCGGGGTCAGGCACCGCCGGGCCGCGATCGGTGCCTGACCCCGGTTGATCAGAAGCTGAACCTGGCGTTTACCCGGACGCCTCGCCGCGACTGGAAGAGGTCGGGCTTCAGGAATCGGGGATCCCGCCGGATGTCCTGCTCCTGGATCAACTGCGCCACGTTGAACCCCTTGAAGAAGTTCGCGTCCGAGATGCCGATGGTGTCGCGCACCTCGGTGTTGTAAACGTTGATGGCCGTCTTCTGATCGAACAGGTTCAGCACGTTCAGGCTGAGCGCCAGCGTCTTGCCCCGCAGCTTGACGTCATGACGCAGGAACAGGTCCGTCTGGGACAGCGTCGGCGTCCGGCCGTCGCTCATGCGCCCCTTGTAGAAGACTGGCGTGGTGCTGACCACGTACGCCTGCCGCGAAATCGGCGTGCCGCTGGCCACCATCTGGTTGACGCCGATGATGGTGCCGAAGGGGAAGTCGTACTCGGCCTGCCCCTTGACGTAGTGGGGACGATCCGTGCCGAGCAGTCCGAAGACCGGCTGGCCGTTTTCGTCGAACAGCATGTAGGGAACGTCGTAGAACCGGTTGACGTTCGGCGACGACCGGCCCATACGGGAGCCGTCGGCCAGCGTCGAGAGCTCATCCGAGGTCGCGAGCCCGGAGTAGTTGCCGTACAGTCGGCTCCACGTGTAGCTCGCGTTCAACTGCCAGCGCTGGGCCAGGCGCTTGCGCAGCCGGAATTCCACGCTGTCGTAGTCGCGCACCGGCTTCGGGTCGGCCGGGTAGTCGGGACCGAGCACGTGGGCCGCGATGCCTTCACCTGGATTCGCGATGTAGAACACCTCGCCGACACCCGGGACGATCGAGCCGACGTCTTCGATCGTCCGGTCGAGCCACTTGCGAACGTAGCGCACGCCGATCGACGTGGTCGGGTTCAGCTCGTGGTCCATGCCGAAGGTGAATTCCTGCGACTTCATCGGCTTCAGGTTGGGGTCGACCAGCGGGTTCGCGGGGTCGTTCGACGGATGGCGGTAGTCCACCTGCTCGATGAACTGCCCCGGGAACGCCGCCCGGCAGTCCGTCGTCAACGGGTTGATGCACCCGTTCCCGCCGATCTGGTCCCACCGGTACGAGTCGAGCGTGAACATGTAGCTGATCCACTTGTCG
>Ga0315282_10000806_pt1 | contig 61389 bp, 60 predicted proteins | sample YL17G07_20_MG_FD_203693 | JGI IMG/M metagenome (GOLD analysis project Ga0315282, IMG submission 203693) | Sediment microbial communities from Yellowstone Lake, YNP, Wyoming, USA - YL17G07_20 | ecosystem: Environmental > Aquatic > Freshwater > Lake > Sediment | place: USA: Wyoming | collected...
TGTCTATGGCGTCTGGCAGAACGCCCCAAACATCAACATACAGAGACTAAAAATCACAGTGTTTCGGTAACCGGGATTTATGAAGCAACGATACCCGTTGGGTAACAGTTTATTTTGACGCAACACGTATTACAAATTGCCGATGGTATAGCCGATTTACGCTACCTGTAACTATCTATGCTAGCATAAGTGTTCTACGAACGAGTGTTGTATTAATAACCGGCAAGGAGTGGCAGCGGGTTTGGGGTGCTAGTATCTGGCTGCTATCTGGTTAAGTTCAGGGCAGACTAGTCATGAACCTCTTTCTATCCTTATGGCAGAGCATCTGCACCACATGACGGCCTGAGTAGAGGCATGGACGGACACCGCACAACAGTGTATTGACTTTTGAAAGATGTGGCCTTATAATATTGGGCTATAGAAGAGTTTGGGAAAGGGGGCAAAATGGCTAATAGCGTATACAAGATTATCACACTAGTAGGAACGAGCACAGAGTCTTGGGAGAAGGCGGCCGCGTCCGCTGTAGGGATGGCTTCGAAGAGCTTGCGTGACCTCCGTATCGCAGAAGTAGAGGAGCTGGATATGCAGATCGAAAATGGCAAGGTTACCCACTACCGAGCGAAGGTGAAGGTCTCCTTTAAGTACGAAGGCAAGGAGAAATAGTCGTAATCTGATGCGTACGACCTGGTGGTAAAACGCCCGAGCAAGACGCTGAAGTGAATTGAGCGATTTGACGCACTCAAGGTATTATTCAGAAGCTAATCTTGGAGCGGGTGAGCAGATTCGAACTGCCGACGTCTTGCTTGGGAAGCAAGCATTCTGCCACTGAATTACACCCGCGCTGAAGTTATATTACTGTTGTAATAATAAGATGTCAAATGAGCCAGCGAAGGCTCTATTTATTTTGGTATTGCGGTGGGCATTAGTCCCCGAAGTGACCCCGGGAGATTGCCACGCTTCGCGCGCGATGACAGAGAATAGCTCGCAATGACGGAGGGAAGTTGCTAGGTAATCCCCAAGGAGATGGCTCATATTAAGAGAGCCATTATTTTGTTAGCCAGCCAGGGGTCTTTGCCTCGGTGGAGGAGTTATTGCCGGGGATATAGGGTTTAACATCCAGCACTGGCGTCCCGTCTATGGCGTCAAGGCCTATGACTTTGAGAACATTATCCCGGCGTTCCAGCAGTTTGACGGTAGTTATACCTATGGGATTGGGGCGTGCCGGGCTGCGGCTGGCAAAGACACCGACGAGGGGCAGGTCAAGGTTGGCTTTGGGATGCACTTTCCTTATTGAGCGCTGCGATGGGGATACTTTGTGCAACCAGTAAATGACGATGATGTGGGAGAACTCGTCTATTCTGCTGAGAGCTTCTTTTAAATTCTCGTTGATTATTATCTCAGAGGTAACCGTTTGCCAATCTTCTCTTTTCGATTCTTTTATGCTGTTTTTGACGAAGCCGATTGGTGTTAAATTTATTTCCATATGCATGTACAACTGGGCTGGCTGAAGCAGCCTGCTTAGTAAAGTATATACCTTTGTTTTAAGAGGAGCGTGACTATGACGGCGGTGCTAGTGTCAGCAGTTTCCTGGCGATGTCCGGGTATTTGGCGATGAAAAGTAGTTGGTCTTCGACAAGCGGTTTTTGAGAGGCGACGTTGGCATACCTCACCAGTTCAAGGATTTTCTCAGCTTCAGCGGGGTCTTTGAACTCCACCTCCATCTTACCCATTATATGACTGAAACCTGATATCCCACTGTATTCACCGGCGCATATCTGACTACCGGTCTCTACAAATTCTGGTTCGCCTCGTCCCAGTTCGGTGTAGCTGTATAACTCATAATTCTGCGGGTCCTTCAACACGCCATCCGCATGGATACCAGAAGCGTGGGCGAAGGCATTAGCTCCAACGCCAGGTTGGTTTATTGGAATCGGGATGCCGAAAGCGTAGCTAGCAAATCTAGCTATTTTCCATGACTTTGACAGGTCGATTGGCATTCCTAATTGATATTTGTCACCGAGGCCCTTGGATTTGGTTATTGCCAGAACAGTGGCTACAAGGTCAGCATTACCAGCTCGTTCTCCGATACCGTTCACAGTTGTATTGATATAAGCATCTTGCCCGGCATCTATAGCGGCTTTGGCTCCAGCAATGGAATTGGCCACTGCCATCCCCAGGTCACCGTGGCAGTGGAGCTCGACAGGCATAGACACTTCCTTGGCCAGCGCATTCACAGTCTCGTAAATGGTGAACGGATTATCGTAGCCAAGAGTATCGCAATATCTCAACCTGTCAGCGCCGTGCAGTTTGGCTTGTGAGGCGAACTTGATTAAGTAAGCTAAGTCTGTTCTTGAGGCATCCTCGGCGTTCACACCTATGGATTCGATACCATGTGAACGAGCAGCATCTACAGCCTCAACCATCATCTGTGTGATATCGTCCCTTGTCTTTCTGCCTAGAAACTTACCTTGAATCATTTGCTCAGAAGTCGAGATCGAGACATTGAGGTGCTTTAACTTCGGGACGAGCTTGAAGGCTGTTTCCACGTCGGCTGCTGTGGCTCTTATCCATCCCTCCAGGCGAATAGGTTGTAGCACACCCATTTCAGCTAATTCGAGGTTCGCCAGGAGGTAATTTGTTTCATGTTTAGTGGTAGGGAAACCAAACTCAGACTGGAAAACACCCATCTCGTTCAGATAAATATTCATCATTGTTTTTTCGAATTTGGATAAGCCCAGGTTGGCTGTCTGGACGCCGTCACGGTTGGTTACATCAATTATATAAATCTTTCCCATCACATACTCCTGAAAAAAATAGTCTGTCGAGTTAGGTAAATATTCTATCTAACTAAGAATAACCTGCGATTTTATCTAATTCGGCAACAAAAATATTATATATCATCCGAGGGGGGCTTGACAAAATGTAAAGAATGTGCTATTGTATTTTCTGTCCCAAGTAATCAAGCTAAGACCGGGGAGGCAGAGGAGCTGGTGCGAGGTAGGCGAAGGCCGAAAAGTGCCAGAATGATGAGGAACCGGGAAGGGCAAGGTTACTTGGGGCATTTTTTATTTCTTACCATCCTCTTCAATCAGTTCAGGTTTAAGCGCACCGATAAAGGGTAGGTTTCTATATTCCCCGTGGTAATCCAATCCATAACCGACGAGGAATTCATCGGGTATCTCGAAGCCTATGTAGTCGAGCGGGACGTCAATAAGGCGGCGGGCTCGCTTATCCAGCAAAGTGCAAACACGTAGGCTGGCTGGGTTATGCGATGCCAGGTGGTTAAGAACGTAGTTTAATGTCATCCCGGTGTCTACGATGTCTTCGACCATCAGCACATCAAGCCCGGCTATGCTGGTATCGAGGTCTTTGGTTATCTTTACTGCTGACTCGTCGTCGGTGCCATAATATGAGACCGCCATAAAGTCCACGTTAAGTGGTAGGGTGATGTGTTGCATTAGGTCGGCCATGAAGCACATGACGCCTTTAAGGATGCCGACAAGTACCAATTTCTTCCCCATGTAATCGTGTGATATGCGTTTTGCCAGGGCTTTAACACGCCGTTGGATTTGAGTGTGACTGAAAAGGACCAGGTCTATCCCTTTCACCTTTGTTCCACCCAGACGTCCGTAGCCGTATTTGGCTAGTAGTCTGAGGTAATCGCTCTTGTTGATAAGCTTAATGTTGATCTCAGGATAGAGCTCCCTGAGGCGGCGCAATTTGCGATTCTTCTCTGTAATCAAGCTTTGCTTTAGGGTAGTGAGCTCGATGTAGAGATCTAGCTCTGGTAGGTAGAAGTCGGGAGTAAACATCTCTACCACTTTGCCGTTCTGCCAGGCTAGAGGGAAAGAGCGGGGTTCGTAGAGCCACTCGATGCGGTAGAAATCAAGCAATTTGGCGAATTCCTCTTCGCTGGGGTGGCCGAAGCTGGACGGTCTCAGTGAACATGAAGGTAATTCAGGCGTTTCAGTAAGTTTTCGCCTTTTGGTTACTGTTTCCTCATGTTCTGCTTTCAATACTTGGTAAAGTTCGTTTTTTTCTAAGGCAACGGCGATTATGTTGGCCACAGTGGCCAGGAAGTCCTTATCGGCTTGTGAGAATTTTCTCAGTTCGCGAGTGTAGATTCGGATTTCTCCAACAACCTCTCCTCTCTGTGGGATGGGAGCTGCTAGTATGGAGCTTATGTCCTCCATTTCGGCGGCTTCTGGATATTGGGCTCGCTCGTCTTGTGTAGCATCGAAGATAGCTACTAGTTTACCATTCAGTACTTCAGGGAGGCTTCTACTGGCTTTCAATGCTCCCTTTCGAAGATACAGGTCGCTGAGGCCATAGGCGGCTATGATGTCTAAGTGTTCCTTTTGGGGATTCAGAAGCAGTATGGAGCATCCAGCAGCCTTCAATGCTTTGGCTGCGCTTTTGGCTGCAGAATTAAGGACATTCTTCAGAGGTAGAGGCGAATTAGCGGTCCTGGCTATTTGCTTGAAGGCTTGAGAGTAGCTATGTTCGCGGTTATCCAAAACTGCTTCCCTTCAGAGTATACTTCTGTCACCTACCCGCACTTAGTATAGCCGCAACTGGGGCAAATATGGCAGCCCTCCTGGTAAATCAGGATGTTACCACACTCAGGGCATTGCCCTGCCCAGTTCTTAGCTACCCCAAAGTCCTTGGAGGTGTCCGTGTCTTTGGCTTTAGTGTATTTCTCTAGTACGCTGGCGATAGCATCAGCGCAGGAGAGAACAGCACGCCCTTCCTCCCAGGCGACAGACGGGCATCGAATGCCACGCAGATGTTTGGCTACAGAGCCCAGGTCAATGCCTGACCTTAAGGCTAAGGAGATTAGTCGGCTGGTAGCTTCCAGTTGCGCCGAGGCACAACCGCCGGCTTTTCCCAGGCTGGAAAAAACTTCACAGATCCCTTTGTCGTCGAAGTTTACGGTGACATATATGTAACCGCAACCGGTGGTTACTCGCTCGGTAATTCCTTTGGTAACTTTGGGTCGTGGCCTTGGTGTGAGCTTGGCTTCACGTGGCTCTTCTATATGAGCAATGTTTAGAACCTGGCTTTCGCGGCTTCGATCTCGGTAGATGGTTATCCCTTTCAATCCAAGTTTGTAGGCAAGCATGTATACTTCAGCTACATCTTCCGTTGTGGCTTCGTGCGGCAGGTTAACTGTTTTGGAAACGGCACTATCGGTGAACTTTTGGAAAGCTGCCTGCATTCTCAAGTGCCACTCAGGCGTTATGTCATGAGCGGTGACAAAGACATCTTTTACCCAATCAGGTACATTCTCAACATCTCGCAGCATTTTCCCCTCAGCGAGCTGTTGCATTAGTTCCGGGGAATAAAAGGCCTCTTTCCTGGCTGTTTCTTCGAAGTAGGGATTGACTTCTATTAGTTGTTGGCCGTCCAGGATGTGGCGAGTATAACTGAGAGCAAAGAGGGGCTCGATGCCGCTAGAACAGCCGGCAATTATGCTTAATGTTCCGGTGGGGGCAATGGTAGTCCGCGAAGCATTCCTAGGTCTTAACCCGTTGTTTGTATCGTAAATGCTGCCTTTGAAAGCAGGGAATAAGCCTCGTTCCTCTCCCAGTCTCACTGATTCCTTGGTCGCCTCTTCAGATATAAAGCGCATGACGTTCTCAGCCACTTCTAATGCTTTATCAGAGTTGTAGGGGATGTGGAGCTTGATCAGTATATCAGCAAATCCCATGATGCCAAGCCCTATCTTTCTGGTGGCTTTGGTCATTTTCTCGATTTGAGGCAGTGGGAATTTATTAACATCTATGACATCATCGAGAAAGCGGATACTCAGCCTGACAGCTTGGCCCAGCTTGTCATAGTCAATTTCAGGTTTGCCATCTTCGTTTTTAACCATTTTGGAGAGGTTGATTGAGGCTAAATTACAAGACTCGAAGGGCAGTAAAGGTTGTTCACCGCAAGGATTGGTGCTCTCTATTTTGCCAAGCTTCGGGGTAGGGTTGTTTTTGTTTATATTATCAATGAAAACGATACCAGGGTCACCAGTACGCCAGGCCGTCTCGGTGATTTTTTTGAAGACCTCTCTGGCGTTGAGTTTTTCGACCACCTCTTTGGTATGTGGATTTACTAGATTGTACTCCCTGTCCTTCTCTATAGCCTCCATGAACTCGTTGGTTACAGCGACCGATAGATTGAAGTTAGTTAGCGCTCTTTGGTCTTCTTTAGCTGTGACGAAGTCCAGGATATCGGGATGGTCGACGTTGAGGATAGCCATATTGGCACCTCGGCGCATGCCACCCTGCTTGATTACATCGGTAGCTGTGTCGAAGGCTCGCATAAAAGATACTGGACCGCTAGCGACACCGCCGGTGGAACCCACCCTGTCTTTCTTTGGTCTGAGACGGGAAAAGGAGAAGCCGGTGCCGCCGCCGCTTTTGTGGATTAAAGCTGTGTATTTTACAGCATCAAAAATTGATTCCATGGAATCATTAACAGGTATAACGAAACAAGCTGAGAGTTGCCCCAGTTCTCGTCCGGCATTCATCAAGGTTGGGGAATTGGGCAGGAATTCCAGAGACGTCATGAGCTGATAAAACTTCTCTTCCCAATCGACAATGTCTGACTTGGGGTTGTAGACATGTTCAGCTGAGGCAATATGCTTGGCGACACGTCGGAACATCTCATCTGGTGTCTCAATGACCTTTCCCTGGCTATCTTTTGTCAAATACCTCTTTTCCAAGACTGTAAGAGCGTTTTGAGTTAGTTCTATCCTCAGTTTAGTTTCGGTCTCTGTCTTGGGCGCAGGTTTTTCTGCTATTTTAATTTTCGTGGCTTTCGGTTTGACTTCAGCCTCTAATTTAGGTGCGGGTGGCTCTACTATCTTGCTCTTCTCAGCCAGGATTTCTTTAACTGCCACTTTGATCTGGGAGGCAGATGGTGTCTGCTTTTTTTCCTGCCTCGGGACGAGGTGTTCCATTCCCGGTAAGGCTGGTCTTGACTCTAGTCTTTGAATTACTTGGCCAGTGAGTTCCTCGAGCAGTTTCCTATCATTTATGCCCGTAGACTCAGCAGCTGCGAAAACGGCCCGGGCAATGTGGCTATGATTGGAGGCTCGGAGTTGATTCTTATTCTGTCGAGCAGCCACTTACCTCCGCCTCCGATGACGTTGCCCCAAGATGGTCAGTTCTTCTTGTGATAAGAGTGGCAGTTGACCAGCTGGTGGTGCCTTGGATTCAGTGTCTACAAGAGTATCTACTGCCTGTTTTAAGGCGGCAATGTCGGTGAACTCGCGGTAGACGCTGGCAAAGCGAATATAGGCTATATGGTCTAGCTCCTGCAGCCTTTCCATTACCATGTCGCCGATGACGGAACTGGGGACTTCGGTTTTGCCCAGGCGATAAAGATCAGCTTCGATATTGTCCACAAGCTTATCGATATTACCGGTCGGCAGTGGGCATTTTTCACAGGCTTTGCGAATGCCAGCCAGCAGTTTGTCTCGGTTGAACTCCTCGCGCCTGTTGTCTTTTTTAATTACAAAAAGATTTCTGGATTGCATATGTTCGTAGGTAGTAAAGCGGGTTCCACAATGAAGACATTGACGTCGACGTCTAATGCCATCACCTATGCTCCTGGAGTCGATTACCTTTGATTCAGCATCACCGCAATAGGGACATTTCATTAGATACCCCTACAAAGTGTGGTATAGAGGTATTTTATGCCAATATATAGGTGGTGTCAAGCAGAATATAGACATAAAATGAAACAAAAAGTAAAAAAACAGAGCGGCAATTTGGGTTGCCGCTCTGTTGGGGGAGGGTGGAGGGTTGGTGGAGGGTTGGTGGAGGATTAACGGGGTGCTCTGGCCTGGGGTGAGGGCACTGGTTGGGCAGCGGGGTAATGCGACGAACGACGGAGGAATGAGGGGACGTCGAGGCTATCTTCAGCTACACCTCGTAGTAAACGACGCAACTCAGCTTCAGTGGGGACTCCGGCTCCGTATTGAGCGGTGAAACCGGTGGCAATAATGGTGATCTGTACCTCGTCATCCATTTGCGGATTAAAGACGACGCCGAAGATGATGTTTGCATCTGGGTCGACCGCTTGGGCAATGACTTCCGCAGCCTCATTACACTCGAACAGTGTGAGGCTGCTGCCGCCGGTAACATTGAATAGTACTCCCTTGGAGCCATTTATGGAAACATCAAGTAATGGGCTGGCAAGGGCAGCTCTGGCAGCCTCAACAGCTCGGTTCTGGCCGCTGCCTCTGCCTACTGACATCCAGGCAGGCCCGGCGTTCTTCATTATTGACCTGATATCGGCGAAATCGAGGTTGATTAATCCTGGTACGGTTACCACTTCGGCAATAGCTTGAACTGCCAGTCGGAGCACATCATCAGCTAGTCTGAAGGCATTGTCTACAGTGGTCTTGGCGTCACAAAGCTCAAGAAGACGGTCATTGGGTATGATAACCAGGGTATCTACTTTGTCGCACAGCTGTAGTATGCCTTCCTCGGCTACTTTGTTTCGGCGAGTACCTTCAAAACTGAATGGCTTGGTTACGATGCCAATAGTTAAGGCGCCACTCTGTCGGGATACATCGGCAACAACCGGGATGCCGCCGGTACCAGTGCCACCACCCATTCCCGCAGTGACAAAAACCATGTCAGAACCGGAAATTACCTCATTAATCGTTTGCCGGCTCTCTTCGGCTGCTTCAGCACCAATGGTGTGGTCGCCACCGGCACCTAGCCCCCGTGTCAGCTTCTCGCCCAGCTGGACACGCACAGGAGCTTCAGACAGCGCCAAAGCCTGGGCATCGGTGTTCATGGTGATGAATTCCACGCCTTTGATGCTTTCACGGACCATCCGGGTGATAGCGTTGGAACCACCACCGCCAATGCCTATAGCCCTGATTCGGGCTGGTGCGTTGGAAAATGTTGACTTTGCCATCTTTTTTAATTAGCCTCCTTCCTTTTTATGTATTTTTAGACACCGAAGAATTTCTTCAGTAATGTCATGAAACCATCAAGGGCACCATTCCCCCTTTTTGCTTCCCAGGTTGGTCTACCATGATTCCTCGTTCCCCAGAGAAGTAGCCCAACTCCGGTGGAATGAGCCGGGTCATGGAGGATGTCAGTGATGCCATACACACCCATGGGCTCACCAATTCTTGTTTGGAGGCGGATTGTTTGCTTGGCTAAAGACTCAAGTCCAGCTAAGTTGGAACAACCTCCAGTGAGTACTAGCCCAGATGGAGCTATTGAGGCATAGTTAGAGTCAGGCATTTCGAGGAGAATTAGCCTCAGCAGTTCTTCCATACGGACTTTGATGATATTACATAGATCACGGTAGGAAACGCTGTGCCCGTCTTCAACAGTTAAGGTGGACTCTTGATTTTTACTTAGTACCTCAGGATAGACGTTACCATATTTTTTTTTCATAGCTTCGGCGATTTCAAAGGGTAAGCCCAGGCCGATTGAGAGATCACTGGTCACCTGGTATCCAGCTACCGGAATGATTGAGGTGTGGTAGATACTGCCGTCTTTGAATACGGCTATATCGGTGGTGCCGCCACCGATGTCAGCCAGGATGACTCCTACCTCTCTTTCTTCTGGTGTCAGTACTGCTTCACCGCTGGCTAGCGGCTCCAAAATGAGGTCCTGGATTTCGACTCCAATGCTCCGAATGCATTTGACCAAATTCTGAACTGAGGATATGGCAGCGGTGATAATGTGGGTTTCCACATCCAGCCTGAAGCCATGCATGCCTACCGGATTCTTAATTCTTTCCTGATTGTCTAATGTATAACCGCGGGGTATGGCGTGGAGTATCCTTCTGTCATCCGGGATATTAACCTGCTGGGCAGAAGACAGGACTCGCTTAAGGTCTTCGTGTTTAACCAAGCGGTCATTGCGTGGTATAGCCACTACCCCATGGCTGTTGAGTGAGCTTATGTGTCTGCCTGTGACACCTACATAGGCAGATTCCACTTTTATCCCGCTTGCCTGTTCAGCTCGCCTCACCGACTCGGCAACCGATTCTCTGGCTTCTTCTACGTTGACCACCATACCTTTATGCATGCCATGCGATGGCACGAGACCGACACCTAAGACCTGTATATTGCCTCCGGAATCGAGAGTGCCAGTAATGGTGCATATTTTGGTTGTGCCAACATCAATAGCCGAAATGATATTCTTCATCGTAGTGTTTACCTCCTTTAATTTTATTTAAGGTCAATTTACCTCCCATGGGTAAGTTTTGTAATTATCAAAGGCGCTCGGCTACTCTAAGCTTGGCGCTGCGACTGCGAGGATTAAGTTTAATTTCGGTCAGAGATGGCGTGATAGCCTTCTTTGATATTATTTTCAGGCTGGGCATATGCCCACATTGACAAACTGGAGTCTCTGGTGGGCAAAGGCATCCCTTGCTTTCTCGAATCATGAATTGTTTGACTATGCGGTCTTCTAGCGAGTGGTAGCTGATAACTACCAGCCTGCCTCGGTCGTCGAGGCAATTGACAGTTTGCTTCAGGGCTGTGGCTAGATTTTCCAGTTCGCGATTAACAGCGATGCGCAATGCCATAAAAGTCCTGGTGGCTGGGTGGAGCTTGCCGTGACGGCTGCCGATAGCTTTTTCTACTACGCTGGCTAGTTGGAGCGTGCTGCTTATAGGGCGGCTCTTTACAATACACCGTGCTATCCGCTTGCTGTAACGCTCCTCACCATAGGTTTTGATGATTTGACTTAACTTATCCTCGGGGAGATTATTGACAATATCGGCCGCAGTTAAATCCTGGGCTGGACTAAAACGCATATCTACTGGTCCATCATGCTGGAAGCTAAAACCGCGTTCAGAAATCTCAAGCTGTGTGGAGGAGAGACCGAGGTCGAAAAGAATTCCATGTACAGGCAAGAAGTTGTTTTCTCTGCAGATGGTCTCGATGTTAGCGAAATTGTCATTTATTATGATAGTTGAGCCAATATAGTCGGCTAGTCTGGGCTTAGCTATGTCGATAGCTTCGGGGTCGGCATCTATGCCCAGAAGTTGTCCATCAGGCAGAATCTTTTCCAGAATGGCTGAAGCATGCCCACCTGAACCTAAAGTGCAGTCAACATAGCGTTTTCCCGGTTGAGCTTGTAATGCTTCTATGGCCTCGCTAAGCAGCACTGGTTTATGAATAGGTATAGCCATAGTTAGACTCATCGCTGTTCCTCAAGGCTTTCTATGATTTGCCATAGTTGCTCTTCAGCCAATGTCTTTTCTGAGTTCCAAAAAGTCGGGTTCCATATTTCGATACAATTGTTAGCACCGACTACGACGGCAGCATCACCTATTTCAGCGCGATTGCGTAAAATAGATGGCAGAGCTATCCTTCCCTGACCATCGAGCGAAAGGCTGAAGGCTGTACCGAACATAGCCCGGTTCATCGTCCTGAATTTACTCGATGGCACAGCCTGAGCTGACAAAGTGTCCGCCACCTTGTGCCATTCAGCCACTGGATAGATGACGACGCACTTCTCTAGCCCTTTAGTTAACACTAATTCACCCCCCAGTTCTTGTCTGAACTTAGGGGGCAGAGGCAATCTACCTTTATTGTCGACTTTGTATTCGTATTCGCCTAGGAACATATCTGCTTCCAACTAGTGTTTAGGCCAGTACATCTTCCCCTTCTAGCTGCTTTTCTAGGACCCTTATTTCATTCCAATCTAATCTAGCTAGTTCTTCGATGTATTCCTGTGTTTGCGGGTCACTGGCCAGTGAGTAAGTGATCAGGCTATTGCCATCTTGTTGCTCTTGGAGTATACCTTTTTCGATTAAAGACCTGATTGCTTCTCTCAAGCTAATCTTGGCGGTGTCTAGGGCGCTGGCAATTGTATAGAGGCTTAGCCTGGCTCGGGGATGCCGGGCCCAGAAGCGGATCAATTGGAGTTCAAGGTTGGTGCGGCTGTTCTCCTTTAGAAAATGGAACAGCTTGCTATTGGCTACTCGATATTGAATGCAATCAATTACCATGATAACTTCTCCTTTTACCACTTTTTACCACTGCTTACCATTATGAACATACTTTACCCACTTTGTCAATACCTTTTCCACCAAATTTCCCACTATTTGCATAAATTTTTCCGGGTTCTTGATTTTAGCTGGGTTGCGTTTCTCAATAAGTAGTGATTTTAGTTTAAATAACCTCAATATCTTGTGTCATCGTGGTTGATTATGCTTACTTTAGGGTAGTACTAAAGTATAGGTCGATTTTTGCGGTTTTGAGCTTTAGCTTTGGTATGGTAAAATAGGAAGATGTTAGCTGGCATCCTTGTCATCAGTGATAGGGGGTGGCGTGGTGAGCGACTCGACAAGAGTGGGCAGGTTGCCAAGGAATTTATCAGTCGGCTGGGCATTGAGGTGGCCAAATATGAGGTTGTGCCTGATGAGGCGGAGATTATTTCAAAGAAACTTAGAGAATGGTCTGATGCAGTTGGGCTTGACCTTATCGTAACTAGCGGTGGAACTGGATTATCTCCCAGAGATGTCACACCGGAGGCTACGCTAGCAGTGATTGATAAAATTATTCCTGGTTTGACTGAGGCTATGAGAATGGATACGATGAAGAGAAAGCCCGAGGCGATACTTAGTCGCGCTGTCGCAGGCAGCCGTGGCAAGTGTTTAATTGTTAATCTTCCGGGCAGCCCTAAGGCGGTGAAGGAATGCCTGGAGGTCATCCTATCTGTTTTGCCTCACGCACTAGAGATTCTTGGGGGTAAAACATCTGAATGTGGTCATGATGAGGCTAGTTGAATGCGCATTGATATCCTGACATTGTTCCCCCAGATGTTTGATGGTTTGCTTAGCTGTAGCATTATCGGGAGGGCCAGAGAACGCGGCCTGGTTGATATTAAGCTTCATGATATTCGTGCTTATACCCATGACAAGCATCATATCGTGGATGACTATCCTTACGGTGGTGGAGCTGGAATGGTGCTCAAGCCAGAGCCTATTTTTGAAGCTGTGGAGGGTATCAATGAGGAACTCTGCTTGTCATCGGCGTCGACTATTCTGCTCAGTCCACAAGGTCGACTTTTTAATCAGGAGATTGCCCGGAAGCTAACTGGTTATCAGAACCTCATTCTTATTTGCGGTCATTATGAGGGTGTTGATGAGAGAGTGGCCGAGCATTTGGTCAGTGATGAGATTAGCATTGGCGACTATTTACTCAGCGGTGGTGAAGTGGCAGCCATGGCAGTGGTGGACTGTGTGGTTAGACTGTTGCCTGGAGTGCTTGGCTCTGAGGCATCTTTAGCGGAGGATTCGCATATTGGAGGTCTATTGGAGTATCCGCAGTATACTCGTCCGGCAATATATCGTGGCTGGACAGTACCTGAAATTTTGCTTTCCGGAGATCACGGTGAGATTGCTCAATGGCGACGCCAGCAAAGCCTGCTGCGGACTGCGAAGCGGCGTCCGGATCTTATGGAAGAAGCTGTGCTTTCCTCGGAAGATAAGAGACTGCTCAGTGAAGCCTTTGAAATCAAGTCATAGAAGGGATGTAGCTAGAAATGAATGTCAATTTTATCAGTCAAATTAAGGTAAATTCTAACATACCTCAAATTAGCCCCGGCGATACAGTAAGGGTTAGTTTTAAGGTTAAAGAAGCTAGCAGGGAGCGTGTTCAGACACTGCTTGGACTGGTAGTTCGGGTTAGGAGAGGGGCTGGCGGTGGTAACTTTACGGTTAGACGAGTTACTTATGGAGTTGGTGTGGAGCACACCTTTCCCTTTGCCTCTCCGTTTTTGGAGAAAGTTGAGGTGGTACGGCATGGCAAAGTTCGCCGTGCCAAACTTTATTACATACGCCGGCTCAGTGCCAGAGAGGCACGCCTCAAAGAGAGACGGGAGAAGATTGCTGAAAAAGCTGGTGTTGTAGAGGCCGTGGGTGAAGAGGGTGAAGTTGAAGAGGCTGTGGCTGAAGAAGCTGTAGAAGAAGCTGCAGATGGAGAAGTTGAAGAAGTGGAATGAAATATGCGGAAGTGGCGGTCAATTCGCCTATCGCTCAACGCCGTAGCTTTTGTTATTCAATACCACCTGAGCTAAAGATCGATGTCGGACAAGCCGTCTGGGTGCCTTTTGGCTCTAAGATTCTTCAAGGCATTGTTGTCAAGGTAAGCGATTATCCCTCATTTGAGGTCACTAAGGAAATCAGTGGTCTTATCACATCCTTTCCTTTATTGTCTTTGGCCCACCTTAAGGTTGTCTTCTGGTTGAATAAGTATTACCTTTCACCTCTCTTTGATGCTGTGGCCTTGATGTTGCCTCCTGGGTTTGAGCGACGCTTAGCCACCTTTTTGCAACTTTTGCCAGATCATGTTGATTTATCGCAGCTTAATCCCGAGCAGATACAGGTTATACGTCTTCTTGAAAACAAGGATAGGGTTGACATAAGAGAATTGGAGCGGAAGTTTGGGAAAAAGAAAACCGAGTCGATTACGCAACAGCTTCTGCGGCGGTGTCTGATGGTGAAAAGCCAACAGCTAGAAGAAACTAAAGTAAAGCCAAAGCTAGTTACTCATTTGAAGCTACAGATTGACCCAGGTGAGGCTGAGGCGGAAGTTATTCGACTGAGGAAAGCTAAAGCTGATAAGCAAGCAGCGGTTCTCGAGTTCCTGATTAAGCGGCCTCAACCTGCCCCTTTGGCTGAACTCAGGAAGTCTATTGCTTGCCAGCAGGTGGTGATTGAGTCTTTGAAAAAGCGTGGCTTAATTTCTGTGGTGGAGGTTGAGGTCAGGCGTGATCCTTTAGCTCATCTTAGAATTGCTCCGACATTGCCGCCGAAGCTTACTCCATCTCAGGAGGCAGCCTGGCAGAGAATTCAAAGTTGTATAGTTCAGCGGAACCTGCACAGGTCACCGTCAGTTTTTCTGCTTCATGGGGTTACAGGCAGCGGCAAGACTGAGATTTACCTTCGAGCTTTGGCTGGATTTGTAGCTCAGGGCAAGCGAGGCATTTGTCTTGTTCCGGAAATTGCGCTCACTCTACAGACGATAGAGCGCTTTGCCTCTCGTTTCCCCGGTCGTGTTGCTGTGTTTCACAGCGGGTTGTCTTTAGGTGAGCAGTTTGATGAGTGGCATCGAATAAGGGAAGGTGGATGCGAAGTAGTCATCGGTCCGAGGAGTGCCCTTTTTGCACCTCAGCCTGACCTCGGATTGATTGTTATTGATGAAGAGCATGAGTGGACGTACAAGCAGTCCGATAAGTCACCACGGTACCATGCCCGAGATGTGGCTATAAAATTGGCTGAACTTACTGGCGCTGTAGTTATTTTGGGGAGCGCTACACCTGACGTGGAGACTTTTTACAGGGCGCAACAGGGCGAGTATCAGCTTATTGAGCTCAAAGAGCGCATTACGCCGTATGGTCCATCATCTTTGCCTGAGGTTGAGGTTGTGGATTTAAGAGATGAACTGAAAGCCGGGAATCGGAGCCTTTTTAGTCGCTCTCTGGTTGGAGCCATGACTGAGGCCCTGGCTCACCATGAGCAGGCGATCTTGTTTCTCAATCGGCGTGGCACAGCCACCTTTGTTCAATGTCGGGACTGCGGTTTTGTTTTCCGCTGCTCACATTGCACAGCATCTCTTACCTATCACTCGGCGACAAGGAAGTTAGTTTGCCATCATTGTCGTTATTCCGTTACTCTGCCTGTGGAATGTCCTCAGTGTCTTAGCCATCGCCTCAGATTTTTGGGCATTGGTACTCAAAGGGTGGAGGAAGAAGTCAGGCATTTTTTCCCACAAGCTCGCATTCTTCGCTGGGATAGAGATGTAACTTCTGGTCGGCGATCCCATGAGGAACTCTTGACTAAGTTTCGAGCCCATGAGGCTGACGTACTTATAGGCACTCAAATGGTAGTCAAGGGATTGGACTTGCCTCAGATAACATTGGCTGGGGTGATAAGCGCTGACACTGGTTTGAATTTACCTGACTTTAGGGCTGGGGAGCGCACTTTCCAGCTCTTGTGTCAGGTAGCTGGCAGAGCGGGGCGAGGCTTCACACCAGGAAGGGGCATTATACAGACTTATAGTCCAGAGCATTACGCGATAAGGGCAGCGTCAAAGCACGATTATCTAACCTTTTATGCTCAGGAGATAAATTATCGCCGCAAGTTTGGTTATCCTCCTTTCAGCCAGTTGGCCAGCCTCACTTTTAGTCATACTAATGAGATCGCTTGTCTCAAAGAAGCAGAGAGGATGAGCCGCTTGCTTGCTGCCGAAAAAGATAGGAGAGGCATGCCTGACTTGCGGTTGATTGGCCCTGTGCCAGCTTTCGTCCCTCGAGTTAGAGGACATTATCGATGGAACCTAGTTCTTTGTGGGACTGACTTGGATGACTTCTTGACGGATATGGCATTTCCTCGAGGGTGGGTTGTGGACATGAATCCAGTAGGTATGGTTTAATGGGTTGCAAAATGGCAGTTCGTGTTATTCGTGTTTTGCCAGATCCTGTGCTTAGACAAAAAGCTAAAAAGGTAACCATAATTGATGGGTCTGTCCAGCGGCTTATCGATGACATGATAGAGACTATGAGGGCAGCTTCTGGGGTTGGTTTGGCTGCACCTCAGGTCGGTGTGCCGCTCAGAATAGCTGTGGTTGAGATACCAGGTAGTGAAGTTATGGTTTTGATTAATCCGGAGATAGTAAAAAGGCAGGGCGAGCGCTTGGTACAAGAAGGCTGCTTGAGCATTCCGGGGTATCAAGGGGAAATTAAGCGTTCAGTTTGGATTAAGGTTAAAGCTCAGGATAGACAGGGGCGGAACATCCGTCTCAAAGGGGAGGAGCTCCTGGCTCAAGCTTTAGAGCATGAGATAGACCATATTAACGGGGTATTGTATGTTGACCGTGTGGAGGGGCCGGATAAGTTGTGGAAGTTGGTATCTGAGTCAGGTCAGAAAGGGCTTTAGTTTCTGCCTTTGTTAGTCTATCCTTGCCATTCCATTTCGACAACAAATCTGCCTGTTAAGTTTTCCACTTCCACATTATAGAAGCCAGGCGTGTTTTTGGTTATGCCAAAGGCTACCCTCTGACTTTCACCTGGACTTAGACTAATCTCTTCGGTGCTTTCGACGGCGCCCTTTAATTTAAGTACCATGCTGTAATTGCCGGCAAGCTCTCCATTGTTGGTTACTATGGCACTGATGGTAATTTTTTCCCCCTGCTTGACGCGCTCTGGTGCTATGACCAGATTGCTCACGGAAAAATTCGCTGGGACCAGGGGTATAACGGTAAATGCACCGCCCAAGCCATCTACCTCTGCATAGTAATCACCTCCAGCATCCTTGATTACCGTGAAGGTAGCAGATTGGCTTGCTCCGGGCGACAACATTAGGTCAGTTATGTTTTCGACTATGCCATTGACTCGCAATACCACGCTATAGGTGCCTGCCTCTGAGCCATTGTTGGATACTATGGCGTTGATGGTTATTGGCTCCCCGGATTTTACCTGGTTCGGTGTGATAGTTAGGTTGCTCACCGAGAATATAGGCCTTCTGGCGTATTGTGGGTATGGGGCAGCCATTGGTCCTGGTGGTGGAATTGGTCCGGGGGTAGGAAATGTTCCTGGAGTCTGTGTTGGCATTGCGGTTGGATATCCAGTTTGTGTGCTAGTTGAGCCAGGGCCTGGGATTGGAGTTGGAACCGGCATTGCCGCTTGCATAGATGGTTGCCCTTGTCTATCTTTCCTGCCTCCGATAGCTGCTCCAGGCTGTTTTCTGCGGGATGGCACGACGGTAAGCAATATGACTAGCAGGAGCAATACGACGATTATGGCGACAATAATTCCCCATAGCCATGAAGGGAATATAGCCCAGAAGGACATTGCTTTTACAGTGAAGAGGTCGCTTGTGTCACCCAGTTCTACAAGGTAATCACCGGGCGTATCAGCGGTGATTGTAAAGCTTACATTGTCGCTCTTCCCTGCACCTAGAGTTAATTCTTGGCTATCTTTGACTTCACCGTTTAGCTTCAGCTCCACGAGGTGAGTTTCCTCTGTGTCTTTGGTATTTGTTACCTTAGCAGTTATGGTAATGTTTTCTCCCACTGTGACAGACTTAGAGCTGATGCTTAGGTCTGTCACCTCAAAATCATCTTGGGCACTAACTGAAACGGTAGCAGCCAAGACAAGAGCTAGTATCGAGATTACTGGCAGCATACAAAGCAATTTTCTCATGCTTGCCTCCTGTAGTCCTTCATGGTTCAGACTCCTAATACTCTACGCTAAAACGGGCTATAAATCAATAGGCTGAGTAAGGGGGCGGTTGGTTTTGAGATTTCTGAGCTTAGTTGTCATTCAGAGGCAAAGTAAAGGCGAAGGTGTTGCCGTTGTTTTCTTTGCTTTCAATCCATATTCTACCGTCGTGTAGCTCTACCAGATGTCGACACAGGGCTAGACCTAAGCCTATTCTAGAAATCTGTTTGTCTTTATCACCTTTGAGCCGGTAATAAGGCTGGAAGAGTTCACGCTGCTCTTCTGGTGGTATGCAGGGGCTGCTATCTTGAATTTTGATGACCATGTATCTGGCTTGTTTATCTGTCGATACGGATAAGTTGCCGCCATTTGGCGTCAGCTTTGTGGCGTTGGATAGGAGATTGTGCAAAACCTGCTCTACCCTTAAAGGGTCAGCAATGATTTTTGAGGGATGTGATGCTAGATTTAAAGTTAAGGATTGGTTTCGGCTGCGAACAGCTGGCAACAGCTGGTCGACTACTGTATAAACAATGGTATCGATATCCGTTGGCTCAAGTTCCAAGTGCAAACCTTCAACTTGTAATTTAACCAAGTCTAATAGCTCTAATGTTCGAACCTCTAGGTAATGAGACGAAGCCAGGATGTTGCTAATTAACTTGGTTTTAGGGTCATCGTGTTGGAGATCTAACTCTTCAGCTAACAGGCTGGCCGAGGTAGTAATCGAGGTTAGTCGGCTCTTGAACTCATGGGCCAGAAAGGCGACAAGTTCCAACGTTTGCTTGGCATCACCTGGTAATTGTTTGCTTTGTAGGCCGGGCTGCTTTTTCATAGACCTTGGCTAACATTAACAGGCGGTGTTTCGGGTGTCAATACTTCTGCCGGATGATTTTGTATTCAGCGCCGGGCTGTTAGGACTAAAATCCCACTTGGGGCAAGACTAATTAGATGGGTCTGACTGGTACTAAATTCTTAGATTTTGATAAGATGTTTCAAGGGGAGCTTAGTGGGTTCTGTATACTACTTGTCATATTTTACCCACAGCCTATCGCCATCGGTTACGAACTCGATGGTCCCGTGGGTTGAGGTCAGGTAGACTCTGTCACTTCCCACCTGCTCAATCAGTCTGTTCACTACTTCGCTGTATGGGAGACCGAATCTATTGTTGGCGCCTACTGAAATGGCGGCTACTTCAGGATTAACTACAGCTAGAAACTCTGGAGAGGTAGAAGTCTGGCTGCCATGGTGGGCAACTTTTAACACTGTGGTCTTTAGATTGGCTCGTTGGGCAATAAGGTACCACTCAGCCTCGCGGCCGATGTCAGCAGTGAGCAAAAAGCTTACCTTGTTCCAGCTCAGGCGTAGCGCCAGGCCGTTGTTATCTATATCGTCTGAAGTGCCCTGGAGCAAAGGTGATGGAGGATGAAGCACTTCCATCTTTATCCCGTTTCCAAGGTTGAGCTCCTGCCCGGCATGACCTATTTCGTGCTTGATTTCGTTGTTGTTAACCAAGTTGAGCCACTGCTGATAAGTGGCTGAGCTGTAGGCTATCCCCGGTTCAATGACCTGTGGCACTTTATACTTCTGGAGCACTTCTATAAGGCCAGTGACATGGTCGGCCTGGGGCTGGGTTAGAATCACCAAATCGATAGTCTTATCCCAGAAAGGTAACTTCTTGCCTAGCTCTAGACTTATTGCTTGAGGGCTTGGCCCGCCATCGATGAGTATGTCCTGACGGTTTGGCGTTTGGATAAGGATGGCATCTCCTTGCCCTACATCGAGTATGCTTACATGTAGCTTGTCATCAGGCATATTTAGAAAGGCAACCCAAACCAGGATAGCGGCAATTAGAAGTGGGGATATGACCCATTTCCTGGGGAGTTTGAAGGCAAGTCCGGAGATCCTGCTTACTGAAGGACTTATTTTGGAACCTGCCAGGTGGAAAAAGTCGACTAATTGCTTTCGGTAATTTATGGCTGCCATGATTACAGCCAGTAAAGCGTAGTAAATCCATATTTGCCAGATGTGGATATTGCTCAACTTGGCTGATGAGAATGGCAAAGCATCGAAGGCTTGTACGACGAGAATGAAGTAGCTGAGGAAAAGCCAGGCTATCCGGCCTAGAGCCTGGGCTAAGAATGGCGCTAAAAGCCCTGCCCCGGCGACTAGGGCTGAAGTGATGATTATGCCTGGCAGAGCTAGCAGAGCGAAGAAAGTAGCTGGCAGGCCAACGAAGGAGACAACATTGAAATAGTAGGCGATCACCGGCCAGGTGGCTAAGATGGCAGCTAAAGTGACTGCAAAGCTATCGGCGACAAGATTACATAAAGACGCTGCAGCTCCTTCCCTGCCTACGGCAGCGGTTACTCCTTTTCTGCCCCAAGCTTGGAGATAGGGAGAAATAAAGATGAGTCCTGCCATAGCCAGGAAACTCAGCTGGAAGCTTGCATCCCATAGAACTTGAGGCTCGATTCCTACCATTACCGCTGCGGCAAAGGCAAGTGCCGTTGACGCGCTACGCTGTCTGCCAAGATATTCGGCTATCAAGAACATACTTCCCATGACGGCGCCACGGACTACGGGCGGATTCATGCCGGTAACCAGAGCATACAGCCAGATGGTCAGAAGAGCCAGCCAGATATAGATGGAGTATCGTTTACCGAAAATCCAGATTCCAGCGGCGAGAAGCATGCCTATGACGATGCTGATGTTGATACCGGAGATGGCTAGCACATGGGCAGTTCCAGTTCTTGAGAATGCTTGATTTAGAGGATATGGTATGTTGCCTCTTAAGCCGAGTAAAATACCTTGAGCTAGCGAGGCTTGTGGTTCGGGTAAGGCAAGGGACAGACTCTGGGAAAGGCGATTTCTCAGTGAATAAATCCAGGCCAAAGGCTTAAAACCTTTGCCAGTGTCTAGTATCTCTATTTTGGGATAATTTATAACCGAATAAATTCCTTGACGCGCTAGATAGCCTTTGTAGTCGAAGTCGTCAAATTGTGGTGGTGTTTCCAGCTTGCCGGTTACTCTCAATATATCCCCGTAGTGATATTCTTGATATCTGGGCACGCGTATTAAAGCTTTCCCTGATATTCCCTTTTTTGCGCCATCTCTTTGTATTTCACTGGCTGAGAGCTGGAGGATAGAAGCTGTGTTCCCTGCCTCAGGTTCGTTACATGCCATTCCCTCAATTTCGACAGTCCCCTTGTCGTTGTAGAATTGAAGATGCTGCTCATTTATTACGGGCAGGCTTGATTGGAGGCGGATGCAACCGCCAAATAAAGCAAAAAGGCAGAATCCAGCCAGGAGCAGGTGCTTCTTATACTGCGATAGGAAAGGGATGAGACACAGGGGAAGAAACCCTATAAAAACAATGCCCCAGGGCAGGGCGATTTTTGAGCCCAAATAGATGCCTGTCACCCAGGCGGCGCTGAGGCAAATGAGCGTCACGTAGTTTTCAGTCCTCTAGAGTTATTAAGTCTCTTATCGTGTCCAAGGTGGTGCTGCCTATTCCTCTGACATTGAGTAAGTCCTCGATTCTCTTGAAAGGCCCGTGTTGGTTACGGTAGTCGACAATAGCTTGAGCTCTATCCGGTCCGATTCCAGGCAGAACATCCAGCAGCCAGGCCTCAGCCCGGTTTAGGTTTATCCTTTGCGGCTGAGAGCTTTCGACGGTCTTGGGTACATAAATTTTGATTTTGCCTGCATCTGCATCTGGTGTGAGTCCGGCAGCCTGAATAAGAGCCTCTATGGTGTCATCTTCTCTTAATGGGTAGAAACCTGGGTTAGCCACAGCACCATCGATGTAAATCTCTCCTTCGTACTGAACTGGCGCAGTTTGGGATAGGGAAATTTCGACAGGTTTATGGCTGCTTTGTTTGACTGCCAGCACAATGCCACCGCAGACGAGGCTGACCAGCAAAAAGGCGATAATGAGTAACCAGTATTTGTCCAGATGACTTGACATAATAAACTCCTTACTTCTATTATTTAAGAGCATCTCCTTTTGTCATTGCGAGGCACAGAATGCCGTGGCAATCTCGGTGGGGTTGTGGCGAGGGCGAGGCTAGGTTGCTTCGTCGCTTTTCGCTCCTCGCAATGACAGGATGGGTTTGCCGAGATTGTTTCGCGGAGTTTACCCTGAGCCAGAGATTCTTCGCTGCGCTCAGAATGACAGGAAGCGAAGGGCTCGCAATGACAGGCTGTGACCGCCGAATGTTTTCTTCCCATCTTTTTCTATCTTATTTGTGGCGTTAGTGATAAAATTTTACCATATATGGTGAACTCAAAGACGATAGCAGTCAACCGTAAAGCCTATCACGATTATCATATTCTGGAAAGCTTAGAAGCTGGCATTGCCCTTACCGGCACTGAGATAAAGTCTATTCGGGCGGGCAGAGTGAATATTCGTGATGCCTATGCTAGGCCCGAAGGGGGTGAGCTGTGGCTGGTCAATGCGCATATCGCCGCCTATCAGGCTGGCAGTCATTATAATCATGAACCGAACCGACCACGCAAGCTGCTATTGCATCGCCGCCAGATTGATGAGCTGGCAGGTATGGTAATGCAAAAAGGTTTGACTTTAGTGCCTTTGAAGTTATATATTAAGAGAGGGATTGCCAAGTTGGAGTTGGGTGTGGCTCGGGGCAAGAGACTTCACGATAAGCGTGAGGCGATGGCCCGTCGGGAGACGGAGAGGGAAATAGGGCGGGCGTTGAGGAGGAGAGGCTAAGAGCACCTTAAAAACCTAGTTTTGGGGGCGTAGGGCTTCGACAGTGGAAGGCCTACAGGATAGCAGGTCGAGGTGCCATCTACCTCGTAAAACAGGTGGCAAAAGACAACTGCCGAAGCAGTTCCAATTGCAGCCTAATTAGGCTGCACATCCAACCTGACCTCACCCCGATGGGTTGGGATTGGGTGACGAAATGTCGGGGTGCTCCAACCTTGATGTCGATAGAGGTTGGCTAAGATTTATCGACTGGCCCAGCCAGACCTTGGTCAGCAAAGGCTGGCTAGGTGAGATAAAAGAGCTGACTAAGCTTGTAGCAAATTCTGGCAACCTTCTTCTGGACGGGGAGTTCAACCCTCCCCCGCCTCCACCAGACAGTAATAACGGGCTCCGGTCCAGGCTGGAGCCCGTTTCGTTTCCAAGTAAATGAGAAAGTCGAAAAACCTGAGTTTTCTGCTACTCTACGAGTATCTTTCCCATTGGCTTGCTGATTACTTCTCCGACGATAGCTGCCTCCGGCACGCCGGCTTTATGCAGTTTTTTCACCAGTGGTTCTGCGGTTTCAGGAGCCAGCGAAATCAGCAGCCCGCCGGAGGTTTGAGGGTCGAAGAGTATATCCTGGATGTAATCAGGTACCTGCTTAGAGAACTCCACCATTTTGCCGTAGAATTCTCTGTTTCTATGTAAGCCACCGGGGCAAAGCCCTGCCCTGGCGAATTCCTCTACTTCTGTGAAGAGAGGAACTGAACTAAAATTGATTTTGATACCTACCTGGCTGTTCTGGGCTAGCTGACAAGCATGGCCTAAGAATCCGAAGCCAGTTATGTCAGTGCAGGCATGAACTCCTACATCCTGCATCAGTTCCGAGGCTTTTTTATTCAAAGCTGCCATGTACTTTGTCACCTTGGCTGTTGTCTCTTTGCTGGATTTGCCAGCTTTTAGGGCAGTGCTTATGATTCCAGTGCCTAAGGGCTTAGTGAGTATAAGTTTGTCTCCCACTTTGGCTCCGGAATTGGTCACCAGGCGTTCAGGGTGCACTATGCCGGTTACAGAAAGCCCATATTTTAGCTCGGCGTCGTCTATGCTGTGTCCACCCACCAGTGTCACACCTGCTTCTTTCATCTTGTCTATCCCACCCTTGAGGGTATCTTTCAGGACTGAGATGTCCAGTTTCTTTATCGGGAAACAGACCACATTCATGGCGGTTAGGGGCTTGCCGCCCATAGCGTAGACATCGCTCAGCGCGTTGGCGACAGCAATCTGGCCGAAATCGTAGGGGTCATCGACAATAGGCGTGAAGAAATCTATGGTCTGGATTATAGCCAGGTCATCGCTCAGCTTGTAAACGCCGGCATCATCCAGGCTTTCCATGCCCCGAATCACATTCTTATCAGGTATCAGCGGCAAGCCGCACAAGGCCTCGTGTAGGTCACCCGGACCTAATTTGGAAGCTCAGCCAGCTCCGCTGACGCTTTCAGTCAGGCGGGGTGGTATCTTTTTGTCCATTTGTGCGTATTGTAGCATTGGCCGAACCGAAGAGGCAAAGGTGCGTCCAGGTCTTGAGGCCTTTTTCTGCGTTTGCTGTCATTGCGAGCGAAGCGTGGCAATCCTCAAAAAATCAAAGACTAAAAGTTAAAAATCAAAATGATAGATAAAAATGCAAAATTTTTTCTGTTCTTTTAGAAGCAAATAGGCCTGAAGCGTGTTTCTAATTTTGACTTTTGATTTGTCATTTTGCCTTTTGGTGTTTTACTTTTGCATTTGTCTGAGATCGCCACGTCGCTCACGCTCCTCGCGATGACAAAAGTTCGCATTTGGTTTTGAAACTGGCTCTGGGTATAGTAGAATATCTGTGCACTATGCAAAAGGAATATCGACGTTTGCCCAGTGTGGATAAGGTTCTCTCCGATGAGCGAATCAAACAGCTTCGGGAGATTTATCCGCATAATCTGATTGTGGATCTGGTCCGCCAGCAACTGGAGCAAGATCGTTTTGTCATAACAGAAGGCAAACCATGTCCTTCTTTGGATGAGATTGTGGACTCTATTTGCTGTCAGGTACAAGCACTGGCAAAGCTAAGCCTGCGCCCGGTTATCAATGCTAGCGGCGTGATACTTCATACTAATTTAGGTCGGGCGCCGCTCAGTAGAGAAGCGACAACGGCTATGGAGCTGGTTGCCGCGGGCTATTGCAACCTGGAGTTTGACCTTGATAGTGGGGCACGAGGCTCTCGGAATGTTCATATCGAACAGCTTCTGTGTCAGTTGACCGGAGCCGAGGCAGCCCTGATAGTAAATAATAACGCTTCTGCTGTGCTGTTGACTCTCACTGCTTTGGCGAAAAGAAAAGAGGTGATTGTCTCCCGGGGCCAGGCTGTGGAGATCGGTGGTGGTTTTCGTATCCCTGATGTGATGAGACAGAGCGGGGCAAAGCTGGTAGAGGTTGGCACTACGAACTGTACCTATATCTATGATTATGAGCAGGCCATTGGCCCACGCACGGCAGCCCTCTTGCGTGTTCATGCCAGCAATTTCAGGGTGGAAGGTTTTACTCATTCTGTTAGCCTTGAGGAGATGGTGGCGCTTGGCGACAAACATAGCCTTCCTGTGCTGGATGACCTGGGCAGCGGTTGTTTTCTAGACACAACCGCGTTTGGGCTTGCTCCAGAGCCCATGGTGCAGCAGAGCATTGCGCTTGGTGTTGGCATGGCTTCTTTTTCTGGGGACAAGCTTGTAGGTGGTCCTCAAGCAGGGGTTATCGTTGGTAAAAAGCTATTCGTTGATAAGCTAAAGAGACATCCCCTGGCACGTGCCCTGCGGATTGACAAAATAAGATTGGCTGGGTTAGCTGCCACATTGGTTCATTACCTGAAAGGCGAGGCATTGGAGAAGATTCCGGTGTGGCGAATGATTTCGATGCCTCTGGATGACGTTGAGAGGCGTGCCAGACTTTGGGCACAGGTTCTCGGTGACTTGGCTCAAGTGATTGAAGGTGAGACAATGATTGGCGGCGGCAGCTTGCCCGGGAGCACGCTTTCTACCAGGCTTGTTGCCATTGGTGAGAAGGGCGGTCAAAGAAACTTAGCCCAGGCCTTGGCTCAGAGGCTGCGGCATAGTGAGCCAGCGGTTATCGGGCGCATCGGCGGCGATGTTCTGCTCCTCGACCCCAGGTCCGTTCTTCCTGAAGAGAATGACGTCGTGCTGAGGGCGCTGAGCAATGCTATTGCTGGCTTGAAGCAGTTATAATGCAACTTCTCTCTGTCATTGCGAGCGAAGCGTGGCAATCTCGGGATTGCTTAGGAGCTTATGCCCCTCGCAATGATAAATAGACAGTCTTTTTATCTGCTGTTCTACAATAGGAGTGGGGGACAGGTAACAGGATGTTTGTTATAGGCACTGCTGGTCACATAGACCACGGCAAGTCGGTTTTGATACAGGCATTGACCGGAATAGACCCTGACCGACTTCCAGAAGAAAAAGAACGTGGCATGACCATCGACCTGGGTTTTGCCTGGATGAAATTACCCAGTGGGCAGGAAGTTGGGATTGTTGATGTCCCCGGGCATGAGCGTTTCGTTAAGAATATGCTGGCTGGTGTAGGTGGCATCGATTTAGCCTTGCTTATCGTTGCTGCTGATGAGGGGATAATGCCCCAGACCAGAGAGCATTTAGCTATACTCGACTTACTTGACATAAGAAAAGGTATTGTGGTTATCACCAAGAAGGACCTGGTTGATGAAGAATTGTTGAGCCTGGTCAGGCTTGAGGTTGAGGAATTGATAAAGTCGACGGCTTTGGCTGAAGCTTCCACTGTTGCTGTATCTGTGGTGACTGGTGAGGGGCTGCCAGACCTGGTCTCAACTATCGACCGGATTTTAATATCTGCTGAGCCAAGGAAGGATATCGGCAGACCTAGGCTTATAATAGACCGTGCCTTCACTATAGCTGGCTCCGGCACTGTAGTCACTGGAACATTGGTTGATGGCTCGCTATCGGTAGGGCAGGAAGTTGAGATGGTTCCTTCGGGACTGAAAGCCAGGCTGCGAGGACTGCAAACTCACAAGGCTCGCATTGATGTCGCTAAACCGGGCAGTCGTGTAGCAGCCAACTTAGCTGGAGTGGCTATTTCTCAATTGGAGCGAGGTGATGTGCTCACCTCTCCAGGCTGGTTAGTGCCGACAGCGAGAATAGATGTAAAGCTTCGCATGCTTTCCGACCTCAAACATTCTCTGCGTCATAGCGCTGCCGTCAGCTTTTTTACAGGCACTGCCGAGGTGATGACTAAAGTTCACCTGCTGGAGAAAGAAAAACTGGATTCTGGAGACATTTCCTGGGCCCAACTCGCCTTGGCTAAACCAGTGGCATTGGTTAAAGGTGACCATTTCATTATCCGTTCACCTATGGATACCTTGGGAGGTGGTCAGATTGTTAATTCGCACGCCCCGAGACATCGACGGTTCCGCCCGGCAATCATCCAAACCCTGAAAGTTAGGGGGGAGGGTGCAATAGAAGATGTTATAGTTGCTACTCTGGAGGCGAATCAACCCTTGGAATTGGAGAAGCTGGTGGTTCAGTGTGGCCTGGCGGCTGATGAAGCCCATGGGGTTGTTGAGGAGCTTATTAAAAAAGGAAAGGTGGTGGCGGTAGGGCAGGGGGAACATAGCCTTCTTTTTACTAGTTCTGGTTGGGAACGATTGGCTAAAAAAGCAGAAGCTGCAGTAGAAAACTATCATCGAAAATTCTCGGCTCGGTTGGGAATGCCTAAGGGTGAACTGAGCAGCAAAGTCGGACTACCGCCACATTCGCCTGCATTACAGAGGCTTTTCGATGATGGCATTCTGATTGAAGAGGGAGCAGCCGTCCGCCTCCCTTATTACCGAGTTCAACTTTCTCAGCAGCAGCAGGCAAAAATTGATGCCTTCCTTCATGTCCTGAACCAGAATCCTTATTCTCCACCAGGTGATATAATGCTCGAACCTGACCTGCTCAATTTGCTTCTCGAGCAGCGACAGGTGGTAAAGGTAAGCGACGGTGTGGTCTTTTCCGCCTCTGCCTATAACGAAATGGTGGATAAAGTTATCGCTTATGCCAAGGCAAAAGGCAAAGTGACCCTCGCCGAAGTGCGGGATATGCTGGGCACCAGCCGGAAGTATGCCCAGGCACTTCTGGAATATATGGATGAGAAAAAGCTCACACGCCGCGTCGGTGACGAGCGAGTCCTGAGATAGCTAATCCTGTTTTGTCAGTTGGCAGGTGTCCTCGTGGAAGTGCCAGGACCCATTATATTCTGTGTTTATCGGGCAAGTTTTGACCACGCTCCATATTCCATTACCTAGATATTTAGCAGTAAAAGTTGGTTCGGCATCCTCATACTGAGGACAACTGTAGCCGGCTCAGCCGGTTCGTTTAACAGGCGCTCGACAATCAGGGCTGAGGTTCTTTGCTGCAGCTATGACCTGGTCAGTCGTGTAACGAGGTAAATCAGGGGCTGGCTTTGGTGTAGGCTGGGCGTCTGTACTGGGTGGTGTTGAAGGTGGGGATTGGCCCCCGAAGGTGAAGCCGCCGCCAAGCCAGTTGGATGGTTCCCCTTGCGGACCTGCGCTGATAGCGTAGAGGATTGCTCCGATGAAGATTATAATACCTATAAGGATAAGATAGCGGCCAACCTGCCCCATAGGCTGCGGTATTGCTGTTTTTTGTCTGGCTTCCCCTTTTTGACTGGTCACTATGACTTTCTTGACTGAAGACTCTGTCGGTGGTTTTGTTTGCTGGCGTAGCTTTTTACCGCAATTGGTGCAAAACCCGGATATGGTTTCAGCAACAGCACCGCAGTGACCACATCTATATTCGAACCGTTCACCACAAGTGCTGCAGAACTGTTGCCCTACCGGGATTTGAGCGCCACATTTTGGACATGGGAACGCTGGCTGCAACTTATGCTCCGGGTCTCCTTCTATAGGTACTAACGTGTCGTCTAAGTCTGGAGCATTGTCATACATAGAATCAATTATATACCTACCCGAAGCAAAATAGAAAACCTTGTGCGCGTTCAATACATTATTGGCCTTTCCTTGTGTTTCGAAACCAGTCCGAGGTTCATCCTCACCTAGCCTCTCCCGTCGAGGGAGAGGGAAAGAAGCGGACAGACCTGAAGGTCTGTCATCACAGATAAATCTGGTACTTAGGTCGTCTCTAATTTATGGTACACAAGTGCCTATCTGAAACAGTACTAATTCATCATGTTTTGCCGACTATCCTGTGTGAAAATATAGAGGACGAGTCGAGGGGAACAATACCTTATGGCAAGGAGGGAGAGATGAGCAGCAGTAGAAGATTCTTGGTTATCCTCAGAGGTGATAAGAAACTGTTAGGGATGTTTGGGGGCATTGTACTTAACGTTGCTGTGCTTGTGACCATTCTAGTTGTGGCCTGTGTTTGGTATTTGTCATAACCACCAAATACCGGTAAGTTTGGAGCTACAGAATGGGCAAAGAACTTATCAGTGTAATTGGCGGCTTCTTATTCGTAGCTCTGCTTTTATGGGCCTGTGCCTGGTATTTACTGTGATGCCTGTTTAAGCCAGGAAAGCTGGCCTGTTTTATTACCCCGTGTCCTCGAAGACAAAAGCCCGCCTCAGACTATCCTGTAACTCTGCTGGAACTTTCTCTGGGACTGCCTGGAATATCTCGAGGAGAATGTTGTCAGGGGCCATAGCCATAATATATTTCATGTAGCCGTAGTCTCTTACCTCTCTTTGGAATTGAAATCCTTTATTCTTCATGTGCTTTATCAGTGCGTCTAGGTCATCGGTCTGGATTCCCAGGTGATGATATGGCCCACCTTTGCCTTCTTTAGGCGGTTGGTTGTAGATATTTAGCCTGCCCGTGCCAATGCCGAGCATGACATTTCGAGCTTCAGCTATTTCGGTGTCAAACAGTATCTGGGCACCGAACATGTCCTGCCAGAATCTAAGCGTGGCCTCTATGTCCGAGGCAAAGATGTGAGTGTGCTGAAGGTTTACTCGCATAACTCTCCTCTTTAAGATAATTGGCAATCCTCGCCTGCCATTGCGAGCGAAGCGAAGCAATCTCACTGCTTTTCTCCACACCGAGATTGCCACGTCACTGCGTTCCTCGCAATGACATGACGGTAAGCGTTCCCCTTTCTGGTGCTTGTTTACACTTGACTGGGTGTTAAGCGAAAGGTTGGCGGGAGCGTATGGGGGTCGAACCCACCAGAGACATTCTTATTGCCTCCCGACGGATTTGAAGTCCGATTTACGTTCAGCTTGTTAACACCTAAACCTTGAAGTCTGTTAACAATATCTTGGCTTGGCTTCCTCTTACCATTAGCAATCATAGTGATGTAGGCTCTGGATACGCCTAACTGCCTAGCTAGCTCCGCTTTAGTGATTCCTGTATTCTGTTTCATCTTCCTTTGCCTCTCCTCTTTGGTTTTCTTTTTCTTTTGTAATCCAAGCTCAAGACTAGCCAGTCATGGCCTAGCTTCTTGCCTTTGATTTCACCCTTAGCTAATAGACGTCTCACTTGGCTAGGGTCAAGGCCAATTTTCTGCGCTGCTTCTTTTACACTATACATGGGCTATTACCAGGTTCAGTATACACGATATAAGGTGTAAAGTCAAGGCTAAAGGTGACTGCTTATTCTCTGGGTTGTAAAGTTGGATGCCGAGAACTATACTAAATGACAGAATCACGTTGTGAGGTACAGAGGAGGTAGATTCATGAGCTCTGTCGAAGATATCCGAGTACGACTAATACCTTATGTCGAGGCATTAGCTAATGTATCATCCCTCAATAGGAATGAGGCAAAGCTATGCCTTTACTACTGCATTTTGACGCATAAGATAACTGATTTGACATCGTTCCCAATACTGACACTATACGGCGAACATGGGTCAGGTAAATCGTCTCTCATGAAGGTGGTGGTTCAATTGGTGAATAATCCTGTGCCAGCCCCACAAAGTTTCTTAGACTTGGCTAGATGGGAAGGACTAAAGATAAATGATACCTATCCTAGCTTGAGAGATGCGCTACTAGAGGATACTACTGCGTTTATCGAAGAGGGCGACGCTGACACTAAAAAGAACGAGAGGCTGATTGCTGACAGATACTCAAGGCAGACTGCAGTAGTTAGGCACAAGAAAGAGGAGACTGTCGGGCATAGCCAAGCCACAACTCGTATTTTCGGGGCAACCATTATACATAAGAGGCGGGGATATAAAGACCCTGCTACAACCAGTCGCAGCTTATTCATAACGACAAGAAAAGAAATGACAAAGCCACATAGCAACAAAGTATTCACGGAGAGCGATAGGCACGAATTCAGGGCTATTGCCGGAGAAATACCTATTTCTAACCTCACGCCTAATAATAGGGCACAGGATTTGTGGTATCCATTGATGGGATTAGCAATTTATATAAGTGACGGTGAGTGGATGCCATGGGCGATAGACGAACTTTACAAGCTTACTCATAGGCAGACTTCTGCAGGAGCTTTCGACCCTCAGAAGGCTCTCATACTTGCAATCTTAAGCAATGCTGTGAAAGAAGAAGCGAATGGGGTTCTGCTATTTGTCCCAGGCAAATATGAACTATCGAAGATTCAAAACAGTCTCGACCAGGACTTAGGCTTGAGCATGTCCATCAACGAGATTAAGAGTAGTTTGGAGTTATTAGATTTTGAAGTGAAAACCAGGAGAGGTGCCTTCAGAGTTAACATTACTGGAGATAAGCTGAAGAAGGTTAGTGCTGATTTGGGCATTGAAGATGAAGCTTTAAGCGCCGTCAACTAGGGGGTTAAACAAAGGGGTGAAAAAATATCTATATAAATGATATTTCACCCCATTATGACACCCCCGTGTTGGTATTCGTTGCAATTTCGTGTTTGTCAACTGCCAGTTTCCAAATACTGCCTGCAAACGTTTTCGGGACAAAAGCGGCACAATGATGGACATGCAAGCGCTTTAGAATGTGTGGCCTGGTGGAATTTGTGGCGTAACTGTTGACACTATCAATGTCTAATCAACATCGACTACATTATGAATCATGTGTAGGGAGGGGTGGAGTGGCTGGGTGGACAATTACAAAGCTATAGCTTGATTACTTCCCTAGCTTCTGTCCAAGGTCTTGGAGTTCGTATTTAGCTTGCAACCAAGTTTTTTGGGCTTCTAACATTAAAGCGTTGCCATCATTCAGTTCTGCTGCATCGCCTGAACCATAATTGATAACCGAGGAATAATAAGATAGTTGCTTGGTCAGGCCGTATTGCTCTTTTGTCAGACCATCAAGCATTAAACCGTGAAAGGTTCTTGCCTCATTTGGTGGTAGCAGCTTCTTGAAGCTTGAAAGTTCAGCATCAACCCGATTCAGAGCCCACAACAGCGTTTCTTTATAAGATGTGAAGGCTTCCGACGTCTTCGCAATGTTGCCTGAACTCAATGCTGTTAAAAAGGCCCTGTTTGCCCTGTTAGTGGTCTCAGTTGTTTCAGCATGTTGTTCCAGAATAGGCATTGCTTGATTCATATATGTTTCAAGTTCTGAGACTGACCGTTTTCGAACACAGCCTGGCAGAAGTCCTGAGGTTAGCACCAAGATTGCTAGAATTGGTATAAGGTATCGCTTCATTGCTCTGTACTCATCTGGAATTAGACAAGATTTCGGGCTATCTGTCAAGACATAGAGTGGCTGGGTGGAAAGAAGATAGTGAGCAAACAGTACTAGAAAATAGAAAAGTAAAAAATAGCTACCTCCCTAATTTTGCTAGTTCAAGGAGGAGTTGGTCTCTCTCCTCTTGTAGCTTGAGTTGCTTTGCTTGGAGTTCTTTAAGAACCCACCTCTTTTCTGCTATTTTTTCATTATAAAAGGCGATACTTTGTCCCTCTTGCCTTACGTAGTAATCATCGCTGGTAGAATAAGCCCCAGGAAACCCTGGAATTGGTGTTCTTGTGACCTCACTCTGTCGCTGCTGCATCCTAGACATGGCGGAAAGTATGCAGGCATTAAGAATGTTAATTTCATCTGTAACCTTAAAAATCTCTTCCTGATTTGTCGCTATTGCATCGTTGACTTGCTGGAGCTTAGCTTCTAATTCCTTCAGGCGAAAGGTCTTAGACGGTGTTTCCGTAGGTGCTGCTGGTGGTTCATCAGTGGTGGCAAGGGTGTAGCCAATTACACCTGCAATACAAATACTGACGATAATTATTGCTACTATCAAAGCTCGGTTTAACATTGCTAGCTCTTATTATATTCCTGTCTGCACGATTTCTCCAGAGGTAGAATTTTGCGAGAGTGCAGCTAGGTAGGGTAGAATTTATCAGAAAACTGTTATGACCGTATACCTCATCTCAAGAGCAAATAACAATTTATTGTATATATTATAATTGTTATATCTAAAATAAATTATATTGTCTCTACTGCAGTAGCAGCTATAGATACGATTTTGACCATCTGTGGAGTGTCAAGCTTTGTGTAGAGTTTCGAGGTTACGATACAGCCTTAGACTATCTTCAAACTTCACTGACCGAGTATACCTTTCGACCATCTGGATTGATTCCCATCTGCCCAATCTCATAATGTGGAGTGAGTCTATACCCTTCTTAGCTAAGACGGTGGCAAAAGTCCTACGGAAAGTATGAGCATTGCACGGTAAGCCAGTCCTGATTTTAAGCTGCTCCAGCATATCATCGATACCCCACTTGTTCATACCCCAAATATTACCACCATTCGGACTGTAGTGAGCCAGCCATCGTTTTAGCAGGGATTCAGTCGCTTCTCCAAACACTGCCAGTCCTTCTTTGTTACCTTTGCACTTAACCTTGATTAAGCGGGTGTCCCAGTCAATGTCATTAGCCCTAATGGCAGCTAACTCGGACAAACGTAATCCACTGTCAGCAAACAGGGATATTATGGCTTTGTCCCTTACAGATTCAGCCTTGTCTATGAGGTAAGCTATCTGTTCAGGAGTAAGTGAGGGCAGTATCCGCTTCTCTACCTTTGGTGGGTCTATCCATAGCATGGGATTGTCTTTAGGGTCAAGCCCTAATCCTGATTTAGGGGAATACAGCCAGCGATAGAAGACTCTCAGTGTCCTGTAGTAAGCGTGTTTGCCACCATTGCTACAGCCAAGATTATCAAGAAACTGCCCAATCTCTTGTCCAGTAACACTGACACCTATAACGGTCTTTGCCAGATTCAGGTAGCCACGATAGAACTTGATGGTTTCTGATGATAGTCCCTGCCTTCGGGAGTTGAGGAAGCTTGTTAACAAGTTGTTAACAAATTGTGGCGGGAGCGTATGGGGGTCGAACCCACCAGAGACATTCTTATTGCCTCCCGACGGATTTGAAGTCCGCGAAGCCCACCGGGACTCAAACGCTCCCTAGTTTGTATCTCAACTCTGTTTAAAGCAGGTCATTCTTTCTTGCCAAGTCGGGCTAGATAACATCATACCAGATTTGCATTGAACAATGAAGAAATTTGCTAGTCTGGTACGGGGGTGAAAGTTGTAGTGATAGACCGTTCAGTCTGTCTGTTTTGGACAAAGGCTGTCTGAAAATGTAGCCCCGACCCTTTAGGGTCGGGCTCCCGAGGCTTTAGCCTCGGGGCTGCATCGTCTGAGAATCAAATTTGCTATAATTGCGATACATTTATACTTAGCCAGGGTTTTGTGAGAAATAAACATGGGTGAACTAGCATCCCATTTTGAAAGGGGTTCATCAATCCGGTTAAAAAAGGCACGGCATATACAGGCTATGAGAAAAGCCTTTAATTTGGTCAGGAAAAGACAACAGGCAAATATTCGCAGGATACCAGACCTCGAAGACCGGAAGAAAAGGTTGAGGCAAGCTCGGGAGAAAGCTATCGGTAACGAGGCACTTCTCAAACAGGCGATAGAGAATCTGAGACAAAACGGTATAAAGGTATACAGGGCGGATAGCCGGGAGGAAGCGATATCGCTGGTTATCAGTGAGATAAACGATAACAGGTTGGTGGTCAAATCGAAGTCAAATTTGACCAAGGAAATCGGGCTGACTGAGGCTCTAGAAGCAGTGGGCATCGATGTCATAGAAACTGACATCGGCGACAGGATAATTCAGCTTTGCGGTGATGTGCCATCGCATCCTACAGGCCCAGCCAGTCACCTCACCAGGTATGATATAGCTAAAATCCTCTCTGCTCATTTAGACAAAAAAGTAAAACCGACTGCCCGGGTGATAGTCGAGCTAATTAGAGATGAAATATCTGCATATACAAGCAAGGCTACAATCGGCATCACCGGGGCCAATGCCATTGCTGCCGAAGATGGAGCCATTCTGCTGCTGCATAATGAGGGCAATATCATTCAGGTGGCAATGCGCCCCGAAAAACATATCGTTCTGGCCGGAATAGACAAGATATACCCGGGCATTGAAGAAGCTCTGAATATGTTAAAGCTCCAGACATTCTATGCTACCGGCTCTTTGGCAACCTCATTCCTAAACATAATCGCCGGCTCAAGCCAGACTGCTGATATTGAGAAGCAGCTAATCAAGGGCGTTCACGGCCCCAAGGAGATTTGTCTAATTCTAGTGGATAATCACAGGAGCGACATAGCCAAGAGCCAATACAAAGAGTTGCTCTATTGCATGGGCTGCGGGCAATGTCTGCTGGTCTGCCCAGCCTATAGCGTTTACGGTAACAGATTTGGCGTTGATAGCCAGCTAGGCGGGAGGGGATTAGTCTATTCTGTTCTGAGTCTGGAAGCCCCTGCCACGGCTGATGACGGGCTTGAGTTGTGTCTTACTTGCAGAAAGTGTCAGCAGCATTGCCCATTAGCTATAGACATTCCCTCGATGACCAAAAAATTGCGTTTGGAAAAGCATACTAAGGTAGTGGAGCCTCATTTGCAGACCGCCTACGATTTTGTACGTGCTCATATAGAGTGGGTGGGTAGCGCCACAAAGCTGGAGGCATTGTTGCTGATTGCAAGGCTGCTGCGGCTTTCGGCCGGTGATTGATAAACTCTGACTCTTCTTGGCGGTTAGTTCTTGCTGATGGGCAACTCTGCCACAAAGGTAATTCCTTTATACGGGCAATCCTCGCGCTTGTCAAGCCAGCTATGGTATTGGGCTTCAGAACATTTAACGTAGTGACATAGTTTTATGATTGTTGTACAATCGAGCTTAGGGTAGAGAGAAAGCAGGAGTTGGGTAAATGGAGTTATACGTTTTAACTCAATCTGGTAGGAAGGCAATACCGGTGCTCAGGAAGGTGGGTAAAGAGCTCGAGGCGAACATGCTTGAGTATCTGGGCATGGCTGAGGGGGCAACGGTGGAACAAGTTGCTGATGTAATGAACCTGGATGAGAAGGCAGCTTACGATAAGCTAAGGTCGTTCAGTGCTAATAGATGGGCTTGGCGCAAGACAACTAAGCTGGCGAGATTCTAATCTGGCAGGAGGAGCAGTTTTTTGTGCTAAGGAAGATTGTGATGTAAGGAGTACGCAGATGATGTTGAGGAAGCGTTGTGCTTATTGTCGTGGACAAGGTTCAGTACCGGGTATTGGTGAGCCTTCTGCACCTGAGCCTTGCCCGGTGTGCAATCAACGGGGCTATAATCTGGTGCCGAGTGATGCCGGGCTGTGTTCCTGCTGTCAGGGTAGCGGGCGTGTGCAAGCTGGTGGCGGAGGTTGGAGACCATGCCCTGAGTGCGGTGGTATCGGCTCAAGATGGTGATGATTCTGGCGGGTTTGTAAAGCGTGTCGCTTATGGCAGAAGTGAAGATATTGTGTTGGAATGTTAATGGAATCAGAGCGGTGAGGGGTAAGGGGTTTTTGGAGTGGCTGTATAAAGAATCCCCAGACATTCTTTGTCTTCAGGAAACGAAGGCGCACCCTGAACAGCTTGATAAAGGTCTGCGTGAGCCACAAGGATATCATGCATACTGGAATTACCCGGAAAGAAAAGGCTATGGCGGTGTTGCCACATTCACAAAGACGAAGCCTGTCGCTGTGAAATATGGCTTTGAAGGCGCAGGGTTCGATTTGGAGGGGAGGGTCATAATAACCGAATATGCTGATTTCCTTCTAATGAATGTGTATTTCCCGAATGGGAAAATGGGTGAGGAGCGATTGAAGTATAAGATCGATTTCTATGAAGCTTTCCTCCAGTTTGCTGATTCTCTCAAGGCATCGGGAACTAAACTGGCTGTCTGTGGCGACTTTAACACAGCTCATAAGGAAATAGATCTGGCCAGGCCGAGAGAGAATGAGAGCATCTCAGGCTTTTTGCCCACTGAAAGGGCCTGGCTGGACAAGTTCGTGGCTCATGGTTATATCGATACCTTTCGGCGCTTCAACAAAGGGCCGAACAATTATACATGGTGGGACATGAAAACGAGGGCTAGGGAAAGAAATGTGGGCTGGAGGATTGACTACTTTTTTGTAACGGAGGATTTGTTGTCAGCGGTTTCAAATGCGTTCATAATGCCTGAAGTGACGGGGTCTGACCACTGCCCTGTTGGAATTACATTAAAAACTGCTTGACTGAATAGTCTTTTTCGGGGAAGATTGAAGGGGCGAAGCCACTTCAATCTATATTCCCTCCCCCTCTCCTTTGAAGGAGAGGGGGACATAAGGGGTGAGGTTGCAGAAGAATATAAAAGGAGGTAAGTAATGAAACTAAGAGGTGGTATCATTAGGCCAATCACAAGCCTGGATGCCTTCTCCACCAACACCTCCGCCATTGCAGAAATAGTAAGCATAAAGCGATTCGAGCTTGCAGTGCCACGAAGGCACTGGGAGATAGTCCTTCGTCGATAGCTTAAGGAATCTCCGATAGACTGTGCCTTGTGCTAAATGTGTTCTGTCTTGTAAAGGCTGTGGATAGCCAGGCTAGTGACAATCACCCGTCGATACAGACAGTCTGGCCAGTGATAAACGATGATTGTCAGCACCTTTTCATTTTGCTTAAGTCGTTAATGTTCCCCCGTCGACAACAATGGTTGCTCCGGTCACATAGCTAGACGCGTCAGACGCCAGATAAATCATGGCCCCGATGATTTCGTCGGGGTCACCTATACGTCCCATTGGCACTCTCTGTAGGAACTCTTGTTCGTAACCTGGCACGGCCGTAAAAATAGAGTCGCCAAGGCGTGTGTGTACATGGCCGGGAGCTATGGCATTTACCCTTATATTATATTTGGCCCATTCTTGGGACATAATCTTGGTTGCCATTATTACACCGGTTTTGGTGATAGCGTACATTCCGTTATTCGGTTCATGCCTAAATCCAGCTACGGAGGCAACGTTAATAATCGTGCCGCCGCCGTGCTCTTTCATCACCCTAGCCACAGCCTGGCTGAGAAACACCAGCCCTTTCAGATTCAGATTCATGATTGAATCCCAGAGCCGTTCCTCTAAGTCCAGCATCGGACTCATGGCTGGGCTAGTGCCGGCATTGTTCACCAAGATGTCAATTTTGCCGAACTCCTGACAAACCGTGTTGACCAGGTTCTTTATCTCTTCTAGCCTCGCTATATGTGCTGACACTGGCAGGGCTTTTCTTCCCAATCCTCTTATCTCAGCAGCCACCTGCTCTAGGTCGGGGAGTTTCCGGCTAGCAACCACAACATCTGCACCTGCGCTGGCAAACCCAAGAGCGGTGGCCTTACCGATGCCACGACTGCCTCCGGTTATCAGAGCTACTTTGCCTTTCAAAGAGAAATCCGGTTTTGTCATTTGGTCACCTCGCTTATAGATTCGCAGAATGCCTTTCCTGATCTGATGTGGTCATTAATAGCCATTGTTGGAGGTCGTCAGAACAAGAACAGGCTGACGCTGCCAAACGATTGTAGCAATTTCAGGTTAAAAGGGCAATTCTTATTGCAGGGTATGCTGCTCAGGCTTGGCACATGCAAAAGCTTTATATACTACAAGGAGATAACGGGTTAGTTCTTAGGCAGATAGCCGAAGTCTTGCAGGCTACCTTCAGGCTAGCTTATGTCAGGCGGACTCTATTTGACGACGACGGTGAGGTTGAATGTCCACTCTCCCTTCTCACCGCCTTCCCACGGTCGGCTGTATTCCAGGGATACAGTGCTGGTGCCTTTCTTGAGTGCTTTGAAAGTCCACACCTCTTTTCCAGCAGCTCCGACAACGCCTTTGGCTTCAGGAGACACGAATTCATGGTCTATCTGCTGTACTACAGCCGGGTCACTAATTTTTGCTGACTCTGACCACTTAAAGCCTGTTGTTGCATTGGAACACAGGGTCACTGTGAATGCGTCTCCGACAGCAGCGGCCACTTCTTTGCCAATGTGTTTTTGCTGCATGAAGTCATCGCACGAGACTTCTACAGATGCTCCTGTGGTGCAAGAGGGGACGCATAGCAACAGAATGAGCATAGTGCAGGTCAGGATTAGCCCTAATTTCATGTCATATACCTCCTGGTTTCATTTAGCCTTTTGACTTTCTCTCGTATATTGTAACGTCAATAGGATGATTTTGTTTAGCTGTCACTCACTGCGCAGTTTCATTGCGGAACTCATTAATCAAGCCTGTGAGGAAACCATGATACCGATGGGGTATCTCGTCCGCCTCGAAGAACCTTGCATCTTCAACCTCACTGCCCGCGATAAGCTCACCGTCATCTAACTCGACGACATAGGCCACTATTAGCATATCGCCATAGACTTCTTTGTCTTCCAAATGCCTTACCCCGGCTAGTTTTACTATACGGCCAGAAAGTCCGGTTTCCTCCTTCAGTTCTCTTAGGCAAGCCTCCTCTGCCGTTTCTCCAGTCTCGATAAAACCTGAAGGGAACCCCCACATACCTTTTGCCGGCGCCAACCCCCTCTTTATCAACAGAAATCTTTTATCCTTAATAGGGATAGCCAGGGCTACAGGTAAAGGATTTTTGTAATCAACGAAATTGCAATTTGAGCAAAAGCCCCTTTCCTTGCCCTCAATGAAGCCTGATTTAAGGTCTGTGCCACACATTGGGCAGTAACTGTATTCCTCTTTCATAGAACCTCTTGCTTCCGTTTAAGTCTACCAGATTATACACCCAGCCAGACTGAAATAGAATAAGTGGTACCGGTTTAATCTTCACAATGCCAGGCTTGATGTCGAGCACATTATGAGACTTGGCGGTTGGGAGAGCCTTAACATGGTGCTCAGATATGACAGGTCAGTTAAGTTTGAATAAAGCTTGGAGCTTTATAAGTCACCGTTGAGCTAAAACAGCTTTGTATCCTCTATAGTTGAAACTATTCGCTGCGCCTAGCCAATCATCTTCCGTACAACGTCTGCAGACCTGTAATATCTGGTGGCTCAATAGTTCTTTTTTGAGTTTCTTCATACGCAAAAAATTATGCTCACCTGTTTGCAAACAACGAGAGTATAGAAAGCGTAAGCAAGAGAGAACTAGAAGAGGAGGTAAAAGAAAAATGAGAAACCGGCGCTGGTCACTACGCCGGCTTCTCCATAAGTATAGGGGGGCAATGACTCGCCCAATCAATAAAACGCCAGAAACGACCAGAAGTTTATTCCATGTAAGGCTGAGAACGGAAAGTTTGTTTTTTTGCAGTGTAGTCCATCGCGCGAAACGCTCTAGAGAACACTAACGACTAGGCCGTGACTGGGTTGTCTTAAGCTTGGACTACAAGAGAAGAAGGAAACGAAAAAGGAGGTAAAAGAAGATGAAGTGCAAACAGAGGTCTTTAAGGCAATTAGCTAGGGAGTTAGGAGTTAGTCATTCCTACTTATCCCAAATAAGGCATGGTAACAGACCAGCCAGCGCTAAAGTGGTAAGCAAATCGGGCTTGGAAATGCTACAATGGTAGCTGATTTCCTATCCGGGGAAGTGTCGGAACTGGCAGACGAGCATGACTTAGGATCATGTGCCGCAAGGCGTAGGGGTTCGAGTCCCCTCTTCCCCACTGAAGATAGAGAGCAATCAGGTGGCAATAGGTATAAAAATCAAAAATTTTAGCTTATAGGTGACCTTGGTACTATTGACATTTTACTCACGATGGTTTATTGTGTATTGCTAAGGAGGTAAGAAATGCAAGCATACTGCATGAAGTGCCGCACTAAGAGGGAAATGAAAGATGCCAAAAACATAAAGATGAAGAATGGCAAGCCGGCAACCCAGGGTGTATGCCCCGTGTGCGGGACCAAGATGTTCAGAATAGGTAAGAGCTGAAGTTGTAGGTAGTTGGGACTTCTGAAGGGCTGGGTGTCTTTAATATAGATGCCCAGTCCTTCAGTATTAAATTCGGCTGCCTGATACGCTGCTTGCTACGGGGTTGGTGTAGCTATGGGGAGACCCTTGTGGCTCGTGGGACTCATTAAGTTGGGTTTTCCGGGCCGATTTCTTATTGCTAAGTTGACCAGGGTGCCGATAATTGGCAAAGCCCTTGACCACTGGCTCTTCGAGGGCGACGATTTAATCTACCTGCCTAATGACCGGGTGATTCGGATAAACAAGCCGGTCAATGTGCCAGACCAGATGGTATTACCATCTCAGGTGGTGGAGCATTTTATCGAGAAAGCCAATTATCATTGGGTTATGAACACCTGCATCTGCCGCGATGCCTCTAAGTGTAAAGATTACCCGGTTGAGCTGGGGTGTCTTTTTCTTGGAGAAGCGGCATTGGGCATCAATCCGAAGCTGGGGCGGCGCGTTACGAGGGAGGAGGCGCATGACCACGTGAAACGTTGCCGTGAAGCTGGTCTGGTTCATCTGATCGGTCGCAACAAGCTAGATACAGTTTGGCTCGGTGTTGGTCCGAGTAACAAGCTTCTCACCATCTGCAATTGCTGTCCTTGCTGTTGTTTGTGGCGGATGCTGCCGCACATTGCCTCTCAAATTGGCGCCAAGACTACGAAGATGCCGGGTGTTATAGTAACGGTTACTGAGCGGTGTGTGGGCTGCGGGACTTGCACTCAAGGCGTGTGCTTTGTTGATGCCATCCGTCTGGTTGACAATCGTGCTGTTAGAAGTGATGCCTGTCGGGGCTGTGGCCGATGTGTTGATGTCTGTCCCCAGGGAGCCATTGAAATTTCAATTGGCGATGGGCAAGTTATAGAAAAGACGATTGACCGCCTATCCCCGCTAGTTGATGTTTCGTGATGGTGGGCCAGTCTGGACAGTTCCCGAACTCGTGTTTGAGAAGAAACAATTGATTCCATTATTGCAGCAGTTGCTTATCTAATATCCGCGGTCCACAACCTGAGTATATTATCTGGCGTAGCATCCGTCAATCAGTAAAATGCTTCAACCGAACCAACACAGGCATTTGTGACCTAAGCTATACAATACGCCCTATTAGTTGCTTTAGCTCCATCCTCTTAATACTTTGAAGCCCCTATCTCTTCCATCTTACCTGTTACGATGAAAACCACCCGCTCGCATATATTGGTCACCCTGTCAGCGCTACGCTCAAGGTTGTGAGCTACCCAGATGAGCCGAGTAGCCCGGGTGATAGTCTTAGGATCCTCAAGCATAAAAGTGAGCAGTTCTCGAAAAACCTGATTGTAGAGATTATCTACTTCATCATCCTCGGCGATGATTTCTCTGGCTGCGCCTGCATCTCGGTTAACGAGTGCCTCCAAGCTCCGCCGTAACATGTCATTTGTCTTGTCCGCCATGCGAGGTATGTCAATTAGTGGTTTCAGAGGTGGTTCATCTCCTATCATCACTGTAATTTTAGCTATCCCTTCAGCATGGTCACCGATTCGCTCGAGTTCTGATGTAATACTGTGCACACTCATGATAATGCGTAGGTCACTGGCCATGGGTTGCTGGGTAGCTATGAGTTGGATGCACTTTTCCTCTATCTCAAATCTCTTTCCGTTTATCTTTTGGTCATCAGCAATTATCTGATGTGCAAGAGCCAAGTCTCGGTTCTTGAGAGCCTCGATAGAGCGACTAATAGCCTTCTCTACCATACTGCCCATGGCCAGAATATCGTCCTGAATCTCCCGTAGTCGCTTATGGAAAATTGTCCTTATCTCCATGTAAAAACCTCCTTGCGACCATTAGCCAAATCTACCGGTAATGTAGTCCTCGGTCCGCTTGTCTTTAGGATTAGTGAAGAGCTGAGAGGTTGGGCCGTATTCAACCACTACCCCAGCTCTGTCTTCTTCCATCATCATAAATGCAGCCATATCTGATACCCGTGCCGCTTGCTGCATATTGTGGGTGACGATGACAATAGTGTAATCTTCAGCCAGATTTCTCATTAAATCCTCGATTTTCAGAGTGGCTACCGGGTCGAGCGCACTACACGGCTCATCCATTAAGATAACCTCTGGCTCTACCGCTAATACCCGGGCAATGCATAACCTCTGCTGTTGTCCGCCAGAGAGAGCCAGAGCGGATTGCTCCAGCTTGTCATTAACCTCCTCCCACAGCGCGGCATGACGAAGGCTTTTTTCGACTATTTCTGCAAGCTCAAAACGGCTCTTACTGCCGTGTCGTCTTGGCCGGAAAGCTACATTCTCAAATACCGACATAGGGAACGGATTGGGCTTCTGGAATACCATGCCTACCCTTCTCCTAAGCTCTACGACGTCGATTTTGGGGTTATAGATAGGGATGCCATCGAGTTCGACGTTCCCGCTCACTCTAGCCTGGGGAATAAGGTCATTCATGCGATTAAAGAGACGAAGTAGAGATGACTTACCGCAACCTGACGGACCGATTATAGCAGTAATAGCACAACTGGGCATATCTAACGTGACATTTCGTAATGCTTGGAAAGCTCCGTAATAGAGACTCACTCCCTCCGTTTTAAGCTTTGCAAATTTATCCTGAGCCACTTCCTTGTTGTCTGACAGTATAGTGTTGATGTTTTTCATCAGTCTACTTCCTTTGTCGGGCCTTAATCCGGATAACAGCGGCTAGAACATCAAGGGATAACACAACGGCCAGCAAAACTAGGGCAATGCCCCACAGCGTACTCCTGGGCACACCGGGCACGTGAGCAGATACCGTGTAAAGATGATACGGCAATGCCATAAACTGATCGAAAGGAGATTGTGGTAGCCCAGGAAGAAAAAAGGCGGCTCCAACTACTAATATTGGAGCCGTTTCCCCAGCAGCGCGGCTTATTGCTAAGACTGCCCCAGTAATTATTCCGGGAAGAGCCTGGGGTAAGACTATATGCCTTACCGTCTGCCATTTTGTAGCTCCGATGGCGAGGCTACCCTCTCGATATTCCTTGGGTACAGCTAATATTGCCTCTCTCGATGTAGTGACGACCATCGCCAGCGCTTGAGAGGCTAATGTAAGGCTGGCAGCAAGTAGAGACAAGCCAAAATGAAAAGTCAACACAAATACACCGAGCCCAAAAAGTCCGAAGACAATGCTGGGTACACCAGCCAAGTTTATAATCGCCATATTGATAAGCCTGGTCAGCCAGTTATCTTTGGCATATTCCGTTAGATAAATAGCGGCAAGCACTCCAATCGGCAGTGCAAATATTAGAGTGCCCAGCATAAGGTAAAAGGTGCCCACGATAGCGGGGAAAATACCTCCAGCCTTACCTGCCTGCGAGGGGGAATGGGTTAGGAACTCCCAGTTTAAGGCGCTAGCGCCGTTAATAATAGTGTAAACAATGATGAATAAAACCGGAGTTAACGTGATAACGGTAGCCAGGGCAAGAAAAGCAAATGCGGTGCGTTGTGATACTTTACGCGAAAGTCTGGCTTCAGCCCTCATTTATAAACTACCTCGCAAACCGTCTTTTCTGCTGCTGCAACACCCTATCCGCGATCAAGTTTACTGCCAGAGATATGATGAACAGAATAAGGCCAACAGCAAATAGTGCTTGGTACTGCAGCCCACCACGGACGGCATTACCAATGCCCGAGGCAATGGCAGCAGTCATAGTCGTCATCGGGTCTGTGGGCGAAACCGGTACTGCCAGAGCTCCTCCAGCCACCATCAATACGGTCATAGTTTCACCAATGGCACGTCCTACTCCCAGCATTATAGCAGCGGTGATACCAGAAAAGGCCGCTGGGATACACACATGCCTTATCGTCTCCCACTTAGTAACGCCCAGAGCATAGGAGGCCTCCTTGAACTCATTAGGAACAGCATGTAAGGCATCCTCAGAGACGCTTACGATTATGGGTAGACTCATCAGTGAGAGCATTATCGAGGCAGTAAGTCCACATAGGCCAGTGTTCAAGTGAAATATGCTTTGAACCAAGGGTGACAATAATATTAGCCCGATGAACCCCATCATCACCGATGGGATTCCGGCCAGTATCTCAATTATAGGCTTCACGGTTTCCCTCACCTTTGACGATGCCACTTCAGCCAAATAGGCTGCGCAGCCAACACCAATAGGTACGGCTACAGCCGTTGCCAAGAGGCTAATCATTAGCGTAGCCACAAAAAAAGGCATTATGCCAAAAGTGGGAGGTTCAGAAACAGGATACCACTTGGTGCCAAATAGAAACTCCCAAGGGGGGGTATAGCCAAATGCCGGGAGTCCTTCTTTGAGCAGGATGGCAACGATTCCCAGTAGGACGACTATAGCAAGCAGGCCTGCCAGGAAAATCCAGCCTTCAATAAATCTTTCGCCCAATCGCAACCGCCGCCTAAGGCTCTTTTCAATGTCCGAGGCGGCGACCACGTTTGAAGTCTCTTGCTTCAATATTTTTTCTCTCGACCTCTTGCTTCCTTTGGAAACGGTCGTCTATTCGACTGCTATTTTGCTAACGGCACGTAACCTACCTCGGTCACCTTCTTCTGTCCCTCTGGCGACAAGCAGTAGTCAATGAACGTCTTGATTATGCCGGTGGGCACTCCGTTGGTGTAGAAGAGAAGTGGGCGAGAAATAGGGTATGTGCCGTCAAGGACTGTCTTCTCGCTGGGCAGTATGCCCGGGTCACTGGCTGTCTTCTTTATCTTCACGAGCTTTACCTGGCTGGTGACATAGCCCAGGCCCGGATAGAAAATAGCGTTGGAGTTTCGGGCAACCTCTGATACACCTTCTTCGGTCGAGGGCAGGAAAAGGACCTTAGAACCATATTCCAGCTTTGTATTCTGGGTTGGTAGTCCAGTCATTTGCACTACGTGCTCTTTGAAAAAGACATGAGTTCCAGAGTTCGTATCTCGCGACAGTACCACTATGGGAGCATCGTTTCCACCGACTTCTTTCCAGTTGGTTATCTGGTTGGTGTAGATTGCCGAGAGTTGGGCTATCGTCAGTTCAGACACCGGGTTGGACGGATGCACGACCACGGAAAGGCCGTCACTAGCAATCTGGATTTCGTAGGGATTGACGCTCTTGGCTTTCGCCTGGTCAATTTCACTCTGTTTCATCGTTCTCGAAGACTGGCAGATATCGGTGGTGCCATCAATGAGTGCGGCCATACCAGCTCCAGAGCCGGGACCACTAACGGCTATGCGTACTTTTGGGTTCTTTTTCATGAATTCTTCAGCCCACACAGAGCTTAACGGTGTCACAGTATTTGACCCAATAATCTTGATATAGCCTGAGGTCCCCGTATCACTCCCAGTTCTCCCACCGCAAGCAGCCAGTGTGATAACCAACCCGGCAGCGAATATAAGCACTATCGAAAGCCAACGTTTTCTCAACCCATTCTTTGCAATCATCTGTTTACTCTCCTTCAATCTAAATTAGTTCTTTTCCTTGCTTCACCATCAAAAGAAAAGCCTTAAACTTATTGCTTTATCCATCCACGAATAAGTGTAGCCCATGAAGGTTAAAGGCGGTTTAAGGCTTTGTTAAAGTTTTGTTAAATTTCCCACTTACTCACGTTAAGGGGTCCCCTAAAGAGGAAGGCTGAAACTAAAGGTAGACCCTTTACCCTCTTCGCTCTGGGCCCAGATATTACCTCCGTGAGCCTGTACTGTGTGCTTGGCAATGGCCAGGCCAATCCCGGTTCCACTGTTGGACCGGGATTTATCTGCCTTGAAGAAACGCTCAAAAATATGGGGCAAATCCTCTTTTGAGATTCCAATTCCGGTATCGGACACCCTAGCGATTACCGATTCTCGGCTCTGTTCGGTAGAGATCACTACCTTTCCACCCGAAGGCGTGAACTTGATGGCGTTGTGGACGAGGTTTAGCATTACTTGCTGAATTCTTTCTTTATCAGCTTGGACGAAAGGTAAGTCAGAAGATAGCTCCGTCAAGAGAGCCACTTTATGCCTTTCTGCCTGGGGAGATAAACGAGTGATGGCTTCCTTTGCGAGTAGGTTGAGATCCACCGGCTCTAGCTCTAGCTTAATTCTGCCAGTCTCAATACGTGATAGCTCTGTCAATTCTGCTACCATCTGGGTCATCCCATCTACTTCAACGTCAACTTTGTTTAAAAAGTCCCCAGCGACTTGCTTGTCATCAATGGCGCCATCCTGTAGTGTATCAACTATTGCTTTGATTGCAGCTAGGGGAGTTCTTAACTCGTGGGAGATATTGCCCACGAATTCTCGCCGCATTGTTTGTAGGCTACGCATTTCAGTGAGGTCTTGAAACAGGAGCAGCACTCCACTCAATTTACCTGCCAACAAGGGAACGGTAATAACCCTAAGGAAACGACCAGTTGAAGAGTCAAGCTGAGCAGTCTGCTCACGTGACGTCCTAAGGCATTTTTTTAGCACCTCGTCGATCTCATAGTCGTGCACAACCTTTATCAAGGGTTGGCCTTTCGCTTTTGCCTCATTGAAATTGAATAGGCGCTCTGCTGCCGGATTGGCTAACATAATGCTTCCTTCGGGATCAGTCATTACTATGCCATCGGTGAGGCTTGAGAACACAGTCGCCAGCTTACTTCTTTCATCGTCAATCGTTGCCATCATTTTCTTTAGGCTCAAGGACATTTCATTAAAGATATGGCCAAGCCGCCCTATCTCATCGTTGGTCAGTATTTTAATTTGTTGGCCTAGCTTACCTGAGGCGATTTCTTCTGCAGCTTTCGTGATTTGCCTAACAGGTCGGGTTATCATTCTGGCAATGATCGCAGTGAGGATGATTACAAGTAGGGTGGCTATCACCATCGCCCAAGCAATTGTCGTAGTGGCGCTATTCACTGCACTTTCCACTGCTGCCAACGAGAGCGCTACCCGAGCTACTCCTAAAACTCTTCCCTGACTTGCTACAGGCACGGCAACGTATATCATCGTCCGGCCCACAGTAGTACTGTAACGAGTGCTCTCCCCAACGCCAGAAGCCAGCGCATCTATTACTTCAGGGCGTGTAGAATGATTCTCCATAGTCAGAGGGTTCTCTTCGGTATCACCCAGGACTGTGCCGTCCTGGGCGATTATGGTTACTCTGGCGTCAATCTCTCTTCCCAAGGTCTTAGCTACGGCATCCAGACTATCGTGCCTACTAGCGTCCAAGAAACTAGGTAGGCTGGCATCGGCAACAAGCTTCGCTTCCTTCACAAGATGAGAACGCAAGTGGTCAACTTGGGTATTTCTCACAGAATCAATCATATAGAATCCCAGGATGCCCATGCTGAGCAGAACAAGCAGTGTAAAAGGGATTGTGATTTTCCAATAAATGCTACGTGACAACTTTTTACCCCTCAAGTTTGTAGCCGACACCTCTGACTGTCAACAGGTACTTGGGCTTCCCTGGATTATCCTCTATCTTCTCCCTGAGCCATCGCATATGGACGTCTACTGTACGAGTGCCTCCAGGGTAATCGTAGCCCCATATCTTTTCCAACAAGTGGTCTCGAGTAAAGACAAGCCTTTTGTTCTTAGTCAAAAACGCGAGCAGGTCAAACTCCTTTGGTGTAAGATCTAGTGTACAGCCTCTCTTAGTTGCTGTGTGACGTCCGATGTCAACTTCAATGTCACCAACCTTAAATAACGTTATCCCAGCGGGCTTTGGTGCCTGCATTTCCACTCTCCGTAGCATGGCACGTACTCGAGCAAGCAATTCTCTCATGCTAAAGGGTTTGGTCACGTAATCGTCAGCTCCCAAGTCGAGGCCGACCACCTTGTCGATTTCATCCTCCCTCGCGGTGAGCATCAATATTGGGACGGTCATCTCCTTGCGTAGGATCCGACATACTTCAAAGCCACTCATTTTAGGCAGCATTATATCTAGGATAATTAAGTCTGGTTTGTCTTTTCGTGTAGCTTCTAATGCCTTGACGCCATCAGCAGCAGTGACCACATTGTAGCCCTCTTTAGCAAGGTTGTATTCGAGAACACTAAGTAGGGTTTGGTCATCCTCAACGATGAGGACTCTAATGTCAGGCATTCCTTTCCTCATCACAAGTATATAGGTAACAATCTAGACTATCAACTGCCAGAAGCAGCACTGTCGGCTACGTTTTCAGAGGCTACTATTGAGGGGAAAGGATCCTTTCAAACGGGCTAAACTGCACAGAACGCTAAATCGTTTAACGAGGTAACAATTGTCAAAAATGTGCTCGTGTTTCTGCGAATTGAGTCGGAAAGATTTGAACGATGACACCTGGGGTAATATTATTACCAGGAATTGAATCTGGATTAAGGTAAACAGTTGAAGAATCTGAAGCTAAAGTAAGGTAATGATATTACCTAAGTGGTGGGGCTTACTGGACGGAAAGAAGAACCTTCTGCTTTTCTTTTAGTCTCTCGAAGTGAGTTTTATGAATTCCAAGGGCATTCGGAATCGATTTTCAATCCAGATGTCTGATTTAATAGAGACCGATTTCAAATGCGATAAACTTGTGATTTACACTTTAGACACATCTGCTGAGATTCTCAGGAGTATCCACGAGGCAAAGTTACCTTTTATAATTCTTTTATAAGTGAGCTTATAAAGTCGTCTTTTATTCAGACGAAGGGAGGTTTGGGCTTTTGAACGTTAATATCACAGCACAATTATTCGAAGCTTATCTGAAGTGCCAGATGAAATGTTATCTTAAATCTCGGTGCGAAAGGGAAAATCCAAGCGCATACGCTACGTGGTCAAGCATTAGAGAGAAGGAATATTTCGACAGCTATATTAAGAGCATGACCCATGAAAGACCGTCAGATGAATATATTATTGGAGCGACAAATGTCCCACGACATGGATCGTCGAAGTGGCGATTATTAGTTGGGCTATCAGCTCGGACAAAGTACTTCGAAAGCACCATTGCAGTTGTTGAACGGACCTTTTCGGGAAGCTCACGGAAGAGGGACCAGGTGATTCCCACTCGGTTCTATTCGTCAAACAAGATAACGAAAGAAAATCGGCTATGTGTGGCATTTGATTCGCTAGTTCTAGCAAAGATGACAGGGCGAAAGGTGAAGGTCGGCAAGATCATTCACGGGGATTACTTTGTTGTCACTAAAGTCAAGGTCGAGGGTTTATATGCCCAAGTTAATAAATCTTTCTCTCAAATTGTCGACATGCTCTCGAGAACCACCCCACCGGACATTGCATTCAGAAATCATTGTAGTGAGTGCGAGTTCGAAACAATTTGTATCCAACGTGCTATTGAACATGATGACCTTAGTCTGCTCTCAAGCATAACAGGCCAAGAGAGAAAGAAACTCAACGCCAGAGGCATCCGAACTATAACCCATTTGTCTTACACGTTTAGGCCACGCCGCAAACCTAAGCGACTTTCGGGTAAACAGGAAAAATACCACAACAGCCTGAAAGCTCTTGCGATCCGCGAGAAGAAAGTCTATGTTGCAGGTAACAAAGGACTGCAAATACAAGGGACAGCTGTCTATTTCGATGTAGAGGGAATTCCTGACAGCGATTTCTACTATTTGATTGGGCTTCGCTTTGATAACGGTCAAGAAATCGTTCAACACAGTCTTTGGGCTGAAACCGAAGCAGACGAAGTCCACATCTGGAACGAATTTATTGATATTCTTTCGGGGATAGACGATCCCGTGATCGTTCACTTCGGGAGTTACGAGACTGCTTTCTTAAGAAAAATGTGCAAACGTTATGGCGAACCTCTGTCAGATTCCATGATCGCCAAAGCGGTCAGCAACGCTGTGAATCTATTGTCTTTCATCTACTCTCGAGTCTATTTCCCCACATACACAAATGGGCTAAAAGACATCGCTGCCTTTCTGGGTTTTCACTGGACGACCTCCGCCGCAAAGGGTATTAATACTATCATGTGGCGTAAAGACTGGGAGAAGTCCGGGGCAGAATATCTGAAACAGGATATTATATTGTACAATCGCGAAGACTGTGAGGCCTTGTCTTGCGTTGCTGATTTTTTGAGTCGGATTACCCAAATCCGCGACGATTCTGAATCTGAGCAGGTTACCAAGATCGTGAAGACGGATTCTCTGTCCGATAACAGCCTGCCCAAGTATCACCGCATCGACTTTCGCGTGAAGGCCCTAGAAGAGATCAACAGGATGGGCTACTGGGATTATCAGCATCAGAAAATATTAATTAGATCAAGCGAGCGCCTCAGAAGACTTTCAAAAATAAAAGCTCGAAAAGATGAGACCAAAACTCGCGTGGACAAAGTAGTACATTGGCCGCCGCCTTTGGCATGCTCAGAGTGCGGGTGCGGCAAATTGTACAAGTATAGAAAGCTCAGTAAAAATCTCATAGATATCCATTTCGGTAAAACGAGTATCACAAAAAGGGTAACCAAATTCATGTTTGACCGGTATATCTGCACGCGTTGCCGAGCTACCTTTTACAATATGGATCGGCCTTGGAGCCGTGAGAAGTACGGTATAAATTTGATGTTGCTGGCCGTCTATCTCAACATTGAGGCAGGGGTCACCCAGTTGAAAACGGCGGGCATTATCAAAGACTTATTTGGATTGAGACTTTCCAGAAACGCGATAATGCGCCTCAAAGCAAGAGCATCTGCATTGTATAGAACTACGCATGAAAATATACTTACGAACTTAATTACCGGGATGGTCATTCACGCAGACGAAACTCAGATAAACTTGAAAGGCAATGTGGGATACGTATGGACGTTCGCAAATGCGGAAAACGTCTGCTACATCTACGCATCTTCACGAGAAGCAAATTTGGTTCAAAGCGTGTTAAAGGATTTCAAAGGAGTGCTAGTCAGCGATTTCTACACTGCATATGATTCCCTGTCTTGTCCACAGCAAAAATGTCTGCTTCACCTGATTCGGGACTTGAATGATGACTTGATCAAAGAACCATTCAATGATGAGATCAGACTTCTGACCAACGATTTCGCCGAATTACTTAGGCCTATCATTACAACCATCGACCGATTCGGTCTGAAAACCCGCTATCTCCGCAAACACAAGATTGAGGTCTACCGATTCTTCAGAAAGCTCACTCGGAGAGAATATTTAACTGAAAGCGCTACTAAATGGAAAAAGCGTCTTGAAAAGAACCGTACCAAATTATTTACCTTCTTGGACTATGATAATGTACCGTGGAATAACAACGATGCTGAGCACGCAGTGAAAGCTATTGCAGAATTAAGAAGAGGCTTGAGTGGGCTATCGACCGAGACTGGCATTAAAGACTATCTGGTTCTTCTTAGTGCCCAGCGAACATGCAAATTCCAGAGCATAAGCTTTCTTGAGTTCTTGCGCTCTGGCGAAAACGATTTGGATGCCTTTGTCGGCAGAAAAATTAGGGCACCTCAAAACGCACCTCACCTTCATTGAGTGCGACATCTGATAAATCTAAGAAGACTCGAATCATTGTTGATTCCGTCTTAAATTGAACCCTATGTTATGACTCGCTGACCACTTGGTTACCTTGCATGTCACAGAAATGTCAAGTAAAATTTGACTTATGAGAGACACAACAAGAGCAACTAGAATATCGAGGATAGAGCAAATTCCAGACCGTAGCAAGCTTTTCGAAATTGCCTCAGAGCAAGGTGGCTATTTCACATCAGAGCAGGCTAGCATGTGTAGATATAGTCGTGCGCTTCTATCCCATCATGTCAAAAGTGGCACGTTTATACGAGTTCGGAGAGGCCTTTATCGCTTTCGCGAATACCCATCATCTTCTCGTGAAGATGTACTTGCTGCTTGGATGGCTGTTGGAAAAGATAGTTCGATGGTGTCACATGAGAGCGCACTTGATATCCTTGGTCTCAGCGACATTATCCCTGATGTAGTGCACCTCACTGTGCCTCGCTCAAGGCGGAACTTTCCGTCCATCCCTGGTGTCAAGATACATACTACCACTAGGCCATCGCAAAAGGAGGACACAATAGCTCGTGATGGGATAATCGTTACCTCAGCTAAGCGAAGTATCCTTGATGCGGCAGAAGCAGGGACAGCCCCTGAACAAATTGAGATGGCGGTTATCCAGGCAATAGATCGTGGACTGGTAACACCACAGAGTCTTCAAAAAGAAGCAGATAAAAGAGGACGTCGAGTCTCTAAGCTTATTGCGGATTCTCTTCATACGGTGAAACAGTGAAATATACGACAGCGAGTGCATTCCGTAGAGCCTTGGAGCAGCGTCTTGCAACACTCGCTAACCAGTTAGCTGTTCCTCTTGCCCGTTTACGCAAGTTGGTGGTCTTTGACCGCTTGATGGCTCGTTTACGTATCGTCGCACCAAGCGGGTGGTTTCTGAAGGGAGCTGTAGCTCTTAACTTCAGAGTAGGGCCTCGATTCCGTACCACCAAAGATTTGGACCTTTGCCGTTATGACAATGAGAAAGCTGCAACGGCAGATTTCCTAGCAGCGCAATCGGTCGATCTCGGTGACTACTTCACGTTTGATATCGAACGAACCGGAAAACTCGACCCAGACACGGAAAACGCAACTGTTCGGTACCATGTGACGGCGCAGCTTGCCGGTCGTCGATTCGATGATATCACAGTTGATGTAGGTTTTAGAGACCCTATTATTAGCGAGCCAGAGATTGTGCGCGGCCCAGATTTATTGAGCTTTGCAGATATCCCTCCTGTAGAAGTACCAACATTGTCCTTAGAACAGCACGTTGCGGAAAAGGTTCATGCCTACACCCGAAGATATGTTGGTGGAATGACGAGTAGCCGTGTCAAAGATTTGATTGATCTGGTTATGATATCATCGCTCTTTGCTCTCAATGCTGGACGACTGCGACAGGTATTGAAAGCCATTTTTATTGCTCGTGGAACCCATCCATTGCCAACAGCATTACCTCTACCACAATCCTTATGGCGTACCGCATATCGTAAAATAGCATCTGAAGTCGGGCTGGATGTTGATATGGCTGCTGGCTATGAACAAGTAAGGACCTTCGTTGCTCCAGTACTAGCGGGAACAATCCCCGATGCTGCGCAGTGGGATCCGGTGAAGCATAGATGGCAAAGAATGAAGTAGTTCTTTATACCGTACAGTATATGGTCTATTTTTGAATCTAAGTGGGCCATTGTGGACTCGAACCACAGACCCCGGTCTTATCAGGACCGTGCTCTAACCAACTGAGCTAATGGCCCCACCGAAGAAGTATAACTTTTGCCACGAGCGAGTGTCAAGGCTATGGCGGGGCTTTGAAATCAATTACATTATTCGGCGGCTCTTCGGGCTTCTGCGTATTTGACCAAGGCGTACATGGCACGAGCACATTGTTCAGGAGTGTCATAGACAGGTATCCCGGCTTCCTTCAGGATGTTGATGGTGGGGTCGTCAGTACGGCGAAAGCGTAAGGTAATTATAGGCTTGTTATATTTCTTAGGTAGCAAGGCGAACAGCTTAGCGGCTTGAAATGCAGCCTTAATTGCATCAGATAAGGGCTTGTCGGCATCCGCTGAGGTGGGCTTGAGGCCCCAAACCATGGGATTAATAGGAACGTTGGTTATCACACCATCGATGTAATCCAAACTGAGGAGTTTTTCTATTACTTTTGTTTCATCAAGGGCGGTGCGGTAGCTGCCAGCGAAATCAACCGGATTTCTGGCTGGTGGGGCGTGAGGTGGTAAAAGCTTCTTCAAGCTGTTTACTGTCTCTTCATCGAACTCGGGAACTTCAAGTCCTAGAGAGGCACAGGCATCGGTAGCTACAACACCTTGGCCACCGCTTCCCATAATGGCCACCCTTTTGCCTCTGGGTAAAGGTTGTTCTACAAGCGCTTCAGCCATCTCGAAGGAGTGTATGGCTTCGCTGGCCCTTATGAGACCTACTTGCCGACACATACCTTCAAACACGTCTTCAGAACCAGCGAGAGACGCAGTATGAGATAGTGTGGCTCTGGCACCGGCACCCGTGCTACCGCCTTTATAAATCACGATCGGTTTCCTCTTTATCACTTCCTTGGCGAGCTCAAAGAATCTCTTGCCATCCTTAAAGCCCTCCACGTAGAAGACGATGGCCTTTGTCTCCGCATCTTCGGCTAGATATTCCAGGTATTCAGAAGCAGTGATGTTTGCCTGATTTCCGATGCTTATGAATTTGCTCAGTCCATACCCTTTGGCGTTGGCTATTTCGGATAGGTATCCGCCGAAGGTTCCGCTCTGAGAAACGAAGGCAATGGCTCCTGGTTTAGGTGCTTGTTGAAAACACAGATTGAGATTCCCGGCAGCGCTCCATATTCCCATGCAATTGGGTCCCACAAACCGTATCCTCCCTGCTCTAGCTATCCTCACGACCTCGTTTTCAAGTGCTTTTCCCTCACTGCCAGCCTCGGCAAATCCACCGGGGATTAGGATTGCTCCCTTCACTCTTTTCTTTACACATTCTCGCATCAACTGAGGGGTAGCAGGGGCAGGAGTTGTCATCACTGCAAGGTCAACTTGGTCTGGGATATCCAGGACACTTCGATAAGATCGGAGACCGAGAATTTCATCTTTATTTGAATTCACGGGATATATGGCTCCACTAAATCCTGTCTTTAATGGCCTGTCCACCATTATGTAGCCCCATTTACCAGGTCTATCGGAGGCGCCTAATATGGCAATCGATTTAGGCTTGAAGATGGGGTCGAATTGCTCTACGATGCTTTTCAATTGCTTAGCTCCTTATTTGCAAAAGCAGTGCTTAAATCTGACGTGGCCTATTATTATACTCGATTTATTACTATCGCTGCTCCCTCCGTTTTGTTGACTTTGCGACTCTCGTGAGTTTATTATAAAGGACGGCTATATCTAGAAGGGGGACAAATAATGGCAAGAGAGATCGTTGCGAGCCCAATGCCGGGGATAATAAAAAGCGTTGATGTCGCTGTGGGTGACAAAGTCAACGAAGGTGACACTTTGTGTATACTGGAGGCTATGAAGATGGAGAATCCCATAGTGGCTCCGGCAAGTGGCAAAATCAGCGAAGTAAATGTCTCCAGTGGCCAGTCAGTGAAGCGCGGGGACATGTTGATTGTAATAGAGGCTTGAGACATTCTATGAGGTATGGAAATGGATATGAAATCGGGTCTAGAAGAACTTCATAGGCGGAGGCAGAAGGCACTCCGGATGGGGGGCAAAGCCAAAATAGACAGGCAGCACAAGCGTGGTCACTTGACTGCTCGGGAGAGGATAGATAAGTTGCTTGACCCGGGAACTTTCTTAGAGATGGGCATCTTAAATCAGTCCGACATTTCTGGCATGGAGGATGAAACACCTGCCGATGGGAATATCGCTGGTTTTGGGAGAATAGATAATAGAACGGTGGCCGTCTGTGCTGCTGACCGCACAGTGTTGGCGGGTGCCGAAGGTAGGGTAGGAACTTTCAACAAGGAACGACGGATAACAAAAATAGCTCTTGAGAAGGGATACCCTATTATTAATCTGGGCGATGGTGGTGGGGCTCGCATGCCTGACATTATGGGTTCGGATGGTCTTAGCTCTATGACTTTTCCCGTCGAGGGGCTTAGATACCCCAGAAAGGTGCCATTTATAGCTACTATTATGGGTGATTGTTTTGGTGGCCCATCATGGATGGCAGCCAAGGCGGACTTTGTGGTTATGGTTAAGGGCACCTGTATGGCTGTTTCTGGGCCCAGGGTACTTGAGATTGCAATCGGGGAGAAGGTCACTCCTGAGGAGCTTGGCGGCTGGGAATTGCATGCTGAAGTCACCGGGCAGGTAGATGCCTTCGCTGAGGATGATGAGCATTGTCTCCGCATCGTCAGGGAGTTTCTAAGTTACATGCCTTCGCATTGTGATGAGGAACCACCATACGTTCCTACCAATGACCGCCCCAATAGGAAGCTGGATGAGGTGATGGATATTTTACCTGACGATCCCAGCAAGTCTTACGATATGCATAAGATCATTAAGTCTATAGTCGACGAGGGCAAGTATTTCCCTCTCAAACCTTATTATGATCCGAGCCTGATTACCTGCCTGGCTCGGATGAATGGTAGGACTGTAGGGATTATAGCCAACCAACCTTTGTTCTTTGCTGGGGCAGGAGGAGCAGGAGCCTGTGAAAAAGCTGCCAGCTTCATTGTGTTATGCGATTCCTTCAATATACCTCTCATTTTTCTCCACGACACCCCTGGCTTTTTTGTGGGTAAGGAGGCTGAAAGGCGAAAGATGCCGGGCAAGATTATAGTATGGATGGAGGCATTGGCTCTCTCCACCGTGCCCAAAATATCCATAGTAGTCCGCAAGAGCTATGGTATGGCCTATTCCAACATGGCGGGTACTAATTGTGGTGCAGACTTCCTCGTTGCATGGCCCACTGCCGACATTAGCTTCATGATGCCTCAGATCGGTGTAAACGTGGTGTATCACCCTGTGATACAGACGGCCAAGGATCCGCAAGCGGAGAGGGAGAGATTGGTCAAGCAGTGGGAATATCAAAGCGCTCCCTGGAGGGCTGCAGCTAAGCATCTGCTTGATGATGTAATAGACCCGCCGGACACGAGAGGATTCATTATCACATCGCTGGATATACTGCGCAGTAATGGTCGGGGTTTTATGAGCAAGAAATACCTACAAGCCTGGCCTACCGTACTGTAAACAGATTAACTTCCTAGCTGGTTCCAATAGTGACATTGTATTCCGGCGTTGAGCTACCGATAAAGCATTGGTGAGATTTCGTTCTAATCAAGAAGCTCATTGAGGCCGGTGTAACTGTCGGTCTGCCGCCGAAGCTGGTAATCAAGTTCTCCTATGGTCACTTCAGCTGTAGAAAACACAATTGCCTTGGCAAGATGACCGCCGGAGCAGGTACTCTGTCCTGAAAGTTGAATGTGTATGTGTATGTGGATGATGGGTGTGTCATCCTTCAGAGCTATTGAGCCCTGAGCACAGACAATTTCCAACGGACCAAGATAATCCACACTGTCATATTTCCCTGGGAGCGCTTTTAGGAAGTTGAGTTGGGCATTCTCCACCGAGCCGATGATGCCGATGACTACACCTGAGAAAATTTCACGCTCATGGCAATAACGTACTATTTCGTTAAGCAATTCTTGCCCCGGTTTGACCCTGAATACATGTATCTTCTTGAACAATATGTTGCCTCCTCTTTATTGTCTCTTCACTTTCTTAGTTTATCATAGCCTCAGCCTGGTTTTCCTCCATATTTTGTCTTTTTGTTGACATGCTGTAGTGCCTAATTGTGGTAAGGTTTTGGCCAGGTGGCTCGTTAGGTTAAAGTTATTTAGGCCGTGTGCTATACTTATCGAGCATAAGGACCAGAGTAGAAAAAGTGAGGCAATGATGGGATTCAGACTCTATAAAGAACCGAGGCTGGATAACCCGGTTTTAATAGCCTGTTGGCCAGGAATTGGGAACATCGGGATCATAGCGGTCGACATTCTAAGAAGGATGGTGGGCGCAGAGGATCTCGGCGAGATAGAATCGTGGGACTTTTTCTATCCGCGAAGGGTTTTAATCAGAGATGGTGAATTGAAAGATTTAGAATTTCCGAGTAACAAATTCTATTTTAAGAGAACTGAGAAAATGGATTTGCTGCTCTTTATTGGAGAAGAACAGCCTACTGATGGGACGAAGGCTTATGCTGAGGGAACAAAAGCTTACAGAATGGCTAATCTTGTTCTAGATGTGGCGCTGAAGTTCGGGTGCCGGAAAGTTTATACTTCGGGAGCAGCGGTTGCTCCCATCCATCACACCGCTAGGTCGAGAGTCTGGGTGGTGCCTAATAGAGAGGACTTAATTGATGAGGTAAAAAGCTACGAGAATACAGTGTTAATGTCGGACATAGAAGGCAGGGATGGGCAAGGCAACATTACTGGATTAAATGGGCTACTGCTAGGCGTTGCCAAAAAGAGAGGTCTGGAGGCTATCTGTGTGATGGGTGAGATACCAATTTACATTCATGGTTTCCCCATTCCTTACCCCAAAGGATCGAAGGCGGTGCTAGAAGTGTTGAGCACTGTCTTAGGAATTGAAGTTCAGATGGATGAAATTAACGCTCTTGTTCAGCAAAGCGATAGAGAGATTGAGAGTGTGTATGAAAGGCTTCCTTCAGAGATAAGAGAGCAACTGGATAAATTAAAATATGTGGCTTATGCCAGACCTAATGAGCCAGGACCTATAACGGAAGAGGACAAAAAGAGAATCCTGCAAGAAATCGACAGGCTGTTCAAAAAAGAACCTGGGAGAGACTAGTTTTGAGTGGAAGACAGCCATTTAAACTCTTTATTAAGCCCAAGTTAGAGAGTTCGTCCTTGGTGATAGCCTGGAATCAAGATGCCGGTAGAGTTGGGCCAAAAGTTGCTGACTACCTAAACAAGGAGCTGGCGAGCAGGGAGTTAGCCGAGATTGACCCCGAGGGCTTTTTCTCGTTGAGCGGAGTGTCGGTAGAAGATGATATAGCGCAATTTCCGGAAAGTAAATTCTACTGGTGTCGGGGGAAAAGTCTGGTGATTTTTAAAAGCGACATACCCAGGTACGAGTGGTACGAGTTCCTGAGCCTCGTCTTGGACATAGCCGAGAAATATTGTAAGGTGAAGGAAATATACACTGTTGGTGGCATGGTTTCTCCAGGTGCTCATACTACACCACGATTGTTGCTATCCGTGGCCAATTCGACAGAGATGAAGAGGATGTTAAGAAAGTATGACCTCATCAGCGATATGGATTATGAAACCCAAGATGGTCAAAGACCAACCTTCAGCTCTTTTCTCCTCTGGGCTGCCAAGAGGAGGAATATTGCCGGGGCAAGCCTTTGGGTGCCGGTGCCTTTCTATTTATTGGCAGTTGAAGATCCGGGAGCCTGCAAGAAAGTCACGGAATTTTTCGATAGGCGATTCGAGTTGAATATTAATTTCGCCGACATGCATGATGAGATTACGAGACAGGATAGGAAAATAGCTCAGATAAGAAGCCAGCTTCCTGAGCTTGACGGCTACATCAACAAGCTGGAAAACGACCTCGGTCTGACTGTGGACGAAAGTGAAAAACTGGTTAAGGAGATGGAAGAATGGTTGAGGGGAGGATATTGAAGCTGAGCATCGCAATGGTTTCGATTGTATGAAGGCAAGCTCTATTTTGCTTTTTTGGCGATAGTGACTAAAGCTCCAGGACCGCCATGTACTCCCAGTGCAGGCCCTAATCTTGATATTCGTGGTACCAGATTGGGAAAAAGGGAACGCGCATAGTCGGCAAGTATTCGGGCATCGTCAAGTGTAGTGCTATAGACTATGGCTAAGTCCTCTATGTCTAATGCTGATGCCATGAACTCGCGTAGTCGGTCTATCCCTTTCACTCGGGTACGTGTCAACCCAGCTGGGCGGACTTCGCCATCATGCAGAGTGATTAATGGCTTCACGTTGAGTATCGATTCTATTGCAAAGATTGTATTTCCGAGGCGTCCACCTTTGACTGCATATCTTAGAGTGTCCAGAAGCGCCAAAGCACGCAGTTGGCTGATAGTCTCGAGGGCTTTGTTTACCACCTGTTTTAAGCTATATCCGGCTTTGGCGGTATTAGCTGCGGCTATAGCAACGAGACCTTGCCACATTGTTATGCCTCGAGAGTCAATGACTTCTATCTGACATCCTTTCTTTTCAGCAATCTCCTTACCCACCAGAGCAGAATCGTACATGGCGCTATGCTTGCTGGTAACATGTACAGAGACAATCTCGTTGGTTTCTTTGGCTATCTCCTCATAGGCTTTGGCAAAATCCCCCGGTGATGATGCTGCAGTAGAAGGGTGAATCGGGTTGGTTACCAGTTTGTGATAGAATTGGTCGCAGTCAATATCGACTCCGTCACGATAGACTTCATCGCCAAAATGGACGTATGCTGGCACTACAGTAATGCCTAACTTTTTAGCTTCTTCTTGTGTAATATCTGAGCAACTGTCAGTAACAACTTTAATTGTCATAAATTACGCCTTCCTAAGAACTATAGCTCGTGTGAGATTAGCCCAAAGTATACTGTGTGGATGCGGCTGTGTAAAGTGGTTGACTACCAGCGAGTAGTTTCGAGGCTGAGTCTTCTGATAAATACGTTTGACTTCTTGAGCTTATGCCCTAATCCGTGAGTAAGCCTTCAGGTGCAAAGCTAGTCAGATTGTAGTAAGCTTCCACCCAGGAGGTGAAAGCTATGAGAAATCGAAGCTCCCTAGGAGTTATCCTTACCGGTGGGCTTGAGGAA
>Ga0315282_10000807_pt1 | contig 61341 bp, 49 predicted proteins | sample YL17G07_20_MG_FD_203693 | JGI IMG/M metagenome (GOLD analysis project Ga0315282, IMG submission 203693) | Sediment microbial communities from Yellowstone Lake, YNP, Wyoming, USA - YL17G07_20 | ecosystem: Environmental > Aquatic > Freshwater > Lake > Sediment | place: USA: Wyoming | collected...
AGGTGTTTCTACTGAAGCATCTGAAGCAAGGTGGCGGGAATTGGGTTCGTATTTGGAACAAGATAGGAATGTATCATTTGGCTGGCAGTTTCTGGCAACACCTGCTGTACACAGTCCCTAGGCAACCATACAAGTGCATCATCATTCTTGATGGAGACAAGAAGCAAGAAGCAGAGGAGGTTTGCAGAAAGTATGAAGAAAGTAATATCAACGCTTCGAAATTTAAGCTTTGTGCTACTGTGCAGCTTGATGCTACTGTGGCAGAATTGAAGAGCGTTCTGTCTGGTGAGTTTCATCCAATATATTGTTTGGGAAAGAAATGCATCGAGGAATATCTCGATCCTAGGCCAAATTATGAAGATGTGAGATACGATAAAAAGAAAGACGGCCCTGAGATAGCTGAAAAAATGACAGTTGTCCCGCAAAAAATAGAAGATATATTCACGATTATATGCGCTGGTACCTGAGAAAGTAGTTTCCCTCGGAGCTTGCACTGGCGCTCTATGGTATTGACTGCTTGACAGCGTCTAGGTTTGATTCATCTATAAAGTTTGGTGGGGGAATTCACCGCCTGGGAAAGGAGGCAAAAATAGGAAGATATAGATATGAAATAGAGCCAGGATCACGGAAAACTTAATATCGTAAATAGTAAACATACACTCGGTATGTCGATAGGGAACGTACAAGAGTTCATAGCTAGGATGCTAGAGGAGGCTGGGGCGAGTTTGGCTAAGCGACCGGAGCTTCTGCCAGTTATTAATAGGGATCTTATCAGGAAAGTTTTGGGCCTCGCAAGAACTCTGAAGCTCGACGAACTATATAGACTATGTCTGTTGTTTCAAATTTTTGTCGCTCCTTTAGAGATGGTCTGAAGGAGGAAGGCAAATAAAGCACCTTCTCATATACGCATCTACGGTTAAACCCAATGAATGAGGTTTACTTAGGTGTACAGCAAATAAGTCGCGCTGTATGGTGCTGCAAGCCTTATCTGTCGAGGCTTACGCAGTGCCATACAGTTTCGTTATGCCTTTCTTGTCACCTATGTAGAGGTCTCTCTTTATGACCTCTCCGTATGTGCTGTAGCCGTACATCGTCTCCCGGTAGGCTGCGCTCAGATAGACATCTCCCATTCCTGCACAGTGGCCGATCTCGTGGGTTGCTATGTTCTGCAGGTCTATGACTGACGGGTTTGCTGAGGCATTGCCCCAAGCGTAGTCCGTATCGAACACGATGTCAACCTCCACTATGGCTTTGGTCCGCACGTTGTACCATACGATTGTGACTGCTATGACGCCTGCGGTTGGATAGTCACCCCAGACGAGCGAGTTCTCCTTATCGAGTTTAGCGCTCGTCCAAGCGAGGTCATCGTAACCCTTGTCCGTAATTCCTATAGGAGCGAATAGGTCAGGAGCCACTCCGTACCATGCAACGCCGATAGATTGACTGTACGCGCCGCTGTCCCATTCCTCAGCCGCGAATCCTACAGCCGCGAGGACGAAGCCTTGGTCGTAGCCAGACGGATTGACTTTGAGTGAAACTGGGAAAGCATGCCACTTCACGCCTAAGAGCTTGTAGTAGCCGACATCGGCGGCTCTAGCCGCTGATGGTGGAGATCGAGCTGGAGAGACGCGGTAGTGGATGAAAAGCGCCCGTTGCAAGTCAGGAGCCGATGATTCCGCAAGGACCGCAAAGGGACTCAAGAAGATGAGCATTGACAAGAAAGTTATTGTCGCCTTTTTCATTTTATAACCCTAAGAACGGGCGGTATGCGATGAATTATTAAGTTTTTGCATGCTGAAGTCTCTTCGAGATGGCAAGCAGGCACTCCTTAATAAGGAAAAGGAGAGAGCGAAGATCATATCTGGAAACAGTGACCTAGACGTCCTCGTAGGCGTGGTCCTATCGAGACAGGCTCTTCTGATATTGCCCGTTAGAATGATTTGTCTCTTAGTCCCTGTTGGTATCCATTTACTCACATGTAATACTTGAACCGATCTCCAATCTTCTTAATATCAGGTGGTGCTTCCCTCAATATGTTTCCTACACGTTTGGCGAAGCCAATCGTAATTGGTGCTTTAGTGCAAAATTTAGCATTATTCCAGTTTAGCTTAGTAAGCGCAAGTATTTCTCTGCAGATAATATCAATGGGAGTAATACCATGATGCTCCAAGATCTCAAGGGGAGATGGCACTCGTGGTCCGGGATAAACGCCTAGGTAGGGAATGTAACCGTAGGTATAAAGCAAGACACTATTATCTGGAAGTCTAACAACTGTACCTCTTATTGGAGGCTTCTGCCCCCATCTGACTAGCTTAATGTTCCTTGTCCCAAATGCTACTAAATCTAACTTTTGTGTTTGCTCTATCCCGGCTCTGAAACCAGCTATCTCATCATCGTTGTATCTAGAAGTCTTATGAACAACAACACGCTGCGGCGGATACCCTTTATTTCTCTTGTAAACGTCTATGGCATACTTAATCAGGCCTGTTGCTTCGACTTTAGAAATATGGGGTGAGTTGTTCTCGTCAACTAGTGCCTTGTTGCCCTTGAATACATAACCTTCTGCATCCAATGAGAAGACTTGGGCTATTGCCGTCTTCACATTATCGCTATCATTCCTATCGCGAAAGAAGGATACACCTAAGTAACTCGTATCTTGCATCAACCCTTGAACACGCCAAGGCAAATGGTTAGCTTTATAGAACACGGCGACTATAATATTCCAAAACGTTGTAGCATCGTCTTCTCTCTTTGGGTCTTCTGGATTATACGGTTCGGTTGTGTGTGGGCGTAAAATCTGAATAGGTATATCATGCTCCATACACATCGCTTTCACAACAGCCCTGAGATCCAAAGGCTTGTAAGTCCTTTCAGGTGGTTTCATGCCGAGAAAGTGATCAAGCGTGATGTGCTTTGCTCTCGCTTTCTCTATGGATTTTTCGAGAGCAGTTTTATGTATTACGCCTCTTTTTCCCACCGCACCTTCTATGCAATAATAATCAATAATCTTCGGATATGCAAGAACCAATACATCAGGCGAGGGCTCCCTTCCTTCCACGAGGGTTTTGATTTTCTCTTTGATTACACGTGCCGATATCTCGACTCTGTCGGAAAATGAGCCGGTCTTTTCCAATTGTTGTTTGATATCTTCACCATCGATCTCAGCGGACCATTTCGCATTTAGCTTAATCCGTAACCTGCCTAGACCAGGAAAATCGATATGTAGGAAACTTTTGTCTTTACCGTATGTTGTTACATTCAATCGCTCGATTAGGTCCTTGGTCTTTTCCAGCGATTCGGCATCGCCAATCAAACCAAGATTAATCTCATAACTCGCTGACTGGTTTCCCAGAGGGCCAATGAGGGTCCATCCCATTTTGGGTTCAGGTATAGGTATGTTCTCACCAACTTCGATCTGAGGTTCCTCTAAGTGTTTCACTGTTGGCTGAAATCTTGTAAGCTTCATGACTTAATCCTCCAACGAGGTTTCTGTAAGCGGATTGTCCTCCTCCGTCTCCTCGTAGCTTACCAAGTACTCGAAGGGTTCTGAGCGCAATGAGTCCAAAAAGTCTTGGCTTGTGTGTTGGTCTTCTAGTATTCCGAAATCAACCTTCGCATTCACGGCAAGCACTGACACAGTAACTAAGTGAGGAGCAACTCCGAGATGTATTTCTTTGCTATTGCCAGCTAGAATGTGTAACCACAACTTCATGTCATATAGATAGTTGTTGTTATGGTAGTAAAAGTTCTTCATCGTGCTGATACGTACATTCCTATTTTGATCCAACGGGTAAGCTCCATCCTCAGTTAGAACCCGAATCGGCTCTATCTGGAGATAAACTCCACTTCCTAAAATGGTGAACCTCAATCTCCCTGCAAAATGTTCACAGTAAACAAGATGCCCATTCGTATCTACTCTAGGATACACAAGCTGCCGTGTACTAGTACTCTTGTAGGGTTTCCATGTGATCTCTGGAACTGGCTTTCCTTCAGAATATAGCATGAAGAATCTGTCGCGTTTTACATCATAGATGAATCCCTTTTTCCTGCATAAATCCTTCAGATTGTAATTTAGCAACATGACAAGTTTCTGATGTTGCATCTTATCGTCTAGCCATTGCTTTGTTGTTATGGCTGTATTAACCCCTGTAATGCAGAGGCATAGAGGGTTAGTCTCGTCGAAAGGCGAGAACGAGTATATCTTCTTGTCGGCCAAAAGAAACGAAGGGATAATGAGTCGCTGATGTTCTTCAGGTTTTAGCTCATCGCTTATACGATTGTAGATCTCTGATGCGAACCTATATTCAGCATCCCCAGCGAATATGTGATCAGGGAGTTCTATTACAGGGAACAGATTGAACCAAAGCGTTTCCTCTACGACATCGGGCTCAGCTTTTTTGCTCAGGACAGACGTTACTTCTAATGGAGTACCTTGACTGCCTAACTTTTCAGCAGTCCTCTTTAGCAGTGCCCAAAATAGTTGCCAGAACTCATCTCCTTTTGCAGGAGCAGTACTGGTATTCCTGCGCGTGTAGATTACACCTTGTCTAAATGCAATCTTCTCTTGATTCTTATCCGTATAACGTCCGTCTGTTTTTGGAATAATAAGAGTGCTGATTGAGCCATGAATGCATAATATTGGAAACTTCCTCGTATTACCATTGACTTTCTTCGCATACTCAAAGTATAACAAGCTAATTTTTCCATCAGCCCATTTCGAGACTCTATCTATCCAATCCTGTGTGTCTTTATGGAAAGACTCATCTAGACCGATCGGCTTGAACGAGCCATCTTTTACACCGAATACGATAAATCCTCCACCGCAATTCGCCATGCCGTAGATATCCTTGGCAAGCTCCATCCATGCACCAGTGGAATCATCAAAGTCTTGTTTATAGTCCAGATCTGGAGATTCAAAACCTCTGTGAATCAGATCTTCTGCCAGCTCCGAATTCAGTTCTATGCTCACTCTTTACACCTCTTAGCCAAACACCCTCCCAAGTAATCATCCAGAATAGGGAGCACCAGCTGTTATATTAATTTTAGAATCGGAGGCTTAAGCTATTAAATTATTGCATGATAGTATTTGTGATCAATAGGAGGATAATGGGCATTTTAGGCTAAAGTAACTTATTTGTAGCCGCTTTTGCCTTAAACAGCTCATTTCTCTAACTCCAAGGAAGTGATGATACCCTATTTCTTGATGAGAATCTTCTTCGACGGCAGGACGCTCACGAACTGCCATCCTTCCTTAAGGTAAGATTCCAGCTCATCTTTTCTCACGACGATCTGAAGATCAGCTTCTATCCTGACTCTCATAGTATCAATGCCGTAGAGCATGTAAAATGAATTAGGATGAGGGTTGATTCGAAAGTGCTGGAGCCTTCGCATCATGGTTAGGCCTCTTAACTAGGAACCTCTTTTTGCCAAGCTCTCTAACGATCTCCCAACCCTCTTCCACGTGATGAACCAAATCTCGCTCAGCAATTATCTTGCTCGCGTATGGCTTACCATTGTTCACGGCCTGAGGCATCGTTACCTTCTTTATCTCAACCTTCAACAGTTCTTCCTCCTCTTCTAGCGTCAGCTCCTTCTTGAGCTCCTTCTCCTTCTCTATCTTTACTTTCATCGGGTCTATGCCGTATAGCTTCGCCTGCTCCCTCCACATCTCCAAGAGCATTTCCTTCTTGTCCATTTCAGGCCTTGGATTGGTTTCCAAGTATTCTGAAGATCCTTTGAACGCTCTGCGCATGTCCTCGATCAAATCCTCTGGTAGCCTTCCCTTGTTCGTCGTGTACCTCGCTTCGATATCTCCCTTATGCCCCATGAAGAACACTCTGTAAGGATGCGGGAGCTTTCCATGGCTTTCAGCCAGCAGCATTTGGGTGTCGAAGTAAGCTCTCAGCACGTATGGGCGCCACTTGAACCTCGGGCGCATGGCTTCTCTGATTATCCTCGATACGTTTATGGTCGATATGAACTGGGATACCATTTTCTTCCTGCTGTTCCGTCCAACATTTTCGTAGCCTTGTTTGGCCGCTATGACCGGAGTCTTGGCTGTGAAGGTTTCGCTGCTTGCCAGCCTTTTGTTTAGGTAAGCTGACAGATGCTCGCACCCCTCGGCTGGTAGGAAAGTGAAGTACCTGTGTCTTGTCTTGCTCAGAGCTGCTCTCACTACAACCATCGTTGGAACCCTGGTAAACTCCACATGGTTTTCGCAGACCTTCAACTCAGGCAAGTCGCCTATTGTTAGGCCATCGTCGCCGTAGTCGTCTCCAATGACCTGAATCCTCAATCCAGCTTGAGCAATCAAGCATACCGTGGCACTCGTCCTCTCATCACCGTACATCAGGATCGTCTTTAGCTCGGTCTTTTCAGGAACCCTTTCCTCCTCTATTGTAGGCGTAGCACCACGGTTGGATATCTGGAGCTTCCTCTTTAATTCAACCTCGTTGTGGACAAGCCAAGACTTCAGGGCCTTCAGAATCCCTTCTACATATCCAGGAGATTTTCCCTCAGACTCCATCTTCGTGATATGGTCCTGGATCAAGTCCTCAAGCTCCTTCCTGTTCCTCCTACCGATGTTGACGAGTTCCAAGGGCGTTAGTTCGTGCTGCTCACAGAAGAGACCCAACCTCCTCAGATTGACCTCTGCGGTGGAAGGGCTCCCCCGTGCGACATTCGTGTACCACCTCGTCACATCGGGGTCTTTCAGCAGCTCGGCCTTCTTGCTCAACCCGAAGCCTGGGGATACGATCTACGCACCTTATATATAAAGGACTCGCTATGAATTTTATATGGGTCGGGCAGGACTCGAACCTAACGTGTGACTCATTGTTCTTTCTTTTATGATGTCATTGCTTCTAACAGGCAAGTGGGAGATATTGTGTGCTCGGGCCTCTCACAGGGATTCTTTATGGGAGGGAAACGGACAGCAAATATCTTACCCAACAGTTAAGGTGCATCTTCACTGACCTCTCCACTCTCGAGGCGTCCGTTTAAACTGACGGATTATTCCAGCAGCCTTAAGATTGAAGGCATCGCGCGCTGAACCGATGGGAAGGATAACGCCCTCGTTCTCCACTTTCACTGACTCCTCTCCCTATGGAGGATAGTCCTTAACGGAAAGCTTTTACCAGCAAAGAGATTTGTTGTCAACGGGCTTGAGGCTGAGAGAGCGGAGAAGAGCTATCTTCATTCTCGTGGCTGCATGTATCCCCCTAATTCTTCTGACCTGTCGTGTAGTGCGGGCTGGGCCAGGATCTGGGCCGGACATCGAAGTTCCGGGCGGGAGGAAGATCTCCGATCATGGAGGAATGGACGTTAATGCGCAGCAGAGCGCCAGTGCTCCGACCGAGGGCTCGGTGCACATAGATGAGACGCTCTCGCTCGCGGGCATGGCCTCGGGAGCTGGACTTGCAGCGGCACGGAGGATGATGATGCAGAGGCAGCAGGACGAGGAGGAGAAGCGGAAGAGAGGGCCTATGGGATCGGGTTCCTCAGATAAAGGCAGCTCAAGCACGAAGAGTTCTGTATCTTCGGCAACCGGATTTGTGGGGGGCAGGCCATTTGCACAGGTGGAGCCGCCGAAGGCAATGCCAACGTCCTTCAGTGCTCAGCCCATCGACAAAGGAGCTTCGGATGACGAGGCGTTTCCCTGGCACGAAGTTCCTGGGGCGTTTGCTAGCACCTTTGCCTCTATGCCCTCCGGCATCTGGGAGGGCCTCAAAGAGGACTATGGCGCTTGGAGGGCTTACTTCAAGGACCCAACTAGTGTGGCTCCGTCGAACATAGCGCCATATCTTACTCAGTTTGGCTACGATGAAATGGGCTGCCGCTTCAAGGACATCAACCCCGAGGCTGGAGCTACAGTAATGGCTGCGGTCGATTTCTTCGGGCTTGGCAAGATACCTTTCACAGGCAACCTCCCAAGGGGGCTGATACTTGAATCACTGAAGCACGGAGGTGGGTTAGAAGGTCTTCAGGAGGGCTTCAGGTACACATCCATTGGCCAAGTGTACACTTTAGCCTCGATGGCCCTAGACCCTTCGCTGGACGAGCACCTCAGGGCACAGTGCTCTGGCCAGCTGATGGCGCAGGGAAGCCTGATCGCGTTCTCAATGCTGGGATCCAAACTGATACCGAAGGTGAAGTCGGGGCTTGCGGAAGCACTGGACGAGATCAGGACAGGAGCCAATGCTCAAAGCCTAACTTACATGGATGCCGAGGAATTCATATGGAGGCAGGCCATGTGTGAAGCTGTTCAGGATTCCAATCTCGAAGCTCTGGCGCAAAACGCGGAGGACTTAGGAGAACTCAAGAGCTACTACGAGGGGGGTGAGCTAGGCCTCATACTGAAAGGCAGGACCATTAGAGCAATGGAAGGACATAACATACGTGCAAGCCTGCGTATCGACTTTCCACCAAGCCTCATCGAGGCGATTTTGACTGAAGAAGGTCCTGTTCAAGTCGAGATGATCAACCCAATAACAGGCAAGATCTACAGCTTTTACAAGGATTTCCACAAAGTAGAGGATCCAGATATCGATCTTCCATTCGATATTATGAACGACTTTCAAGTAGGGAATGAAGTAGTCTTGAAGTTGAAGAGACTACCGGCTTGGGAGTTTATGAACCAAATCAAGGGTGATGCGTCAATCCTCAGTTTCAATAGGCAGGGAGTTCTAGTAGCAAATCTCGGTGGGAAAGAGATTCCGATCAAATCATTAGACTACGACTACGTTTCAGGTAGGGAGATAGGGGGCGTGGTCTACGTAGAATCTCAGGTTGAAGATATCTACGGCAACGTTATGAGATTTAGAGTTTACGACAATGGATTCGGCGACCAATGCTTCACGATGAAGAGCGGAGGTAGTTTCCGTCCAATTGAGAGGCTTGAATACGACGCTAAAAGAGATTTCGTTGATATAAAATATCGTCTAAGCGAAGACCGTAGCCAAAGAACCGCCCTGTTCTTCAAAGAGCTACCGGACGAGATAGACCTTGATGCTGGCATGGCTACGGAAGAAATGATAGAGAGGGTCAGGTCGAGAGACAAATGCAAAATGGGTGAGGTTGGTGAGGAAATAGCAGAGAAGTTTGTTGTGGAAGAGCTTGGGGCAAAAGTTCTAGGTAAACCAAGTAAAGTAAGTCATCATGGTCCCGACCTCAAGCTTCTGATCGATGGTGAACCTGGCATTGTTGAAGCGAAGCTTGTGACGTCTGAGTCTGATCTAGAAGGACAGTTCGTAAATGCCATTTCTGATGTTTGTCGCCGTTTCGAGCATAGCAGCGAGTATAAGGAGGGAGTAGCCTTTACTGTATACTTCGATCAAGTGACAGGCCACTTCGAATATGTCTATAGAATAATAACTCCTGAAACCCAAGATACTGCATTCCGTGGACTATATCTGACAAAAGGTCAGATAGCTGATATCAGCCAGCTGGGCATAGATGTGGGCACTCAGGATCAGCCGCCCGCAATCCAAAGTTTCGCTGGACGCCCTATTAACCAAAGTATGAGTTCAAATGCGCAGTATAGTCGCCAGCAGACGATGTTTGGGTCAGGACAGGAGCAAGGAACGAGTGGTAGAGGTAGACAAGAGGAAAGCAAGAGCTCTGTCGATGATACTAGAGCCCAAGATGTCAACAGTAATAAAAAAATTGCGAACACACAAGATACGGTTGGAGTTGGTTCGAAGCAGTGGTCATTAACACATTCGCAATCAAAAGATCGACAACAAAGATCGAATCAACCCTCTCAAACTCCTACACAGAAAGAGCAGCAAGCGAAGAAGAATGACGACGGATCGAAAGCTAGATCTGGAAACAAGAGCCCCACCAACTCGCAGTACAAGGATCGAGGACCGAGCAGACCATCGAATCAACCCTCTGAGCCTCCGACCAAGGTTAAACAGCAAGAGCAGGGGAGCAAGACCGCCAAAAGCGACCCCAAGAAAGCCTCCGTGGACGACAGCAGCAAGACTTCGAAAGCGCGGGACGATGGGCAGCAGACTGCGTTTGAGGGCAGAGAAGGCTCAGGAAAACCTATGGCACAGCAAGCACAGCAGGCGCAGCGTCAAGGACAGCAGATAAATCAGCAAGGACAACAGAGGCAGCAGCAAGGCAACAACGCCACCAAAGGCGAAGCCAAGCCAGCGTCCTCAGATAAGAATAGCAAAAGTGATTCTCGGCAGGGACAGCAGACGCAGAAGAAAGGAAGCGAGACCGTAAAAGACAACGAAAAGCCAGCGCCCTCGAACAGCAACAATAGCAGCAAAGGCGCTAAAGATCCCGACTCCAGGAATTACGCTCCGTCGCGTAGAAGTGGGGCTGGACCGATATGAAGGTGGAGAGCTATGACTGGGTTCACGCCCGAAGCTAATGAAGAGTTCGTCCGGAAGGTCAAGGAACTCCTTGAGGCCATAACTGGACAGCCATACTCGATCGCCCAGAAAGAACAGTTGGATGGATCTATCTGGGGAGTATTTCTTGACAAAGACAAAATTAGTAGGGCAGAGAGGATCTCTTTGAACAAGGGTGCGTGGTGGGTTGGGGAAGAACAAGATTGCACTTTATTTGTGTGCTCGTGGCGCTTTTACAATGTGAACGATATTGCATCCGATGAATACCGATTGAATGAACGGATCGATGACGATCTGCTGGAAAGGAATAACTGGGAGAAGTATAGGAAGAAGGTGCCTGGACTTATAGCTGAACTGGAGGCTGTCGAGAGGATAGCTAACGAAATGAATGAGAAGTATGGAGCAAACATAAAGCTCTTGGCTCGTCAAAAACCATACTGTGAAACGAGCTTTGACGCCAAAGGGATGAGCGAAGATGAGAAGCTCCATGAGATTGAGAAGCATACGAGAGCGATGTATGAGACTTGGGGAAATTGGAGGGAATGGGCGGGCAGAATAGGGAATGATATCTATGCCAAGACATCGAGGAAGCGACTGTTGAGAACAGAATATATCAAGATGGCCCTATCTTCACTGAGATATATTACAGGAGCTAGGTATGATGACAGCCACTCTGGTCGAGTTCGAATGAAGCAAGGGACAGGGGCTCTTTGGGCTGCAGTAGGAGATTCGAGCGACGAGAAGAACATTGCTGCTAACAGGGGAGTTTGGTTTGTCAAGGAGACGAGGCATATTATCGTCATGATGTCCGATAACCTAGAAACGATTAACGCTCGAAGCTTGGAGGAGTATGTGCTGATTCGACAGAGGGGAACAGGTAAGATTGTTGCCCGTGGAACCGTGGGCGGATACAAGGAGACTATCATTAGCTCCGAGCTTTTACGTAGAGTTATAGAGCAAGTTTGTGAGAAATTCAAGGTCAAGATAGATATGGCAAAAGATGAACCAGTATTGGTGACGACATTTAACACGAGCGAGCTGAGGCCATATGGGAAGCTCTATGAGCTCGAGAAACACGCGAAGGCAATGGCGGAAGCATGGAATAGAATCAAGGACGTGACTCTGAGACAAAGGGTGAAGTAGATCATTGCATGAGAACCACCGGAGCACGAAATCCGTCTCGTATAAAGCCATTTAATCATTGCTATGTAGCTCTTGCTCAGAGTCGAGTTGGGGATCAAGTAGGGCATGGGCCTGCTCTTCGTAACGGTTGCCTCTGGATTCGAGAAGGATGCCATTTCGGAGCTGCACAGTGCTCTCAGCAACGATAGGGTGTGGTGCAGATCTGCGTTTAAGGGCATTGTGATAGTCTCCACCTTCATCGATTGTAGGAGGGCGGCTAAGGCAGTAGAGAGCTGCGATACGAGGTTCGTCGCCAGGATCGTGCCCGTGGACAGAGTCGTTAGGGCTGATCTGCAGAGCATCGTCTATACTGCCCTGAGGATTGGCGGGATAGGTGGCGAAGATGCCTTTGCCGTGAGATGTCGGAGAAGGGGGAGCCATGATTTCTCAAGCAAGGACGTGGAATACGCAGTAGGAAGCGCCATCAATGTGGGACATGTCAACCTAGAGGATCCCGAAAAGATCATCAACGTGGAGGTCCTCTTCAACCGGGCCTATATTTCCATATTAAGGAAAGGCGAAATCGTTGAGAAGAAGATCCTCGTCGAGAGGAAGTGGGAGAGGGGGAAGAGGCCCATCAACAGGTCGGAGCTCAAGATACTTGAGATCCTGGAAATCTTTCCGGATATGGCATACTGTAAGATCGCTTTGGATCTCGGTGCAGCGCCAGGTGGATGGTCAAAGGTTCTTTCACGAAATGCCAATAGGGTGTATGCCGTCGACCCAGCTTCCTTGGATGAAAAGATCCTTAGGCTCGGCAATGTAATCCACATACCTAAGAAGCTGGAGGAACTCAATAGCGAGGATGTCCCTGAGAGGGTCGACCTCGTCGCATGTGATGCGAATATCTCAGTCCATGAGCTGATCTCCTCGATAGGACCCGTGGTTATGCGCTTCCTAGCCGAGGATGGCTTCCTGGCACTAACACTGAAGGCTGTAACCTTCCCATTCAGGATGGAGCTTGAGGAATCGGCTGAAGCCATCGCAAAGGAGATGGAGGCCTTAGGCGTTAAGGTTCTGGCTGTGACAAAATTACCCCACAACACTAGAAGTGAGATGACCTACATCGGAAGAAGGTACGGTTACCGGTTCTAACTTCTATCCGCCAGGCTTTTCGACCTGCCACTTTGACCTTTGAAGCGTCTCCTTATCTTGAATGGCCTTTGTCAGGGAAGCGATGGACGATTTGATGCCGGCTATCTTCATTTCTATGGATTTCTGCTCTTCCTGCGTCGATGACATCTGCCTCGAAATAGCTGTGAATTTCATCTCTATTTGGGAGGCTTCTTGGAAGTCGCGGGTTGATGACCAAGAAGTATAGAGTTTGTCCTTCTCCGCAGTGAGCTCGTTCAGCCTCTTCTTCTGCTCTTCCCTCTTCGACTCGAGTTCTTGTAGCCTCTCCTCGAGTTTGACCTTTTCGTTCTTCAACTGCTGAAGGTCCTGCGACATATCTGTCTTGCCTTACTTCAGAGGATTCACAATCACCCGGACCGACGCTTAAAAACTATTCTCTCGGAGTGGCTTGTTGCACAAATGTCCGATCGTCGACAGATTACGCTGTTCCTCTGGCCGTTCCAATTCCCCCCAGATATGAAAAACTCGAATTACGAGCTCAAGTCATGCAACATGGAATCTAACTGAAAAAGAAATAAAAAAAGGAAAAAGGGTAGTCGATCACGGAGTGACGATGACAGTTCCAGCAAAGTTTTGGTATTTGTCGTGATAATTGAAGGTTCCTGTGGAGTTGAATGTATAGACGAAGCTTTGGCCCGTCGGCAGGTCCCCTGAGTCCCAAACTCCATTCGAGCTGGTGATTGTGTGCGTAACTGGATCTGTGTTAGTCCATACGACGGTACCGCCCACTGGGATGGTGATGGTTGATGGGCTAAATGTAAAGCCGATGATGGCTACGTTGAAGGAGGTCAGCGGATTTGTCACGATTACTTCTATCGCATCTGATTGGCTTATTGAACCAGAGGTTGCCATTACACTTAGCGCATAAGTCCCGAAGGGCGGGCGAGATCCATACCCGTATGCGATGCCCGAGACAACTTGTAAGTTTAGAGTGGCGCTAACCTGTCCATTCGCCGGAGGCGTGACTGTGGTCGGATTTAGAGTGGCGATGACGGCCGTCGATGACCCGCCAACTAATGTCAATTGAACTGGCGAATTGAAGCCGCCCACTGAGCTTACGGTCACGGTCACCGCTATGCCCTGATTAAAGGTCTCTGCTCGGTTTATGAGAACCCTTCCAGTACTGATCTCTATGTTGAATGATGTCGGTTGCTCTACAGATATGGTCCTCAGATCGCTGAAGGCCGAATTCCCATCAACTATGGCGTGTGCGCGGATTGAGAACGTGCCCGTCTGGTTGGGCGCGGCGACGATTGCTGAGAAGGTTTGCGGCGTGTCACCAGAGACCACTACGCTGACGATGTCGGTCTCGCTCATGCCTAGGTGTATGGCGCTGTGCGAGATCACGCCGGGGATCCCACCAGTTACATTCCACGTTACGGTGAAGTGTTCACCAACCGAGACCGTTGAGGGGCACGAGAGGATCGTGACCAGAGGCACTTGCAATGCCTGTAATTGCTGATTCAAGGCCGCTACCTGAGCTTCGGAGCCGGAGAGTGATGCTTGGAGCATGGAGACACTGCCCTGCAACGTCGTGACCTGAGCCTGCAGGCCCGATACTTGAGTGCTGAGGGAGCCGATCTGCCCTGAGCTGGCCGCATAGCTTCCTAAGCCGCCAGCTACTAATCCGATGATCAACAAGATTACTCCCATTGATGTCTTCATAGTTCATTCATCTTGACTCGATTTAAAAGGGGGCTCGTATTTAAGGCAGTGTGACTGTTAGCGGGCAGCAACAGGTTCTTCGACCATCGGTGAAGGCCGGGATATCGAGGTGATGTCATGGTCAAGATCAGATCTCTGGAGCGTTCTACAAGGAAGAAGTCAAACTGACGTCAGATCATCCGCTGAAGAACAGCCTCTCGGCATTCCTGTAGTAGATGAGTTCCCGATCCTCCTCGTCTATGTTGAGCTTTTTGACGAACTCTATTACATCCCCTATACCATTCGCCGGCCTGTCCGAGCCGAATAATATCTTCCTCGCATCTCCGATGTAGTAGATGGCCCTGGAGATCTGATCGCGAAGCCATTCGATGTATCTTCCAACATACTTCGTGGATCCTCCAAGTAGACCCGAGATATCCAGGAAGACGTTCTCGTTCTTCGATGCGACCTCCGCTGCATCCATGATCCATGGGTTTCCCATGTGGCAGATGACGATCTTCAACCCCGGATTCTGAACGGATACGTCATCCAAATGAACTGGCAGCGAATACTTGAGCCTCCCATCGGGCGAAGCGAAGTCGCCGCTGTGGAAGAGCACAGGAAGCCCCTTTCTCTCGGCGTAGGAATAGATGGGCTCACAGATCTCATCGTTAGGGTAGAACGCTCCGTAACCAGGATACAGCTTGATGGCCTTGATCCTCGAGGAGTTGATCTCGATGAATCGCAACCCGTGCCCTATGTCGTGCATCGGATCAATGGAGGCCACAGGATAGAGGCGCCCAGGGTCCAAAGCAGTTATCGCAAGTATTTGATCGTTGGTCTCGGTCGAGAGGACTAGGCTCTTCTCGACGCTGAATCGATCCATCTCGCTCAGCAGTTCCCTAGCGGGCGCCAGGTCACCTAAGCCGGGTTCAAGCCAACAGTGCGAATGGACGTCTATTATTCTCATGGATCTCTACTTTTCTTCGTGGTCGATCTTCCTCAGGAATTCGTTCATCTGCAACACCCTGGTCGCCATCGGCGTCTTCAGCAACTCCGCTAGATCGACAGTTCCGACACTCGCATCTATATTTCCATGAGTTGGATGCCTCAGCATTTTCTCAGCGACAAGGTCAAGCTGAAGTGGAATCCCCTTGAAGGGCTTTGGGATTCCTGGGAAGATATGGCCTTGGCTGTGGGCAGAGTGGATGCTAACGTAGCTCTTGACTATCTCAGCCCCCTGGTGAACGCCAATCCCATGCCACACCGCAGCCGCCTCTGGGGAGAGAATTGAGTAGAGGGCGAACTGGGGCGAAGCAGGAGTCCTCTTGAAACTATACTCGATGAGATCTTTGGCATCAACATACAGGTCTTCGCATGCCTTTGCTATACTGACGTCGCTTTCGTCCACATCATTTGGATAGAGGAGAGTTGGCCTGTAGCTGACCTTGATGCCCCTGAATTCCGTATTCTCGAAGGTCAGCTTGCCCGAGGCCGCCCTTTTGGAGCCAATCCCTTTGCTGGAATGCGGGACCACGGGGAGGAGCGTCTTCCTCTTCGTTATGCTCCTTCCCATCAACTCGTAGAGCAGGCTTATGGTGTCATAATCACTGTGGGTCTGGCAAATGAGTTGGTGCGCTACACCGCCTTCACCCTCTAGGCTTAGAGTCTCCAGTGGCATACGCAGCGCCGGGATGACGAGTTGGATGCCCAGCTGATCGGAGAGCTTATTGAGTTGTTCATATTTCATCGCATCAACAGCATCAACATATCTTTCCATATTTTCTATGTAGAACTGGATTCTCGAGACTTCATCGTTTGAGATGAGGATTCCCGTGTACTTCTTTAGGAATGCCTCATCCATACTGAGGCCATCCGTTGTGATGTTATAAGCGGGGAATGCGCTCTTTCCAGTGGTTACGATCGATTCCCTCAGGGGATTCACGGAATACCTATCAGGTTCGACGTCGTCCGTATTCATGAGGAATGGGACGATGGCGCCCTTTGGCGGTTCCTCCACCCTCTTCGCCACCTCCTGTGCGTCCTCAACTGTGATCTCCTTTTCGGCCTCAAGCGTGTAATTCGCACAGGCCTCTAAGAGCCTGGCCGTGAGAATCCCCTGCAGGTCCTCAAGGGTTAGTTGTGGGTTGGAGTATTCGGTCGAGGCCCTCAGGAAGAAGCGATTCGAGCAATCCGCCGTTCTCCTCCGGCCATCCTCGAATATGAAGAGACCAGTTGAGGCGGTCTTCTCCGAGTTGGCAAGGTGCTTGGCCAGTTCCCGGATGCATTGGTTGGAGGAACCGATGAAGCCGCTGATCGTTTCGCGGATGAGCTCCCTCTGCAAGGTCGCGAGCTCGGGCAGTGAGCGTCCGCATTTATGGCTTAATGCCCCACATGCACAAAAGGTGACGAGGGCCATATCGTCGCTTAAAATTATGCCGATGGAATGACTAATATCCCCTGATCTACATACTACTGAGGTTATGCCGACCGATGTGCCCCCTCAAGCCCACGCCTCAGAGGCCATCTTAAAGCGCTCCGATGCCTTTGGGCTAGGCGACTCCCTTCTGGCCGGTAGATTCAACCCCCTTCCCTGGCTCGACCTATGCCTGAGCTCATATGAGTTAACCATTCGACCGGAGACCGACGCGCTCCTTTCCAGACAGCTCCTTGAGACCAGGATCGAGATGATGCGCCATCAGGTATCGGCGGCACTGAAAGTCAGGGATCACATGAACGGGAGGGCTCTACTGGCCGATGAGGTGGGCTTGGGAAAGACGATAGAGGCCTGTATGATCTATAAGGAATTGGCTTTGAGGGGCCTCGTGCGGAAGGTCCTCGTGCTCACTCCCCCCGCCCTAGTCTATCAGTGGCATGAGGAACTGAGCACGAAGTTCTTGGAGGAATTCACGGTCGCATCTGGACCCAGTAATAAATTCGGCGACTTCGCCTCGAATGAGAAGATCATCGTCTCCATAGACACCGCTAAGAGGACCGGCGTGAAGAAGAGGCTTTGCTCCGTCTTCTGGGATCTGCTGATCGTGGATGAGGCTCATCGCCTGAAGAATTCCAGAACCCTAAACTACAGGCTTGTGAGGGATATTTCCAGCACTTACCTGCTGATGCTCACGGCCACGCCCATTCAGAACAGCCTAGCGGAGCTCTATAATCTGATCAATCTGGTGAAGCCGGGCCTTCTGGGTTCGCGCCTCGAGTTTCAGTCCAGATTTTCCGCTGACTACAAGGGAAGGAGGGTTACAAATCATCTGGCCCTTCAGAGGATCCTATCGGATGTCATGATCAGGACGAGGAGAAATGAGACGGGCCTCCCTTTTACGCGCAGATACTCCAACACCATGAGGCTGATTCCCAAGGAGGGCGAGCATCGGCTGTACGGTGCTGTCACGGAGTACGTGAGGTCACGCTATGAATCACTGCCAGAGGCGAAGAGGGTTAGAGCTGCGCCCGATGTATTCCTCCTCATAACCCTCCAGAGGCAGCTGACCAGCAGCACTCCTGCGATCTCGAGGGCTTTGGAAAGACGAAGGGAGAGATCCACGCCAGAGGGAGTTGGGGAGATCGATAGGCTGCTCCATCTGGCATCGTGCGTCAAGGAGGACAGCAAACTGATGGCCATGAAGAAACTTGTCGAGTCTGCATCCAGAAAGGTGTTGGTATTCACGACATTCCTAGCAACTCAGGAATACATCAGGGCAACTCTCGTCGACCTGGGCATGGAGGTTGCCTGTTACAGCGGTGCAATGAATGAAGAGGAGAGGCAGCGCTCATTGAAGGCCTTCAGGGGAGATGCCAAGGTGCTGGTATGTACGGAAGCTGGCAGCGAGGGAATGAACCTCCAGTTCTGCAACGTGGTCGTGAATTATGACCTCCCATGGAATCCATTGAGGGTCGAACAGAGGATAGGCCGAGTTCATAGGATCGGACAGGAGAAGGACGTCTACATATTCAGCTTAACGGTTAGGGATACAATAGAGGATCACATTCTGGAGCTCCTCTACGAGAAGATTCAGCTGTTTCAATTGACAATCGGTGACTTGGAGCTGATCCTTGGTGATGAGGTCAGGAGGATCGAACCGAGGATCTTCAGATCGTTCATGGAGAATGATAAGAAAGGGGCGAAGAGGGCGATCGAGGAGCTCGGTTCATATCTTGTTGGCAGAAAGAAGCGCGCCGAATCTACGAAGAGGAGGAATGAGTCGATCTTCGAAACGGTCTATCTATCGCCATTGGAGGAGGAAGGAGGCCAGTGAGCAAGGGGGGGATGAAGCCATCAAGGACTTCGTATTGAAGTATTTGGACCTCTCGGGACAAGATGTTCGCTCTGAGGATGGTTGCATCCTCGTGGGGTCTCGGTCCGATCCTGAACACGCCCATGCCATAATGTTCTCGGGCGAGGTGGCCAATAGGGGGCAATGCGAGCTCGTAGCTGTGGGCAGCCCTTACTTGAGCCGTATCTTGGAGGACACGAGGAGGAGGGGTGTTGCTGCAGCCCAACTGCCAACGGCGAATCCCGAAGTGGCACTGGGACGAATATCACCCAACACCAGTTTTACCATTCTGGGCTCTGTTGAGGAGATGCCACGGAGGGCATTGAAATTGTACTATCTTCTCACCTATACCTCTAACAAGAGATCGCAGAGGATTGTGGAAGTGGCCCTCGATGCATCGGGACAGGAGATACAATGGCTCTACTCGACACGAAGTTATCTAAATGATGAAAAGCCTGAGAAGTTTAGGGCTGATAAGCTGGAGCTCGTCCTCGATGGATCGGCCTTCATACTTGAGAAGAGGATGGAGCAGGAGCTCAGAGGCCTCAAGGAGGAATCGGCGCGTCTTCTATCCGATGCTATAGATAGGATACAGGGCTATTATGCTCAGCTCAGGGATGAAACGAGGAATGAGGCCGAATTCAACCGTAGCCATTCCGAAGGATCATCAGAAGGGAGAAGGGGGGCTATCTCTGCGGGCATGAGCTTCGACGAGGCCAAAAGGCTGATCGCCGATTACGATAGGCTCGAGGATCTGGAGATCGAGAGGGAGAGGGCTCGATATCGAGTGAGGGCTGAAGCCACGATCGTTGGCATCCTACTTCTGAGTTACAAGGTGCTCAGATGTCGCGTGGAACTGAAGGACGAGAGGGCTTCCAGGGAGATAGAGCTCAATATACTCCCAAACGGTGAGGCCGAGTCCCTGGCCTGCGAGGCCTGTGGCAAGCCGATAGGGGAGATCCATATGTGCTCGAATGGCCACATCGTCGGGTCAGAATGCATCGTAAGCGATGCTGCCGGAGATAAGCGCTGCGTCATATGTGAGACAAAAAAGTAACGGATTTCCCACATCCTTTCAGGGCGCATTAGCCAACTCACCTCAGCGATCTGCGATGGCAAATGATAGTTGGTTATTTTTCCCTCAGATTCAAGCGCGAACCTTTTTGGCGTGGTTCCCGCACAGCGATGAGCACTGCGAGACCTATCGCCGTTATCGCGGTGCTGAGGAGGAAGATAGTGCGGAACGAGAACGCATCAGCCAATACGCCGCCCAGAAGTGGCGCCAGAGCTTGGAATGGAGAACGGAGGGTGTTCACCAAACCAACATAAATTGGTCTCTTGTCTGGGTTGGAGAATTCAAGAACAATGCTCAGGCCGGAAACTGTGAAGGCACTGAGCGATACACCCGAGAGCAGAAAGACTAAGCCATAGATGGAGGGTGAGGAAGCGAATGCCGCGAGAATGCTTGCTGAGATTCCGATGATCGTGCCGAGTTGTAGAACTTTCTTGTGGCCTTGCCTATCGCCAAGGAAGCCCCAGAGGATATTGGTGAGCGCCTGACCTCCCATGTAGAGTGCGGTGAATAGTCCTATCATTTCGCCCGAAGGCTTGAGATCGTTTATAGCGGCGACGATGTAAAATGGCGAGCCAAGGGCTCCGAGCGATAAAATTATACTGCTGATCAAGTAGAGTTCGAAGTTCCTGTCTGACCCGAGGATGGACGGAAGATCAGCGAGGTACTGCCTGAATGAGGTGGCCTCCTCGGCTATAGAATCTTCAGGCTCACGGACCATGGCCAAGAAGATCCAAGAAAAGACCTGCAGGCAGAATGCCACTAAGAAACAGTAGGCAAACCCATACGGGAAGCCATAGGACTGCAATAGGAAGCCCGCTAAGAGACCGCCGAGCGTGCCAACAACCGAGCCCACGAAGAAGCTGAAGCCGAAGAACTTGCCTCGCCATCTGATGGGGATGATCTTGGCTATCATCTCAAGCCAAGCTGGTGTCAGCAACCCGCTGACCATGTTCGTTATCGAAAGGAAAAGGAAGAAGAGGAGGAGCATGACGGTCGCTCCAGTCGATGGAAGGAATAGAAGGAAGAGCCCGAACACCAACCAAGGAAAGCGCTCCAAAGAGGTCACGACAACGATCATGTCCTTCTTCACTGGGAATTTCGCCACAGAATGTGCTGCAAAGACCTGTGGAAGGCTCCAACCTGCAACGTTGATCGTTGAGATCAGACCTATTAGAACATAGGAGGATGTCAGATTCATGACAAACGCAGGCAATATCGTTGTAGTTGAGAGCATGCTCAGAGCTGTCATGAAGAGCCCGTTGTCCATAGAGCAGGTTAGGAAATTCCATCTGAAATTCCTCCTCAAGTAGGGCTCGGTGTCTTCTTTCAAATTGGCGCTAGGTAACTCTAGACCGCTATATAGAGTAGAGAGCAGCCGATGAAGGGTAGAGTACGAGCTCCGATGAACCGCGATTCATTGGGGGCTAAATAGGAATAGTGGGGTAAGGGGGTGACACGCATTGAAAGTGCTGGGATGTGACAGGAAATGCGAGTCCTGTCCTCTTCTGGAGCTTTGTGGCGGCATCGAGCAATATGGCGTCAAAGGCTATCACTGCTCATTGGCAGGCTGCGAACTGAAGTTCCCGGCCCTGAAGAGGATGCAGGAGTGCAGCACTTGCCGTCACATCAAGGTCGCGTGGGACCTGAAAGAGTGGGAGGTAGCGAATCTTGTGTCCGAAGTTACAAATCTGAAAGCGATAGAGGCCCGTCCTCCGGAGCTGCCCACCGTCGTGCCCACCATATCCCTCAAGGATTCCACAAGCTACGACTTCGGCCTATTGGACGTAAACGCCCTCGTAGTCATGTTCGAGGATCTCTTCGACGAGGAGATTCGAAGGAAGGTCGAGGATGCCGGTGATATACACACCTACCTGAACTTCGACGGCAAGGTGCTCGCCTCCTCGATAATGCCCGATGACATCATCACGCAGGAAGAGGTGTTCTATTTCTTCTTGGACACGGTGGATAGGCTCAAGTTCGATGCGGCCATAGCCTGGGACTCCCCCGTCTACATCGACATCCCGCTCTACGACTCCTGGGTCAACCTGCTCATGGGGCTGAAGCTCACGCACGAGCTGGCCGAATGGGGCATGCCCGTCTACGGGCTCGCTAAAGGCAACCTGGAGAATCAGATCAAGTTCAGCGTCGAGACCCTAGCTAAGGTTGGCATCAATTCGATGGCCCTCCATACTTCCGAGTACATGATGGACTACAAGGTCGACAGCATGGTTAGGCAGGTTCTCTACTCGTATTCCAACCGCCTTTCCGAGTCAGCTAAGTCAGTCCTCCTCGTGGGAGTTCTGAACCCAAGGTGGCTTCCTCTCATCGAGGACACATTCCCAAGGGTTAAGCATCAGAAGCTGTCCATCGCTGGCCTGAGCTGTTTCTTGGATGCGGAGAGGGGCCGAATCTACTCTGCCTCAGAGTACGTCGACACCACGAGCAAGTACGTGCAATGCGAGTGCTCAGCATGCTCGGAGATCGGGCCCCTGGACCTGATGGCGAATCTCGGGGCGAGGATAAGGCACAACCTCAACTACATGATCGAGCAAATCACTAATCCATCGCCTGCTTATGCCCAAATGAAAAAGTATGATTTGGTACTCCAAGAGAATAAGAAGTTACTGCTCGCATCAGACTTCCATATGTGGATAAGTTGTGGCAATTTCTATGCGAAAGAAACTTGGGCAGTTTATTCTTGGATTAGATATAGTAAAAGCACTGTAAAGGTAAAAATCCTCAAGCGATTCTGCAAGACATTTGGCTTAAAGATAACAGCCGAATGGATAAGCAAGAAGATGCAGGAGTTGTTCCCAGGCGTAGAGTGGGGAGGCGATCTAGAACGGATAAGGAGAATGCTCGGAAGGAAAAAAAAGCGAGTGAAGGCTCTTGTTGAGGGTGCCTTCGAGCACTTCGGCAAGAATGAGCTATACAAAGGGCAATTCATCAAGTATTTTAGAGATCGGGGAATGGGCACAGAGGAGATCGATAAGCTCTGGGTTAAAGCGCATAGCATGAGGATAATAAAGATAGGAGCAAGGTCAGTAATACGCAAGAAAAACACACTGGCGATATTGGGCGATGTAATGGTCTTCATCTTGGCGGGGAAGGAGAATGAGTAAGCAGGAATGGAAGCTCGCATACAAAGGGTAACCATAAACACTCAGTCTTTAACAATAGCATAAGCATCTCCTAAATTTGAGTTATTGAATAACGGTATAAGTCGGTTATTGTATGGAGTATCACAAGGTTATTTGTCCCCCTCTTTCTAAAAGAGCTAGTTCTTCGTGTTTGGGATAATCGTGCTTCGATTGCTCTTCTGGTGGGGCTTGACAAGATCAAAGCTTAGTTGGAAAGGCAGGGGACCAACTACAGATTGGGGATTAATCAGGCCATTGAGCAAGCCCAGAAGGAGGCTCAAGTATATCGGTCGAGAACACCCATTCCCCAACTATCTATGGTAGATAGACTGGAATTAGGTCCCGTTAAGGGAGGCTATTAGGAGATATGGGAATCCTAAGCAGATCCTGACCGACAATGGCACGCAGTTCATTCCCATCAGAAGGTAGGATCGTTGATAACTAGAGCACTCACCTCGGCAATACGCAAGCCGATCATGATAGGCAAGGTGTTGATATAGTTCAACACATATGAGGAGGAGATAAGTAGGTACAGGAGCTTGGAAGCATAACTAGATTACTTGCCCGAAAAACTTAAGCCTAAGGGATAGAGTTCGAGTCAGGGCCCGTAGCTACAGCCTGCGGATGACAGCTGCTAGAATAGCTTGGTAGAGCAACAGGCTCATAAATCGGCGTGGAGGAAAGAAGGTAAACAGCTCCCTCTACCTGTGTGTCGGGTGTTCAAGATCTATGAAAATCGCCCCGGGCCCATCCCCTTGCTTGCATCGATGGATGGAAGCAATATATCCGCTGTGAAGAGCTCCTGTCTAAACAATGACGGCAACTATAATCGATGGGAAGCGAGTCGCCTCGGAGATAAGAACGCTGGTCAAGGACGAGGTTGAACGGCTCGTTGGCAAAGGCACCAAGCCATGTCTCGCCACTATCCTCGTGGGATCGGATGAGGCCTCCAGCCTCTACGTCTCCCTCAAGCACAAAGCTTGCCAGGAGGTCGGCATAAGGTCGATCGACCACCGATTTCCGGAAGGCACCACGCAGGATAGGATAGCTGCGAAGGTAGATGAGCTGAACGAAGATGATAACGTCCACGGCGTCCTGGTTCAGCTACCGTTACCACCTAACTTGGAGGCTCAAGGGGTAATGGAGAGGATATTGCCCGAAAAGGACGTGGATGGCCTTAACCCCAGCAATATGGGTCGCGCGATGTATAAGAGGTACGGCCTTCTCCCATGCACGCCTGCAGGAATAATGGTTTTACTTTCTCGCTATTCAGTGGATGCTATGGGAAGGCTTGCCGTGATAGTCAATAGGAGTCCCGACGTCGGCAAGCCACTAGCCCTGTTGCTCCTCAATCGGGACGCAACTGTAACGGTGTGCCATTCCAAGACCAAAGAGATCGAAGAATATACAAGGCGTGCGGACATCTTGATAAGTGCCGTAGGAAGCCGTCCGGAATTCCTAATCAGAGAGGACATGGTTAAGCCAGGCGCTGCCGTGATTGATGTCGGCATGAACAGAGTCGATGGGAGACTCTGTGGGGATGTCGACTTCGAGAGGGTGCTGCACAGGGCATCGTGTATAACGCCAGTTCCGGGGGGCGTGGGACCAATGACGATAGCCATGCTACTTCGGAATACTCTAGCAGCGGCATCTGCCCAAGTAGGAATGGAGCTGGTGCAATCGCTCACCTTCGACCGAGAGATATCGAGCCCTGCGCTATGAACTTCGGCCCTTCGTATTGACATTGGCCATTCTGCTTAATCTGGGGATAGCTATCGCAGTGAGCACAATGCCTTTCAGCATCGATGGGCCGGTCTAGGCCGATTTAGCCCCTTTTTTAGGGGTATCAATATAGACTACAATTTAATTACCTTTCCACTATCAACTACTATACGAAATCATTTTTCGATATATCGAAACTAACTATCAATTGTAGAAAAATATATGACCATAATATAGAAAATATATATAGAAGAACGTTCCTTTTCTATGTAAACGTCGCTCGCGCCCAGCGCCGTCAGGAAACACTTCCCAGCTAGTATAAGGAGAAAAGGAAACAATTGCATCAAGGGTGTTTGTACGATAGTATCGCAGTCGGACAATTACTTGCTGCGAAGAGAGGTTTTACGTTAGTTCAGTAACTGGTAGGACGAAGGACATGCTAGGAGAAACATATCTCTCTCAGGATCGCATCCGACAGAGATGCTATGAGTTCGACAGCATATTTCTCTCATCAATAGAGAGGATCGCTCAGGGTATATTCGGCCAAGAGACAGCCGGCGTGGTCTTCTCATATATGGAGTATTTCCATGGGCTGAAGTTCGATGAGATACCAACCAAGATAGAACTCTTCGAGGACGCGTCAGAGGACCTTCTCGGTTGTGGAGCTGCAGTATTCAAGAAGATGATACTGAGGGATATCTGCTCTCGCCTGAATGCCCAAATGCCTAATGACGATGACTTCCTCTCAACCATTAGAAGCGCAAGAGCAATGTACGTACAGGCCTCAGAATCGACAGCTGGGGAGGGCCCAGATCGATGAGGGGGACCATTTTACGGTCAGGAGAGAGGACTAAGCTCTTTGAGAGGCTCATCGATTCTGAGACTAAGGCGGAGCTTCTAATACTTTTTCACAGCAACCCAACTTTTGTCGCTAGTCTCGTTGATTTGGCCAATCGTCTGGGGAGGACGCCCGGGGAGATCAGAAAGGATATCGACGAGTTCGTCAAGATCGGCCTGCTAAACGAGAATCCGGTCTACTCCTTCGACCGTGAGAGGGACAAGGAGATACAAAGGACGATATCGAGGCAACTACAGGATACGACAGAAGAGGATGAGATAGTTCTTGAGGCGCCTGAGAGGCGTAGAACCGGTATAGAGCTCGTGGACGATCTCTTGCCCGATGGCTTTTCAACGCCCATCTCCATTCTCGTTCTAGGAGATCCTGCCTCCGGCAGGACGGTATTATGTCAGCAATTCATAAGGGAATCGCTGAAGGGCGGTCAGCTGTGCATCTATGCATCGTTGGATGATTTTCCGGAGAACATAAGGAAATCGATTGGTGAGCTCGGGGCCGATGTTGGCTCCTATGAGCGTATGGGTAAGCTCATGTTCATCGACTGTTACTCCTCTCAAATAGGGCTGGAGAGCAAGGAGAGACTATGTGTTAACTCATACAGTCTGTCGGATCTCAGCATAACGCTATCAAAGGCGTTAGCCCAACAGGAGCAGCTCGGAACGGCTGTTTTCATCCTTGACTCGTTTACAACTCTTGTGCAGAAGTGCGGTGTTCAGCCTTCATTGGATTTCCTGCGCACGCTTATAGCGAAGACGAGGATGTTCAAATCGGTCTGCCTCATAAAGTTGAATCGTAGGGCTTTTCACTCGGCCATCCTGGCAGCGGTACAGGACATGGTTGACTATGTGGTTGAGATGAAGACCGAGGAGAAACAGAATGGACTGAGTAATTATCTCAGGATCTCAAAGATCAAGGGACAAAGGCACAAGACGACTTGGACACCATACCAAGTGCTCTCGGACCATGGACTGGTTGGAAATGAGGAAGAGGTTTAAGACTATGAGCGAAGACGCATGGCACTCAAGCACGGAATACCCTTATATTGGAAAGGAGAGGCGCAAATAACCAAATGGCTGACGAGATGGGAATAGAGGGGCTTGATAAGGTACTTGGAGGGGGAATCCCAAGGGGGAGGACCATGCTGGTCATCGGGGGCCCAGGAACAGGGAAGACCACACTAAGTTTGCAGTATCTCTACAACGGCGCCGTCGAATACGGTGAGAATGGCCTCTATGTCACGCTTCAGGAGAGCCCGGAGCACATCCACAGGGATCTGCTCAAGTTCGGCTTGGACTTCGAGATATTAGAGGAAGAGGAGAGATTGAGGATAATAGACTTATCCGCATCAGCCTATCTTTCATCCTTGACGAGCATAGTCGGGATCTCATCTTCGGATTATTACCAGATCGAGAGGAGCGAGGAGATATCATCAAAGTTCGACAGTCTGATAAGGTCCATCAGGGATGAGTCCAAGGCAATAGACGCGAAGAGGATAGTCCTCGATCCCTTAACGGGCCTCGTCTTTCAGGAGCCAGATCCCGTTAGGAGGCGGATTAACATGCGCAGGATATTTCAAGTACTTGCGGAAACGGGATGCACTTCCCTTGTGGTTTCCGAGGCCAGGGCCACGGACATGGATAGGGAGTTCCAGACCGAAGAGTACTTTGCACATGGCGTCATGCTACTTCAGAACTTCGGTGAGAGGGGAACAATTGTCAGAGGTCTTACAGTTGAGAAGATGAGGGGTGTAGCACATGACCTGCAGCCCCATCCGTACCAGATAGGTAAGAAAGGGATAATCGTATTCCCCGGAGAGAGGATGTTCTCATCAACCCAGTAGCGCCCTTCTGGTAATCGGTTCTGCTCTTTCTCATACCAATTTACTTTGTGAAAGTTGCTGGAGACACAGCCTAACTCATAGAGAGGGCCTTTGCCCCTTTTATGATACTTGATCAGTTTGCCAGTTTCCTTTCCCAATCATCGAACCGATCTCCCCGCCAAACTAATAACAAGGCCTTTTTAGCTCTACGTGAAGATATTTTTGATAGACGATAAGCATTTATGATGCGACGCCCTATTTTCTATTGCCTCCAGATGAAGCCAAAGGCAACTGATCCAAAGAAATGCCCTCAGTGCGGTGCAGATCTAGTGGTTGCTTTCGACGAATATTCGGGCTTGACATGGCTGATATGCCCTGAGGGGCATGAACGTCATTATGCGAGCCTAGAGCCCACCGAGACCTGCCCGGATTGCGGAGGACGGATCGTCCTAGATGGTACAGAGCATATCTGCACCGCCTGTGGCAGGGTTTCCGGAAGGGAGCACTTCGACACTTCACTTCCCTACCTAACGGATCAGGGAGAGGACAAGGGAGTTGAATTAACGGAGCTTGTGCTCGGCCATGGCGATCTGGCTAAGAGAGGCGGCAAGGATGACCTGGCGGGGAAGCCGGGCACCCCTGACTTCGATAACAACAACCTCGGAACTTGGACATCTAACAAACAGATAAGGGCCGCACTTGGATTGGCTACTAGGCTCAATGAGAAGGGCCAGTTCGAGATAGTGCTCGGTGATGAGGAGCGAAGGGCGTATGCGGAGCAGATCAAGAGAGGGGGTAGGGCTGCAATCATACCGAAGGGCATGTGGAATCCTAGCAAATTCAAAAGGGATCTCGTCTATCTCGGTGGCGAGAGGCTCGATCCTAAGAAACACCTCATCATATTCGGTCAGGAAAGATATGAGGATTACATGAAGAGGAAGGGCAACAGGATGATCCCCTATATTCCGAGGACAATGAGGGGCGCAAAGGAGAAGATCATGAGATATGAAGCGATTTGCCAGAATAGACTCTGCCAGGGCATCTTCATAACGCAAGATAGACGCATCAAGTATTGTAGCAAGAGCTGTAAATTGGCCGAGCAATCCGCAAGGCACCGGGAATCGCAGAGGGATTACCTCGGAAGACCTAGAAAGAAGACAGAATGAAATAAGCCTAATTTGGACAGATAATGACGACCAATTAGTGTATATAACATATGAGGTTCAATTTTCTAAATTAATGCTTTCACGTTCCTGTATCTTGGGGAATGTGAGTTTAATGGCCGTTCTGCCTCCTCCGCCTTGATACCGTGCCATTCTCCTTCTAGGGCGATAGAAGCCCGGCGCCTCCCTCCAGCTCTAAGGGCTGGAAGCTTGGTCGCACAGGATATACAGAAATTGACCCCCCGAGGGTTCGATCTGCCGCACGCTGTACATGTCCTTAATCCCTCGGCCCTTTCCTCCTCAGTCTCAGCGATCTGAGATGGAATGGCATTAGATTTTTTGAGTATGGCCATGTATTCGTCCGTTAGGCACATGAGCACATCCATTCCGCCATTGAAAAGCTCTAACTTCCTCACGACCTCATCCACTATGTCCTTGTATAGGGATTCACTTGTCTTGTCCTTAATATTCATGCAGCCGAGCATGTCTAGCTTCGACTGGATAATTTTGACCTTGTGGATATGGCCTTCCAACGCGTTGACCAATTCAACACCCGATGTCAATGTCGCGCTCACACCCTATACAGGGGTCAAGGCGGGGAAAAAAGGACTAGTTTATGGATATGTTAAGTCTAAGTACTTTCGAATAAATCTCCCAACGAAAACACCCTCTCTTGAAAAAAATGAAGGAATGGCGAGTCGAATCGAATACACCCTTCGTATGCCAGAGGTATGGCGTTCCTCATCCTAAGGCAGCTCCTTGACAAGTCTAGAGGAAAAAACCTATTATCGAAGGGGGGATATGAACACTGCAGTTCACGATGGTCGAACGGCCCCTCGGAGTTACGGCCATAGCTGCCTTCGATGGCGTAATAGGGACACTGGCCCTTCTGCTCGGTTTACTCACCATGGAGTTATTCCCGTCTAGTGTCGATATAGTGACCATCATAGAGCAGTTCCTCCAATCCCCCCTGCTGGTATCTCCTAGCAACTCCTCGGTCGTCATAGCCTTCGGGATAGTATGCATTGTCGGAGCGGTTGGCCTTGCTCGGATGAGCGGTTGGGGTTACGCCATTACGATGCTGAACAGATTCCTATCGATCATGTTATGTCTGACTTACTTGGCCTTGCCGATATACTATCTCATCGCGCTTCTAATCCTCGAGATAGCCATCGTTGTCTACCTCATCAGAATGAGGGGGTTCTTCTTCGAACCTGTGATCAACCAAGAGGTGAAGGTTGACAGGGAATCGAATGTCCCCGAACTCCCAAAGACCATGACAATGCCGTCTGAAGATGCCGAGAGGGCTAAGGAGATACAGGAAGTCCTATCAACTCCGAAGCCAACGCCAAGGACTTGTCCTCAATGCGGGGAGCAGAACGCACTCGATGCGATAATCTGCTCTCGATGTGGTGGTCACCTTGAACCTGCGACGACCAAAATACCTGCTTTGGCAGAGAAGGCAAAGGAGGCACGTAATAAGCCGACGCTCTTCTGCATTTACTGTGGCACGAAGAATGAGGCTGAAGCGGAATACTGCTTCAGATGCGGAAAGAAAATATGGAAGACTTGATTTGATATCGAAGCACAAGTGTCGGGCAGTTAAACTTAATAGTCTGGATTGGATTGAATCAGTGGTGAAAAAAGGATTGACATGTGGAAGTTGTGGAATGGAAAAGAAGAAGAAAGGAAAGAAAAAGAAGTAAGAGGAACGGTATAAGGGTGTGGGGCTCGATCGCCGATGCCCCATGCCTCTAATCTATCTCATTGGGGGAATCCCTAACTTTGAAAACGTATGCACATGCCGTCGTCACAATGGGGCTCATACTATTCTTCTGGGAGCCATCAGCGGAATATCCAAGCAGGATCCCTCCATATCTTTACCTTATTTTGGCCTCATATATCTACTCAAGCCTTCCGGACAGGATATCGGACAATCCAAACGATGGCTTGAGATTTGATATGAGTCATTCAGCAGTAACTGGCTCTCTCATTTTAATCCCCACTGTAATTCTGAGAGTACTGACAGGGCCTCTCATATTCACGAACATTGGCGAGTTCCACGGTCTCATATGGTTCGGCTACCTTTCTTTCTTAATCGCAGGCATAAGCTGGATCATCCATTCCCTCCTCGATAGTTTCTCGGGAAGTGGAGTCAGGTTGCTCTATCCCTTTTCAGAGGCCATGATCTTCAGCACAGGCATCGATCCAAAGGGAAAGTCGATCAACATACTGATTTCTATCATTAGCTTAGCCCTATCAGCGTATAGATTGGCAGATACGGTCTGGAACCTAAGAATGGGTATACAACTTTACAGCTCCTACATATATATTCAGGTGATGGGAGCTTTTTCGGCCCTGATCTTTTACTGGATTCTTTTCAAGACAATCGGAACCGTAAATCGGAGTGAAGGCCCAGCTCGCAAAGTCAGTTCTAAAATCACGAATTATTCACGGATGTCAATATAAACCCTATATGAAGCCATTCGTAGGCGAAACCCCTTGCCAACAGACGAGTGCGTTCATCCCCCGATCAAGGCGGTACTTTTTGATCTCGATGAGACGCTTGTCGATGCCGAGAAGGGATTGAGCGCTGCGCATTCAGACATTGCGAGGATGATCCTCTCGCTGTGCGGAAAGGAGATCGCGGTCCAATCCATTCTGGAGGAGATAACTCGGCTCGACGATGAGATGAATAAACTTAGAGAGTATAATAGAGACATTTGGTGGCAGAAACTTGTAGACAGTCTTGGTTGTCCTAGAACGCTGTCGGCAGCATCTGTAAGAGCTCTCACCGAATCCTACTGGGGGAGTTATGCGAGAGCCGCCGAACCATATGAAGATGTCGAGGATGTCCTCCTATATATACGCGGGAAGAGATACAGACTGGGAATTGTAACGGACACAGATGGCGTCGTTGGCATCAAGAAGACGAGGATAGAGGAATTTCGCTTCAAGGATTTCTTTGACGCGGTCGTGATTGCCGGCGAGGACACGAGGATGACGAAACCCGATCCAGAGCCATTCCTATTGGCTGCGAGAAGGCTTGGCGTCTCGGCATCAGAATGCGCTTTCGTAGGCGATAAGCCGTTCACGGACATAAAAGGCGCCAATGCGGCAGGCATGAATACAATACTTGTGATGCGAAGGCAATGGGGATCAGAGGAGATCGCTGACTTCACGATAAAGCGACTGGCCGAGATCAAGGTTATCCTGTAGCCGAGAAGCCTTTTTAAGAAGTGATCTGGCCCAAGTTCCTAAGTGTTGGAAACTGTCATACAAGGAGCGATGCCTGACATGCCCGAGGTGCGGAAACGTATTCGATTTGCTCTATTCGAGGGCCATAACGTGTCAGTCATGTCCAAGGCTCGTTTCAACGTTGAGCTGTAATCTTGTAAGATGCCCAAATTGTGACTATGAATTCCCCATAACCCAGAGAGCTGTCAAGGCCATCCATGCCCTTCGCAGATGGAGGCCTCACGCCCCAACCGCATTCTAGAGCTCCTGTAGGACGCCCTCCCGCCATGTACGCAAAGCATGTAAAGGACTATAAGTCGAACTGAGCTGAGGATGCATATGGTCTCAGCGCCAAGTCTGTACGTATCATCGGCATCCCGGCAATCGATCGGAAAGACGGCGTTCTGCATCGGGTTAGCCCTGAAGCTGAGGGAAGAGGGCTTGCGCGTTTCTTACTTCAAGCCTCTCGGCTGGAGGACCGTGCAGATAGAGGAGAAGTCGACAGATGAAGATACATTATTGATGAAGCGCCTGCTCAACCTAGATGCGCCATTGGAGGTGATAACCCCGATTCTCTTAGATTACCACTACTTGGAACAATACAAGAGGGAAGAGTATGGCCCATTGAAGGAGAGGGTGGTCAAGGCCTTTGAAAGCATTTCGAAGGGAGTTGACATTGTGATAATAGAGGCTCTCCATGAGCCCTTTCTGGGTAGCTTCATGGATCTATCTGTGCCGGAACTCGCCAAAATCTTGGGCTCATGCATCCTCCTGATATCTTCAGCCCACATTGACTCTGTCATAGACGAGGTGCTCTTCGAGCAAGAACAAATTAAGTCGGAGGGTGTTCACTGTTCTGGCATAGTTTTCAACTATGTTCCAAGGTTGCAAATCGAGAGGGTGAAAAACCAGTTGGCGCCCATGCTCGGTAAGCATGACATGACCACGTGGGGCATAATTCCGGAGTGCATTGATATTACGGCGCCCACTGTTCGAACGATCGCCGAGGTTTTGGAGGCAGAATTCCTCGCCGGTCAAGATAAAGAGGACCTTGTGGTCGAGAATTATCTCGTAGGGGCTATGAGCCCTGAGAGCGCCATAAAATACTTCAGGACCACGCCCAGGAAAGCTGTGATCACCGGGGGCGATAGGCCCGACATATGTCTAGCAGCCCTTGAAACCGACACTGCGGCCATAATATTGACAGGTAACCTGCGCCCCGATATCCAAGTACTTGTAAAAGCGGATGAGAAGGGCGTACCCGTCCTCCTAGTTCCCTATGATACATTCACAACTGTCGAGAAGCTGGACGATGTAACTGGCAAGATCAGGGTCGGTGATTCCAAGAGGATAGGGCTCGCTCGAGATCTGGTCGCGGACTATGTCGATTGGAGAGGGCTACTAGCTCACATTAAAAAGATCAGATGATGAATTCAGCTGCGCTGGCCACTCGATGATCCAGGTGGAAGCGATCTGGCGATCTTCTCGCACGTCAGTCTGTATATTTTACTCGCAGTCGTTATCTCTTCGAGTTCCAGATACTCCCCCGAGGTATGGGACAGCCTGGGATCACAGGGACCATAGGTTATGACTGGGATGCCCCATTTGCTTCCCACTAGGCCCATATCCCCTGAACCCATCTTCTTGATGAGCATGAGCCTTGCATTGAGTGTCTCGCTGATGGCCTCCCTGAGGCTCCTCACAACAATGCTGTCCTTCTCAGCGACGTATGGATTGGTCTCCCCGAGAATCTCCATCGAGCAGCTGTAACCCACTGAAGCTCTACAGACGATCTCCTTTATGCGATCGAACATCCCTTTTACACTCCATGTGGGGGGGAATCTGATATCGAGCAGCATCGAGGACCGATCCGGTATCCTGCTGCCCGGACCGCGAGCCCCTCCTCTCATCTGCGTGATCACGATGGAAGGAGTTGAGAACTTGTCCTTTCCAGAACAGAGTGAACCCCTTATCCTATCGACCAGCAGGAAGCCCTCCTCAACGGCATTCACATATCCCCAAGGGGAGGCTGAGTGTCCTCCGGCTGAGCCTATCTTCAGCCTAACCGACATAGAACCCCTGTGGGCAAGGGCTGTAGTCCTCAGGCCAGTGGGCTCCCCGAAGATCGCCGCATCGACGCCCCTTGGGAGCGATACTAGTTGTTCAACTCCCCTGCTATCGGATTCCTCACCAACGGCCGCACAAAAGAGAAGCTTGCCACCCCCATTGTAATCCCTTGCAGCCAGCGCCATAGCGGCTAGAGGGCCCTTAGCGTCGACCGCACCCCTCCCGTAAATTCTACTGCCAGCGAGCCTCACGCGCTCTCTTCCTTTCACCGTATCGATATGGCCGCATAGAAGTATCGTAGGCCCTCCCTTCCCCTTCTCCGCGAGGACATTGCCAACCGAGTCCACCCAAACTCTTCCGAACCCCCACTTGCTCATCACCTTCTTCAAGTAGATGCATGCAGGGCGTTCACTTCCGCTTGGCGAATATGCCGCCAATAAACCGAAGATGAATGAGACGTCATCCAAGTTTTGAATTCTCAACTTCAAGAGCTACCCTTAGCTTCTCACATGCTTCACGAATGAGTGGTTCGGATATTACAAGCGGTGGCAGGAGCCTGACGACGTTGCGCCCCGCCGGGAGGGCGAGGACACCGGAGCTCGAGAGCGAATTCAGAACGGCCTCAGCCTCAAGGCGGAGCTCCAACCCCATCATAAGGCCCTTCCCCCTCAGTTCCCTCAGGACCTTGAATCCGGTGCATTTTCCAAGTAGTTCGAAGAACAGAGAGGACCTCCTCGCCACATCTGATTCTCCGATCTCCTCTCTGAGTGCATCCAGTGTGGCACTACCCGCCGCAGAGACCAACGGGCTCCCAGCCATGGTGGACGTGTGCCCTCCAAGTCCGAGTTTTAACAGCGTCTCCTTATTGGAGAGAACGGCTCCAACTGGGAGCCCTCCGGCCAAGCCTTTTCCGAGGACCAAGATATCTGGCACAACGGATTCCCATTGAAATCCGAACATCTTGCCAGTCCTCATCAAACCCGTCTGGACCTCATCTAGAACGAGGAGGAGCCCCTTCTCCTTCGTCAGTTCCGATAAAGCCTTGAGGAAGCCCTTTGGTGGCACACGCACTCCTCCCTCGCCCTGGATCGGCTCAACCAGTATAGCAGCCGTTCTATCACTCACTGCCGCCCTTGTCTTCTCGATATCGCCATAGGGTACATGGGTGAAGTTGGTCAGTAGAGGCCCAAGGCCGTCCTTATACTTCTGCTCCCAAGTCGCCGAAAGGGCACCGAATGTCTTTCCATGATATGCCCTCACGAAGGCGATGATCTCCGTCCTCCCTGTGGCCCTCATGGCGGTCTTCAGAGCGGCCTCTATCGCCTCGGCGCCGCTATTCGTCATGATCACATCATCGAGCCCTTTGGGTGCTGCCCTCACGAGCTTCTCCAGGAAAGAGGCACGGGCATCGTTGTAGAAGGATCCGTGGCAAGTCACGAGCCTTTCTGCCTGCTGTTGTATGGCCTCGATTATCTTCGGATGGCCGTATCCCAGTATGGCCACACCATAACCGGATGTCAGGTCGATGTACCTCCGCCCTTCGGGATCGAAGAGCTCAGCCCCAGCCCCCCTGACTAAGACCTGCTTCCTCTTTGCGTACACTCTTGCATAATAAAGGTCCTCTATCCGAATTATGTCCTCACTTGTCATGAATGACGGTCCCTCCTGTGCCGCTCAGCGCCTTCTCGACCGGATTCTCAACACGCCCGTTGCATATCACCGCCCTTGGGATCCCCTTCGAGACGGCCTCTATGGCAGCTTGTACCTTTCTCATCATGCCATGTCCGATCTTCGGTCTAAGCTCTTCAGCCTCAGCCGCACTGATCGATGGGACGAGCTTTCCATCGAGCATCAGGCCTTCAACATTAGTCATGAAGATGAGAACCTCGGGCCTCATCTCGATCGCGATACTCGAGGCCGCAACATCGCTATCGATGTTCAGAGGGCCGAATTCCTCGCTGATGGCAATGGGGGCCACGACGGGCATGTATCCCTCTCGGAGGATTGCGTTCAGTAGGGCGCCATTGACTGACGAGGGCTTGCCCGTGAATCCTCCATCTATCATCCGCCTCCTCCCCCTTTCATCGACGACGAGGAGCTTCTTCTTCCTCTCTGCCCTGAGGAGCTTGCCGTCAAGGCCACAGAGACCGATCGCCTCCACTCCTACGCGTTCGAGCATCGCCACAAGGCTCTTATTCAGTTTCCCTGCCATGACCATCTGATATATCTCAACGGTCTCCCTGTCCGTATATCTGCTCCTTACGCCACTTGGTGAAACTATGAAGACGGGCTTCTTACCGAGCTTATCGCTCATGGCACTGACTTCGGCAGCGCCCCCATGAATGGCGATGACCTTGACGCCCTTAGCCGTAATCATTGCAAGGTCACGAACGATGCCATCAACGCCCGATGCTAAGAGGCTTCCACCTATCTTGATCACGATCATGGCTCTCACAGTGGATGAATGCCCGGGAACTTCAAGCCAACGGACTCCTCTATGCCAATCATCAAATTGAGGCACTGCACAGCGTTGCCCGCGGCTCCCTTGATCAGGTTATCTATCGATGAGAAGAGTAGGAGCCTCCCGGCATGATCATCGAGCTCGAATCCGACATCACAGTAGTTTGAGCCGATTAGGGTCTTGGGATCCGGTAGGCCATGTAAGACTGTCGGATCCTTAACGAGCCTCACAAAGGGTTCGTTACCATACGACTCCCTGTAGGCCCTCCAGACGTCCTTGTTCTCCAGCTTGTTCCTCATGAATGTATGAATTGTGCAGAGTATGCCCCGGACCATATTTACGGCATGGGGCGTGAATGAGATCACGATCTGTTCGTTCGTGAAAGCGCTAACCTCCTGCTCGATCTCAGCAGTGTGTCTATGGCCTACGGGCTTATAGGCCCTGACTACGCTGTACCTCTCGGGGTGGTAGCCTTCAAGCGTAGGTGCAGAGCCTCCGCCCGATGAACCGATCTTCGCATCGACAACTATTGGATTCGACTTCACCAATCCCCTCGCGACAACGGGCACAAGGGCGAGGATCGATGCAGTTGCCATACATCCAGGCACTGCGACTAGGTCTGCGGATCTGATCTCCTCCCGGTGCAGCTCCGGTAATCCCAGAACTGCGTGCTTCAGGAGCTCAGGATGCGGGTGTTTCCAGTTGTACCATTTCTCATAGTCCTTGCTATCCTTCAGCCTGAAATCAGCACTCAGGTCGATCACCCTCTTTCGCCCCTCTAGCAGGCTCACTGCCAGCGGAGCCGATGAGGTGTGGGGGAGCGAGAGGAAGAATACATCGGCCATACCTACTGCTTCTTTGACCGTTGGGGACGAGAAGTCCAAGTCCTTTAGGCCCCTGAGGTGCGGATGGACTTTGTGTACCGCCTTGCCGTTGAACCTCTTGGAGGAGACGAAGGCAATCTCCGCCTCACCATGACCGAGCAAGATCCTCAGAAGTTCTCCTCCTACGTAGCCCGATCCTCCGAAGATCCCCACCTTAACCAACCATTCCACTACCTCCTGTGGGATCGAACCACATACTTGACGATCTCCTCCGCCACATTAACCCCAGTTGTTGTTGCAGCTGCTTTGAATTCCGTTGAATGATTCACCTCGTGAACTAGAAGGCCGTGCTCCTCGGACTCCATCATATCGATTCCGACGACCTCGCCATTAACGGCCCTTGAGGTCTTAACCGCGATTTTCTCGATCTCCGAGGTTATCTTACAGGGCTCGGAGGTTCCTCCCTGGGCCACGTTGGTCTTCCACTCGCCTGGTGGGGAATATCTATAGATGGCAGCGATAGGCTTTCCACCTACTACGACGCACCTGATATCCCTCGGTGGTCTATCGACGTATTCCTGAAGGTAGAAGATTTGGTATAGCGGATACATGTAGGTCCTATCTTCAAGGATGGCCTCAGCGGTATCCTCGTCCTTGAGAGGGGCTATCAGCCTGCCCCAACTACCTACCACAGGTTTGAGCACTGAGGGATAACCCAGCATGTTGACGGCCTTGCAGGCTGCTTCGGGTGTGAAGGCCACAAGCGTCTTGGGTGTCTTGATGCCATGCCTCTCGAGGGCCACTGAGGAGAGGAGTTTGTTTCCGCAGAGGTTCGAGGTCGAGGATGAGTTGATGACCTTGACGCCGTAGCCCTCAAGGGTAGCGGCTATGTGCAAACCCCTGTAAAAGGACGTGCACCTCATAAGCGCCGTGTCATAATCGATATCCTTTGGCCGCTTCCTTCCGAGCTCAAGGATCATGCTCTTCGCATCTATCTGCTTAAGGGATACCGAGAGGCGCCGAGACGATAAGAGAATCGATTTCTCCTCATATCTCACCCGGTCAGCAATGAGGGCTGCAAGAGACGCCAATAATCGGGCTACTCTCCCCAGTCCTCGCCCTTGAGCTCTGCTTTTCTCAACTGCAGCTTCCCATCTGACTTCACGACTTCGATATCCGATCCGCAATCATCGCAAGTCAGGATCTCTCCATCTACCGCATCATCCGGAATATCGATGTCAGCATCGCACTCAGGACATTTGCCTTTCAATTTCTATCTCCTTCTACGCATTGAGGGAGATTCAACACTATGAGTATATTCTTAAAACTTTCGCAACAATCCCAAGTGCGCTGTGCACGATCACAGATGAGACCTTTATTGAACTCCTACGAAGTTCAGATGGTACTCGAACCGATAAGGGGAGAAACCGGAGATCGAATGCATTCAGTTCACGGGCAGGACACTGATCATGTCACTGAGGGTGATCATAAATCGCGGGGTAGGAGGGTGATGCTGGAACCTTGAAGGAGCTGCCCGATCATGTGACGCCATAAGGCTTCACAGGGCCGATCCAGATCGCACCTGAAGGAGATCTTGGGCATTTTGTTCCAACTTGGATGCTATGCAAGGCAAAAGCCTTTTTTATTGGACCCCGGTGAATAACAGCTTGCTGAAATAGAACCTTGGCAGAGCAGACCGATCTGCTGAGTCAATTCAAAAAGTGCGTGGGTGAAATAGAGGAGATGATCGAAAGACTTCAGACATTAGCACGTCTTGTCAGGTCGGGTGAGATATCGAAGGAGACCGCTGAACCTTTGAAGGATGAGTATATGCGCGGCCTGCTCGGTCACGCGGAACGCTTCTTCACCTTGGAGGATGGAATAGAGGGTGATCGGGCGAAGATAAAACTCGAACTTGACCGGGGGAGGAAGGACCTGGATAAGTTCGGAGGGAATTACAACGCCGAACGGGTTAGGAACCTCGAAGGTAGGCTTGAGGAGATCGAAAATGCCTTCAGGTCCGTCAACCTGCAAGTTGAACTGATGACCGTGAAATACTACCTCATGTTCCTTAGTTCGGCCAAATCGAGGGGAGAGATGACAGTTGAGGAATTCGATAAGCAGAGGGATGTTTATCGCCGTTTTCTAGATTCTGTAGCAGAGAGATGGGCCTACCAGAAGAACGAATTGGGGAAGCAAAGCTCAGGCCTTGAACCGGAGCAGGAGAGCATAAGCAGCCAGCTTAAGGAGTTACAGGTTCGCTACTTGGTTGGCGAGATCCTCCAAGGGGACTTTAATACTAAGAAGGTACAGTTGGAGGAGAGGCTTCAAAGCATCGACGCAAGTATCGAAAAGGTTAGGAGATATATAGATGGGGTTGATTCACGGGTCATTGAGTGCTACTGGCTCTATACGCAGCCAAACCCGGAGGTAAGCTTCGACCTTGAATCCATCACACCTCCTGAGCCTTTGCCAAAGATCACCGAGCTCTCGGATAGGATAAAAGTTGGGGAGGACCTTCTGACGCCGCAGGAGCTCTATGATAGAACGCTTTACTTCTACAGCCTCATTTGGGGCATGGGAAGCGCTGCGACTAAGGCAAACCTCGAGAAGGACATCAGGAAGCTAACGGCTCAGGGCATGACGAGGGAGGAGGCACTTGTTCGCCTGAATGAAACCGTCAGAGGAAAGTAGCGATGCGTTGGTCGAAGATATGCCTATTTTTATTCCTCTTGGCTTTTCCGCTCTACTCACCACTATCAAAGTACGAAGCGAGTTCAGGGCTGAACAATGAACAACAGATCAAGTCTACCGAGATATTGGTTAACAACAGCCTCTCCTACTCCTATGTCAACGAGCCCATCAGCACCTATATCACATTTTCACAGGGCGAGGCATACAACAACAGCATAAGGATCTACGACTCAAAGAAACGCGAGATACCCTCACAGCTGTGGAACGTAGAGTATTATACGGGGAGCAAGGACATTCGCACCTGCAACATCACGTTCCTAGCGGATCTCGCCGCCAGTGTGAATACCCACTACTGGGTCAACTACTCTTCGTCCGACATCGGAATGTCCAACTATTCACAGTGGTCCGACCTGAAGGTCTCGGGGGACGGTTTCCACAAGGACGTCAGGATTGAGAACAGCTACCTCATAGCTTACATCAAGGCAAACTCAACTCTCGGCGTCTACAATTTCATCCTGAAACCGGGAAACGTCAGCCAACTCTGGCCGAATTCAAGCCTCACGGGATATACCTTCAGCCTGGACGGGAACTTCTACTCGGCCAACGATCTGCAAGCGGATCGGGTCTTGGTAGATGCGAAGGGTCCGGTCTTCACTAGGGTCATCTTGGGAGGCACGATAGCTGGGATATCGATCTCCCAAAGCATAGTCTTCTACGCCCACTCACCGTATATCGAATCGACCCTTGAAGTGAGTAATAGTGGCGTAGGCGTTGACTGGATACGGCCGATGCAGATCTTCTTCAAACACGGGACCTACGAGAACTATACGCTCTCTACTGGGGAGAGGGGTTCCCTGGTGGCGCATTCTCTGGCCTATCCAGAGGGAAATGCCTACCAACCTCAAAATTGGTGGGCCTTCGTTGGAAAATCCGGATCCCTGCTCTTCCTACAGAAACCGCTCAACAATCTGTCCTTCGTCATCCTCCACGACACTCCCACTTATACAACGGTGGCAAACGTTGGAAACGAGACCCTGATCGACTCGAAGAATGTGCAGCTCACCTACAAGTTAAGGATCTGTTTATTTGGCAAGTTCGATGCCAGCGTAGCGAAGGCTGCCGCCGACATATTCAGAGGGCCCCCGCACGCAACGGTTAAGCTTCCAGTGGCCTTTCTTAGCGTCGAGAACCCGAGCAGAATTCAGATCTATTCTAGGTTTACGATAACTGCCACTATAACCGTCCTTCAAGATGCGAACAACTGCACCTTGTACATTACAGTACCCCAGACCCTCATCGCCGTCTCAGGGAAGCTGTCGGCATATCTTGGTTTTTTGAAGCAAGGGTCAATACGCACCGTGACGTGGTCCGCCTTCGGCACGTTCGCCGGGAAGCTGGCGATCGGCGTATCCTTCAGGAGCAGGGAGGGATTTGCTAACGCATCATCGGATGTGCTAGTGTTCATCCCAGCGATAGCCCCTCCTGTAAAAGTCAAGTTCAGGATTGTGGATTACATTGGAAAGCTCAACATCAGTTATGCTAACGTCACCATCTACGATAGTCAATCACTCCTGCGCCTCTGGACGCTGACGGACAAGAAAGGAAATGCCGAGTGCTTACTCGAGCCGGATATCTACTCCGTAAAGGTAATGGAGGGTGGGAGCCTAATAGGGGCGAAGGACATAACCATCTTCGGTTCCTCTAGCTTTACGATCAACTGCTGGCTCTTCTCTGCCCAATTCCGCATTTTAGGACCAGACAACAAACCACTTCAGGAAGGTTCGAGGGCTCAAGTCATCCTATACGAGAATATATCTGGGAAACTAGTCCCCATCGGATCCGCCGTATCGAACTCAACGGGCTACGCGACGGTAACCGATATACGCAATGGCACTTACATCGCCAAAGGATATGTCAGAAAGGTGGAGTCGGGGGCAGTCAATGTCGTCGTCAACTCAGAGGGCTCGATGCACACGCTATCCATGAAGTTCCTCACGCTCAAGGTGAGAGTGCTCTCGGATGAGTATGAGCCCGTCAGCAATTGCACCGTATCGATCTATGACTTCAATGGCCACTTGGTTGACGTGAGGGTTTCAGACGAGGGAGGTGAAGCTGACTTCCCCAACTTGGCCTACCAAAACTACACGTACTTAGTTGACTGGACTGGCACGAGGGTTGCCACGGGCTTCATCTACCCCGACAAGCTCGTATACAATGTCACGATCAGATCGAGGGTCTATATGATTGCGATCGTGGCAACCGATATCTGGGGCAATCCGCTCCAAGAGGCCCAGGTGATCGTAAAGCCAGTCCAGAGCATTACAAGTAAGACCTTAGTGACCGATAATAATGGCCATTGCTCCCTGCTTCTCTCGACTGACAACTATACAATCGACGTTAATTCGGGGGGATATGTAGCATCTATGATAGTCAACGTGAAATCTTCGAGTTCGATTGAAGTCCGGGGCAGCATCAGTTCGGTTGTATATGCCTCCATTGCACTGAGCAGCTCCGGTTGGATAGCACTTGGCTTCATCTGGAGATGGAAGACAAGGGGACTTTCGTATGAGGAGCTAAAGGTCAAGGAGATGATCACGAAGTTGGATGAGCTCTACGAGGCGGGTGAGGTGGAGTATCCGATGTACAGGAAGTTGAAGGATGAATATTCCTCTCAACTGAGGCAGGTGAGGACGAGATGAATCACACCAAGTCCTTAGCTCTGACCGCAATGCTGCTTTTCACATTCATGTCAATCCCAAGCGCTCTGAGGGATTTGCCAGTTGCCAGGGGTCAACCCACCTCAAGTGAGACGCGAATGACAAACTACACTCTGACGGTGGAGGTGCTCGATTGGTTGGGCGAGACACCCATTGCAAACCTCTCATTCGCCTTAACGATGAACGAGACGCAGATAACGGGTGTGACTAATTCCACTGGGATGTTCAGTTACGATTGGGTTGGCCAGAGGGCACAGAACGTCTACGCCATAGCCAGAGGGCTATTGCTGGAATCGAACTATACGGTGATAAGGATATGCAATACCATAATAGATACGGCATCGATCAGTCCTGTGGACAGATCTGTCAATTATGCTGGATCTTACTCGAGCAACAGGACATTCTATGATGGACTTCTGGCAGGACTCTGGACATCGGTAACAAAGAACAGGACGTTCATAACTTGCCAGATGTATGTCGAGAGGGGAAGGGCCGTAAGGATCTCCGACTATGATCCGGCCCAAGGGAAATTACAACTCTTCATCAATCCGGGCCTACCCATACCTGACGCGACGCAAACGGATTATGAGGATTGGTACTTCGTGCCGATAGGCTACCCAATCAATATAATGGACGTGCCCGATTTCACGGGCGCATCCAAGTATTCACCCCTGACCGTCACAATTGGGATAAATACGACTGTCATCAATTGGACCCTTCATGCAACAATTGAATACTATACGAAGAAATTGAGCGCAATTGAACAGAGATTGATCTGGTACGACTCTCAGGGCTTCACGCTGGAGGATGTGCGCAGGGATTACCTCCAAACTACGGCGGTATACAATCAAGCATCCGATCTGATCGGCAGGGGTAACTATAGCTTAGGATTGAACTACCTGAAGCAGGCACAGGATCGGTCGACATATGTTGGCACCGAACTGGACAATGTCGACAACTATGTCAAGATGACGGTCCTGCTCGTCACGCTCTTCTCATATGGATTTGCGAGGCTAATGCCCACGCTCTTCATAAGCGACGATAAAAAGCGTCTGATCGCAAGCATCGCGATCTACTTCGGTCTATTCGCGGTTTTCACGCTGACGCAACCCCACATCAAGGTGGCTTTGGCGATGGCCATCGGCTATCTGACGGGATATGCCGGATCAGCGGTTCACATGGACTTGATCATGACCCTGATGGCTTCTTTCATATGGTCTACCTTCCTGTTCCTCTTGCTTTTCGCAGTCTCCTCGTTGAGGACGCTCTCCTTCGCGGGATTCATCATGGACGTTGCGATGAGGAATATGAAGGCCAGGAGGAACAGGACACTACTGACGATGGCGACCGTTGCCCTCATAGTCGGATCCTCCGTCGCTTTCGTTAACATATCCTCCGGGAGGGGCATCGTCGAGACGGGAAGATGGACTGGGACTCCTCAGAAAAGCATGATCATGGAACCCCAAGGCGAAGGTTTCCCCGGGATCCAACAATATGAAATCACGTGGTTGAAGGACCAACCTTGGGTAAAAGACGTGAGTTACGAGGAACCATTATCTGGCAACCTCCTGATCGGCAGGCAAATATTCTCAGTGAGCGTTGATATCCTAAAGGGACCCGTGTACGTTGCCGAATCGCTCAGCGGAAAGACAATCGATCCGATCTTTTACCAGAAGTATTACAATCTTAGCGGGTATCTGATCGGATCTATGCCGAAGGGAGGCGAAAGGGGCATACTGATCTCTTCAACGATACCCAATGTTGGAGTGGGGGATTTTGTTGAACTCCAGATCCACATGCTTTACGCCTTGGCTCAAAGGCCCGTCGACATAAGGAGGCCGATAGGGACATTTCAGGTCAAGGGCATATTTGATCCCGAGGCCATCTCAAAGCTCACGAGGCTGGATGGACAGCCACTTTTCACTGACACGGATAAGCTAATACTTGCCCCGAATGGGATTTTACCTACTGATCTCTCCCAGATCAGAGAGGTTACGGTAGCTGCGACTGGGGATATCGATGTCCAACAGCTCGCTAGGCAGATAGCCTTCATGTTCAGCCAAGCTGCAATCGCCAATTCCAATGGACAGGCTGTGCGTTTCCAAGAGGTATTCACCTTCTCGATTGCGGGAGGATGGGCTCAGCTAGTACCTCTGCTGATCGCAGGATTGCTTACCTACAACATTGTGAGCGCAACGGTTCTGGAGAGAAAGCGAGACATATCGACGATGGCCGTGCTAGGGGCGAGTCCGACGAATGTGACTCAGATCTTCATAGCCGAGGTGGTGGTGATGGGCTTCATATCGACGCTCATAGGCTTCTTCGGCAGCTACTTCCTGAACTTCTTCGTCTCAATGGGGGCGTCCCTTCTCAACCTCCTTGGGATAAAGGTCGCGAGTGGAGGACTGGCTGCGGGGCAATGGTCGCTATCAGCGATGGCTGTTGCTCTCTTCTCGGGCGTCATCATAACCGCTCTCGCTGGCCTGATCCCAACGCTCAGAGTCCAAAACATAGGCCTCATGGAACGATCCAAGAGGAGGGTCATACCACTTGAGGCGAGGAGGATTGGCCTCCTGAATGAATACGTACTCCCGCTCAGAGTGCCCTCCCTTGATGGAGAGCTCCTCTTCAACTTCCTCAAGGAGGTCTTCGGGGAGAGGCTAAGGGACATTGAGGCCAAGTACGATCTCTACCAAGATGGTACATTCCAGGTTGGATTCAAGGTAAAGGGATGGGCCTCCAACGATGTCTCAGCCACTGTGGATATGACCATAAGGGTTGAAAGGCGAGGTGAGAGCTTGTACATGACCTTGGTCTTTCCGGATGTGCTCAGGGATTCGAAACCGTTCCAAGAGTTCCTGTACAAGCTTGAGAGGAACCTCATCAGCTATACGACCTGGAGAGAAGCTAGGGTCAGAATCAAGATAGTCAGGGGAGCCGTTAAGACGCCAACGATCAGAACCCTCGAGGATATCATAAAGGATCTTAGGATCCTACAGCAGCAGATAGAAGAGGTCGGCGGAAAACTTGACAAATTGGAGTCGATGAGGACGAAGATAACGGCAACGGTCTATACGGAGTTCGATACAAGGTACAAGGGCGACATGTCCAAGCTTGTTAAGAGGCTGAGGCCGCTGGGCATGGAACTCGAGCCCTACAGGGACGACCTCAGGAAGGAGATAAGGGATCTGACAACGAAGGTCGAGAAGATCCAAGCATCTTACAACCTCGGGGAGACACCCAAGGAAGAGTATGAGTCGCAGATCGGGCCACTCGAATCACGCCTGAAGGCCCTGAGGGGCAACTCGGACAGGATCGAGGAGCTCTACAAACAATTGAAGACCCGAGTTCCGACCTAAACGCTCGAATTCGATCCTTCTGAGTTCAGGAATTCGTTGAGCGATCTGGGCCTGAGCTGCCAATCGCGCCTCTTCGATAGTGCTTCCAGGAGGGCATAGGCTGTTCTGAGCCTCGTCAGGACCGGTATCGTGAACTCCACAGCGGTCCTCCGTATGAGTGATCCGTCGTCGATGCTATTCGGATTGTAGTTGGAAGGGGCGTTGATGACCATGTTTATGGACCTCTCGGATAACCTCCTGAGGATCTCATCGCTTCCTTGGCTGATCTTCGGAAGAGGAGAGGCTTCGTCAATGCCGCGATCCTCCAAGAAGCTCGCCGTCCCAGGCGTTGCATAGACCTTGTATCCAAGGCCTGAGAGCCCCGCAGCCAAATCGATGGCATTGCCCTTGAACTCATCCGCCACGGAGAGGAGGACTGCAGCAGGTGGCTTGGGGATCTCCACACCGGAGGCTTGGAGCGCCTTTACGAAAGCGGATGAGAACTCATAATCTAGGCAGGCAACTTCCCCAGTTGAGTTCATCTCCACCCCGAGGACAGGATCAGCGCCTCTCAATCTTATGAAGGAGAATACGGGCGCCTTGACAGCCACATGTAGGATCTCGGGCCTCTTCAAGCCATTGAGCTCCCTGAGCTTCGCACCATTCATGACCTTCGCGGCCATCGTTATGAGTGGATAGCCGGTTGCCTTGCTGGAGAATGGGGCGCTCCTACTTGCCCTGAGATTGCATTCGATCACGTAGACCGAGTCCTTGACGCACAGGTATTGGATATTGAACGGGCCACGAATTTTTAGCGAGATGGCTATCCTCCTAGTGTAATCATCGATCTTGGTCAGGACGCTCTTCCTCAGGGTTTGGGGAGGGATGACCATCGTTGCGTCCCCGCTGTGAGTCCCGGCCAATTCGATGTGCTCGATGACCGAGACGACGACCACATCCTCTCCATCGCACACCCCATCCACCTCCACTTCCTTCGCATTATAGATGAACTTGCTTATGACCACAGGATGCTCGGGCGAGACCTTCGTAGCCAACCCTATGTAGTTCTCTAGCTCGCGCACGGAGTATGCGACCCTCATGGCGGCACCGCTCAGAACATAGGAGGGCCTGATCAGCACTGGATATCCAACTTGGTCCGCGAAGACCTTGGCCGCCCTGAGCGACGTGGACCTCGACCACTCTGGCTGTTCGATGCCCAAACGGTCGAGGAGCTTGCCGAACTTCGATCGATCTTCGGCCCTATCCACGTTCTCGGCATCAGTCCCGAGGATCCTGATTCCATGAGAGGCCAGGAGGGTGGCCAGACTATTCGGCGTCTGGCCCCCAACGCTTACGACGACGCCATCCACTCTCTCCGATTCGCAGATGTCGAGGATCCTCTCCATCGAGAGCTCCTCAAAGTAGAGCTTGTCCGTCATATCGAAATCGGTACTGACGGTCTCGGGATTGTTGTTCACCACGATGACCTCATCTATCCCCTCCTCCTTTAGGGCCCATGCGGTATGCATAGTGCAGTAGTCGAACTCCACGCTACTCCCGATTCTGATGCAACCAGCACCCAGGACGGCGACCTTCTTAACATCGGACCTTATTGCGACGTCGTTCTCAGAATCCCCATAACAGGTGTAGCAGTAGTTGGTCTTCGAATCCCACTCGGCCGCCATGGTGTCCACTATCTTCGTGATGGGGACGATTCCGAGCCCTTTCCTCAGTTCCCTTACCTTGTCCTCGGTCAGGCCCAGACATTGTCCGATCTGTTTATCCGAAAAACCCAGGCCCTTTGCCTCCCTCAGCAGCGAGGGAAAGTCCGATTTATCGACGTTCGAGGAGCGGAGCTTGGCTTCGAAATCAACGAGGCGCTTCACCTTGTAGAGGAACCACTTGTCTATTCCAGTGGATTCGTAGAGCTCATCGATCGAAACCCCCTTCGCCATTGCAATTGGGATAAGGTAGAATCTCCTGTCAGTTGGTTCGCTGATCTCCTTCATCAGCTGCTCGAGTGGTTCGTCGATGGGATTACACACAACTCCATTCAAGCCGATCTCGAGCATTCTCACGGCCTTTTGAAATGCCTCCTCGAAGCTCCTGGCGATGGACATCACCTCTCCGACGGATTTCATCTGAGGGCCTAGATGCCTGTCAACAGTTCCGCCGAACTTCTGAAAATCCCACCTCGGGATCTTGACGACCACATAGTCAAGTGAGGGCTCAAAACAGGCGGTCGTTATGCCCGTTACCTTATTGGTTAGCTCAGGGAGTGTGTAACCCAGAGCTAGTTTCGCTGAAATGTAGGCGAGAGGATAGCCGGTTGCCTTCGAGGCCAGCGCGGATGACCTTGAAAGCCTCGCATTAACCTCTACGGCTACATATGATTCGCTGAAGGGATCGAGCCCAAACTGGATATTGCACTCGCCTATGACGCCCACAGATCTAACGACCCTGATCGAAGCATCCCTGAGCATATGGTACTCGCGATTCGTCAGCGTCTGTGTAGGTGCGACCACAATGCTATCGCCAGTATGTATTCCGAGCGGGTCGAAGTTCTCAAGGGCTGCAATCGTGATGCAGTTGTCAACGCAGTCCCTCATGACCTCGTACTCGAGTTCCTTCCAATGACGAAGGTACTTCTCGACCAGAACCTGTTTTCCGATGCTCTGCGGTAAAGCCCTCAATACAACCCTCCTCAGCTCCTCATCGTTGTAGGCTACCCCTGAGCCCCCGCCACCCAGCGTATACGCCACCCTCACGATCACCGGGTAGTCGATGTCCTTGGCCACTCTCACGGCTTCTTCAACGGAGTATGCAGGGCCGCTTGGTGGGACGGAAACGCCTGCATCGATCATCGCGTGCTTGAAGAGATCGCGATCCTCAGTCACCTGTATCGTCTTTATCGGCGAGCCAAGTGCTTTAATATCGAACCTCTCAAGGACACCTTCGTCGAACAGCCGGACACCCAGATTCAGTCCAGTCTGTCCCCCGAAACCGAGGAAGATGCCATCAGGTCGCTCCATCTTGATGATATTTGTAACGGTATCAACCGTTAATGGCTCAAGGTAGACCTTGTCGGCGATCTTCAAGCTTGTCTGTATTGTAGCGACATTGGGATTCACGAGCACAGAAGTGATGCCCTCCTCTCTGAGAGCTTTCAGGGCTTGGGAGCCGCTATAGTCGAAGTACGGAGACCGCCTATCGGCAGGTCTTTTCCGCTGCCTGTCCTATAACGATTCCCCCGCTCCCAATCACCAATACCTTCCTAATGGACTCCATTCTAGGCGTTCACTTTCACCTCCCTGAGAAATTCATCGAAGATGCCCTGAGTGTCGAGGGGCCCAGGACTTGCCTCTGGATGGAACTGCACGGCCATTAATGGCCTTCTTTCATGCCTCATCCCCTCAACAGTTCTGTCATTCGCATTGATCATAGTCACGCTGAAGCCCGTTCCAGAGAGACTTGACGGATCTACGCAGAACCCATGGTTTTGACTAGTTATGTATGCCCTGCCGGTGCGGAGATCCAGCACCGGGTGGTTCTGTCCCCTGTGACCGAACTTGAGCTTGTAGGTATCGCCTCCGGCCGCGAGGGCGAGTATCTGATGCCCAAGACATATGCCGAGTATGGGAAGATCGAGATCCATTAGGCGGCGAGTGGTCTCGATCACATAGGGCACCATCTTCGGATCACCAGGTCCATTCGAGATGATGATCCCGCTTATCCCCAATGAGGCTATCTCGTCGTAGCCAAGTGATGGATGGACAAGGGCGATCCTCACTCCCCTTTTCAGAAAGGAGTTGATGATCGAGTTCTTGACCCCGCAGTCCACCAATGCCAGAGTAATCTTTCCATCGCCGAGTAATGTGACTCGGTCCGTTGCGACCTCTTTGACCAGATCTCGCTTATTCGGGTCCTCGATGTGCCCAACAAGGCCTTTCATGGAACCCATGTCGAACGGCTCATCGAAATCGAATACCTTCAGGGCTCCTAGCATGGTGCCAAAGGTCCTGATCTTCTTGGTCAGGCAGCGCGTATCCACACACTCTATGCCTGGAACGGAGGTTTCGCACAACCAGTCGTCCAGCGTTAGATCTGAGCTCCAGTGACTGGGTTGTCGGCAGAGCTCATGAACGACATAGCCCTCGATCTTTGGTGAGTTCGATTCGAAGTGGGCGCGGCAGACAGCATAGTTGCCGATGAGCGGATAGGTCTGGATAAGTATCTGCCCCTTGTAGCTTGGGTCGGTTATGGCTTCCGTGTAACCGACCATGCCCGTGTTGAAGACAACTTCGCCGGTAACTAACCTTGAAGATCCGAAGCCAAAGCCCATAAAGAGAGAACCGTCGTCAAGAACCAGCGCAGCATTTCTCTTTCGATCTTCATTCGGCAGTTGGGCTCGTGCCCTCGGCACGTTGCAAGTCCCTCGGATTTAAGAGTTGTGTGGCGGAGAGGGGTCCAGATTCTTGCTTCCTTGGCTCAGCGGTCCTTTTCTGCAGAGGTCATGACTCTATTTGCGGTAACGGTTGATAAGCTGAAGATATCTATGAAGCCCTTTGACAGGGACTGATCGAAGGTTGAGCCCTTTTCATATGTCGCCAAGGACTTGTCATAGAGGGACCACCTCGAAGTTCTTCCGACGATCCTCATCGAACCCTTGTAGAGCTTGACCTTCACCTTTCCCTCAACGCGGCGCTGCAGGTAATCGAAGAAAGCATCTATCGCATTCCTGCACGGATCCATCCAGAGCCCACTGTAGATCAGGCGAGACCAGTAGCCCTCAAGCAGAGGCTTGGCTTCAAGCTCAGCCTTAGTCAGCACGGCCTTCTCCAAGTCGGTATGGGCGGAGATCAGCACAACTGCAGCAGGTGTCTCATATACTTCCCTCGACCTTATTCCGACAACGCGATCCTCAATATGGTCGATCCTTCCGACGCCGTTCGAACCTGCCAGCCGATTTAGTTCGGTGATGAGTTTAAGGCCGCTCATCTCCTCACCCTGAAGTCTGACGGGAATCCCCTTCTCAAACCCTATCTCGACATAGGCGGGTGAAGCAGGTGCTTCTTCGGGCGCAACGGTCCACTCGAAAGCTACCTCGGGTGGCTCAGCCATGGTATCCTCCAGTTCTCCACCTTCGATCGATCGTCCCCATATGTTCTGGTCGATGCTGAACCTCGATTTTGAAGGGGAGATCGGGATCCCGTGGGCTTTGGCGAATTCTATCTCCTCGGCCCTCATCATCCCCCACTCCCTCACAGGAGCTAGGATCTCAAGTTGAGGTGCGAGTGATTTGAACGTCGTCTCAAATCTTACCTGATCATTCCCCTTTCCGGTGCAACCATGAGCTACAGCACTAGCCCCCTCATCCAATGCCACTTTTACAACCTTCTCGGCTATGAGGGGCCTTGCCAACGCAGTCGAGAGTGGATAGGTGCCCTGATACAATGCATTTGATTTTATAGCCCTAAAAATATAGTTCTCGACAAACTCGTCCTTCGCATCAACGCACAAGCTCTTGGTAGCGCCGATCTTCAGGGCTTTAGAGACTAGGGAATCGAAATCCTCCTTCTGCCCCACATCAACTATGACTGCGATTACATCGTATCCAAGCTTCTCCCCAATCCATTTTATGAGGACAGACGTGTCCAAACCACCAGAGTATGCAAGGACGCACTTCTTCAAGTCGGGCATCGTCTATGTGCACCGTGGAAACCCTTATCTGTCTTCCCTTTCCCTTTATCGATATGCTGGGAAGAAAAATCTTCCTCATCGTCTGCATCCTTCTCAGCGTGTTGTCATTTTCCCGAGTGCGGGGCATCAGTGAACGTGATGTGCCATGGTACTCCACTCCCGTAGTGGATGGCAATATAGGAGGCAACGAATATCCTCCTCCTGCCATCAACTTTACATCTGGAACTACAAACTGCAGGATCTATTTATGTCAGGATGCGAGCTTCCTCTTCATAGCTGCCGCTATTCCTGATTCGACGTATAACGCAAGTGACAGCGTGTTGATCTGCATAGGAAGTGAACCGCCATCGCCAAATCGGACACCGAGGATTGATGATTATCAGGTATCGATGAGCAGGAATGGCATATTCAATGCGGCTGGATTGAAGCAATATAAGGACGCGATAACTACGGACTCCAACGAGTGGCGAGTCGAGATTGCAATCGGCTTCTCAGATCTGGGGCTGATTCCGGGACAAGAAAATAAGAGCATCGCTTTCGCCATATTCATCAGGGACAATGGTCAAGATATAGCGCATTGGCCGGATAATTCAGACAAGGATAGTCCGAAGACATGGGGGGCGCTCTCCTCACGCAATTCTTGGGGAAAAGTTGACCTGGAAACTCAATCGCTTATGGCCGTCCCGACGGCGCCGATTACGGGCGAGAATGTGACCATCGCATTTATGTACACGAACAAGGGGAATTCGCCATTCTCCGGGGTTCAAATCGGATTCTACGTGGACAACGCCCTCATCAAGATGCTCAACGATACGCGCGTCATCGAGCCCTCCGGTTCACTCATCGCGTCTGCCATATGGAGGGCAACAAGTGGGAACCATACGATCAGCGTGAAACTGGACCCATTGAACATAATATACGAGACGAACAAGGACAACAACGAGCTCTCAATTACTATCGCCGCTAAGCTCGCAATGCTCACCATAAAGGCTGAGGAGGGGGTGAACATAACGGTTAATGGGAATGTAACGAGAGTGGGCTCAAGCAAGGAGGCCATATTTTACGCAAATCTGAGTGAGGTCAGAATTTCAGCTCAGAAGACTAACTACTTCGCTGACAATAGGTACGTTTTTCAGAGATGGAAATTGGACGATGTAGGGAGCAACAACAGCACAATAATGCTCCTCATCTCGGGAGATATGGAGATAGAAGCGATCTATAAGGCGGAATATATGGTCAGGATGTCCTTCCTCGACAGCAAGGGCCATCAGATATCGCCACCGAGCACTGTGAGGTTCATAGCTCCAAATGGGTCATCGATTGTATTGAGAGGCGGATACGACATTTGGCTGTCGCAGGGCACGATGACGATAACGAGCATCAACTGGTCAGACGTCAATGTTCTTCCAAGCGATTCAAACTACAACGTTGTTGGGCCGAGGACATTGTCGTTAAACTGCAAGGTGTTCGATGTCACCGTAGCTGTTGGGGACAGCCTCGACCTCCCCGTCGCAGGGGCGAATGTCATGTTGGTCCTGCCGAATGGGACGAAGGCTTCACGCGTAACGGGCTTTGATGGCAAGGCGATCTTCCTTAGGATCCCCACTGGAAGGCTGAGCGGCACCGTGTCAAATCTCGGCATCATCACGACCATAACCGGTCGGGAGCTGATATCCGATTTGACACTGAACGTGACATTGGCGCTCTCCTTCGGCACGATCGTGTTCATGATCATCATAGTGGCTGCCATTCTGGTAGTCCTGGCATTTTACTGGAGGAGGAAGGCAAAGAGGCAAGAGTCGGACAAGCTGCTACGTTCCTTGGGCCCACCGGTATGATCGCGAAGACATCCTCAATCTTCGCCTCGGCCATCAAGCCGCCTCATCTCATCCTTTGCCTCGGCGGTGGCTTCGTCGATGCTGGCGGAGATCTCATCGACGAGTCGTCCTACATCGGCGCTTAGTTTCTTGTAATCGGACTTGCCATTCGCATTGCTTCCGCCTTCGAATTGAGGGATCAGTTCCCTAGCCGTGGAGAGCAGTAGTTCCGCTTTGGCACAGACATCTGCGAGCTCGCTTCTGGGCTGAACTGCAACGCTCTCCCTCCTCCCAAATGAGCCCTTAAGAAACGACTCGATCTCGTCTGCCAGTGCAGAGGTCTCGGCATCCGAGGGGAACTCGGAAGCCAACGAGAGCCTTGCCAGGAGCCTTGTTGCCTCCTCCCAGACCTTGCTATCACCTGTCCCGAGTTTGATACGACTTAGACTCCGTGACCATTCCCCAATCTTAGAGGGATTGAGCTTTGGCCCAATCCGCGAAGCATCCTCTTGAAGGAGTTGCATAGCCCTTTCACATGCGGAGGGGATGTCCATCGGCCCAGTCATTCTCTCAGGATTGAAGGCCTGAGAATTAAAGTCTATTGGGAGATCGAGTGGAGGGGTGACAGAGCACCCCACTAAGGATTATAATCTCTTGACCGCAACGCTCGGCGATAAAAATTGCCCGGCAGCATCCTTGTCGCTGGGAACGCCTCAATGGACACCATCACAAATATGGTGGGGTCGAGGAAGCAGCCGGGTGGAGCTGCAGTATACGCTGCAGTAGCGGCGAGGATATTCAATGATGATGTGAAACTTGCAACGGCCATCGGGAGCGACTATGAGTACAAGAGCATTTTGAAGGAAATATTCCCGTCGTCGAACATCTTCGAGGCGAAATCGAATTCCACTAAATTTGAGATACAATATGATGAAGGGTGGAATGCAAACTACAAGGTTGCGAGTTTCGGTGCTGCCCGACTTCTGAAAGCGTATCAAGTGGTGAAATCGGCACGCGGGTGTTCCTATGTCCATCTTGCGCCGATGTCGCCCACCAAGGTGGTCAAGATCCTGAGGCAGATCAAAAAGGAAGAACCGGATACGATCGTATCTGTCAATACATGGGAGGGGTATATGTTGAAGAGGGAGGGAAGGGAGCTCCTAAGGGAAATTGCGAGGAATTCCAATTTCTTCATAGTCAATGAGAGGGAGATAACGAAGGTAACGGGTATCAGTGACATCAGCATGGCAGCGAGACATTTAGAATCGAAGCAACTCATCGTAACCCTGGGGGATCTCGGCGCGGTGTACGTAAGTGAGGGTGAGCTCAGATTCATCCCAGCGACAGTAGGCATTGCCGGAAATCTCGTCGATACAACGGGAGCTGGCGACGTGTGGTGCGGCGCATTCCTGGGAGCGCATTCGTTGACAGGAAGCCTGGAGCAATCGGTGATGGCCGCGAGCATACTATCTGCCCTCAAATGCAGGGGATGGGACTTCCAGAAGTTACTCGGCCTCAGGTTCCAAACGGTGGAGGAACTAGTCGATTATGTCGTGAGGCTCAGGGGAGGGGGACAATTGACCATGAGGAGATACTTTGGCGATTAGTTCAGACGGATAGTTCCTTCTTCACTAAGTCCCTTATGGCAGCCCTGATCGCCTCGCTCCTATTTGGATACTGCCCCTGTTTAACAAGCACATCAAGTGCGTTCAGAAGCCTTTCCGGGAGTTTAACTGTCACGACCTTCAACATCGTGTTTCCTCTAGGAAGCCCTGCAAGTCGGTGATAAAACGCTTACTGCTCAACAGGGCATGGATATCAAGGCAAAGCCCAAGTTTGCTATTGCTACTATCCTTCGAGAGGCCCTTAAAGCCTTGGATGATGGACAGGAACCGTGAGATCCGAACAAAATCTAACCGAATACTAGGTTACGTACTTGACGAGAGCCACCACAAATGTCACACAGAAAGAGGAAGCCAACTGGCCCAAGACGAAGGCATAGAAGACACAATCCTGCCAGATGCAGATCGACAAAAGAAGTGATGGGAGCCTAAGCCAATAAATCCCAAGGTTGGCCAGCAAATAGGTTGCAGAGATGACTTCCCATCCTATGGATTTTGAGAAGAGCTGCCTTCCAAGGGATGTGCTAGCTGCAAACCTCGTGAGCCTCTTCGATTCGTTCAATACATTCGATACATAGCTCCAAGAGGTCGTCAGAACGGAGAGAGCGCCGACAAGGACCAAGCCGATCGGAAGCAAGGAGTTGGACCATTGGGTCAAGTCGAGTACGAGCCCAAGGCCCCAATAGAAATACGCAACGGTGGCAATCAATGCCAGAAATGCTAAGGCGAATGACGCGGAGGTGATGAAGCCACGAGGATTTGGTCGCGTATGCGGGACCCCCATCATCACGTCACCTATCCGAGCAAGCCTTCCCGTTTAAAAGTAGCTGAAAGATCTTGGACACATTTTCACGACCCAGATCGACAAGATAAGGCCCTAGGCGAGGACCGCTGCTTGAGCCAATAAGGATCTTGTATACTAGCGCAAAGAGCGCCGATGGCTGGAGGCTGTTTTGCTTGGCCGCCTCGAAGATTTTGCTTTGGATCTTTTCCGACTCATCCTCCGAGGCGACGTAATTGGCTATCTCCTCGAGGGCCTTCCTCTCCTGCGCATTCAGGCTCACCTCCGTCCTCGGGGGCTGGAAGTCATCCGCCCACGCCGATGCGAGTGTTATCTTCTCCAACAAGCGATCATCTGGTTCCGATATCATCTTATAGGACTTGAGCTTCTTCAAGATATATTCTGGCCTTTGCTCACGTGGCACGAGATATGCCAAGGAGATCAACAACCTGAACGGTATGTGAATAGATGGCTTGGCTGGTGGGTTCAAGAGGTTGACGTACTCATAAAGGCCGCGGAGCTTACGGAGCTTCTCGGCATTCTCCACCCGCACCTTGTTGAAATAGACGTCCTCCAGGCCATCGTATTCGTCGATGTAGCTGGGTATGTCCTCGACGGAGAGGCGCCGACTGCCGATTATCCTCTTGAACATCAGCAGCAAAAGCGATTGAGGGGAACCGTATCTCAGCCATGTCTGAGGCGTCAGCACATTTCCAGAGGATTTTGATATCTTGCGTCCTGATCTGTCTAGGAACATCTCGTATCTCACATGATGCGGGTGAGGATACTTCAAAACCTCATCGGAGATCCAATCGTTAAACTTGACGGAGTCGGCGATATCCTTTCCATACGCCTCGAACCTGATGCCGAGGGCGGCCCATCTGGCCGCGAATTCTATCTTCCAGCTCAGCTTCCCTTCATCGCCGCCGATCTTGGCCTCCCCCTCGTTTCCGCAACCCGCCAGGAACCGGCCCCTGATCTTGGCACCCGTACACTTGTAGAGGACCTTGCCCTCCTCTGGGATGAACTGGTGCGCTTCTGCGACATATATCCTGCCGCAGTTGCCACAGATGGGGAAGTATGGGAGCATCCTTTCAAATTTCTCCTGACCCAGCATCTCCCTGATCTTCTCTCCGACGAGCTCTGCATCCCGAAGGATCAGTGAGATCTGTTCCGCGAACAGCCCCCTCGAGTAGGCATCCGAAGCCGATTGGAATCGATATTTAATGCCGCATCTGTCGAGGGCATCCAGTAGAAGGCTGCTCATGTGTCCGCCGAATGAGCTGTGGCAGCCAAAGGGATCCGGGATCTTGGAGACGGGATAGCACAGATACTTCTCGAGCCAGTCGGGGAGACCTGCGGGAACCTTCCTCAAGCCATCAAGGTCATCTGAGAATGCGATGAGCTCCGAGTTGTAACCCATATCCTCCAGCGCGAGCTTCACGCCATAGGCCCTGATCGCGTCCCCGAGGCTGCCGATGTGGATGATGCCGGAGGCGCCGACGCCGCTCTCCACCCTCATCAAGTCCATGCTCCTGCCTAGCCCCTTCTCCCTTTCCACGATCCTCTGGGCTACTTTGTCCAGCCAAATGCCCCTGCCAACGACCTCGGACATGCTCTCGACCTCTTCCTCCCGAAGTCCCTTATATGCAGCGTGGGAGGTTTGGCGTTTCGATCGCGAGATTCATAGGGATTTCTTTGCCATATCGCTCGCCATGAGAACAAACTTTAACTTCGTCGCAAGCGAACCGAAGTCCAGGCCCGTAGTCGAGGGTTCTGCCCGACTTGGGCGAACTGAGAATCAAGACGCTGGCAAAGTAAATAAAGTCAGCCAAAAACAACTCAATGGGCCCGTGGCCAAGTACGGATTAAGGTGTCTGCCTCCGGAGCAGAAGACCAGGGGTTCGAAGGGTCTTCATGCCCGACAATCCCCTCGGGCCCGCTAGAGTCTAATTTTTTAAGCTCAGATATATTGGAGTATAAATAGCATAACGAATAGAATGGATTGGGAACTTGAAGAGTGGATGTGGTATCGAATGTGGGAGCTGCCCTTACTTCAAGAGCCCTTGTTATGGATGCACGATCATTAAAGTTTGCCTGGTTGCACGCTGCCTTCACGGGGAGCATCACGAGGGGTTGACATATCCCAGATCATTCTGTAAGCTAAGGCCCTACTGTCCACGCGGAGGCGAGGGCAGGCCTCCATCAGTTCCAATTCCCCCGATAGGAGAAAAGTCGATGGCCAAGGTAAAATTCCCAGGATTCATTCCTGAGATCGATACGACCGATCAGAGGTCTTGGTTCTGGAGAGGGGGCATTCAGCTGCCTATGATTTTCGTACCGCTCTGGCAACTGCTCCTAAAAGAAGATATGCTGTCCAAGGCCTCAAGCATGGGCCTTCACGATTATCTAGGATTTGATGGGAAGATATTGTTGTCAACAGTTATGCCAGACGAGCTCATCGACAAACTTAGGATGGAGGACTATACCAAGTTGATTCATGACCTACGTCCAGATGCAACCATGGTTCCCGATAATTACACGTACACCGATGTGCCACTCCATCAATCATGGTCCCAGACCATACGCCTAGCATCCTTCGCGAACGATTTCCTTGAACTAGGTATTCCCGCAATTGGCCTCGTTAAGGGAGGGAATCTGCGCCAGATAGAGTGGATTATCCGAAGAGAAATGGAGATGGGCTATATTTCGTTCGTCATGCCGGCGAGGGAGCTCTATAGTGAGGGTTCGTTAGATGAATATCTTCCATACGTCCTAATGACCTTAAAGAGGAATGCAAGATTTCATGAAAGGGAATTTGAACTTCTTCTCTATGGGATTGGGCAGAATCTTAGTCGTTATAAGGGCATATGTTACAGCAACCTCTCCTGGTTCATCGAGGCGAAGCGTGCGGACTATTACAAGAATGGCCTATCCTATGATATGAGGGACCCTGAGATTAGGTTCGAGGAATGCTTCTGCGAAACTTGTAAAGGGCTAATGCCGCAGGAGATGCTCGACCTTTGGATAGATGACGAAGAGGCCTGCATAAGCGCATTGGCCGCTCATAACTTGATGGACTTAAAGAGTTCGCTGGGAATTTAATGGGCGGAGGTTCGGCTATAAAACAATCCGAGAGGAGATCCCATCAGGGGGAATCAGTGCAAGGGGAATATTCTAGCAAGGAAATAGATTGCCAGAGAGGAGGGCCTAAAGCCAAAAAGATTTTGGGAAAATATGAAATACATAAAACAGGTGATGGATATGAGCTACTCAAGGGTGGCGAACCCATCGGTTGGTTTTCGGTTGCGGTGATCGAGGACGATAGAGTGGTATATCCGCTTAGCCATGGAATATCATTAGAAGTATCAGAGAGGGGAAGTAGGGAGATACTCATTTCCGAGAAGGCCGAGCTCTGTGGCCTAATAGCCTCAGATGGCGGGATTTATTCTACAAAAGCTCATCCCCATCACGAGATTCATTTTAGCTCAAAGGATAGAGAGCTCGTTGAACGCTATAATGAATTGTTTAAAAAAGTTTATGGCATTGATCCACATCACCATTATAAGAAGAAGAGTACAGGAGAGTCATACTTTGAATCGAGGGCATATTACAAAGGAGTTTATTTCGATCTATTGGATTTGAACATCAAGCCAGGGGCTTTTAAATTTCGTGTGCCACTTATGCATCTCGATAGAGATGGATTAAGGGCATATTTAAGAGGTTTCTTTTCTGGAGATGGCTATATCACCAAGGATGGCGAACTATTTAGAATTGGGTTACAATCAACATGCAAGGAGGGATTAGAGGAATTACAAAAGGCTTTTGAACTCTTGAAGTTTCATCCTCATGAAATTCACTTGTGGGAAAAAGAAAAGCCTAAGTGGCGAGATCAATATCACTTCTCGATTCCTACGTACGAGCATATGCGGTTTATAAAAGAGATAAGTACGTATCGGCCAGATCATTTGAAAAAATTGGGGGAGATAGAAAGGCGGTACAAGAGTAGGGAGAATAAGGGTTAAAAATTGAAACAATCATCTGATAAAAGGATGAACCGCGCCACGGTTTGGGGATGGGGCGATGACTTCGAGGCTGTCAAGACAAACAGCGAGAAATACGTTAGTAAAAGGTGGAAGGAGACGACGAAGGAATGCGCCATCGGGATTACAGCAAAGGAAAGGTACGAAGGAACCAGTTTTTACATTACTGCATTCACGAGCGATCCGAAGAAGGTGGGAGAATTAGCTGACCGACTGCTTGACACAGCATTAGGCTTGAAAGGCGATGTCAAGGTGGACTTCGTTACGATCGTCTTGTCCGAGGATATGGTCTCGGAGAAGGAGTTGTATAGAGATAACTCAGAGCATGTGGAGGAGGAATATAGAAGGTGCGAAAAAGCCCTCGTCGCAAAGGTTGGCGCAAACCCAAAAATGAGGGCCAAGGTGCAGGGGAAGAAAATCGTGGTTATTCCTGAAATTGCACTAACATGCGAACTCGAGTCCGACTATGCCAATAAGGTGATAGTGGACGCTACTGACTCCGATTTCACACGCCTTAAGAATTTCATTCATTCTTTAAGTGAGGGGTTGATTAAAGAGGGGTTGGCGAAGAGCACAGTTGGCTTCAAGTTATATGAGGATGTTGAGAAGCTTAAGATCGAGGACATCGATGCTGAGGGCGATGAAGTCTACGTGTGGCTTGTCTAACAGGAGCTCCACCGCACCCGTATGAAATGAGCATTTTTCTGCCCATAAATCAAGGGACCCTCTCATACAATAAGTTTATCTATGACCGATCATATTGGGTAAATTGGGTAATTTAATTGGGTACTATGGGAAAATACCATTCCGACAAGATTTACGTGCCAAAGGACGTAAGGGATATCCTTGGGTTGGAAGAGGGGGCGGAAGTTGAGTTTATCATCATGGAGAAGGGTGAGGCTGTGATAAAGGTTCTAAAGACCGATGCGGACCGAAAGCTCCTCGAGATATTGGCTCGTCCCCGTAGTTTGGGCGTTAAAGGAAAATTAAGCAGGGATGAGATTTATGTTACTGCTTGATACGAATGTGCTCGTTTATGCGCACGACTCTTCCTCTAAGAGGAACAGGAAGGCCCTAAGGCTCGTAAGGGAAGCGCTTAGGGGAGAGTTGGAGGCTGCCATCTCATACCAGAGCATAGTGGAGCTATACTCAGTGCTGACAAATCCTACGAAGTTGGAGAGGCCATACGAGGCGCGTGAAGCGGCTTTGCTGTGCTCTCTCTATGCCAGCTCCAAGAATCTGGCAAAACTCTTGCCATCTGGCAGGGCCTACGTGGAATCGATCAACTTAGCGGGGAATTTGGGGCTTGTAGGTACACAAATCTTCGATTGTTTGCTGGCAACCACCACGAAGGAAAACGGCATCAAGGAGATATACACGGAGAATGTGGTGGACTTCAGATCATTTGAATTCATCAAGGCGTTTAACCCTTTCATAGGTTGATTTTTGCGCCAAGTGTAAATATCTGGGAAATCTCTAAAATCTCTAAAATCCAAATAGCCAGTTACTTGAACATGAACTTCATTTCACAGTAGATCAAAATTTGTCCACCTCATCAGGTCATCGCCTCGATATCGGGTATGAATGACAGGATTAGCGACAGTGAGACGAGGAGCTTGAGGGCCTCGACGATCACCCTTTCTCCCTTGCCA
>Ga0315282_10000808_pt1 | contig 61311 bp, 59 predicted proteins | sample YL17G07_20_MG_FD_203693 | JGI IMG/M metagenome (GOLD analysis project Ga0315282, IMG submission 203693) | Sediment microbial communities from Yellowstone Lake, YNP, Wyoming, USA - YL17G07_20 | ecosystem: Environmental > Aquatic > Freshwater > Lake > Sediment | place: USA: Wyoming | collected...
CACAGGGCCATCCCATCCTGGAGCCAAGACAACTCTTGCAGAACTGGCTTGACTCCAGGGAGGGGCCATGCTGTGCCGACGTTTCTACCTTTCCAGAATGTCGCTTTTCAAGGGTTTCTACAGAGCCCGTTTCCCGAAAGAAACATATACTCCGCCGAGTTGATTCCCAGCGCAAGGGATGGGCATAGATGCCTCAATCAACCAGTGGCAAGACAAACAAAAAGGACCCACTGGCTGACACTATCTCAGCAATGTACTCCAATCAGGTGGCAGTGAGTTTTGGCAAGGGCATGGCTGATCCTTTCGTTCCCGCCCTCGCAATCCAATTGCAGGCTACCCCAGCACAACTCGGATGGCTGCAGGCGTTCGTCAACCTCTTTCCCACGGTCATGCAAGTCCCTTGGGGCAAGCTGAGCGATTTCCTGGGCAAGCGGGTTCCGTTCCTCGTCGCCGGCGGGGTTATGTCGTTCGCGCTGTACTTTTTCATGGTCGGAGCCATGAACGCCTGGCAGTTGATCTTGCTCGTGGCAATCCAGATGTTCATCGGATCCATGATGATCCCAACTTGGTCCGCGCTGGTGGGCGATGTCACGACGCCCAAGAACAGAGGGACGATAATGGGCAGGTTCTTTGCAGTGTCGTCCCTTGCCAGTCTCATCGCCACATTGATTGCTGGGGCGATTATGCCGCAGGGTTCGGACCACGCCTTGCGAATCTATGCGATACCGTTCTTCATTGCCGGCTTCAGCGGCATCATTGGTTCGCTGATTCTGCTGCAGGTCAAGGAGGCCAAGAGGCGCGTCTACGCCTCAAAGAAAACGATATTCGCATTCAGCCTCCGGTCGTTCATTTTCATCTCGGACCTTAAGGAGAACACGAACTTCAGAAACCTGGTCGTATTGAACACAACCTTCAACTTCATCATGTCCCTGATCTGGCCGATCCTCTATCTGACCTACCTGGATGTGTTGAACGCCACCCTGTTCGACATCGCTATTATGACGGTGATCTCCACGGGAGCGACTCTCTTCTTTCAGACGAAAGTCGGGAAACTGCTGGATGTCATCGGGCCAATGCCTCAGATATTGATCTCCAGGTTCGCGTTTATCTCAGTGCCAATCGTATACGCGCTAGCGACTCAAGTGTGGCACATATACGTCCTAAATGCCGCATTAGGGTTTGCGACAGCTATGGCCAACGTGGCGTTTTTCGCGTACATTCTCGATGTCGCGCCAGAGGAGAAGAAAGGGGAGTACTTCGCGGTCTACAACACGATGATCGGGATATTCACATTCATGGGGTCGATAATCGGGGGCTATCTTGCATCCTACTTCTTGGAGTACTACGGCGGAAACCTTGTCGTCGCCCTCGGAGCGGTCTATGCGATATCCGCCTTTGGCAGAGCCGCAGGCGCTATTTGGTTCTTGAAGCTGAAGGATCCTGTGGTATACCCAACGAAGTTGACGGTTCTGATGCGCAACGCCCTGCGCCGGTGGTGGAATCGACTCATTCGACTGCATTCGACGTGACTACTGCAGTGTCTCATCTAATCGGAAAATAGGATAAACGTAAATGGTTTGATTGCCTACTTCGTGTACTTGCCAGCGACGTAGGCCTTGATGACTGTCCTCTCCCTTCTCGGGACGGCGATCAGTCTCGTGCTCAGGTGCACCTGCTTGACGGTGCTCGAGATTCTCCTCTGTTTCATTTTCATACCTCCAAAAGTGAATACTGGCTCCCGATGTTGTTGGCAGCGGACGCCGTTCACTCAGGGCCTGCTCGCGCTGACCCGCGATATCGCGGAGAAAATCCACTTGAGGTTTTTCTATGTGCGAACATGCCTATCGATCATTCATGAAGTGCGCCCCGTATATGAGACTTTGCCCATTACCATCCGTTAGTATATGCATCATAATATAAAATGAATTAGATGTTGAGTGAGGCGTGCGATTCGTGCTACATCAGACATCGATTTCCAAGCAGCTGGCCAGGGCGCGCGCACAAATGGATGCCACAGAGCACATAAATACGGTGCATATATAAAATCATTCGAATTAAAATGTGCATAAGGACGAATCTCGCAGTCTTTCCGTCGGTATGCGGAGGCAGAATCGGTCCCCTTCTCCTGCTCGCCCCAATTCTCCGTTTCCGTCAGATAGCATCTAACCCGATATGATCAAAATCAGTCCGACTGCGCATACGACGCCCACTAGCAGAATCACGAGGAATATCATCGCCCTGCGGTCGAACATCATGTTCAGTATCGACAACTCGCTCCCTTAACCCTTTCTCATCCCGGTCGCCGTTGTTTTATGAAAACCCGCAAATAGGAGTTGTGTGCGTCTGAGGCTCAACAAACACATAGCAGGCTATCTTGAGGTTCGCCCCGTCGTCCCCCCAAACCCTTTACCAAACATGAGACAGGAGATGAAAACGACATGAGCGAACTAGGTGAGAGCACGAAAAAGAGAAGACCCTCTCCGAACGCCGCTTGCTCGATGGTGCGTTCCAAAATATCCCGCGTGACATGAAGATTTTTAATTTCGGAGTGCCAGAAATGACCTTAAGGAATGCTCTGACCGCCTATGTAACCCGTAACAAGATTCAACTCAACGGCGGCGTTGAGTTGAGTTTCGAGCCGAATGTTACCGATAACAAAAACTCCGATGACAAAACCGGGGTGGGCCTGTGACTTGGACACGAGAGCAGGTCGAGGTCCTGAAGGAGCTGTTCGCTCAGGGGAAGGCCTGGGAATTCATCGCCCATGAGCTCGGGAAGACGACCGGAGCGACCAAGCAGCGGGCATGGCGGCTCGGACTCCGCCGTGAGGGCGAGAATGCGGTGGATTCCGCTTCAGTGAGAAAATTGAGCAAATGCTTGTTATCACCGATCGACATAGCCAGTCGTATCGCCGCCCTGCTGAAATCCGAGATTCTACCCGACCTTAACATTCGTCAACTGAGCGATTCTGAGCTACTGGCCTATTGTAATGCCGTACAGGGCCTACAGGCGTTCCTGCGCGACTTATGCGGCGTGGAATTGCAAGATTACCAACTCACGATCGTCGAGCGCCTATTGGGTTCTAGGCCGCTCGTGTGCGTTACGGGAAGGCAGATCGGGAAGGACTTCGTGATCGCGTGCTTCTCACTCTGGGAAGCCATTACGAAGGCCAACTCACGAATCTTGGTCGTCTCGGCCGCACAACGCCAAAGCGACCTTTTGAACGACAGGATCCTTGCGTTCATCGCTGGAAGGGACGAGCTGTACGCGAGTGTCGAGAAGTCGGGTAGGGAAGAGCTGAGGTTCAAGAACCACAGCGCGGTCTTCTTCTTGCCAGCAACTGGCCTGATCAGAGGGTACACCGATATCACTCGCGCCTTCTTCAACGAGGCCAGAGACATCCCAGAGATAGCCTACGATGCCGTCACGCCGATGTTATCGCGCAGGAATGGTGTACTGGCCGTGTTTTCGACCCCCCTCGGACGCGCCGGACGATTGTGGGAGCTCTGGAACAGTCCACTCTACGAGAAGGTGCAGGTGAGGAGCGACCAGAACAAGTATCTGGACAAGGCGTACCTCGAGGCCGACCGTGATCGGATGGGCAATGCGTCTTATCGTTGCGAATATGAAGGCGAGTTCGTCGCGTCGCAGGCCAACTTTTTCGAACCCGAGTCTATCCAGAAGGCCATCAGGGATTACGACCTGTCGCTCAGGCGCGAGGACGGCATGAGATATGGCATCGGCATCGACTGGGGAAGGAAACAGGACTCATCCGTGATGATCGTGCTGGGTGGAAGGACCATCGCCGCCGTTCCCGCAACCGAACAACGAGCCCTCAAACCACCGACACAAGAGTTGCGCGTTCAATTCGTGAAGTCCTTCGAAGGTGTTTCGTTCGACGATCAGGTTGGTTATGTAGACTACCTCGTCAGGACCTTCGACCCGTTCAAGATCGTACCAGAGACGAATGGTCTCGGTGCAGGTCCTTGCGATTCACTCAAGAAGCGTTTTGGAACGCTGATCGAGCCGTTCACTACCACGAACGCCTCGAAGATTGAAGTCTATGGCGCGCTCCGTTTAAGGTTCGACAGGGGTGAGATGACGATCCCGATAGAGCCCTTGCGCTTGATGAGAGAATTGCAGTTGCTTGAGTATGACACACTCCCGAGTGGCATGGTGAGAATCGGCCATCCTTCGGGCGAGCATGACGACTTCCCAGATGCATTGGCACTGGCGGCTTGGGCATTCAGGGAGCAGGAGAAGAAGTACGGAGCGGTCTTCGTTGACTGGAAAGCACTCGCTGAAGGAAGGCCCAGCGCAGTGTATTGCCCAAATGAGTCTGTGGAGAAGAGGTAGGATGATTCTCAGTTACTGCAGGTGCGCAGCCGCTCAAACGTGCCCCTCGATACGGGCAAGGAAGTGAGAATGGCCGTAACTTGACGTCCCAGGAGACCTCCGGAGGACCAGGAGGACGGTCTCCTCCCTGCCTAGTATTTGGATTTTGTCAGGACCTGATAGGTTGTACCTAGATTGATATGGTCGGGCATCCAATATGAACGTCGTGAGTCTAGAATGAAAGTCATGTACAAGGGGAGCGGGAGCAGGACGTTTTGCTGGCGGCTAGGTCAGTCCAGCACGCCCGTTCCGCACCCCAAGCGCGGAGGCGCGAGCACGTTCGTGATGGTCCGGGCTCAATATTGGCTGGTGCGGGGCGAATGGACCGACGTGCTCGATGCAGACGCAAGTGAATTTAGAAGGATGGCGAGGACCAACCCGGAGGTCTGGGCGATTGCCGAGGAAGGGGAAGAAGTAATTGGAGGTCCAACATGAAGGTCAGGTACATTGGCGATCAGCGTTTCCTCTGTAAACGGGGAACACATACGTACCTCCAGGGCACGCGCGACATTGCTCCTGGGGGGCACGCGGAGTATCGCTTTCGGCGCGGGGAATGGCTTGAGATCGGGGACTTCGACGTACACGAGTTCAAGAAGATGGCCAAGACCAACCCCGAAACGTGGGAGGTCCAGGAATGACTCGCCAGCTAGTGCATCGGCCCGATCCTCCGATGGTGGAGGACGAGCCGAAGACCGCGAACTACATGGCTCTCATCACGGCTCAGGAAGCTCAGATCGCGTCTCTGAAGGCAGAGATCGAATCTCTGAAGGCTTCCAAGGGGGACTTCGCCAAGTTCGGCGAGGAGATGAAGAAGACCCTCGACGACTGGGGCACGAAACTCTCCGAACTCTCCGAGCGGGTACTCGGGATAGAGGGGAAGATCGGACAGCCTGCAGGATCAGGGAAGAGCAGGGGCCAGTTTGCAGACCCGGCGTTCAGATGACCGGGGAGGGGTGCAGAATGAAGGTCAAGTACATTGGTGATCGACCGCACGCCCGCAAGTTGGGAACACCTTCGGGCCCCTCAGGAAGCACACGCGGCCATCCTATCCACGAGCGAACTGTCTACTGGTTCCAGCGGGATGTTTGGGTCGAGGTTCGGGATGAGGACGCGGCGGAATATCGAGCGATGGCTCGGACTAACCCGGAGACGTGGGAAACGGATTGGGGCGTCCCTCTCAAGGACTGACGATGACCGGGAGGGGTGTTGATCCAGGATGAGTCGCCGGGAAGTAAGTCGGACCCCGACGAATGTGGTGTCCTCTTCCATACGACTACGCTTCCCGACGGCCCTCGCTGTCGATCTCTCCCTCCCCATGACCCTTCGATCACGTCGAGGATGGTGATAGGAAATGATAGCGATTGAAGAGACGCGGGACCGGTCTGTGTCGAAGCCCAAGACCGATCTGCGCATGGCGGTCCGACGGTCCAGACTCAAGTTGCTGATCGACCTAGCGCACACGCGGGAGCAGATGGCCCAGGAGCTGAAGTGTAGCATCCCCACAATCAATAGGGACCTGGTGGCATTGCGGGCCGATCCTGAGTTCAAGATCAGCGGGCTGGCCGCAGAGGAAGCCCTTCAGAAGCTGCTCATCAGCAACAGCGCCGTGAAGGAGCACCTGTGGACGATTGCCTTGGCCGAGGACACGCCCATCAAAACCAAGGTGGTGGCCTTGACCGGAATCGCCAGGCTGAACGAGCGCATCGGGCGACTGATGGCCATGTACGGCCTCATGCCGACGATGGGGGGGAATGTGAGAGTCGATATCCGGGCCTCGATCATGGAGCTAGTCCGGGAGGTCCCTGGCGATGCCCAGAACAGGTTCCTCGATGCCCTCGAACAGACCTGTGCTCGATGCCGCGCCGTGTCTGAGCAAGGGGAGATCGATGTCCAGGACGACGCCCAGGACGATGACGACCAAGTCTAATAAGGACTGAAACCCTAACTGGATGTGAGTTGGCACATGAGACCTGAGAATTTTCAAATAGACGGGCGCTCATAATGAGCGCCGCCGGGAACGCCCAGGGCACATCGGTGCTTGAGCGTATCGGTGCGTGATCGGAGGGTCGGAAGGGATGGGACGAGCGAGTGGCAGCCAGGAAGCGCAGGAAAGCATCCAAGAGCAGCCTCACTCTCTTCTTGCTTCGACCTAGGGTTCCAAATCACTGACCGAGAATAGCACGAAGCTCCCTCTGTACTTGCGAGCGCTTCCGGTCTTCATGAGATCGCTTATTGTCTCTGTGCGACGACATCTGTTCCGGAATTGCCGCCATTCCGATACCTGAGGTTGCGAGATGGCATCGATCTTGGTGAGAACCCTGGTCAAACGACTCCTCACGCCCCGCATATTGGGTTGGCGAGTACACGGATTGCCTTCCGAACTGAGCCTCGGACGCACCGAATCGTACCAAACATCCCTGAAGGCGAACCAAAACTCCTTGAAGATCTCCTTGAACCATCGCGGAGGCTGTTCCCCAACCAGAATGAATCCGGTCCCGGGGGTCAGGAGAATAGGGTCGTAATCCTTGTCCATCTCGAACCGACGTCGCTTCGCTATGCCCCGCACAGATGTCAAGAGGTCTCTGACCTGTCTCCGAGCACTCTCATTCCTCGCATCTACGAGGTATCGGCTTCTTGGCTTGGAGCGGTATTCATAGCGGGGCCAACCAGGGGTCGATCTTAGCCCGAGGATCCCGATCCTCATGAGGTCGTCTATCACTCTGTCTGTCGATGTCCCTTCTGTTCCGGCAATCTTCTCGATCTCCTTTCTGAGATACCCGCCAGGACGACCGCCAAAACCACGTTTTGTTGGACCAAGAGCAGCCAACAGGATAACCGCTCTCCTGAGAGATTCTCTCTCGTCTTCCCACAAGCCGGTGAACTCCTTCATTCTGAATCCCATTGGATTTCTGCCGTACTGGCAATCCTTCAGGCGCTTGCACCGCTCACAGTAGATGAGGTGACCAATCTCTCGGAGGTCGAACGGTCGTCTCGCATGCTTGATACCGTCCTCCAACTTTGGCTGGAGCTTGCTGGTGTCCCAGCTGACAAACATCCTGGAGACTGGCTCGCCCTTCGGTGCGATCTTGGTTGCCGGCCTCCCTCTCTGATTCGTCCCCCATCTCACGTCCGGCATCTCGAAGAAGCATTTCGATAGTCCAGATGTAGAAGTTTCCCGCATAATGATGAACATGATGGGGAAACTTCCTTATGAATCTTCCTACGATTATGCAATTGAAGAGGAACCTTGGATGGCTGTCAAAGTGAGAATGACGGTCTCGATCGACCGGGACCTGTTTGCGAGAATCCGGGAAGCAGCCGGACCTATGGTTCCAATCAGCCGGTTGGTCGAATCCATACTGGCAAAGGAGTTCAGAAGAGCAGAGCAGTGATGGGCTAGGGGGCATGGAATGGCACGCATGGTCAAAGTGGTGTGGCATGAGGGTGGTCAAGCCCGAGCGGTAAACGCCGTCCTTACTGACGGAGAAGAAGGCGGCTTTCTGAGATTCGAACTCGCAGACGGACGCATTCTGAGATTGAACAAAGCCTCGATTGTCAAGATCGAGGACAAAGGAGGCGGTGCGGAATGACTAGCGCGCCTGCCCAGCACGAACAGGAAGGATGGCCTTGACCCGATGGCCTTCGACGAGGTCACCTCGTCTCAACAACACAACAACAACAATCAATCAAAGGAAAGGAAGGAAGGAAGGAAGGAAGGAAGAAAAAGGTGTAATGAGGCATTTTAGGGTACTACCGACAGTGAGGTACTACCCTGTTTCGTCGACCGAGACTGTTTTTCACCTCGCGAGATACTCACCTAGGGTAGTATCCTTTTCCAGGGGGAAGCATCATGGCTGCTAGGAATCGATGGCAGACGTGTCTCTCAGACGAGGAAGACAAACAGGCCAGGGCCATCCTAAGACAGCATTCTCTGAGCGCCTCAGAACTCCTCCGTGAGTGCTTCGCGTTCACGGTTGAGCATACTCCCGACTTCCGGGTGATGAACCTCCAGATCGAAAGGACGGACCTGGAGAAGCGGCTAAAAGCAAACCTCGGCGAATTCGAAACGCTCACCAAGGGTACTACCCTCGCAGAGATTCCTCCTATCGAATTGCCCAACCGTAGACCGAGGACTAGTAACTCACTTACAAGCAAACCCAAGACCGATCATGAGGACTTCCTACACCATGTCGGGAACCTCGGATGCGGCGGCAAGCTCGGAGAACTCGCAGCGAGGGGGGCGAAAGCATACTTGGAAAAGCACCCGGATTGGACCAAGGATTTGCCCCCAGAGAAGTATCGTCTGCTCATAGAACCGGAGGGAAGTCAATGAGTCACACGGTTGTCAAATACCCACCGTTACCCCCCTCGCCCGCCCGGGAATCTCAAGAGCACTTCATCCGACGCGTGGACTATGTACTAAACCAGCGGCCATTCGTCCGCCTGCCGACTGATGTCATCGAGAAGGTCTTGGTCACAATCGCGAAAGATGCGGAAGTCCACAAAGATTGGCTCGATGGACTCCCCGAACCTCAGCAAAGTCGGCTGACGTCCATGTTGGGGGGCGCATCCAGATGACCGACGAAACCCCGACAACCATTATAACGTCCGAGACTCATAACCAGTCTGGGAGCCAGGAGCGGGAAAACTGGCTTCTCTCGCAGGGGAATTATGAATCCAGCAATGGAACCCGAGCTGGGGACGACGGAGTATCTGATGGCAGCGTTCGCGTCATCGACGGCGATGCGTTGGTGAATGTAGACTCTGTTATCGAGAACTTCAAGAAGTCGGCTGGGCGGCTGAGGGGCAAGACGCCATACCAGTACGAACTTGTCTTCAGACGATTCGCCAGGATGGTCGAGCTCCACAACTACACGAAACGACGACTCGGGGGCAAGAAGGGTCAGGAATTGCTCCTGCAATACCTGTTGAGCGATAAGACTCCAACACCGTCGAGACGGATGCAGAACGCGGCGCTCAAGTGCATCTGGACCGAGGGGTTGTGTCTGTCCTATCCGATCATGCGAAGGCACCTAGGCGAGTTGCCCGAAGTCGGGAGGCGACAGAGCCCCAGGGACTCGGATGTGTTGCCGTGGATCAAGGCCCTCGAGCACGACGAGGACCCATATCTCAAGACCCTGGTGCTACTCTTGTTTCAGTTGGGAATACGACCGAGTCATGCGTGCCTCTTCCGGTGGACGCATGTGAGATATGACCAGGATGGGAAGCCCGAGGCGATCATCACCACGGGCAGAGAACCGGGCAACAAGCACATGACGCCTATCAAAGCGCGGTTGCCTCCGGATCTCGCCGAGGCGTTGATGGCACTGAAGAAGATCGTTCCGAGCGCGCTGCCCGAGGACCCGATCCTGATGTCCAGAAAGCGCAGCGGGGAATTGACATCTGCTCCCATGGAGACGGCGAAATACGGCTTTCAATGGATTCGGTTCCAGAAAAAGCATCTGTTGAACCATCTGAGGCCCGTGGATCTTCGCCATTGGGTGAGTACGATCTGCCGCCGCGCAGGGCTGTCCTATGTGGCAACGAATGCCCTTCAAGGACACAAGTACGCGAGCTTCAACATGCGCGACCGGTACGACTGCCCGAACGATGAGGACCTCCTCGAGGAGCAGGGAACGACCCTTCCCGACGGTCCGATCGGATTCGTCTGCCCGAAGATAGAGATGGACCAGGCGCTCCCGACCGAGCTGACGGGGGCATTGAATAGCTGCCTGAGCGGTCAGATGTTGCCGAGCCAGTTGGTGGAGACCGTCATGGCCTATATGACGAGGCAGCTCAAGAAACCCAGCCAGACTATCGCGCTCTAACTGGCTACTCATTATCCGAGGTTGAACCGAATTGAATAGGAGTTACATGGATTACGGTCGCAATGGCCATCGAGGAATTGACCTCCATCACGAGCAAGGATAGGATCTTGTTGTATCTCTCGGACTTCTCTCACATGGAGGAAAGATACGAGCTTCCTCAGGAGCTCACTCAGGAGCACATTGCATATTGCACCGGGGTCCAGAGAAAGCATCTCTCCCAATACCTGGACGACTTGATCAAGGAGGGTCTCTTGACCGAGAGGAAGGCTCATATCCATGCCATGAAGCAGCGAATGAACGGGTATTATCTGAGTTCATCAGGCTACTCGAAGACGGCAACCCTCCGGAACCACTTAGGACAGGTAGTTGTGCCGGTCCGAGTCAATGGCAGAATGAAAGAGATGAAGGTGTCCGAGGTAGATGAGATGACTTCGATTCATGTCACCTACTGCGACATCGTTCGCGAGGCGATCCAGATTGGCAGCCTGGATATGGGAAACCTAGCTGGTGTAGAGGCCAGGAAGCGGGACGCCCTTGAGAAGAGTGAGCAATCGTCAGAGACCTACAAGCGGGCGCTGCAGACCGTCTGGCGTGATGGCAGAGTGACTGCATCGGAGAGGTTTCTGCTCGAGGAGTTGCGCAAGCACCTGAAGATAACGGATGAACAGCACAGAATCCTCGAAGAAGAGATTCTGAAGCGCATCGCCCAGGATCATATGGAGTTTATAAGGATATACAGGAGCGTTCTGGAGGTCGCCTTGGCAGACGGTGTCCTTTCCGGACCGGAGGTTGAGATACTCGAGAACCTTCGGCGGGTTTTCAGGATATCGCGGCAGGAGCACGAAGAGCTCATGAACGAAGTACAGACAGCCATCTGCGGGCCCTCGGGATTTGACAACCTCAATCTAGCGGACCACGCATGATTCACACTCTTATGCCCGCATGAATTCGCATGTGCTGATTTTCAAGAAACGCAAAGGCCATCTTGGGAGTGTTGTGATGATATCCGACCCTCCCTGACCTGTCTATCATGATGAGTCCGCCATAACCGTCAACCCTCTCTGACATGAGCGCAATGGCTCGCCTACAGGCTGCGTTTGGCTCGCCCTCGTCTGTGAGGAGATCCAGTGCAGTCTTCGATAGTACTATCGCCATGATCTTCTCACCCCAACCTGTTGCAGATGCAGCCCCTGTCTTGTCATCTGCATAGGCGCCCGACCCGATCAGTGGAGAATCACCCACCCTTCCAGGCAACTTGCGGCTAATGCCGCCTGTCGAGGTCGCGCTTGCCAGATGTCCTTCTCTGTCGATAGCGCATGCTCCGACAGTGTCTCTCCCCTCTCCGGCAAATTCCTCTTTGGTCCTGAGAACGCCTGTTCTGAGGAACTCTCGGTAATCCTCGAGCTCCCTTCCGACCAGCAAATCCTCTTCCGTGCATTCTTTGAATCCGCTTCCTAGGGCGAATCGCAGAGCGCCGTCGCCAGTCAATAGAGAAAATGGTGTCACATCCATCACGCGTCGCGCGACTCTCACGGGGTTCCTGACATGTCTGATCGCGGCCACTGCGCCTGACCTGAGCGTCCGGCCGTCCATTACTATCGCGTCCATCTCAACCTGGCCAGCCTGATTCAGCACGGAACCCCTGCCTGCATCGAACGTCGGGTCGTCCTCGAGACTGGCCACGGCGTTCTCGACCGCGTCGACAGCGGAGCCGCCTTTCGCCAAGATGTCAAAACCCATCTCGACCGCGCGCCGGCATCCGATGATATGCGCGTCCACCGTCTCGCTTGGAATGTCCCAAGCTCCACCATGCACGATTATCGAAGGGTTCATGAAAGATCAGACGCGCGTTCGTTCACTATCGCTTCTATGGTAGTACCTTGAAGACCTTGTCGTGGGGCCGAACCCTGTCCTTCACCTTTATTCCCACAGCTTGGCCAGCAGAGGCGTTCGGAACGGGCCGGCGATCGATTTCCATCGACTCAACCTTCTGTTCAAAGTCTGTCGTCGCGCCCTTGATCTTGATCGTGTCTCCAACAGCCAGTGTTCCGGACGTGATCTCAATCGCGGCGACGCACGGCTTGGCGAAGAACTGAATCACTCTCCCCAACGGCTCCTCTTCTGGCATGCTCAACCTCACGGTTCGAATCTTCTTCCAGATATTTAGGTTGTTTGTGCCGCGCCGGGCTTCGTGAAATGAGCGTTATAGATGGCGCGACCAGACACGTTCTGTGGAACACGACCAGCTTCCCGCGAAAGTTATAATAGGCAGGAGTATTTCACTCATTCGTCACCTGGTTGGATTGACAAGGGATGCATGATGCAGAACTCAACGGACAGGGCGAAGCTGAGGCCGTCTCCTAAGCGTTCCCAGACACCTCCCCAGCTTGCAGGGGAGATGCTTGCTGTTCTATCTCACGTGATGTCAGTCGAGAACCTGGATGCAGTTCTGCAGAAGATAGCGTCAACCGTTGCCGACCTCTTCGCCATACGCGGGCTCTTCCTATCGGTGCTCGATGACAAAGACCAGGTCTTCAGAATCCACGCCTCCATCGGCTACGATGAGGCCACACAACAGAAGATACGGAAGACAGTTTACAGCCAGGAGCGGCTGAAGAAGGATTTGGAGAATCGATGGAAGGTCGCCGACAACGTTTACTTCATAAGGCCCTCTCCGGAGGACTTCGTGAAGATTGACGAGCCGTTCTATTTCCATGTTCAGGATATCACCAAGCCAAGAACCGACCCCAACGAGTGGCACGAGCTGGACTATCTGAAGCTAGCCTTCACTGATCGAGATGGGGCTATCAGAGGCTATATTGAGATCGTCGAGCCAATGTCAAAAAAGGTATTCGACAAGGCCACTATCGAGTCAATGGAGATTTTCGCCCAGCTCGCAGGTGTCGCGATAGAGAATGCCAAGCTGTATCAGAAGCAGGTAGAGATTGCACAGAGGAGGAGATACCTGAGCGATATGATCGCCCATGACATAAGCAATTACAACCAGGCGGTCACGAGCTACCTGCAGATGGCTTCGTCAGAGCCGAAACTACCTCCGAAGGTTGGGAACTACCTCCAGAGAGCCTCCTCGTCGGCCTGGGGAATCAGCGAGCTCATCCAGAGGGCAAACAAGCTCGCCAAGATTGAAGAGGAGGGAGCTGCGAACCTGGGACCAGTGGAGCTCGGTGAGGTCCTCAAAGAGAGCACATCGGAGGTCCTCCGAAATCATCCTGAGAGGGATGTCAAGATCGACCTGAAACTCGGCAACCACAGGTATTTCGTAACGGGAAATGAGCTCGCGACGGATATATTTAAGAATATCCTGAACAACGCGGTCGAATACGACCCTCACGAGAAGGTGTCCGTGGAAGTCAGCATAGGGGAATTCTTTGTGGATTTCCGTAGGTACTGGTGCGTGTCCGTTGCTGACAACGGAATCGGGATCCCGAGCTCGAAGAAGAACATCGTTTTTGGCAGGTTCAGCCCGGATATCGAGGCGCCGCCTGCGAGCGGTCTCGGCCTGTCAATCGTCCGTGCAATCGTTGAGGCATACCATGGGATGATCTGGGTGGAGGATCGTGTCCCCGACCAGCACTCGAAAGGCAGCGTCTTCAGAGTCGCATTGCCGATGGCTTCCGCGAAATGATTGATCGAATGGTGGCTGCCAGAAGTTATTTCCGCATCTTCATCTGTTAGGGTTAGTGCTGGAGAACATGAAGCTGAAAGGTAAGGTCGCTCTGATCACTGGTGGGACCGAGGGCATGGGCTATGCAACAGCCGAGCTTTTTCTCAGAGAGGGCGCAAGGGTGGCCATCACTGGCAGGTCCAGGGAGAAGGGCCGGAGAGCTGTCAGGAGCCTTCGAAAGCATGGCGAAGTGATCTACATCCAGGGGGATGTTTCAATTGCTGCGGATGCGAAACGGATGGTCTCAGAAACAGTTGGTCAGTTCGGGCGCGTCGACATCCTCTTCAATAATGCAGGCATATATGTGGAGAAGACAGCGGAGGACACCACCGAGGAGGAGTGGGATCGGGTCATGGATATCAACGTCAAGGGCACCTTCCTGGTTTCAAAGTACGCCATTCCGCACATGAAGAAGAAACGTTCGGGTGTAATCGTAAACAACTCATCTGATGCCGGACTGATAGGCAACAGATCTTGCCCTGCGTATTGTGCATCCAAGGGCGCAGTGACGATCATGACGAAGGCCATGGCATTAGACTACGCGAAGTACGGAATACGCGTGAACAGCGTGAACCCAGGGGCCATCGATACGCCGATGCTGGTGCGCGAGGCAGAGGCTTCCGCTGACCCAGCAGAATACCTCAGGAGAACGGATGCAGAGAGCCCAATTGGGCGGGTCGGGCGCCCCGAAGAGGTCGCACGCGCAGTGCTGTTTCTAGCCTCAGAGGAATCGTCCTTTGTGACCGGCGCCGCCCTGTCGATTGATGGTGGCATGACGGCACAGTGAAGCCCGGCTGTTCGAGGAAAACGATATATCGTGAGCCTAGGCTATCGCTCGTCAGGTGGCCTGTGATGATAGGAAAGATGGCGTTCATCGATATCCTGCAGAACGCGGTCGAGATGGAGCAAGAGGGCAAAGGATTCTTCGAGCGCGCTTCGAACATGATGCGACACGAACGCGCAAAGCAGATGTTCACAAGCCTTGTCAAGCAGGAGCAAAGACACATCGACATCCTAGGCGAGGAGCTGGGGAGGCTTCAGGCAGGGATCGGATGGGCGACCCTGGAGGAGATGAAGTTAGGGGCTCAGCACTATCCGAAGATCTCAGTTTTCAAGGACAAGGAGATCTTGAATCTGAAGCTCAGACCAGATGCTGGGGAGCTAGAAGTGATTAATGTCGGCATCCAGGTGGAGAAGAAGTCGATCGACTACTATCGTGACGCGGCCCAGAGAGCCGAGGACCTCAAAGCCCAGGAGGTTTTCGACTGGCTCGTCGGCGAAGAGGCAGGGCATCTCACGATACTCAATGCAGAGTATGACAACAGGAGCGGAGCAGGGTTCTACTACGACAATATGGAGTTCAGCCTGGAAGTTGAGTAGCTGCTCACAGCGTGCCGCATCGAATTGCTTCGACGACGAGAAGCATATCAGAAAAAACAGCATAGGCGGTCTGGGCCACAGTAGGATTGGTCTCCACTATTGTAATGTCCCCCATAAGATCGGTCTTTAGGGTCACAGCGGTTGAGGTCCCATCTATGGTCCAGTAGAGGCTGTCAGGGCCGATGCGAATTGGCTCAACCTTCAGTTCAACAGCTCCTCGCTCCCTTGTGGCCGAGGCTATCACCCGGTACTTCCTCCCCGAGTTCACAGCTGCGCTGATGTCAACACCCGAAATGTCCTTTATCCCCTTTCGATTCACCAGTTTGGGGTTGGATCCCGCATCCATCAGAACGTTCGCTAGCGCAGTGATTTTCGCGGCCGCGTCCCATCCGTCGATGTCCATCGAGGGGTCAGCCTCGGCCCATCCACGCCTCTGCGTCTCTTTGATTGCTGCGTCCATCGATTTCCCAGCGGCCATCTCAGTCAAGACGAAGTTCGAGGTAGCGTTGAGCACACCCTCGATGCCAAGGATCTCACATCCCTCTAGGGTTTTCTCTACCAGGTTGAATATCGGTGCGCCGTCCATCACGGTTCCCTCAAACCGGAAGTGGACGTTCCTCGATTTGGCGAGGGACCTCAGCTTGTCATATGCGAAAGCGACCGGCCCCTTGTTTGTGGTGATGACATCCATCCCTGATTGCAGCGCATTTGATATGTGATTTATCGCTGGCTGGCCATCGTTTATGTTGAGAGTGGTCAGCTCAATCATCAGGTCCGCCTTGCACTTGTCGATGATATCGAGTGATCTAAGATCTGTGACTCCTCGGCCATAGCCCCTCAAGTTGCCATGGTCATTCAGCTCTTTGAGCACCCTCTCAAGGTCAAGGGCTTTGTCCGCGAGGACAGAGCCCTTTATCTTGTCGGCAATTGCGATGACCTCGATATCAAGTCCCTTCCTCTTGAGGAGCCAATCCCTCTTCGCCATCAGTAGTCTCGCGAATTCCTGACCGACATTTCCAAAGCCAATCATCGCAAGTCGTAGTATCATCTAGGCTCCTCCGTGAGAACGGGTTGTTGAACCAATGGTTCGATGCATATCTAAAACCTCCGAGAACTCGTCTTTGCCAGCGCCGCATTCCGGGCATGTCCAGTCGTCCGGCAGATCTTCGAAGGCTGTCCCCGCAGGTATTGACTGTGTGGAATCGCCCTTGGAGGGGTCGTAGATGTAGCCGCAAACGTTGCACTGGTACTTGTCAAGTTCTGTCATGTGGCACGGTATCTTCGTAATAGTACTTTACATTGATTGTGAGCGTATGCGGGAATCACAAATCGATCGCACCAGAGGTTCCATCGTGCCGACTGAACAGCCAGAGACATACTTCTAGGGGCTTACTGTGCCTTCTGTCAACCTTCCCGTGGGCGATTGATTGGGGATATGCAGGAAGAGACGAAATTCGTAGGTCGAATTGCGATTGTCATTCGAAAAATGGCCTGAAAATTGGGAAATTCGGTCGATTTTTGTTCTATTAGATATGCTTAAGTATAATCTCGCTTGTCTAGGCGGCCGGGAACAGGTCGGTGCGGTCAGTCCAATGGGAAACGCCGCCTGGCCTAGTGCGCGGGCCGAGCATGATTGAGAGTTGGCTAGGTGTTTGAATGAAGGTGAGCAGTTTCAAATGGTTGTTCGGCAAGAACTCTGAGTTCTGGCCGACGAACATGAAGATCGGGATGTGGGCATGGGTCGGTCACAGGCTGACAGGCATCCTGCTCGTTATCTATGTATTCCTGCATCTGTCGTTTCTGACCCAGGCTTCCTTGAGCCACGATAAGTTCGAGGACCTGATGGCTGTGATGGCACAGCCCCAATTCGTGTTCCTGGATTTCCTTCTGGTGTGCGCGGTGATCTACCATGCCATGAACGGCTTCAGGGTCGTACTGTTCGACCTTGGCATCGGGATCAGGCGCCAGAAGATGGTGTTCTGGATTACGATGGCAATAGCTGCAGTTCTGGTAGTCGTCGGGTTCTGGGCCCTACGCGAATTGATATTCACGGGGGGTAGTTAGATGGCCGAGCAAAGGATCGCCACATCCAAGGTGGCAGGCAGCTGGGCTTGGTTCTTCCAGAGGCTAAGCGCAGTCCTTCTCGTAGTTCTGCTGGGGATCCACATCTATGTGGATCATTTCTGGCATGTCGGTGAGGATTTGACGGTCTCGAACATCAACGAGCGGTTGAGAGAAGCCGTTTTCATAGTGATCGATTACTCATTGCTAGCGGTGGTCCTATTTCATGGCCTGAACGGCACGAGGACAGTACTTTTCGACTTTGACAGATTCGCGAAAAGAAAGGACTTGGTCGACGTGGGTCTTTGGGTGCTCGGGATCGCGATGATGGTCTGGGGGATCATCATCCTCTGGCCGTTCATCCAGGGATGAGGGAGGTTCTGAAATGTTCTACCACAAGGTACTGGTAATCGGTGGCGGCCTAGCGGGTCTCAGGGCAGCTATCGAATCCGCGCCGAAGGTTGATACGGCCATCATATCACAGGTCCATCCAGTGAGATCTCACTCAGGGGCGGCCCAGGGTGGCGTCAACGCATCGTTGGCGAACAACCCTGCGGGCAAGGACGACAACTGGGAGAAGCACGGGTTCGACACGATCAAAGGCAGCGACTACCTGGCCGACCAGGATTCAGCTGAGTTCATGACGAAGGAGGCAGGCCCATGCATCATAGAGATGGAACACTGGGGCTGTCCCTTTTCGAGAACAGATGAGGGCAAGATCGCGCAAAGACCATTCGGTGGCGCAGGATACCCAAGAACATGCTTCGCCGCTGACAAGACAGGCCTGTATATGTTGCACACGCTGTGGGAACGCTCGGTCAAGCTCAACATACCTCTCTACGACGACAGGGTGCTGGTCGACCTAGTATTCGAGAATGGTGTTTGCAGAGGCGTCATATGCTTGAATCTAAAGACTGGCGAGCTGGAACCGTTCATGGCGGAGGCCGTCATATTCGGTACTGGCGGAAGCGGTCAGATCTACGGGCGGTCCACCAACTCCCTGATATCCACTGGCTCGGCCCTGGCGGCCGCATATCGAAGAGGGGTGCCGCTCAAGGACATGGAGTTCATCCAGTTCCACCCGACATCCTTGTTCGGAACGAATATCTTGATGACGGAGGGCGCGCGAGGAGAGGGCGGATATCTCATCAACTCCCTCGGCGAGAGGTTCATGTCGAAGTACGCCCCAAAGGTGATGGAGCTCGGTCCCAGGGACATCGTGTCCAGATCGATCCAGACAGAGATCAACGAAGGCAGGGGAATCGACGGAAAGGACTATGTCTATCTTGATCTCAGACATCTCGGGAGAGAGAAGATCCTTGAGAGGCTGCCTGGAATCAGAGATCTCGCGATCAATTTCGTCGGTGTCGATCCGATTGAGAAACCGGTTCCCATACAGCCTGGCCAGCACTACACCATGGGGGGTTTGGATACTGATGTGCACGGGGCGACGAAGTTCAAGGGCTTCTACGCTGCGGGTGAGTGCGCGTGTGTCAGCGTTCACGGCGCCAACAGGCTCGGCGGCAACTCGCTCCTCGATACAGTTGTTTTCGGTAAGAGGGCTGGCGCCGTCGCGGCGGAATACGTCCTCGGCAAGAAGACAGAGAAGGAGGGCGAGCAGGCGATCATGAATTGCATGCGGGAGACAAAGACCAGATTGGAGGCACTGCTTGCAAAGAATGGCACCGAGAACCACGCTGACCTCAGGGAAGAGATGAAGCAAACGATGATACTCAAGGTGGGTATTTTCAGAGATAAGAAACCCATGGAAGAGGCGTTGGCAAAGATCAGGGAGCTGAAGGACCGATACAAGAGGATCACCGTCGAGAACAAGGGCAAGATCTACAATCTGGAGCTTGTACGGGCGCTCGAGTTCGAGGGCATGCTAGATGTCGCCGAGGCCATTGTCGTCGGTGCGCTCAAAAGGGAGGAGAGCAGAGGCGCCCACTCCAGGCTCGACTTCAAAGAAAGGGACGACGAGCGATTCCTGAAACACACTGTTGCATCATACACACCGAAGGGCCCGGAGATCAGCTACTCGCCTGTCAAGATAACGAAGTACAAACCCGAGGCAAGGAGGTACTGAGATGGCAGATCAAGAGATAACCCTGAAGATACAGAGGTGCGATCCGTCGGCGGACAGGGAGCCATACTGGCAGAGCTTCAAGTTGGTAGCCAGGCCGGCCATGACCGTCCTCGACGCGCTCTTCGAGGTTCTCAACCACCAGGATGGTACGCTTGCTTTCAGGTTCTGCTGCAGGGCCGGTGTCTGCGGTTCCTGCGCGATGGTCATCGGAGGCAAGATAAGGCTGGCCTGCGAGACCCAACTGAGCCAGTTCTTGAGCAAGGGTGAAGTGATGTTGAGCCCGCTCCCGCACCAGAAGGTCATCAAGGACCTAGCCGTCGATTACGACCATTTCTTCGACAGGCTGAAGCGGGTGAAACCTTACCTTATCGGCAAGGAGCCTTACCCTGAAAGGGAGTACATCCAGATGCCCAAGGAACGGGTCCCCATCAACGGGCCCATAGACTGTATCATGTGCGGTGCTTGCACAAGCTCATGCACAGTGGCTTGGTGGAGCTCGGACTATCTCGGTCCGGCGGCATTGCTCAAATCTTACAGGTTCGTGGCTGACACAAGGGACACCATCATCGATGATAGACTGGACATCGTCGAGAGCGAAAGCGGGGTATGGCGGTGCCACACCATATTCAACTGCGTTGAGGTCTGCCCGAAGAAGCTGAATCCGACCGAGGCGATCCAGAAGCTCAAGATCAAGGCGATGAAGAGGAAGCTCTTCGGACGGAAGAAGCGGCCGGCGCGAGCCGCTCCCTGACCTAATGAAAACAATAGAAATATGGAGCGCTGAGGCGTTTTCCCAGCCTCGCGCTCATTGCGTTTCGAGTTCTCAGCCGACTACTTCCTCCTGGCCTTCTCCTTCAGGGATGTGAAGAAGTCGTGGTGGTCCTCTTCGTCCTCGAGGATGCTCTCGAAGATGAACCTCGTGGTGACGTCTCCTTCGGCCTCAGCCACATTCTCAACTTTCCTGTAGAGCTCCATGGCCTCTTCCTCGGCCTTGATATCGAGATCCACCATCTTCCAGAGGCTCTCGCCAACTGTGATCGGTGAGGGTTTTGTGGTCGGAACGCCCCCCAAGTACCACAGCCTCTCAGCAATCTTCTCTGCGTGCTTCATCTCCTGCACGGCGATCTCCTTGAACTTGTCGCTTACCGAAAAGTGCTCGACGCCCATCCACTGTACATGCTGCCACATGTACTGGATGGATACCTGGATCTCCCTGGCTATAGACTGGTTCAGCATGTCCTTAAGCTTCTGGGATGTCAATTCTACTCCTCCTTTGTCCGGGGCCGATGCTTTCGCTCTAATGAGCTAGTCTGTTGAACGCTCAGCCCTTTCCGGACGCAGCAAATGCGCTCAGGCATCATAAATCTTTTCGCGAAGCTCTTCACCGAGCAGGTTAATCAGGCAAAACCCATATGGTAGAGCGTTGACGAGCATGCGAACGCTGTCACTGGTGTTCGACGAGGATGTGCGCCTGCGGGTGATTCTTAGAGACGAACAGACGGCCACGATCAAGGCGCTGATATCCTCACTGCCGTTCTCATCGAGGGCTCTTATGTGGGGCGATGAGGTCTACTTTGAAGCACCATTTCATATCGTTCTGGAGAAGGACGCCCGAGAGGCTATGGTCGTTGGCGATGTGGCGTATTGGCCGGACGGGAACGCCATCGCGGTCTTCTTCGGCAAGACGCCTGCAAGTGTGGATGACGAGCCCCGAGCCTACAGCCCATGCAACATTGTTGGCAAGGTCTCCGTGGGACTCGGGAGCCTCAGGAAGGTCAGGTCGGGCTTTCGGGTGCAGGCTAGTCTAGGATAGCTGGCTTCCTCATTGACAGGTGTATCCGCCATCGACCGAGAAGGCAGTGCCTGTGATGAAGCTAGCATCATCTGACGCGAGGAACAGCACGGCGTTCGCCACCTCCTCGGGCACCCCAAGCCTGCCGATGGGATGGTATTCGCACAGTTCTTTCCGATACTCCTCAAGGGGCATCTTCCTCGCCTTTGCCTCTTGTCGGAACATGGGCGTATCGATTTCTCCTGGGCAGACGCAGTTGACACGTATGTTCTTCTTGGCATAGTCCAATGCCATACATTTGGTCATCAGAACGACTGCACCCTTCGATGTGTTGTAGGCTATCGCGTTCCTGTCGCCCACGAGGCCGCTGCACGATGCGTTGTTGACGATCGCCCCGCCTCTCTGGCGTAGCATGACCGGGACAACATGTTTGGACATGAGGAATACCCCTTTCACATTGACATCCATGATCCTATCCCAGTCGGTCTCGGATACGTCTTCTACGGTTCCTTCAACGAGTATACCAGCGTTGTTGAACAAGACATCGATTGATTTCATGTTTCCCTTCGCCAGCCGCACGATCCTTCTAACATCGTCTGATTTCGCAACGTTCCCCCTGAGAATCAGGGGCTTGTATCCCTGGTTGCGGAATTCTTTTGACGCGGCATCGCACGAAGTCTTGGATATGTCAACAATCGTCACCTTGGCGCCTTCCTCAAGAAATCTGCTTGCGGCGGCCTTGCCGATGCCTGAGGCTCCACCAGTAACTATCACGCCCTTGCCCACGAATCTCTTCTCTCCCAAAGGTATCAATCCGAGCAGGTATCTGGCTTTGATGATTAAGATTTCTCGGTGCGTGTCCATCAACTAGATATAAATCGTTCATGTTCGCCTCTCTTGGAAACAGGGGCGACTAGGCTTGGGCATGAAGGTTCTTGGGATAATGGGGAGTCCATGCATCAAAGGCAACACGGCAGACCTCCTTGAGGCTGCCCTCAGTGGCGCTCGATCATCGGGCGCCGAGGTTGAGAGGATTGATTTGGCGCGGCTGAAGATTAATCCATGTCTCGAATGCCGCCAGTGCGACTCCGGAGGAACATGTGTCCATGACAAGGACGAGATGGCCGTGATCTATTCCAGGATCAGGCAGGTCGATGCGATTGTCATTGCGTCCCCCATATTCTTCATGGGCGTGACCGCCCAGACAAAAGCCATGATTGACAGGTGCCAGTGTTTCTGGATTGAGAGGTACGTGATGGGCAGGCGTGTGTACGAGGGCCGCAGAAGGCCCAAAGGGCTTTTCATCTCTTGCGCTGGCTCATCTAAGCAGATTGTTTTCGAGCCCGCTAAACACGTTGTCAAGGCGTTCTTCGCAGCGATAGACTATGAATATGTCGGGGAGGTTCTGCTGGGGCACACAGACGACCCTCAGCTGGAGCTCAGGAAGAGGGCAGCTCTTGACAAGGCCGAAGAGGCTGGGCGAAAGCTGTGCGTATGAGACCGGTTCACAGCTGGAGCTTGCCCCTGATCATTGCCGGGATCATTCTGCCATCCATCCTTTCCACCTCGATGTTGACTCCCGGTGCCGATACGAAATCCCAGTGCATGACGGATTCAGATTTCCCGCCGTATGTGTTGTTGGATCCGAACGCCAGATGCACTGTGCCCGCGACCTTTTCGTCAGTGAGTATGTAGCCTATCGCGTTCGTGATCCTGGGATTGAACCCTATTCCGAGTTCGGCGACATTCCTCGTCCTCACAGGGTCATACTTGTTCTTGTCCAGCTCTTCGCTCTGCCGGAAGCTCTCGAGCATCGCCTTCTCGTTCTTCCGGGCCCGAAGGGACTCGAGGACTAGCTTCCCATCCTTGAACTCCAGATTGACATCCTCGACGCGTTTCTCTGACATCGAGTCTGATGTCACGGGGCAGTACAAGCGGCCTCCACCCACGGTCTCGTGAGGGGCGATAAATAGCTCCCCGGCTGGCAGGTTCGCTCCTCGATCCCCGATGGCCCAATCTGCGTCGCTTATGAATGCGTCATCGATATTGAGTCTCCGCCCTTCGACCTTGACTCTGAAGTCGATGCCTTTGTCGTCCCATACGTGTACCCAGGAAGCATCCTTGAACTTAGCCGCCAGCTTCTTGCCGACTTTCATGAGGTACGAAGGCTTCACGGAAATCCCACCTAAGACGATCTCCCTCATCGTCGAGTACGGAACTCCATATGTCCGTGCTGCAGCCTTGGTAGGCCACCCTGCGTAGAGCCATTTCTTGCCGTCTTTCGCATGGAATATTATGTCGTACAGGGGCAGAGAGGCCTTCTGCCTAGCCTTGATCTTGTCTCTTGGGAATTGGTGAGCGATTGATGGGTCATCAAGCTCTTCGACCGTGATCAACATATCTGCAGCTTTCACAAGGCCAAGGTACTGCTTCGGCACGGTCTCGAGGGTCTTGACAGGTACCTCATTGTACACCCTCTTGACGAACCTGTCGGAGGACACTACAAGTGTGGGCGTTGCACCCTTCTTGTAACACTGGATTGCGATCTCCTCAAGGAGAGCCTGGTTGTGCGCTCCCCCCTTCACAACGACCCCATCACCCTGCTTCAGGTTACACGTTTCAACCATGCTTCTGGCGCAATCCTTGATCGCTCTTTCCCGGGGGGGCATTCAGACCGCATCTCCCAAACCGAACCATTCCATGACCTTACTTATAGGTGTCGTTGATGTACAGCTATGTTGTCAATTATCAGAGGTCCTCGTCGTTGTCAGACGACTGCCTCTCATTTCAAATCGTATCCAGTAGCCACTGCGTCCATGCTTCGCACAATTGGCCCATTGCTTCATCACTAGGTCTTCGACGGAGAGAGACCGGCTGCACCTGCTGATTACTGTGCCACACTCTATCAAAAGCACCACACCAAAGTCTCAAACTGATTGGCTATCGCGCTTCGCGTAGTACTTGATGTACTCTTCGAGCTTGTAGCCCATCTTAAGGAACAAGTCCTCGGAAACCTGGTTCTCCCCTTCGATTAGAATCGAGAAAACCCCACGGCCTCTTGTCCTCAAAGCCCTCTCACATTCCTCCACTATGGCGGTTCCTATGCCGTGCCTTCTCGCCTCGGGAATCACGGCAAGCCTGTTTATCCAGCCCTTTCTGCCGTCGTCGCTCGCGATAGCCACCCCGACGAGCGTTTCATCAATGAACGCTCCCATGAAAAGGTCAGGGAAGGCCTTTCTCTGCTCCTGAAGACTCTCCAGGCTGTCCCTTCCAGTCGGTCTGTACGGAAGGCCTGCCAATTCCCACACTCTCGTCATGGCGTGCAATTCCCTTTCCCTGAGAGGCCGGATCTGGAGCGCCATCTATCTCCCTCTTAGCCTTGGGGCCTAAACGCACGCGTGGACTTGAATCATTTGGTTATGAAGAATCATGAACGCCATTCCAGCGTGGCGAAACGAAGCGAACACAGAAATGAAAGGGTTTTTCGAACCCAGTCAACAAGAAGAGCCTCACCTCTTCTTCTTGGGCTTGGCCTTTGACTTGACTTTCTTCTTCGGCTTCGTCACGCGGCACTCCATGGGCGTCTCGCAGCACACTATGTCCTCCATTATGCCCAATCCCTCTTCAGTGACAACCAGCGTAGTGCCGCAGACTCCACATACGAACTCAGTACCTTTCTTGGCCTTTGCCATTCTCTGATCTCCCGGTTCTCGTTTGACCTGGGAACAAACATCTGTCCTGATCTTATTAGAAGGTTAAGACGTAGGACGACGTCGGTTGCCCACCCTCTCCTGTTGTGTTCGAATAGGACTGACACAGATGCCAGCTGGGCAAGCAATGCTTCAGAGCTGCCCTTCAACTCTCGCATACGAGGCCAGTCTCATGATCACTTCGAAAACGGAAAAGGCGTCCACAGCGTCTTTGGCCTTGTAGGAAACGGTCCTGATGTCAGCTCGCTTGACGAGCGGGACCTGCGACGCATATTGCGCCATCAGCGGACTTTCGAGCTCGACCTCCATCATGATGGGCTTCTTCATGACCACTGGCCGTATGTCATCTATTTTGGACACCGCCTCCTTCGCACCTTTTCTGATCATCTCGCATGCATGCTTCGGTGTCAATGTCCTCACGCCCCATAGGCCAACTCCTTCCTTCGTGGGCACGCCCACTACGTTTTTTATCAATTCCCTTGCCTGCTTGATGGCATGCGCGTCACCTGACACAAACACCAGAGGCACGCCGAAATGACCGGCAAGGACTGCGCCCAGACCCGATTCGCCCAGAACTGTCCCGTTCATTTTCAACTTCGTGACATTGTACGTGTAGGTGTGCCCAATAACCCCGGCATGCGTATGTCTCATCGAATGATACCCTATCTGGAACGCCGCGTCGAACTCCCTCGATATTCCAGCTATCATCCCTAGTTCGTACGGGTTTCCTTGGATGACCTCGACGTCATCGTCAAGTCGCTCGATCAAGAGGTTCCTGCCAGTATCGTGCGCGTCGCACACCAGGATTTTTTCTGCTCCGCCCTCCTTCGCGCCCTCGATAGCAGCCTGGACCTCGCCAGTCATGATTTCCCTCATCCTCTGGTAGTCGAACCCCTTACTTCCTGTCTGCTCATCGTGGGACAGAGTTGCAATACCTTCCATGTCTGCCGAGATATGTACTTTCATGGTAATCACCGGGCGTATTTGATTCCATGGCTTAATAGTTCGTCATGACGAAAAGGCGGTCATATCCTTTTCCCAAAGTCTTTTATTGATTCGGAATCCCTATCTTGACCTGAATGCCACAAGACTCCTCCCTCGCTTTCAAAGACCAATCCCCACCGGCCGATACGAGGACGAGGAGTCTCGCAAGGATTCACGAGCTGACGACCGAGCTCCTTCGTGTAGAAGACATGAGCGGGCTTCTGAAGCGCATAGCAGAATCTGTGAGAGAGCTGTTTCACTTCGACAGAGTGTGCATATCGATAATTGACAACGAGAGGGGGATCTTTACGGATCACGCTCTCGCCGGCTACAAGCCCGAAGATGAGTTCGAGATCAACAGCAACCCCACGGCCTTTCTGAAGGAAGAGATACTGGAGGACTTCAGGGAGGACTGCAAGATCTCGTCGATTGCGTACTACATCCCTGTCGAGAAACAGACAAGCCCTCCGGACGACTTCATCGCTGTCAAGGACAGAGAAGCCGCCTCTAAGCCGCGAAAGGCTCCTGGCAAATGGCACGAGCTCGATCTCCTCTACTTCGCCCTATATGATCGAGGGAGGGAGTTGATCGGATACATGCAGGTGGACTATCCGGAAGACGACATGGTGCCATCATCGGAAACCATTGCCGAGATAGAGCTCTTTGCCAACATCGCTGCAGTTGGCATCGAGAACTCGAAGATCTATCAGAGTGTTCACAACCTGTTTCAGGAGAACCAGGCGAGGACGGAGAACACGCTCAGGCTTCTGGAGCTCACCCGCAGCGTCCTCCGGGTCGATGACCCTGACGCGGTCCTCCAGAAGGTCGCAGCGTCGGTTGCATCATCGTTCAATTACAGGAAAGCTGGAGTCTCCCTATTCACTGAAGGGTCAAACGAGGTCACGATCAGCGCGCTTTCGGGCTACTCAAAGGAGGAGGAAGCTCTCCTCAGGAAGAGCAAGATACCGAAAGACAGGGTCCTGGCGGATTTCAAGGAGGGATTCAGGGTCACGAACTCCGGGTACTTTGTGCCCGGAGAGAGCCAATTGGACCGCGCATCCGAATTCGTGTTGATCGAAAACCCTGACAAGGTGACGCAGCCGAGGGCATCCTCAGATAGTTGGCACGAGCTCGACCTGCTGTACTTCGGAATACATGACAGGTCAGGACGCATGATTGGCTACATACAGCTGGATTATCCAATCGACAACAAGGTTCCGACCAAGGAGATCATGGAGGCCATGGAGGCGTATGCGAGCCTCGCATCAATCGCCATTGAGAACTCCAGAATGTTCTCGGAGACAAATGAGGCCAGGAAGCAGGTGAAGATGTACCTGGACCTCTTGACGCACGATGTTGGCAACTACGTCCAACCATTAAACGCATACCTTGAGCTCGTGCTGGGAACTACGAACCTATCTCCCCTCCAGTTCAAATACGTGTCCTCGGCGCTCGAAGCGACAAGGAGCATTTCTCACTTGATCAGGAACGTTCAAAGGTCTGCGCAGGTGCTCGAAGGAATCCAATACGAGCTCGTTCCAGTGGACCTCAAGAAGTCCATTCAGCAGGTCGCCTCGGACGCAAAGAGCGCATTCCTCAGCAGGAAGATCAACATCAAGTTCAACCTTCCCAAGGAAGATATTTGGGTCATGGCGGACGCGTTACTGGACGAGGTCTTCTACAATCTCCTGAGCAACTCGATCAAGTATGATGAGCACGAGGAGGTCGTGATAGATGTTAATGTTGACAATGCCGAGCTCGAGGGAAAGCAATATGCGAGGGTTAGCGTGGTCGACAGAGGCGTTGGAATCCCTGACGATCTCAAGAGCAAGGTGTTCACAAAGGGATTCAAAGAGGCTCATCGCCTGGAGCGCCCAGCCCTGCAGAAGACGAAGGGTGCTGGCATGGGCTTGATCCTGGTGAAGACGCTAGTGGACAGATACGGAGGCAAGGTATGGGTCGAGAACAGGGTCCATGCGGACCACTCGATGGGCAGCGTGTTCAGTGTCCTCCTCCAGATGCCTTGAGCAATCTATTGGTCACGTGCCTGGATAACGATTAATAGGGCAGTCCATCATTCCGGGTCGGGCAGGCAAAGATGGTCACCGCAAGAGATGTCGAGGAGACAAAGAAGGCGTCCGGCATAGTCGGCAGACAACGGGAGCTGGAGAAAGCTCTCGCGGCCATTGGATCTGGCAAGCATCTCATGATCGAGGGACCCGTAGGAGTCGGCAAGACCGTTCTTGCGATAGCAGTCGCCAGGCGTCTCGGCAGACCAGTGTACAGAGTCGATGGAGACGAACGCTACACTGAGCAGAAGCTTTCTGGATGGTTCGACCCTCCGATAGTCCTCAACAAGGGTTACATCCAGGATGCATTCATACCTGGCCCACTGACTGAGGCCATGAGAAAGGGCGGTGTGCTCTTCATAAATGAGATGAACCGGATGCCCGAAGGGGTTCAGAATATCCTATTGCCTGCGATGGACGAAGGTGTCATCGAGATACCCAAGGTCGGCACAGTCAAGGCAGTCCAGGGCTTTGTCATAATCGCCACGCAGAACCCCAGGGAGTTCGTGGCGACCACAGCCATTTCCGAGGCTCTCTCAGACAGGTTCGAGCTTCTACTCCTGGAATATCAGTCGGAGTCCGAAGAGGTCGAGATTGTCCACAAGAACTTCCCCCGGGCCTCTGAGGAGCTAGTATCAAGGGCGACATGGATCACCCGACGGACGAGGGATCATCCCAGCATACGCCGTGGAGCGAGTGTGAGGGCTGCGATGAGCATCGCGCAGCTCTCGGGCGAGCTCTCGGAGGACCTAGTCGAGGGTGTCCGGAAGGCGGCGCACATGTCCATTCCCACGAGGATCGAGATGCGGGAGGAGTCCAAGGCAAGCGCAGACGAGGTCATAGATGAGATCATCGATGAGTGCTTCCAGATACAATCCCATGAGCTCAAGAAATCCCCTCGACAGGAAAAGGAAGCAGAGGAGAAACGCCTGAGATCAGAGCAGGATGTCCGGGCAAAACGAATGGATGTCAATGACCTCGTGCATATGATAGGCCTCGTGTCTCCAGACGACCTCGACCAGCAGGACTACATTGGCTGGGCTATAGCACAGAACTATTCCGCCCTGAGGAGCAAAGTCGCGAACCCCGTGCTGCTTGAGATTGCCAAGAGGATAGCCATACGTGCGACCATAAGGCGCGTACTGCAGCTCCTCGGGCCAGTCTCTATCCCGACGAGGATTCGGAGGGGCGAGCTGAGACTTGGGGTAGATGCGGAGATCGATGTCGACGCGACCCTTGAGAACATAATTGATAAGAGCCATGTCGAAGTCTCCGACATCGTTGTAGAGTATAGGGAGCCAAAGCGGGCTGCTGTCGCTCTAATACTCGATGCCAGTCTATCCATGAGCGGGGACAAGCTCGCTATGGCAACTGCCGCGATTGCTGTGTTAGCCTATAGGCTCAAGACGATCGACTACCTACTGGTCACGTTCAACGACGTGCCTAAAGTGGTCAAGCGCCTGGATGAGTTCCGAAGGTTGGATGATCTTATATCTGAACTGCTTGACTTCAATGCATCCGGCTATACGAACATCGAATGGGCCCTCGCCAAAGGCAAGGAGGAATTGTTGCTCGCCCAGACCAAGAACCAGGTGGGCGTCCTGATCACAGATGGCAATTTCACGGTTGGTGCCGACCCTACCGAGGTCGCCGGGTCGTACAGGAGGCTCTATGTGGTCATGACTGAGAGCCATGACTGCCAGCCGAGAGTATGCGAGGCAATGGCCCGAAGCGGCGGTGGGCACATGTATGCCGTCTCCAGCTTCGATGAGATCCCCAGGGTGCTCTATCGCGTCCTGAGGATGGTCGCGCAGGGCTCGGCGGATTGATGTCGTGGAACTATTGTCACAGCCCGAAACTATCCTCTCCGTACATCCTATCGCAGAAACAAGACGAGCATAGCCTCCCCTGGGCGATTTCAAGAAAGAGAATTAAAGGAAAAGGTTTCAAAGGCCGAGGTGTCGCATACTGCTACCCCCAGCCTGGGTTCGTTTCTTCCACTACGTTGCTTCCGGCTCTGGCTCCTTCCTGCCAAGCCCTATGACGACCGCGCCCATCAGGCCGCTGAGCATTGCCACGCTAACCAGAGCCGCGACAATACTCGTCTCTGATGACGCTGATCCATCGACAACACTCGCACCTGAGCTCGAAGTATCGACACTCATTGTGGCTGCCGCTGGACCAACATTGAACTCGATCCAGGGCGCACCGTGGTACCTCGCGCCGTTCGGCGATGTTGCCGCAGGATTCAGAACGTTGTCAAAGTTGTACGGTCCCTTGATGACGAGGGTCTTCGTCGCGGTGTTGTACAGTGGCACGAGATTCAGTGGGTTGGCCGGGTTGGTCACGCTGTAGCCAAGGCTGAACACTCCATCTTGCCTTATTCCCGTGAAGCCGCTTAGGTCTCCGGCAATAGCGTTGTCGTAGTCCGCCGGAGTGAGCGCCACAGGCTTGTATCCGGGGACCGTGCCCGTTGGCAACTGTACCGTCAGTTTGTCGTGGTCCGACAGGTTGAGCCAGCCTGGTGTTGCATCGTACGGCACATACTGTCCGTAGAACGTATCACCTGCGTTCCAGCTCATGTAGGTCAGCCCTACATATGGGTCGTACTCAGAGTACGGATGCTTCGTGGAGCTCCCAACATAGTCGATTCTGTCCGCCTCGAACACCCACGCTGGGGTGCTGGTCGTTTGGTTCGCCTTTTCGGCCTTCAGGCTATACTCACAGACACCATCCGCTTTGACCCACGCCTTGTCCTCCGTGTAGGTTGCGTTCAGGGAGTAGTCCTCCATGTAGCATTCGTGGGGCGAGAGATTAGCGTCCTTCATCCACTTCACTTGGAGACACTCGAAGCCAAAGCTGATGTGACCTATCTGCAACTTGATTTCGCCGCCTGGCCCAGTCGTGAGCTTCATGTACGCCCCATAAGCGTAGTACAGGGAGGCATAGGAGTTGTAGATGTCCACCCTCGAATTTGCCTCGCTCTTCACCCAGGCGATCCATGCTTTGTTGTACAGCGCGGCGTTTGATGTGGCAACTGCCGGGTCTCCCCACCACGTGACAGGGTTAACACTTGTCGGCATGTTGAGCCACTTCAGGGCTGCCTGCCTGTTCATCGTTATGTTGTAGATGGTCCCGATATAGTATCCATCGTCAGCTCCCGGGAAGAAGTTGCCTCCCGGGAAGTTCTTGTCGGTCCCCCACACTGGGAGCCAGTAGTTGTCCCACCAGGTCTGGTCTAGGTATTCCCAGTACAAATCGATCTTCGCCGATGCTCCTGCGGACGAGGCGCTCGGGTTCTGGACAGGCATGAACTCGGGCTTTCCGATGTTCAGGTTGGTCACGTTCCTCGCATCGACCTGGTACCTGTACGGTGCGTAGATGACTCCTTGGTAGGCGTGGTTTAGATCCACTCCTGGCATGTAGACCATCGTTCTCATGTGAGGCTCGTAAGACAGCATGATATCGGTGCCGTAACTTACCCACCTGCCCCAAATCGGGTCTGTCCACCATTGGCCCCACGGCTGCTCGAACATGTCATACACCTTGTGCAGGCGCTCTGTCACGGGGACAGGAACTGTGACAGTAACGATCTTGGTCGCGCTTCCTGTCAGCCCAAAGTCATCAGTCACAGTCAGGGTTATTGTGTATGTTCCTGCCGCCGCGTAGTCGTGCGTGACATCCTTCCCAGTGGCAGTCTGACTGTCTCCGAAGTTCCATGTATATGAGACAACTGCCGAGTCGTCCGTCGACGATGCACCGCTCAGGCCGACCTGAGGGTCGTCCTGAGAGACCACCGTTATCACCGCTGTCGGGGGCGGATTCGCAACGACCGTCACCGGCTGCGATAGCGTTCCGGTCTTTCCCCCGTTGTCTGTTACAGTCAGCTTGATCGTGTATGTGCCCGCCGAAGCGTATGTGTGGGTCTTCTTTACGCCAGTTCCTGAGCCGCCGTCGCCGAAGTCCCAGTCGTAAGCTAGGATCGTGCCATCTGGGTCTTTCGACGCTGACGCGTCCACGGTTACCTCTAGGTACACTATGTCGACTGTGAACGATGCGCTTGGGTTCTGGTTCTGCGGCTCCCCTGCCGTCACCATCTTCCAGGCACTGCCCGTCGCCCCATTGTTATCGGTGACTGTGAGCGTGATGCGGTATTCGTCCGGAACCTCGTACGTGTGCTGAGCGATCTTGTCCGTGCCAGTCGTTCCATCGCCCCAGTCCCACGCATAGCTCACGATGGTCCCATCAGGATCGTAAGAACCTGCGGCATTCACCATCGCAGTCATGCGGTCCATTGTGACTTCGAAGGCAGCCACCGGCAGCATATTGCCGAAAAACATGTCCGAGACAGAAGCATAGGAGGATATGGGTCCGTTCCCCATGGCAGTCACAGTGTACTTGTGTCCTATCTCCATATTCACCGTGTCACTGAAGACGTGGCCTGTAGGGAATGCGCCAAACTCGTCGAAAATGATCTTCTGACGCAGTACTTGCTCCATCGTGCTGGTTGTGCTGTCATAGACATCAACCTGCATCCAGGCGAGTCGGCTATTGTCTATCGATAGCTTCCAGACTCCGTCACCTGACGGTTTGTAATCCCACGTCACGATGTTGTTCCATGGTCCCTTGGGTCCCTTGACAATCTTATATTCTCCCCCAGAAGCCAATGGCACCATTGCGACCATCACCATGACGGCGCACATTAGTATAGCCGCCGCTATTCTTTTCAAATCTGTCTCCTCCCTTTAGCCCCCACCCGGAAACTCAAAAGGCCCCGTCAAGGACAACCTGTCCCCGGCTCAGCCTCCCCCCTCGTCCCCGTTTAGAGACATCCTCGACTTTCCACTCCCTGCATGAACAGCAATGTATGAAGTGTTTTCGAATTACTGACTGCTGGATCTTGCACAACCGACGAACATGCGAGCTCATCGCAGGTAATTCCGCATTCTTTTTGCCTTCTTTTCGGATAGAATTCAGGAAGGTTCTCCCAGAAGTGGATCCAGACTCCAATTGCGATTTTCGAGTCCAGGATCTAGTCCCGCTGCACCAGAAAGCATGGCAGATATTCGGACAATCATGCGCGTAGAATCGTCATCCGTGCAAGTTGCTGTATGACCCTTCCAACGGCTCAGATTCGGTTATCTCGATCCTCCCAGCTCCAATGGTGTTTCAACATTGGCGTTAGGACTATCAACTGGGTCTGAACACTCCAGGCGCTAGCGGATTCGCGCCCCGAGATTCGCCATACGCCGAGATAGACGGGACAAGAGCCAGCAGGAATGCAACTCAACAAAGGATCAAGCTGTTCGGTCGAACCGGGTAGTATATCAAGATTTCCTCCGAGAGAAGGCTCAGTTTCGGGGGTCTAGCATACGATTATATATCGCTGGTAATCCAAGACATATACGGAGTATTCCTCCCCCCTCTCTTTTTTCTTTTGTGTTTTCCATAGCGAACGGACAGCCGCATCCTACGATGCTCGCTTCAGTCGAACGTCAGAACCGTGTTGTCAATCATCGCGAGGTCGTGTGATGCATTCGCCTCGTGGAAGGTCTCGAATGGCCACTGGACCTCGTTGCCTTCTGCGTCCAACATCCCTCATCATTTCCCGCACGACGAATACTGGTTCAGGAAATAGTTTTAAGATTTCACCTCACAATGTATTCAGTCAATATGCCGATAATTCCGAAGAAGATGTTCTTCACGAAGGGCGTCGGGAGACACAAGCACGAGCTTCAGTCTTTTGAGATGGCCCTCCGTGACGCAGGGATAGAGAAGTGCAATCTTGTGTCCGTGTCCAGCATACTCCCTCCAGGGTGCCCAGTGCTGAGCAGAGAAGACGGCCTGAAAGAGCTTCAACCAGGGCAGATCGCGTTCGTCGTCATGTCGAGGAACGCCACCAACGAGCCGAACAGGATGGTTGCGGCGTCCGTGGGCTGCGCTATACCTGCAGACGGAACTCACTACGGGTACATCTCGGAGTACCATGCCTTTGGCTCTAATGCTGAGAGGGCGGGCCACTTGGCCGAGGACTTGGCTGCGACGATGTTGGCGACCACCCTGGGAATACCTTTCGATTCGGACAAGGACTGGGACGAGCGCGAAGACCTGTACAAGATGAGCGGGAAGATTGTCAAGTCGTTCAATGTCACGAAGACAGCTGAGGGCGACAAGGAGGGCAACTGGACTACGGTCCTCGCAGCTGCGGTCTTCCTCTACGAAGCAGGGGCGGAGGAGCCCCCCGCAAAGTAGCAGAGCAATGATATTGCGGCAGGTCGATTCGCTATCTGCTTATGGTGATGTCGTTTGTCGCGAACTGGAAAGAGCGTTCGGAAGCCGGGGGAACTCAGGGACGGATTTAGTGACAGGCTGAGGCCTCTCGAGCCTCTCGACCTAACGAGCTACAGGTCGGTCTCCGACCTAGTCGACGGGATGTCGAGGTGCAGCTTCGGCGCAAGGAGCGTCGGTGAGGCTGCCGAGGTCGTACAGGCGATGGTTGAGGACAGGGCATGTTTCAAAGTGCTGACGCTCTCCGGGGCGATGACCCCTGCGAAGATGGGCCTGGTCGTCTGCGACATGATCGACTGGGGTATGGCGGACGCGATCATCTCAACCGGAGCCATAATGGCGCATGGGATGGTCGAATCAACCGGACGAAGCCACTTCAAGTATGACGAGTCGATGAACGACGTCGAGTTGTACACTAAGGGATACAACAGGATCTACGATACGATAGAGCTCGAGAAGAGCCTTGATGACATGGAGCTGATCTTCCGCAAGGTTATTGAGGGTGCGACTGGTAAGAGAGAGTCTCTCACCAGCTACGAGCTCAATGAGCTCATCGGCAAATACCTCGCGGAGAACACCGCCAAGAGGCAGCGAGGCATCTTGAAGTCCGCGTATCTCAAGAAAGTGCCGGTCTATGTGCCATCGTTCACGGACTCGGAACTCGGCCTGGATTTCGGAGTATACCTGCGGCGGATGAAACTCGAAAAGAAGGTTCCGATCAGGTTCGATGCGTTCGGTGACCTTGAGGATTACACGGCACGGATCCTCGCCTCGAAGAAGCTGAGCATACTCACCATAGGCGGTGGCGTGCCCAGGAACTGGGCCCAGCAGGTCGGGCCGTATCTCGACATCATCCAGAAGCGTGTTGGATCGGGTGGGGGGTTCAAACGGTTCGACTACGCGGTCAGGATATGCCCCGAGCCGGTCCATTGGGGCGGGTTGTCAGGCTGCACGTACTCCGAAGGCGTGTCCTGGGGGAAGATCCGACCGGCGACGGAGGGAGGGCGTTATGTTGAGGTTTACTCCGACGCCACGATCGCGTGGCCCCTTGTGATAAAGGCGGTCATGGAACGGCTTGAAAAGAGCGGATTCAGGAAGCCCGAGAAGGTCTAGGCTCACCAGTCCTCGACTGGGTTGTACCACATCTTCTTCGTGCCTACCTTGGCGCGCATCTTCCATTTGAACGACTTGGGCTTGTTCTCTATGTGGCTGAGCATCTTGTCGACCCTCTGCCCCACTATCATCTTGTCCTCCTGGGAGAGCTGTGGATATTCGTAGGCCATCTTCTTGATCTTGTTGAGGTTCATGGTTGCCGTGTAGTACCAGCCCCAGTCATTGAACATGTCGACAAAGTCGAAGACATTCAGATCGATTTTCTCCCTGTCCCCCTCACCAAGGTCGTGCGCCCGGATCAGAACGATCAAATCTTTGACGTCCTTCTCGTTGATCTTGACAACCTGCAGTTTCTGCATCATAAGCTCTCCCAACGGGACGGTAGGCGTGTCGTGCTCGAGCCTGCCCGCATAAGGAACTGTGTGGTTCATCTCGAGCTGGTCGTAGAATATCTCTGCCATCGGGACTCGGCCTCCGAAGAATATGTGCCTCGTCTTCCCGAACTGATACAGGAACCTTGGATCGGTCTTGTAACCTCTTCCCTGGAAGAAGTTGAGGAGCTCGTTCCTCTGCTTTCCGTATGCGACGAAATCGATGTCCGTGAAGACCTTGCTGCCCAGCCTCGCGAGGTTCCTCCATAGAACGTCGTAATCCCTGCTGTGCATGTGGATGGCCATGCCTCCCATGACTCGGAGCATGAGCCCTTTGTTCTCCGCTTCAGTCACGAGGGTCGCGGCTTCGTCGAGGAAGACCTCTGGTTTAGGATACTCTTCTATCGGTATGTCGGCTGGCAAGCGCACAGTCATAGTAACACCCTTCCTGTTTCTCCGCGAATTGCCTCAGGCTTGGACGCTAGCCGGAGGTAAACACGTAGCTCTTCATCTTAGTATCGGCCAACGTTAGCAACACGCCTCTCAGGATGCCCTCTCCATATTCGCTGCCAGGGTTGACGCAGAATGTCCTTCCGAGCTTCTGCGCAGCCCTTGACTCGTGTATGTGCCCGTGCAACCCAAGAAATGGCTGGTACTGCATGATTTTCTGAGCGACTGCCTTGCTGCCCACATGCTCCGTCTCGCCTGCGGATTGCCTCATATCTTTCAACACAGGGGCGTAATCCAACATGCTGCCATAAGGCGGGTCGTGGAAGTCGAATATCGCCCTCTCCATGTTCTTGATCGTTCCTGCGAGCTTGTCGATGTTCTCGCTCATCTGCTCCTCGTTCCACTCCCTGGGCGTGTCCCAAGGGGTGGGAGATGTGTGAGCTATCGTGATCATCTCATAGCCGAGTACATCGACATTTCTCATCGCGCACGGCCTCATGACCTTCGATTTGTCGAGAATCTCATCCATCTGGAGCGGGTCGTCGTTTCCGGGCGCAATGAAAATCGGAGCCTTGCAGTCCTTGAGTTTCTCGTCTGCGAGTTCTGTCCAATGCTGAAGCCTCTCATTGATCAGCCGATGGAATATCGTCATTACCTCGTCCTGATGCTCTCTGAGATGGTCTGCCTCCTCCTTATCGGTCAAGTATGGATAGAATCCGATCGCGTTTATCTTGGTGAGCTGGTTATCCAGCTCGGACTTGTTGTTGAGGTGAATATCCTGGCCGAGAAAGTTGCAGTCATATGACCCATTGCCTTTGTCGAAGATCGGGACTACCATCTTTCCCGCGAGATCACCTAGGGCGATCGCAACGTCTGCATTGTATATCGAGATAGCGCTGATGAATTTCCTAAAGCATAGCTCAGAACCGTGCAAGTCAGTCACAAAGAACAGTCTTGTTGGGCGCAAAATCTACCCTCCATTCTCTCCGATTTTGAGTTGTCAGCGTAAACGAATCGTTCGTATTTAATCGTATTGTCCAGCATATGGAAAATCAGCGCGAAGGATGTCCCGCGTAGCGCCATCGACGGTGTGTTGCAGATGCCTCCATCACAAGCATAATCACGTAGTATTCGTAAGAACTTCAAGGAAATGCAATTGTATGCCTTCATGGCGGATGCTCAAACACGGATTCTCCACAAAGGAACTGCGAAACAACAGCAATCTGGCCAAAGCCACCGCGTGACTTGCCCTCACGCAATCTTAATATCGATTGCGGACCCTCTGGGACTTGCTGAGTCGTACGCTCGTGCGATTCTCAATTGTAGAGGGATAAAATGGATCTCGGACTCCCTGAATGGGTGGCAGACTGGGCGAGGAAGGCTCCCGACCTGAAGGTAGCTCCTCCAGGCCCCAAGAGCAAGCTGATCATCGACAAGGACAGGAAATACGTGTCGCATGCGTATGACCGCCTTTTCCAGTTCACGATGACAAAGGGCTCGGGCTCGGCGATCATGGACGCTGACGGGAACGTCTACCTTGACTTTTCCTCGGGGATTTCGGTAATGAACGCAGGCTGGGGCAATCCCAGAGTCACGCAGGCCATAAAGGACCAGGCAGATAGGCTGGTCCACTCCTTGGCGAACGACGCCTACTACGACAACGAGGCTGACTTCGCGGAGCTTTTGGCGAATATCTCCCCTGGGGGAGCGCTGCAATCCACCTTCTTCGGGAACAGCGGCGCCGAGGGAGTTGAGGCGGCCATCAAGTTGTCGAGATACTATACTAAGGGCTCAGAGCACATCGCGTTTATGGGCTCCTACCATGGCAGGATCGGGAACGCCTTGGCCATGGCGAGCCGAGTGAAATACAAGTATGGGCACGGTCCCTACGCCCCCGGCATCTTTTTCGCGCCCTATCCGTACTGTTACAGATGCTGGTTCAAGCAGGAGTACCCAGACTGCAACATGCTATGCATAGATTACCTGGAAAAGGGGATTCTGGAGTTCGGCGGCCCAAGCGGCGATGTCGCCTCCGTGTTTGTAGAGCCAGTCCAGGGAGAGGGCGGGTACATCGTCCCCCCAAAGGAGTTCTTGCCGCGGATGCGGAAGATGTGCGATGAGAGGAAGATCCTGCTCGTCATGGACGAGATCCAGTCAGGCCTCGGAAGGACTGGCGAGGTCTGGGAATGCAATTCCGCCAAGGTCATCCCTGACATTCTCATAACTGGCAAGGCATCCGGAGGAGGCATCCCCTTCGGGGCCATCGTGGCGAAGCACCAGATAATGGATGTCTGGAGGCCGGGGTCGCACTCGTCTACCTTCGGTGGCAACGGGCTGAGCATGGCAGCTGGAATGGCACAAGTCAAGGAGATTTTGGAGAACGACCTCGCAGGCCGGTCGAAGATCCTGGGCGCTCACGCGCTCAAGCGGCTGAACGAACTGAAGACCAAATACGACATCATCGGCGACGTACGGGGCAAAGGCCTAATGATCGGGGTCGAGATAATCAAGAGCAAGAAGACGAAGGATCCGATGTATGTGCCCCAGATACAGGGGCTTGCCTGGAGAAAGGGCCTGATGATGATCACTGCAGGCATGTTCGGAAATGTGTTCAGGATTGCCCCCCCGCTGATCATCTCGCAGGAGCAACTGGACAAGGGCATCGACATATTCGAGGAGGCAATCAAGGAGACTCAGGCGCAAATGCACTGACCTCCCCGAATCGCAGTATCCAATACTCCTAGTCGTCTGTGCGAATAGGCTAATATGCCACGAACGTTATTGCGACCTCCCGCGTCAGCGCCCAAGGAAGTGATCCACCGTGCGTAGGAAGAAGGAGATAGATGAGGACCCAGCAACCACGCTGGCACGGTGCATAATCCTCCTTGACGACGTGAGGGCTTACAGGAGAAAGGACGTCGACATGATCGAGGAGACCTTCTCCAGGCTGAAGAAGTCGAGGGGGATGAAGGAATTCTACGATATGTGGGTGAGGGCCAGACCTCATGCTGAGAAGATCCTCGACATGCCACTGAAGGTCGAGGGCGTCAAGAAGATGATTAGAACCATCGCTTGGTTCAAGGTGGCAAACAGGGTGGGGCTGATCGTGGCCGTTCTCTTCGTTTCCCTTCAGATAGTCCCTGCCTGGCGGAGGGCGCTCGGGAGCCAACCTCTGGGACAGTATGGACTCTTGTACACCGGGATTGTAGTGATGGTCGTAGTCATACTGCTGAATCTAGCAGCCATCTGGGACTACAGGATCAGGAAGAGAGTCATCAAGTACGAGCAGGAGACCGTTGACCAATATGCCATCGCACGCACGAAGATGAAGGAGTGCGTCGACAAGATGATGCGCGCACTCGCGCGCGAGGCTGAGCGAGAAGGGCATCACCGAGACGACTACGGGATGGTCCTCTACTTCGACGACTACGACAGCATCGAAGTTGTGAAGCAGTGGAAGCCAAGGGTGATGATATTCTTCAAGAAGTCGTACAACCACTATCAGGTAGTCCCTAAGGCCTAGTGCGACTCCAGCGTTCCACGTGTCATCGCAATCATCTCAAAGAAGAACATGAAAGAGGTTTATGGGGGCCAGAGCCCCCTTGCGTTCCTCAAGCTTCTGGGACTTCATGCTCACGCAGGCGGCAGCTCCTTCCACGCGAGCCTGAGGTCGATTCCCTGGTTTTTCCAGTGTCTAACCCAGATGTAGTACCAGAGGACGCCAAATATCCATATCGTTACGTATATCACAAAGCCCCAAGTCGAGATGGCTTCGAGGGCTGGCACCGTAAAGAAGTAGTAGATCAGGATGCCAACGAACAATAGGTTGATCAGCGCCGCGACAGTAAGGGCATAGATCGGCCCTAACCTGAACTTGTACGGAGACGCCTCCCAAATCGTTCTCGCCCTCTTCACATACGGGAACAACAGGCCAGATACCGCCATCACGCCCCAAGCGGACATCGCCTCCAAAGCGACGATCGCGACCGCGTCGAGTGCAGTTCCGCCGTACGCGTACACGGCGATTCCGATCTCACTCATGCCGAGCATGACTACGTTGTTCTTCACTGGCGCATGGAATCTGGGGCTCACATCCGTAAACCACATCGGCCCCAATCTGTCCATTCCCCAGGCAAACGCAGCACGGCTGAATGCAATATAGGATATCGGCATACATAACAGATTGAAGAAGATGAACACCGAGCCTATACAGAACTGGGCGAACGGATTTGTCGTTAGGAGCGATATCATGCTGTAGGTATTGCTGCCAGCGGCCAGCGTGAAGTTATCCTGCGCATTGGTAGGGCCATCCTCGTTGTTATCTATGTATGCAATGGCACCCAGGAAATCTTGACCCATGACGTTGACCAGACCCCAAGCGAACCATATAAGGAATACAGCGGGAATCAAGGCGGAGAGCACCTGTCCGAGTATGATGTTCCTCTGCGGCCGTTTCACTTCACCACAAATGTACGTGATCTGGTAGCCGTAGGCCGTAGCCCAAGCTATGGCGGGGAACAAAGCCAGCGTAGCGCCAAGATCCATGCCTGGCTTCGGACCTGCAAGATTCACACCGTCGACATCTCTCACCATGCTGATAGTATCGTTGTAGTTCAACGAACCGTCTGTTAAGGCATGCGAGTCGTAGGCGCTCACGAAGTCCGTATGGCTAGCTGTCGTCAGGACTATTCCAGTAACTATCAGCGTGAAGAACGCGGCAAACATGACGACTCTTTGGTTCATGTTGTAGAACTTCAGGCCTGCCACTACAATGAGGAATCCCCATATGTTGACCACGGTGCCAACTATCATGGCTGCTTCTGACGTGTAGAACCAGTCGATCAGCTTCGGGTCTGCGTTGAGCGAAGACAGGAGAGACGTCATGCCTGGATCGGCGCAGAATGGTGCCAGAGTAGCGATCCAGAAGGTCATCACGAACCCTGCATTCGTCATAGACATCGCAATGCCGACTGCGGGGTGGATAATCCTCGAGTTGGCAATGTAGTCACCACCGCTCCTCGGCATTGACCCGCCCAGGAACCCCCAGACGAAGGCTATGCCGAATATGCACATCAACGATGCCAAGATCGACCCAAGCAACATGTTGCCATGCGGCGAGAGGAACAGTCCCCAGCTCGCCATGGTCCATATGCCCACGCCTAGTGTGTTGTTCATGAACCCAATGCCGAAAGTGTCAAGCAAAGAGGACTCACGCACAAGCCCACTGGCTTTTCTTGCAAATACTTCTCCCACTATCTTACACCCCCAAGCAAATCCGGAAGGGACCCTTCCGGAAACCCGGAAGCGTATCGACTTGAGTATATTTCAATTGATGCGACAGATTCGGGCATGAAGAATGCCGCAGTACTCGTCTTCCCTTTGGGCAGTTCGCTAGGGTCTGTTCGAATATTCTGCAGATAGGCAACGCTTGAGGGTATGTTAGCTAGTTCCGCCTCTTTCGAAGTGCAGGAATGGGGAAGGTTGTGCCACTCAGTTCCGGACGACCTTCTCAAATCCCTCGCCATTGAAGATCATCGCAAGGTTATCTACGAAGAGATGCGTTTCCCCTCATCATGGAGAGACCCCTCCGCGAGTCTGAGATGCTCGTGATCTACGGCCTAATGCAGGATGCCAACCTGACTGACTCCTCTCTCGCGCGCAGATACGGTATGAAAGAGAGCACTGTCTCCTCCATCCGAAGACGTCTCATGGATTCTAGACACATCTACTTCACAAATGTACCATCTTTCCATAGGTTGGGATGCGGGCTGTTCGTCCAGCTCTATGGCACGACCAACCAGGCAGTGCCCAAGGACGTCAAGGATACGTCGCATCTGAGATTCCTCGACAAGACTCCAGAGGTCTTTGATAGTGCCTCAGGAGAGAGTTTCATCATGATGAGCGGAGCGTACAGGAACTTCTCAGACTATCTCGAGGCAGTCGACAGATATGAGGGGGATTTCTCGGGAGTTCATTCTGCCGAGCGAGCAGATCTGCGTGCCGCCTTCTTCCCCCTTCAGATCTCCCGCGTGTGCTACACCTACAACTTTCCGCCTGGCCTTCGCCGCATATTCAGTCTCGATGTACCAGAGCCAGAGCCCAATAGGCCGCAGCATTTCGAGGTCGATATGGCAGATCTTTCGCTGATGGAGAACCGCACCCTGGTAAACCTCTGCGAGTATCCTCATGCGACGGACGCCCAAATCGCCCAACTCATGGGCAGATCACGTCAGACCGTGACTAACATTCGGAAGAGGCTCGAGAGGAAGGGGATGTACACAAGGGTCTGCATCATACCGCTGGTTCTGTGGAACATCGACCTCATTGCTTATGTGCACATCAGGTTCAAACCAGGCCTTGATGAATCTGTGAGGGAAGAGCTCTCTAAGGAAGATTGGATAAACCTGTCCTGGTACACGCTTGAAAGAGCCTCTGAGGCGCACACGAGCTACATGTTCAAGGATTACAGGGACTACCTCTCGGAAATGCAGAGGATGATGAGGCCGCTGCTCGAGAGCGACGTCCTCAGAGGAGACCCCCACATATCGCTCATCTCCACCGCTGCCGCCAGGGAGCTGAGGGACGGGCACTATGCGCAGCTGGTCAGTAAGTTCCTAGGCATGGGAGGAGAACTCTCCAGACCGAACTACCCAAAGTCAGGGCTCTAGGCGTCCTAGACCGAAAAAGCATAATCTCCTTGTAGCTCGATACGGCTTCTATTGGAGAGATGTCGTCATGGAAGGAAGCGCTTCACACACAAAGTGGATGAGTGTGGAGACCGCCATGACCAGGTATGTCACTTGTGTCATGGCGTCGGACAAGATCAAGGACGCATGGGTGATGCTCATGCAGAAGGGATATAGCGGCGCTCCCGTGCTTGACGACGAAGGCAATCTCATGGGAGTCCTGAGTACAACAGATATAAACAGGTCTGTGATGGAGAGATACGACAAGGCGCGGGCGCTCAGCAGTGCCACAACGCAATTCCCTGATCAGGACGCCGCGGAAAGGGAGCAGGTCAGAATTCTGACGCTGGCCATAAGAGCGGTGACCGAGAGCACGGTCGCATCAATCATTCCGAAGGATCAGAAAGTGCTGAGCTTAGGTCCCTACGACTCGCTGGAACGCGCCATAAAGATCATGGCGGAGAGCAATGTCAACAGGCTGCCGGTAGTCAAAGACGGCAAGGTGGTCGGAATTCTGACAAGGCAGGACATTATCCTCGTTCTGGCGGGCAGACGAAGAGTCGCCTAGGCAGCTCATCATCCGATGGACTTGAGAATCCTTAGGGACTCTTCGACGTGCTTCTCAGCGTTAATCTGGGAGTTGAAGATGTGCCTCACGATTCCTTCTTTGTCTATGACATACGTGACCCTCCCAGGGATCATCACCATCGATGATGGCACTCCGTAGAGCTTCCGGACCCTGCCACCCTCGTCACTGAGGAGCGTGAACGGGAGCGCAAACTTAGTGGAGAAGATGCTGTGAGATTCCTCAGTGTCAGAGCTAACGCCAATGACCTCAGCGCCCATGTCCTTGAAAGTCTCGTAGCTGTCTCTGAATGCGCATGCCTCTTTTGTGCAGCCTGGCGAGTTGTCCTTGGGGTAGAAATACAAAACGACATTCTTATTTCCCAGGAAATCGCTTAGCCTGACCTCCTGACCGGACTGCGACTTAAGTACGAAATCGGGCGCTCTGTCGCCGACCTTGACCCCTTCTGCCATCCTTCACACTCTCTCTGACAAGTCGTCTCAGTGCCCATGAATGCTCCGGAACGGGCATAATAGAATCGCCGCATCTCCCCGGGGCAGTCATATTCCTAGAACACGATCGACAGGCAGGTCAGTGCACCGTCGCACTTCTCGAACTCGGAGTTTCGCATTGGAATGACTTCGAAACCCGCTCCTCGGACCACTTGGGCAGCCCTGTCCCGGCCGGCAGCCATAAGGACCGTGTCTCCGATTGCGAGGGTGTTTGTTGCGTACTCCTCGCCTTCGGGGATCTCAAGGACCTTGCACCCATGAAGCGCAGGGTGGTTGGCATATGCGCGCGTGGCAACGATCACTCCTCTGCCAAGATATGTCACATGGCTCTTGAGATGCATCACCTTTGGGTCCTCGATCGTGTCAACGCATACCTGCAGCCAGTCTCCCATCTGCTTCACGCCCTCCAGGTTGGTACGCTGGGTCAAACCGCTCAGCAACCTGTCCGGGAGATGGACCACATCGCCGCCCTCGATTGTCGCAGGATTCATGGCTCTCTTGATCTTCAGATACTGCTTTAGGAGCTGTTCGACAGCCATGTCTTCTCCTCGCCTGGCGTCTACTGCCATGCGAGTGATAAGGGCTCTTTCACCTTGGACGACCGCGCAGTCTTCGACGAAGCAGGAGTCAGGATGTTCGTTGTCGATCGGCAACTTTATGATCTCGAGCCCGAGGTCAGCCAGTGTCCGGCAATAAGCCCGATGCTGCTCCCTTGCCTTGTCGAGGTTCACGCTGTCTCGGTTTGGGTGGCAGGAGACGCATCTCGTGAACTTGTTTCCGGGCTCTCGCGTAATCGCTCTTTTCGGTGACACGGAGTTCAAATGGGGGTAAGGGAGACGGGCTTCAGAATCTTGCGGTCATACTCCGAACACTCTGACAAGTCGATGGCGAAGGTTATTTGTAGGGTCCATCTGGTACTGAATGTCGACCTGTTTGGGGGCAGTTGATGATGGCTATTGATCGCAACAAGATCAGTGAGTTGATGGCCCGCGAAGAGAAGGTTTTTGTGAAGGCGCATCCGAAATCCAAAGCCCTGTTCAAGAGGGCAAAATCCTCTCTTTTGGCTGGCGTGCCGATGAACTGGATGGTAAGGTGGGCGGGACCGTATCCGGTCTTCTCGAAGGAAGGCAAGGGCGCATACATCACCGATGTCGACGGCAACAGGTATCTTGACCTCTGCTTAGGGGACACGGGCTCGATGTTCGGACACTCGCCGAAGGCAGTTGTGGATGCCGTGAACAAGCAGATCAGTAAAGGAATAACCATGATGCTCCCGACCGAGGACTCCGTCTGGGTAGGCGAGGAAATGAGTCGCCGATTCGGCCTCCCATACTGGCAGATCGCGATGACGGCGACGGATGCGAATAGGTTTTCGATCAGGCTGGCCAGGGAGGTCACACGCAGGAAATTGATACTCGTGGTGAACGGCTGCTATCACGGGACTGTAGATGAGACGCTTGTGAACCTGCAGAATGGCGTTACGGTTCCCAGGAGCGGCAATATAGGTCCGCCCGTAGATCCAGCAGTCACCACTAGGGTAATCGAATTCAACGATATCGATATGCTCGAGAAGGCACTCGCACCGGGGGACGTCGCTTGTGCACTCATGGAGCCAGCTATGACGAATCGGGGCATAATCTTGCCGGATCCGGGCTATCACGACGCTCTCCGAGAACTCACTAAGAAGTACGGCACGCTCCTGATCATTGACGAGACGCACACTATCTGCTGCGGCATAGGCGGCTACACAAGGGAGCACAAGCTGAAGCCAGACATCATCACCCTCGGGAAACCCTTGGCGAGCGGAGTGCCCGTGGCGGCCTTCGGGATAAGCCAGTACGTTGCGGACAAGGTGATGGAGAGGATACTCTCTGATGGGACTGATGAGAGCGGCCTCGGCGGCACCCTGACAGGAAACGCCTTAGCGGTTGCTGCGATGCGCGCGACGCTTCAGAAGGTCATAACCCAGCAGAACTTCGCCAAGATGCTGCCGCTCGCGAAGAGGTTCGAGAAGGGCATAGCCGATACGATCAAGGAGACGGGCGTCCCGTGGCATGTCGTCAGGCTAGGCGTGAGGATAGAGTACCACAATACCCCGAATCCCCCCAGGAACGGAGGGGAGTACGAGGCAAGCAAGGACTCTGAACTAGAGAAGTTGATGCACCTGATGGCGCTCAACCGGGGCATATTGCTGACTCCATTCCACAACATGGCTCTTATCTCACCGTACACGACCGCACGCGATGTCGATTTCCACACGAGGGTCTTCCGAGAGAGCGTCGAGCAGCTTGTCGGGTGAACGCCTGAGCGGGCCCGCAAGTCCAAAACGATTAAGGCACTTGCTATGCCCGGGCAAACAATCTTTAAGTAAGCGACCGAGGATTCCCCACTGCCCTTGCCAATCTGGTGCAGAGGGCAGGGCAACTGAACCAAGGTGGAGTTATGAGCGATGACAAGATACTCAAGGACCTGCAAAAAGCAATCACGACATATGATTCCGCTGCAGCTGTGAGCGCCGCGAAGGCTGCCATCAAGGCGAAGATGGATCCCCTCGTTGCGATTGAAAAGGGTCTGGTTCCCTCGATCGAGACAATTGGACAGAAGTTCGAGAGGATGGAGGTCTACCTTCCCGAGCTCATGCTCGCTGCGGATTCGATGAAGGCCGCGCTGGCCCTGCTCCTGCCGCTTATCCCGAAGGGAAGCAAGGGAGTGAAGGCTACTGTCGTTATCGGGACGGTCCAGGGAGACGTTCACGAGATAGGGAAGAACATTGTGTCAAGCCTTCTGATGGCTGGAGGATTCAATGTGGTCGACCTCGGCGTGGATGTGAAGACCTCCGTCTTTGTCGGCGAGGCGAAGAAGGCCGGCGCGAAGATTATTGGCGCATCGGCTCTGATGTCCAGCACGATCGGTTCTCAGAAGGACATAGTGGACTACCTGGTGTCCTCGGGAGACCGGAAGAAGTTCGCTGTGCTCGTGGGTGGAGGACCGACGACAAAGGAGTGGGCGAAGGAGATCGGCGCGGATGGCTGTGGGATGAACGCGCCTGAGGCGGTGAGGTTGGCGACCAAGTTCGCGAAGGGAAGGTGAGCTTGTGGTGCAGATCCTCGACGTAATGGAAAAGGCGCTAACGGGAAAGCCCATGAGTGAGACCGACTACCAGCTCAAGAGCTTCGCCCCGAAGGTCCAGGAAAAGGTCAGAGAGTACAAGATCAAGTTCGACCCCAACCAGCCTATTCCGAGCGACAACTCACTTGCGGATGAGATCTACCAGGCTGGTTTGGAGCTTCTGCTCGATGTCGGCGCATTCTGCACGGACACGGAGAGGGTCATAGCCTACACCGAGGACGAGGTGAAGGCTGCGCTCAGGGCGACTCCAAAGAAGATATACTTCGGCGAGGGGAGGGACAAGACGGCCCTTGTCCCCCGCAAGCCTGAGGACAAGACTCCTCCTTGGTGTCTGCTCGGCGCCGGCGGAGGTCCGTGCTCAAGCGATAGGTCATTCCTCACGCTCGTTGAGGGCTACGCCGAGATACCAGAGACCAATGGAATCACGACCCCGGCGATAACTCGCGCCGGTGGGATGAGGGTCAGACCCGCGTCCCCGCTCGAGGTCCTTGCGGCACAGAGGAACGCGGTACTGGCCCGGGAGGCCTGCAACAGGGTCGGAAGGCAGGGGATTCCCATTATGAACGCTCTAGCCACCGCTGAGTCGGACATAGCTTTCGCTGCCGCCCTCCACCCAAAGTTCGGCTTGAGGGCATCGGACGGATACCAGATCTGCTGTATGGACCCGATGAAAGTGGACTTCCCGAGGATGAACAAGGCGACAGTTGCTCTCTCCCTTGGAGATCACATCGGCATGTGCTTCGGCCCACTCATTGGAGGATACTCTGGGGGGCCTGAGGGGACAGCGGTCTCCAATGTCGCTCACCACCTGATGGGCATACTGACATACCAGTCGAGCTGGCTCCTGTGCTTCACTCTGCATCTGAGATATGTCGCGAGCAGCAGCAGGGACAATCTGTGGGTCATCAGCTCGATGGGACAGGCGATAAGTCGGAACACCGAACTGCTCAGCCTGAACCTCAACTACACAACCGCTGGACCGTGCACTCCGATGTGCCTCTATGAAACCGCAGCCTCAGTCACAGCGGCAGTTGTGTCTGGGCTGTCCATCGAGTCACTGGGCGTTGCCACTAACAAGCACGAGGACAGGACGACACCGGTTGAGCCTAGGATATCGGCCGAGGTGGGTCATGCGGTCGCTGGGATGAAGAGGTCCGAGGCAAACGAGCTGGCCAAGAAGCTCCTGTCACGCTACGAATCGAAGCTCCTCGCACCACCGCTGGGCAAGGGCCTGTATGAGTGCTGGGATGCGGAGAACCGCAGGCCGACCAAGGAGTACCAGCAGGTCATAAGAAAGTTCAAGAAGGAAATGAGTGACCTCGGGGTCAAGCTCAGGCCGGAACTACGGCCTTGATCATAAGTGGCGACCGAATTCGCGAAGGAAAGGTGAGCTTGTGGTGCAGATTCTAGACGTCATGGAAAAGGCGCTCACGGGAAGGCCCATGAGCGAAACCGACTACCAGCTCAAGAGCTTCGCCCCGAAGGTCCAGGAAAAGGTCAGGGAATACAAGATAAAGTTCGACCCCAACCAGCCCATTCCTAGCGACAACACGCTAGCGGATGAGATCTACCAGGCTGGTTTGGAACTTCTGCTCGATGTCGGCGCATTTTGCACGGACACGGAGAGGGTCATAACCTACACCGAGGACGAGGTGAAGGCTGCACTCAGGGCGACTCCAAAGAAGATATACTTTGGCGAGGGAAGGGACAAGAAGGCCCTCGTCCCCCGCAAACCTGAGGACAAGACTCCTCCCTGGTGTCTACTTGGCGCGGGCGGTGGTCCATGCTCAAGCGATAGGTCGTTCCTCACACTCGTTGAGGGCTATGCGGAGATACCAGAGACCAACGCGATCACGACCCCCGCGATGACTCGCGCCGGTGGGATGAGGGTCAGACCCGCGTCCCCGCTCGAGGTCCTTGCGGCACAGAGGAACGCGGTACTGGCCCGGGAGGCCTGCAACAGGGTCGGAAGGCAGGGGATTCCCATTATGAACGCTCTAGCCACCGCTGAGTCGGACATAGCTTTCGCTGCCGCCCTCCACCCAAAGTTCGGCTTGAGGGCATCGGACGGATACCAGATCTGCTGTATGGACCCGATGAAAGTGGACTTCCCGAGGATGAACAAGGCGACAGTTGCTCTCTCCCTTGGAGATCACATCGGCATGTGCTTCGGCCCACTCATTGGAGGATACTCTGGGGGGCCTGAGGGGACAGCGGTCTCCAATGTCGCTCACCACCTGATGGGCATACTGACATACCAGTCGAGCTGGCTCCTGTGCTTCACTCTGCATCTGAGATATGTCGCGAGCAGCAGCAGGGACAATCTGTGGGTCATCAGCTCGATGGGACAGGCGATAAGTCGGAACACCGAACTGCTCAGCCTGAACCTCAACTACACAACCGCTGGACCGTGCACTCCGATGTGCCTCTATGAAACCGCAGCCTCAGTCACAGCGGCAGTTGTGTCTGGGCTGTCCATCGAGTCACTGGGCGTTGCCACTAACAAGCACGAGGACAGGACGACACCGGTTGAGCCTAGGATATCGGCCGAGGTGGGTCATGCGGTCGCTGGGATGAAGAGGTCCGAGGCAAACGAGCTGGCCAAGAAGCTCCTGTCACGCTACGAATCGAAGCTCCTCGCACCACCGCTGGGCAAGGGCCTGTATGAGTGCTGGGATGCGGAGAACCGCAGGCCGACCAAGGAGTACCAGCAGGTCATAAGAAAGTTCAAGAAGGAAATGAGTGACCTCGGGGTCAAGCTCAGGCCGGAACTACGGCCTTGATCATAAGCTCACCGCAAACTCCTTCACCATCTTCTTTTGTCGTTGCCCAGCGCCAATCTAAATCATTAAATCAGGAAAGAAGGATTGGGTGCCCGGTGAGACAATCCCTCACGACCTCTCCGCTGCATTCGGGCAGATAGATCGGTTCGTCCTGAAATCCATGAGCTACTACGGGACACCAGGCCTTTCGTTGGGCATCACGAATCGGAAGAGGACTTTGAGAATCTCGACCTATGGATACGCGAACGTAGGTTCAAAACGGCGTGTCAGCAAGACGACAGTCTTTGAGATCGGATCCATCAGCAAGTCCTTCACCGACGTTGCGTTGCTACAGCTGGTCGAGGAAGGTCGTCTCGACCTCCATAGGCCAGTGAAGGATTATCTCCCGTGGTTCGTCGTGAGGTCACGATACCCTCCAATCACACCGCATCATCTGATGACCCATACTGCGGGGATCATCCGTGGCACCGAGGGGTTTCTTGGCGATCTCCCTGCGATGTGCCAGCTGCGCGAAACGGAAGCCTCGTGTCCACCGGGAGAGTTCTTTCACTACTCAAACGACGGCTACAAGGTCCTTGGCCTGCTGCTCGAGGCGCTCAGGGGAATGGGCTGCGGTGAGGTGGTGGAAGAATGTGTTCTGAACCCGTTGGGTATGCGCTCAAGCAAGGCCCAAATAACTAATGAGCTCAGGCCAGATATCGCAGTTGCATATCAGGGATTGCATGATGATCGCCCTCGATCTAGGAATGATCTGCTTGTCGAGGCGCCCTGGGTTGAATGCGATACATCAGACGGCTCCATCGTATCCACACCCGCTGACATGACGAAATACCTGCGGATGCTTCTCAGCCGCGGCAGAGGGCCGAGAGGTGCGATTCTGTCTGAAGGGAATTTCGCATTGATGACTTCGCCTCTGGTTAGGCGAGAGCAGGGTCTGGGAGACGACTGGTACGGGTATGGCTTGTCAATAAGGAAGAAGGAAGGGGTGACGCAAATTGGCCACACCGGAGTGATGGTGGGCCATTTCTCATCGATGTTGATGGACCTAGATGCGGGATTTGGCGTTATAGTGATGCTCAATGGTCCTGGAGAGGCGACGGAGGTTTGTGAGTACGTGCTCTCGGTGATGAGAGCTGCGGCTAGTCATGAGCGTCTACCGAAGCCCCAGACGGTCTTGCCGGAATCAGCAGTTGAGGATGAGAACTCATACGTTGGGAGATACGAGTCCTCCAGCAGGATGATTGAAATTGTTGCGATGGATCACAGGCTGGCTATTGAGATCTCTGGAAGACTGATACTGCTCGAAAAGGTCGAACAAGACTACTTTCACGCAGACGATCAGGACTTCAAGATGTTCCTCCTTCACTTCCTCAGGTCCAGGGAAGGGGTCAACGAGGTCTGCTATGGCAGCGAGTCCTTCGCGAGGGTCGGCAGCATTGTCCAGAAATCAGAGGAAGCGAAACCAGAGTGGGCGGGATATGTCGGTCATTACAGATCGTACAACCCCTGGCTGTCCAATTTCAGGGTTATCCTGCGTCGGGGCAGTCTAGTGCTAGTTACATCTGAGGGATATGAGAAGTTGCTTGTTCCAAGAGATGATGGCAGTTTCAGGGTCGGCAAGGATGAGCGCCTCCCCGAGATCATCAGATTCGATTGGGTTCTCAACGGTTTCGCAATGCGGGCTATTCTCTGCGGTTCGGATTTCTACAGGACTTTCACTCCATAGGCCCTTTGGCTCGAGCAACTCATTTATCTAGGTCGAAGCCATCAGCCGAGAATCGATGTCACGAAGACATGACCCAAGACCGCCGGTCGCGAAGCGGATCCCCAAGAGGATAGCCAATCGCGGGGATGTGAGGGTAGACGACTACTACTGGATCAAGGATCGGTCTGACCCAGACGTTCTCGAGTACATCAAGGCAGAGAATGCCTATACTAAGCGCATCATGAAGCACACAGAAGCGCTCCAAAGCCACCTCTACAAAGAGCTTGTTGACAGGATCGTCGAGGATGATGTCTCCGTGCCAGTCAAGATCGACGAGTATTATTACTACGAGAGGCTCGAGAAGGGCAATCAATATCCGGTCTACTGCAGAAAGAAAGGGAATCTGAAAGCGAAAGAGGAGAGGATCCTCGATCAGAACGAGCTTGGAAAGGGACACAAGTTTTTCAGCATAGGCGGACACAGGGTCAGCCCGGACCACAAACTCATTGCCTATCTTGTCGACACGACCGGGTCCGAAAGACACGAACTGTGCATCAAGGACCTAGCCTCCGGAAGGATCCTCGATCGTGGTATTGAGCGGGTCTCACGTGTAGAGTGGGCCAACGACAGCAGAACGCTCGTCTACACTGTCCTCAATGATGTCTTCCAGGCTGGAAAGACATATGTTCACGTTCTTGCGCGGTCCTCTCGGGACAAGCTTGTGTACGACGAGAAGGATCCGCACTTTGAGAACATCTATTTATCTAAGTCCAAATCGAAGAGATTCATCATGTTGACAACGGCCAGTCCGAGCACATCCGAGGTGCTGTACATGGATGCGGACAGGCCCAACAAGGGGTTCAAATCACTGAGCGGGCGGAGGCACGGAGTGTTGTACTTCGCCGTGCATCATAAGGAGAACTTCTTCGTGCTGGCGAATGACATCGGCCCCGAGTTTAGGCTCGTCCGAGCTCCTGTCCGGTCTCCTCACCACAGGAATTGGGTCGAAATGATTCCCACAAGAGATGGCATCTTCTTGGATGTCGACTACCCCGTTCCGTGGCTTGATGAGTTCGAGGACTATATCGCAGTATTCGAGAATGTCGGCGGCATCAGCAGGGTGAGAATAATCGATCTAAGAACGGGAAGGGCGCACCTCCTCAAGTTGGAGGACCCGCTCTACAGGGTTGAACCGATGTTCAACCCCGACTTCAGCTCAGAGGTTCTTCGTCTGAGCTACTCGACCCTCACGATTCCCAAGAGGACTTATGACTACAACATGCGCACGAGAAAGCTCGCACTTCTCAAGCAGCAGCCAATCAGGAGATACTCTCCGTCAAGGTACACATCGGAACGGATCCAGGCGACAGTTGCCGACGGAACCAGTATACCCATTCTGCTCGTCTACAAGAATGGGATGAAGAGAGATGGCAGAAACCCGCTCTTGCTGTACGGATATGGGGCGTATGGCGATTTCTCAGGCGCAGCGCCGTCCTACGATCCCACAATCTTCAGCCTGTTGGATAGAGGCTTCGTCTATGCCAAGGCGCAGATACGCGGCGGTGGCTATTTCGGAAAGGCATGGCACAACGCCGGTTCAATGCTGAGCAAGAGGAACTCGTTCACGGACTTCATCGCATGCGCGGAACACCTGATCAGAACGGGCTTCACCTCAAAGGATAGGATCACGGCAATGGGAAGGAGCGCAGGAGGGCTTCTGATGGGGGCAGTCACGACCATGAGGCCGGATCTTTTCCGATCAGTGGTTGCCGGGGTCCCGTTTGTGGATGTCGTGACAACAATGTTGGACCCATCTATCCCGCTGACCTTGGGAGAATACGAAGAATGGGGGAACCCCCACGATGAAGACCAGTACGCATACCTGAAATCCTACTCTCCTTATGACAACATACGCCGGGCGAAATACCCTGATCTGCTTGTTACTACCGCGATGAACGATGCCAGAGTCGCATACTGGGAACCCGTGAAGTGGGTCGCCAAACTGAGAGCGAACAAGACGGGGGAAAGCAGGCTCATTCTGAGGGCGGAGATGCTAGAGGGGCACTCGGGTGCTTCTGGCAGGTACGACTGGCTAAGAGAGCTTTCCTTTACACACGCATTCTTGATCGACTCCGTTGGAATCCAGGAGTGAGCTCTGGACCTCCCCTGTCTTTCTTGGTTCGTTTCCACAGGGGTTTATCAGCCAGCCAGGAGGCGTTATCGTTTCTGATAACCCGGTCCTAACCTATATAGACTGTCTGGAGGCTTGAATCCCCTAGCGGGATGATGGACCGAATGGCAGGTCACTTGAAAGTGCTGCTGGTAGACGACCCGATGGGCAGCCTCTCCGATCTGGAGGAGCAGTTGACTCAGCCAGATATAGATGTGGTCGTGGCCTGGGACGCTCTCGAGGCCGAGAAGCGGGTCGCTTCTGAGAAGTTCGATGTTGTCATCGCAAGCGCGATCTGCGTTTCCGGAGACCCCATTCACTTCTGCCTTAGCTGCAAGAACGGGTTCGAAAGCCCGCCAAATGTGATGCTGTACGCTCCCTTCCCACTCAATCCCGATGACGAGCTTTTCATCAAGGGGCTCGGAATCGATCATGTCATCAACTCCTCCAAGGTCAAGGAGATTCTTGATTTTCTGAGAAACAACGGACACAGTTCTCTCAAGCTGCAGGGTGAATGCAAAATGGATAATGCTCGTGCTGCCCTAATCACGAGGCAGCTGTACGAGACCGCCATAAAGGACCTAGCATCAAAGGCGAAGAAGCTCGAGGAGATACTCGAGAACTCGAGCGATGTCATCTACGAACTTGACCCGTACGGCAAGATCATACTCATCAGCAAGGTCATTGAGAAGCTCACTGGCTACACAAGAAACGAGCTCATGGGCATGAGCGCCCTCGATGTCACATCTGCGGATTCAATCGAGGTCGTGGCAGACCACATATCCCTCCTTCTGTCGGGCCAGGAGAACCCCCCAGCGGTCGAGGTAGGTGTGCAGTCCAAGAGCGGGCATGTCATCCCGGCAGAGATGATCGTCCGGCCGATCAGGCACAAGAACCAGGTTGTCGGCATACTCGGTATCGGGAGAAATGTCGAGGACAGGAAGCGCCTCGAGGAGAGCCTGAGGCGAGCAGCCAACGAGAAGGATTTCTACCTAGATCTGATGGCGCATGACATCCAGAACTTCAACCAGGCGATTATCGGATACTTGGAGATGATCCTTCAGACCGAAGGCTTGGACCCGAAGCTAGAGAAGTACGCTCAGGGCGCATTCAGACAGGTGATGCAGACAGCGCAGCTCATAGCGCACCTGAAGAGAATTGCAGACGTGAGGAATCGGGGCTCTGCGGCATTCAGCAGAAAAGATCTCAAGGATGTCCTGCAGAGGAGCATCACCAACCTGCAGAGCAGGCTCGACAAGAGGCTGATTGCAATCACATTCGACTGCGCCGATGGAGAATACCCCATCATGGCCACCGAAGACATCAACGATCTCATGGACCTCGTGATGTCAGTGGCGATGAGATACTCGATTTCCGACCTGCTCCACATCAAGATCTCCTTGTCGTCAGAGCAGCTGGACGGACAGAAGTACTGGACAATCAACGTCTCAGGAAACAACCTGAGGTTGTCCGCACCAGTGGTGAAGTGCATGATGTCCCAGGACTACACCGGCTGTCAGATGATTGAGAGGCCGGATTTGCAGCTACTGGTCGCGAGGGCTATCATAGAGGTCCAGAAAGGAATGATGGATACCAAGTACCATGAAAGCGGAAGAGGTGACGGTTTTGTCGTCCGAATCCCGCAAGCGCAATAAGTGCGGTTGCGATCAGCACAAGAGCCCCCCACCAGACGCAGCGAAGCTGGCGATGGTGTCGGACTACCTGAAGAGGACACTCTCCGAAAGGCCTTACGCGTTCATTCTCGAGAGCCTCTCCGAGAGGCTGGAGATGGGAAAGGTGGAAGGGAGCCTGAACTCCGTCGGTCTCATTCCAGCTCCAGTGAATTTCGATCCGAAGGTGCTGAACGGGGACAATAGCGTGGCCTTCGCCCCGTACTGCTGCAAGCCGTTCGACTGCCCGATGAATGAGGACAAGGGAAGAAAGTGCAACTGCTGTCAAGCAGTATCCGATAAGTGCGAGCACACTCAATGCACAATTGGCCAGTTCATCAAGATCGCTAAGAAATTCGGCATCAAGGAATTCTATGTCATCGATACGGACACGGACCTGATAAAGTGGCTGACAAAGAAGAGGGAAGAGGGGTACACCTACGTAGTCGGAGTAGCCTGCGAGTTCGCAGTCAGCTACGCGTTCGAAGTCATCCACGGCCAGCTAGGCTTCGATGGCCTGATAGTCATCATAAACGGGGACAAGTGCCGATCGAAGACGGATTACGCCGAGAGCGACCTGACCGACAAGGGCCGTCTGACTTTCATAGACGAATGGACATTGATGGCATTGGAGGAGCTTGCGAATCACGCTGCGGAAGAGAACCATGCGGCTAAGGCTAACAGCAATGGCTCTGCGGCGACAGACAAGTGATTTCTCCGGCCGCTGAGGCGTCTGGTTACGAGCCCTTTCCCGGTATATTCTCGTCGCGTTATCACAAACGCTCATATCACAGATGCGCATGTTGTGGGCTTGCATGCCAGGGTTAGAATTCCGTCATCCGTCAGAGGCCGATCTGGAAATCATAACCGATATCCTCAATCGTTCCAGACAAGGTCTTCCGTTACAGAGGATTATGACCCAACAGGAGATAGGGTCTGAGACATTCCTCGATCCAGACTACGATCCAAAATCCGCCTGGCTCGTGTTCGAGGATGCGGTACCGACGGCATATGGTGAGGCCTTCATTGACAGGCTACGGGTGGCATTCGGCAGGAACGATTCCAGCGGCAGGCTGGAAGTCGTCCCCGAGGCCAGAGGAAGGGGGATAGAACAGGAACTCCTCTGGCGGATCCTGGATTTGACGAGGGAGAAAGGCCTGGGGGCGGTTCAATTCCAGTGCAGTGGGAAGGACGCATGGAAGCCTTCGCTTCTGAAAGAAGCGGGTTTCAGGGATGTGCATCGCTACTTTTCCATGGTCTGGAAAGGCAGTCTGTTGCCTGGGAAGGCTTCCTGGCCCGAGGGTGCTATGCACAGGCACAGGATGTTCAAGGAAGCCAGCAACGAGGAGTTGCGCGATGCCTTGGCGCTTTCCAACGAGGCCTTCTCTGAGCTTTTCAACTACTCCCCATGGCCACTCGAGAGACTCGTGAGTTTCAGGGACACAACGGAGGACGTGTTGCGCCTGACGTTTGCATACTCCGAGGGGAGATTGGTGGGGGTGTGCTGGTCCGAGGATAGCGTGCCGTACAATGCCGAGCACGGCCTGAAGGACGGATGGATTGACGTTCTCGCGGTCTCCAGACCCTATCGGAGAAGAGGGTTTGGCAAGGCGCTCATTTTGGATGGAATGGATTGGCTGCTTGGACGCGGTTTGAACATCATACACCTGGGTGTGGATGCGGATAACAGGAACGCTCTGGGACTCTATACATCCTTGGGATTCTCCGTCCTGCATGAGAACATAACCTATGTGCTTGATGTTTGAGCCGCCCGTTGACCCTAGTCCGCGGCAGAAACCGAGTTGAGAGAGTCGCTGCCAGCAAACCCTAAATAGTGGTGGTCGCTTCTAATCGCGTAATGGACGCAAACGAGGAGAAAATCGCGGTCGCGAGACTCTCCGTTTACTCTAATTCTACTCTTGTTGTTCTCAAACTAGCGGTCGGCACAGTGATGGGATCAGTGGCCGTGATATCAGAGGCAATTCACTCAGGTTTGGATCTGGTAGCGGCGTTGATAGCCAAATATTCCGTGAAGAGAAGCGCCGAACCTGCTGACAAGGAACATCGTTTTGGCCACGGCAAATTTGAGAACCTTTCGGGCATGATTGAGGGCATCTTGATCCTTGTTGCGGCAACTTGGATCATGTACGAAGCGACAAGACGCCTGATAGGGATGAGCGAAGTCCAGATGCTTGAAGCCGGCATGGCTGTTATGGCAGTTTCCGCAGTCCTCAACTTCATAGTCTCGAAGAAGCTCATGAGGGTGGCAAAGAAGACCGAATCCCTGGCTTTGGAGGCTGACGCTTATCACCTGACTACAGATGTCTGGACCTCCCTGGGGGTTTTCGTGGCACTGGGATTGATTGAGGTTACGGGTTTCCGTTTGCTTGACCCTGCAATCGCTATTGTGGTCGCAGCATTCATCGTGCGTGCCGCTCTTGACATAACCAGGCGATCGACGGAGGGGCTGCTCGACAAGAGCCTTCCCGAATCAGAGCACAGTGCAATAGAGCGCATAATGGACGAGCACAATGATGAGTTTCTGAACTATCACGATCTTAGGACGAGAAAGGCTGGGTCCGAGAGGCACATAGATCTTCACATAGCTGTCCCGAAGGACTGGAGCGTGCAAGAGGCGGATCAGCTAGCCAAGCACCTCGAATCAGATATCAAGACAAAGCTCCCAAGAAGCGTTGTGATGATTCGGAGTGAACCTTGCGACCTCAAGTGTGATGAGTGTAAGTTGGAGTCGACCAAACCAGAATGCGCCAGGAAGTAGTCGCGCCAGGACTGCTGAGCCTTGCCAATCGCTGGATGCTGTGGTCCTTCTGTCTGTTCATGAATTGCGCGGGACAAATAGCCGACCATACATCAATGGCCGGCCAGACAAAGGAGTAACGTCGGATCTAATTAACAGGGCCGAACTACTTTGTGGGCCTCAGTGCGAATCCAAGGATATAGGCAATAAGCTCGATCCACCTCAAAGTCGTAGCGTCGGGGAGTTTTCTCATCCTCGTTCCCGACACTTCGATCCAGCCCAGCAGGTCTCTATCTGGGCCGAACATGAAGAAGTCAACATAGTCGGCTTCGATACTGTCTGTGAGAGATTTCCTCGTCTCCACACCGATTAGCGATGGAACTCGGTATGTGAACTCCTCGCCATCTGCGTAGGGATGGTCTTCGCCAAGGTACAATCTGGTATGGCTACTGATCTCATGGCCGGGATAGTTGCCAGGGTCTAGTGCCTGCTTTTCGGTGTAGGTTAGCTTCTTGAATCCCTCTACTGTCTCCTGATCGACTCCGAGGACTACTTTGTACCTGAGAAGTCCATCATGATGATCCTTTGAGGCAATCGCCACGCTCCTCATGCTGAAATGCTTCACGATCAGGTCGGCAGTCTCTTTCGTGAGGTCCTCGTTGCTAAGACGTAACTCCTCAATTTTCGAACAGAGTCCCACAATTGCGTCTAGCGCTTTCGCCGAGGGATCCTTTACGCCGTGCAGATAGTCTAGCCTCATCTTCAGCGCAACATCTTTCGGATCAATAGTCTCTGTTGAGGCGTCCGTTTTGTCCATCTTCTCCACCCGGCCAAGGACTGTCCATCAGCTCGTCCCGGAGATTGTCAATTTGAAGTCATTCCATCTCGCGGTCGGAAAGACACTGCATCTCGTTCCAGACCCCATCCTCGGCCTTGTTCGAGCGCGGTACTATTATTGCGTTTCATTCTTAATGTCTTTTCTGGTCTGCGCGGCGGAAAACCTATCTGAACAGCATTTGCCAACGAAAATGTGGTGAGGCGTGAAAGGAGATGACACACCCTTTCCTCATTCTATTCCAGATCGTGAAATCTTCTTTTTGCCAGCTAGCGAACCTGAAGGTGATCCCGATATCCGAAGGAACGATTCGCACGGGATTGGATTTCAGATCCCATCGTGTGCCAATGATACAGTCTCTCTGGATCGTTGCGCGGCCTCTTTCCCCAGAATTCGCTCTCAAGGCGCGAAATCACATCTTTCGCACGTCGAAAGATGTATAAGCGTGTGGCACTTTCTCGCGCTGGATCTCGTCTACGTCAGCGCCTGGGCGTGATCATGGAGGCATTGAGAAATGAAGAAGTTGAGACTAGCTGTTGTGGCTGTAGCGTTTTCGGCAATCATGGTCCTTGGGGTATCGTCCATCCCATCTTCGTCCGCATCGACGATTAAGAGAGTGAACCCGGACCTCTACTACTGGAGCCCAACCGTGAGTGTCTACTCACATTGGGGCGGCGCTGGGAGTGGATGGGGTTACACGGCAGGAACTAGCGGTTCCTCTAGGGCAATGTCCGTCTCTCAATGGACGACTGGAGGCGGCATCGGCGCAAGCACTCTGAGCATGATGTACGAATTCAGGACGCAATCGTATTACTGTTCCCAGTCGGCCACTTTCACCCTGTACTTCTATTGGCAGACTACATGGAATGCGGGATGGGTCACGGACACCCACCTTGGCAGTGCGACGGCCAAGGTTGCCATATATATCGGCGGCGACGTGTACGATGCGACGTCTGGCTCGGCCAGCTGGCTTTCACGGGGTCAGCATAACCTCAAAGTTATCGACGAGAAGATCCCTGGATGGCAGAGTTGGTTCTGGCATGATCAGCAATGGAGCAAAACGGAATATGGCTACTCCGTGCACTACAGTGTTGCGCTCAAAGCAGGACACACATATGTGTTCTACTCACCAGTGTACACAACCACGTATGCGAGTGGGACTGGACTCGCCGTTTCCTTCTCCCATCTCAGCTTCGTTGGCACGTTCGTCGGCGTAGATGTCATTGGACCATAGTGAGACTCGCAGTGCTCTCTGACCGCGGGCGACCAGGATCGTCCTGGGGCTATTCGGAGACAGAGTGAGTAGTGTTGTCATAGCGAGAGCTGTTGACTGCGACAAGAAAGCAATTCTATACTATGGGAAATAGACTGGCTGTGCCAGTCATTTCCACATCAGAATCGATCTGGGTGCATAGTACTAATGCTTCTCCCGCTCAAGAGAATCACGTTCGCGCCCAGTGCGTCCAGCGTGTGACTGAAGGGCAGGATCAAGCTGGCCCGAGTAAGATGGTCGCCCCATTCTCTCTGTGATCAGGTTCTGCACCATCCTCACGTGAGGAATCCTCATCATCCAGATCTCTTCATCGCCGGTGTCAATCTTGAGGTTTCCGACGTTCACTATGCGCTCGGGAAAGTTCTGATGAAGGTCCACACGCTCGATCTGGGTATAGGGAATCTCCCGTGTGTGAAATCGCCAGTGCCGCTTGTTGGTCATGACGTTCATTACTGGATCATCCCTCATTTCCTCCCTCATGACGCCATCGCGGAATTCCTTGCTCAGGAGCCCATCCTTGCGGACGATCTTGTCGTTCGTTATCGTGTACACCGTCCCGAGGCGCTTCTTCTCGGCACGGATGAAATAGCGGAGGGCGACGAAGAGGAAGAGGATTGCGGCAATTCCGTCGATGGACAATCCCATGATGGTGTTGTTCACATTGAGATAGTTCTTGACTGGACTGAGGAAAAAGAAGACCGCTACCAGGACATAGGAAAGGAACATCAGAAAGTAGGGCCATTTCGCGTTGAACCTGCTGGTCCGAATCACCAGGGGCTTCTCATCAGCATGTTTCGATTCTTGCTTGTTGGATGAACTGCTCATTTTCTCCACTTCCCCCCCGCGAGCGCATCGTCCGAACAACTATAAAAGCTCTCCCCAACTAGTGCTTTGTAGAAATCCTCGATGAAGAGCAAAAAGAGAGTCTCCAACCTCCCCGTGTTGTATGAGAACGCACGGAAGATGAGTTCCCTGTGCTGCTGGCTCGGGACGCGAGCCAGCACAACCGACCC